>VFSW01000339.1_pt1 | contig 67027 bp, 49 predicted proteins | sample 5358111 | NCBI WGS metagenome assembly VFSW01 (sample SAMN11554181, study PRJNA540505) | mine drainage metagenome | isolation source: sediment from site ElyBrook_90M | place: USA: Ely Copper Mine, Vershire, VT | collected 2017
CGATGTACACGTTGCGCGGAACCCGCAGCCCGCGCATTTGCCGCCGGTAGTGCTTGCAACTGTAGACCAGCTCGCGGGGAATGACTTTGTCGGTCAGAATCTTCGCCTCGGAGTAGACATCGCGCAGGAAAAGATTCAGAGCCGTGATGCGCTGCGCCAATCCGCGCTCCACGCGGTCCCACTCCTGGGCGGTAATCACCCGCGGCAGCAGGTCGTAGGGAAAGATGCGCTCGGTTCCCTCATCGCGCCCATAGACGGTAAAGGTGATGCCCTGGGTCAGAAACGAGAGGTCGGCCGACTGCTTGCGCCGCTGCAGTTCCTCTTCGGGCAGCCGCGCCAGGGTTTCGGCCAGCGCCCGGTAATGCGCGCGCACCTCGCCGTTCGGCTCGCGCATCTCATCGAATGCCTGATCGAGAGGATACTCTCCGTAGAGCGAATCCAATTCCGCTGAATGGCTGGCGCTCATGAGGTCTGGCAGCTTTCCTTACCGCGGATTCAAGGCTGGCGGCGGAACACGGTTTGTAACCGCTGTCCCGCACGGCCCTGTCTCACAGGTGTATCAGACGGGACATAAAGGAACGGTGAGGAAACGCGCAAACCAGGCCAGGCAGGCCGCAACCCCTCCCTCCCGCCGGGCACACCGCAGGTGGTGAGAAACCACGAACCCTCCGCGAGCGAGCCGCCAGCCGCACCGCAGGTGCTAGTTGATGGTTTGGTGCAGGCGGAGGTCGCGGGAGGAGGCTCCTACGCTGACGACTCGCTTGCCGGTGGCGGTTACCCACTTGGTGTCTGCCGTGGACCAGTACTGCAACTGGCGCAGCGGGACGTGGAGGGTGATGGATTTGGTCTGGCCGGGGTCCAGATGGATGCGGTCGAAGGCTGCCAGCGAACGCACCGGAAACTGCACTCCAGCGGGAATCTCGGATTCGGAGGGCGAGCCGAGGTAGACCTGCGGAACCTCGTCCGAGGCCACGCTGCCGGTGTTTTTTATGTTGACCTGGACGTAGAGGCCGCCGTCGGAGGCTGGTTCGACTGCGAGGCCGGAGTAGGCGAAGGTGGTGTAGCTGAGGCCGTGACCGAAGGCGAAGAGCGGATCGATCTTCTGCTTGTCGAACCAGCGATAGCCGACGTTGACGCCTTCGCTATAGGTGGTTTTGCCGTCCACGCCCTTGAAGGAACGCTCCGGGTGGCGGGGATCGGTGGCGGCGTAGTCGGTGAGGCTTTTGGCCCAGGTGATGGGCAGGCGTCCGGCGGGGCTGACCTTGCCCAGCAGCAGGTTGGCCGTGGACCAGCCACCCTCGTCGCCGGGCCACCACATCTCCAGGACGGCCTTGGCTTTGTTGAGCCAGGGCAGGGCGACGGGCTGGCTGGTGTTGAGCACGACGATGGTGTTGGGGTTGACGGCGGCGATCTCGTCCACCAGCTTGTCCTGGTCGCCGGGCAGGCCGAAGACCGGCTCCAGGCGCGTCCACAGAAAGACCACGGCAATTTTGGCGCTCTTCGCGGCGGCAATGGCGGCCTGGTGGTCGGCCTGGCGCTGGGCGGGCGTGTACCAGTTGAGGCGCACCTGGACTGGAGAGCCGGAGGTGTCCGGGCTGGTTCTGATCTCGATTTCGTGCGGACCGGCGGTCAGGTTGACGGCGCGGCGCACATTGTCCAGACCGTCGGTGGTGGGAACGGCATTGTCTTGATTGGCTTGCAGAATGTCGCCATGCACGCCGCCCTGCACGGTGCCGGTGATGGCCAGTGGCTGGCCGTCGATGGAGATGTTGGCGTTGGTGCCCAGCGCCTGAAGATAGAGCCAGTAGTCGCCCGCGTGGGAGACGGTGAGCGTTCCCTTCCAGTCGAGGGTGGAGTTGGGGGCCAGAGCGTTGCCGCCGGTAAAGTTGACCTGGGCGTCTGTCTGGGGCGCGCCAGAACCGGTGCGCAGCAGGCCCGGTTGGCCGTCGTGGCTGAGCGCGCTGGCCGGAACCGTTGTGCCGGTCATGTCGTCATTCACGGCGAAACGAATGCGGGGATTGCCGGAGATTTGCTTCATGGCAGCCAGCGGGCCAACCTGCCGCCACGGCAATCCGACCGACCGTTCGCCGTTGATGCCGATGGCATCCACTTGGCCGGCGGTGGGGCCAATCAGGACCACGGAATCCAGGTCGGCGGCCTTCAGCGGCAGCGCGCCGCCTTCATTTTTCAGCAGCACGGCCGCGTCTTCGCCGGTTTTTTCGATGATTTTGGCGTTGGCGTCAATCTGCTGCGCGGTCACTTCATGCTTATGTTCGCCGTCCATGTAACCGAAGCGGAGAATCTCATAGAGCACACGACCGGCGGCGCGAGTGACATCGGCTTCACTGACGGCTCCGTCCTTGAGGGCAGCGGTCATCTTTTCCGGATTGAGAATCACGCCGAAGTCGCTGCCGCCGCGCCGCACCGGGTTCGGTTCTTCGGGGATATGCCCACCGAACATATTGGGTGTCAGCTTGGGTGTCAGCGCGCCTTTTTCATGCTCCTGCGGCGGTGCGGGATGGAATGCGGGCAGTGCGTCAAAGAAGGAGGGGACCGATGAGATGCCATCGCCGGGCATCTCCATATCCAGGCCGGCTTTGATGAAGTTGATGGCGTGGACCGCGCCCCAGTCGGAGGTAACAAAGCCCTTGAAGCCGATCTGGTCGCGCAGGATTTTGGTGAGCGTGGACTGATTGCCGCAGGCAAAGGCGCCGTTGAGGCGGTTGTAGGAGCACATGATGGAGGAAACGCCGGCATGGACAGCGGCATCGAACGGGGCCACGTAAACCTCGTGCAGCGTCTGATCGTCGATCCAGGTGCTGGTGCCGTTCGAGTCGTAGCCGACGAAGTGCTTTACCTGGGCCATGACGTGCTGCGACTGGATGCCCTCGATCTCCGCCACGCCCATCTGGCTGGTGAGAAACGGATCTTCGCCGAAGGTGTTGTAGCCGCGGCCAAACTCCAGGTCGCGGTCGATATTGACAAACGGCTGCAGAGAAACGTCGATGCCCAGCGCGCGGTCTTCGCGGCCGATCACCACGCCGTTGGCTTCCGCATCCTTCACGCTGAAGGTGGCGGCGACACCCATGGTGGCCGTCTCGGCCGCCGACGGATGGCGGGTGAGCACGCCCGGCGGCCCATCGGCAAAACGCAACCCAGCAATGCCCAGGCGGGGCACGCCCGCCAGGTAGCCGGCCTGGCCCTGATAGACCGCGGGGTCCTCGCGTGTGCCGTGAATCAGCGTGAGTTTTTCCTGGAGTGTCATCTGGCTGAGCAGCTTGTCTACCTTCTTGTTCAGCCGCGCGTCGGCTGTCACTGCCGGTACGCTCTGCGCCAGAGCCATCGCGGCGCTCAGCGCCAGGGCCACAATCCCCGCCGCCGGCCATTGCATGCTGCTCAACTTCGTTGTTTCCTGTTTCTTTTCCATTCGGTCTCCCCGCTTGATAATGGCAGCAAAAGCCATAGACTCCACCCGGCGCGCCGGAACGGCTTCTCTTCTCCCGGCCCTCTAAAATTGTATACAAGGACCCCGCGGGAAAATCGTTTTACAAGGTCGCGCATGGATTTCGCGCCTGCGCCTTCCCGATGCCGATCCATCTTCCCGGCGTCGGGTCGCCACAGGCGCTGGAACTCCACCTTTTGGATGAGCCCCAGGAGCCGCCAAATCCTGTATGGTAATCAAGTTCCAATCGCGGAGGCCGCATGTCCCTATCCATTCCCCAGGATTTCCTTGCCTCGCCGCACTCGAATTCCAGATTTCTATCCCGCTGGAAGGCCGGCGCGCGGTGTTTTGTTCTCTCAAGGTCCATTCGCGGAATTGCCGCAGCGGTAATCTGCGTCGTCCTGGCTGCCGGTGCGCAGCCATTGGCCGCGCAGTCCACCACGCCCGACTCTCGCACCCCGGACGCCCAGTCCGGGGTACCCCGCGAAGGCGGGCAGCCTGCCGCCGCGGGAGGCGTGAATACGGGCGGGGCGCACCAGGCCGTTTTCGACGCCGAACGCCGGCCCATCACCGCCGGCGGATTTGTCAAAGACGGCCCCATTCTCTTCAAGGACATTGCCCAGCAGGCCGGCCTGACCACGTGGAAGCACGTCATGGGTACGCCGGAAAAGAAATATATTATCGAAACTAACGGCTCCGGCGTATGTCTTTTGGACTATGACCATGACGGCTGGCTGGATATCTATCTAGTCAACGGTTCAACCTATGACGCCGAGAGCGGCAAGACAACCCCTCCGCACGCAGCGCTCTTTCATAACAATCACGACGGCACCTTCACCGACGTGACGAAAAAGGCTGGAGTAGCCAACGACCGCTGGGGCATTGGATGCGCGGTCGCCGATTACGACAATGACGGCTGGCCGGATATCTTCGTCTCTAACTTCGGAAAGAATCGCCTCTATCACAACAATCACGACGGAACGTTTACGGACGTAGCCGAGAAAGCCGGGGTTGCCCTGGGTAACTGGTCCACCGGGGCCACCTGGGGCGACTATGACGGCGACGGAAGGCTGGACCTGTTTGTTCCCGGCTACGTACACTACGACCTGAAGAATCCACCCGAGTCGGGCGGCGGTGATCTAACTTACAGCTTCTGTCAGTTTCGCGGCAAGAATGTCATGTGCGGCCCGCACGGCCTGAAGGGCGAGCCGGATCATCTTTTCCACAACAACGGCGACGGGACCTTTACCGATGTCAGCATCAAGGCTGGAGTCGCCGATCTGAGCGGCTACTACGGACTTGCTTCGGTCTTCGTGAGCCTGGAGGGTAACGGCAAGCCGGACCTTCTGGTGGGCAATGACTCGACGCCAAATTATCTTTATCTCAACAACGGCGATGGAACATTTCAAGATATAAGTTATGCCTCCGGCTACGCTCTCGATGAAAGCGGCCGGGAGACGGCCACAATGGGCATCGCCGTGGGCGACTATCGCAACAACGGTCAGCTCGATGTCTATAACACCACCTTCTCCGACGATTACAATCCCCTTTACCGCAACGATGGAGACGCTAACTTTACCGATGTCAGTTATCAGATGGGGATAGCCGAGCCGACGGTTCCGTTTCTAGGCTGGGGCACGGCCTTTCTGGATTACGACAACGATGGCTGGAAGGATCTGATCGTCGCCAACGGGCACGTCTACAAAGAAGTCGATCAGAATCCGTGTGGAACCACCTTCGCCCAGCGGCCGCTACTGTTTCGCAATCTGGGGGGCAAGGGCTTCGAGCTGATGCCGGCTGTCGAGGGAACGGCGCTGGCCAAGACTTATGTGGGGCGCGGCCTGGCGGTCGGCGATCTGTTCAACGACGGCAAGCTGGATGTAGTGATAAACACGCTGGACGGCGTTCCGGCGCTGCTGCGTAACGTCTCGCCGGACAAGAATCATTGGATCGAGTTACAACTGATCGGTGGTCCGAAGAGTCCTCGGGACGCAGTGGGCGCGACAGTCTATTTGACCGCCAACGGGATGCGACAGCGCGGCGACGTCATCTCCGGCGGAAGCTTTGCTTCCTCAAGCGACCCGCGAGTGCATTTCGGACTGGGCAGCGCCACCAAGATAGATGACATCGAAGTACATTGGCCGAGCGGTGCGAAGGAGCATTTTTCCGTTCCCACGGTGGACCGCATTGTCACCCTTGCCGAAGGCCATGGCATCAAGCCATAGCTTGCATTGCGCCCCGCTCGGTTGCACGGATGCGTGCGAGCGGCGGGACGAGGCGATCGGCTTTATTCAGTTCTGGGAAAAGAGCATTCCCCGCTCAAAGGAGCAGGAGGTCGACTCACATGAAAGTCAGCATCCCGGCAGGCGCGCCCGAAACAGCGCCCCAAACCGATCGAATTCTTCTCGCGCTATGCGCTCTCGTGCTTTCGTCAGTGGCTGTCTCCACCTATGTGGACTTACACACGCAGCGCGCCTATGCCGCCAGCGACGAACCAGCCGCGGCACAGCGCACGGCCTACTCAGCGGCAGTCCGCGAGAACTATAACTTCAGTTTTGGGGCGGATAAGCCATTTCTTCCCTCCAATGCCACGACCGACAATGGAGAGTTCATCGATTCCAAGAGCTTTTTGCCGGCCAGTTACTGCGGTCATTGCCATCAGGAGGCGCACGCAGAGTGGCGGCAGAGCGCGCACGCCAACTCCTTCCGCACTCCCTGGTATGTCAAGAACGTGAATATGCTGATCCACGAACGGGGAATTGCCTACGCGCGGCACTGCGAAGGCTGCCATAACCCCATCGCCCTGACCTCAGGCGCGATGACGGAACACTCTCCCATCAATCGCGGCTTCGACAAGGATGGAATTACCTGCTCGGTCTGCCACTCCATTCAGAAAGTCGACAGCTACGGGACGGGAAGTTATGTGCTGGCGCAGCCGACGGCGTTGCTTGACGAAAACGGGAAGCCGATCTACGGCGAGGTTCCCGACAAGGAGATACTGGCCCACCTGGACCGTCACGACAAGGCGGTGATGAAGGACTTTTATCGTACCAGCGAATACTGTTCCGTCTGCCACAAGGCAGCACTGCCCCGCAGTGTGAATAACTACAAGTGGCAGCGAGCCTTCTCTGTTTACGATGAGTGGCAGTTATCTTCTTTCGCGAAGGAATCCCCACTCCCGTTTTACGTCAAGGATCATGTCTCCAACTGCGCAAGCTGCCACATGAAGCCGGAAAAGATTCAGTTGCCGGACTACGGAGCCGTGGACGGCAAGCTGGCCTCGCATCGCTGGATCGCGGCCAATACCGTCATCCCCAAGTTTTACGGCTACGATGTGCAGTTGCAAAAGACGATGGACTTCCTGCGTAGCGGAGTCCTCAATGTGGACCTTTTCGGAATAGAGCGCAATGGCGGCAAACTCATCGCTCCGCTGGGAAGTGAACCTTACTCTATCGCACCCGGCGACATGCTCACCGTTTCGGTGGTCATTCAAAACAAGGGCATCGGACACAGCCTGGTTCCCGAGCAACGCGACTTTTATCAGTGCTGGGTGGAGTTCGAGGCCAAGGATGCAGGCGGCCACACGCTGATGCACTCCGGCGAATTAGATACTGGAGATAATCTTGACCCCAGCGCGCATAGCTTTACCAACCGGCTGATCAACGCTCAAGGCGGATTGAATGACTTGCATCAGGTCTGGGACACACGGGTCGTTGCGTATAACAACACCATCCAATCGGGCCGTTCGCAGATTGTGCGTTATGAGTTCAAGGTGCCGGCCGATGCTGTTGGCCCGATCAGTATTACAGCCAAGGTAAATTATCGCCGCTTCAATCAGCATTTCATCGACTATGGCATCGGCAGGCACTATGAGATACCGACGGTGGAGATAGCTGCGCGCACGCTCAGCATTGCGCTGGGCGTAAATCCCGCGACTCCGCCGGATGCGCGGGATAACCCGGAGTGGATGCGCTGGAATAATTACGGGATTGGTTTGCTGGACGCGCAGCAGTACGCCGAGAGCGCGCAAGCGTTTGAACGCGTGGAGCAGATGCGGCCAGATTACGCCGACGCTTATACCAACGTGGCGATTGCCGACTTTCAATGGGAGCGCTATGCCGCCGCGCGAGCAAGCCTGGAGAAGGCTCTGCGACTAACTCCGCACAATGCGCGCGCTCTATATTATCTGGCGCTGGTGGAGCGCACGCAGGGGAATGTGGACGCGGCCATCGCCGATCTGCGCCAGGCGTCCACCGAGTTTCCACGCTCACGCGATGTGCTTCGTGAACTGGGCTTCTCGTATTATCAGGAACACAAGTACGACGAGGCGCGCGCGGAGTACGAAACTCTGCAGACCATCGACCCCGACGACCTGGCGGCGCATTATGTGCTGTCCATCATTTATCGCCGGCTGGGGATGACGGCTGAAGCGCGGCGCGAATCAGCGGCCTTCGCGGATCAGAAGGACGACCCAACGGCCAGCACCTACGCGCTGGAGTATCTGCGCAAGCATCCGGAGATTACTTCCGAGAGCGTCGCCTGGCATGTCCACAGCAATGTAACCGCGCAGCCGGCCACGGGCGAAGGAGCGGGGGCGCAATGAAATTCTGGCTGGCCGTTATTGCCGCTTTGGCAGCCTGTTCGTGCGTTGTATCTGCGTCCTCGCGCAGCCAGCGGGCGCAGGGCGCGGCTGTTTTTGCGGCCAGCGGATGCGCGCATTGCCATAGCATTGAAGGCGCAGGCGGGCACAAGGGGCCGGATCTATCCGGGGTGGGCAGGAGGCTGAAGAAAGATCGGATACGTCAGCAGATTGTGGATGGCAGCAAACTGATGCCGGCGTTTGGAGAGGACTTGCAGAGCGCGGAGATTGACGATCTGATTGCTTACCTGCACTCCTGCCGGGACAGGCAGAAGCGATTGCAATCCGCCGTCCAGAGGTAGACCCCGCTGCGATATACTTCAAGCCGTGGAGGACTCCCATTGCTTTCTGTCCAGAGATTGTTTTTGGTTTTTCTTGTTGCGGTTTGTCTAATGGCTTGCGGGGCGGGGCGCGGTTTGTCTCAACAGCCTGTGGAGCAAAACGGAGCCCAGCCCACGATGGGCGGGATGGCCAACGCCGGACCGCAGAAAGCGGAGTTTGACAGTCAGCACCGGCCGATCACTGCCGGAGGCACGGTCAAAACCGGCCCGATTATTTTCATGGATGTGGCCAAGGCCGCCGGGCTTACCAGGTGGCATCATACGGCGGGTACGCCGGCCAAGAAGCTTATTCTGGAAGCCAAGGGTCCAGGCGTCTGCCTGATCGATTATGACAATGACGGCTGGCTGGACATCTATCTTGTAAATGGCTCGACTTATGACGCGCTGGCGGGCAAAGAAACTCCGCCGCACGCGGCGCTGTTTCATAACAACCACGACGGCACCTTTACAGATGTGACGGCAAAGGCGGGAGTGGCCAACGACCGCTGGGGCTACGGATGCGCGGTGGGCGATTACGACAACGACGGCTGGGAAGATCTGTATGTTACCAATTACGGACAGAATCGCCTATATCATAATAACCACGATGGAACCTTTACGGACGTGGCGGAAAAAGCCGGAGTCACGGTGGGCACGGCGCAGGAGCCGGATTGGTCAACCGGCGCGACCTTTGGCGACTACGACGGCGACGGAAAACTGGACTTATTCACCGACGGCTACATTCACCTCGACTTATCCAACCCTCCGCTCTCCGGTTCAAAAGCAGTGGGCTATGCGCACTGCCAATATCGCGGGATCGAGGTGATGTGCGGACCGCGCGGCCTGAAGGGCGAACACGACCATCTCTTCCACAACAACGGAGACGGAACCTTTACGGATGTGAGCAAGAAGCTGGGAGTGGACAATTCCAACGGATATTACGGCCTGGGAGCGTTGTTTGCGGATGTAAATGGAGACGGCAAGCCGGACCTTCTGGTGGCCGACGATTCGACGCCGAACTACTTATACATCAACAAGGGAAATGGGACTTTCGAGGATGACAGTTACATCAGCGGCTACGCGCTGAATGACAGCGGCCGCGAAGTGGCGAACATGGGCATCGCGGTGGGCGACTACGAGAACAATGGCCACCTGTCTGTGGTGAATACCACCTTTGCCGACGATTACAATGTCTTATTCCAGAATGACGGAACCGGGACTTTTACAGACATAAGTTATCAGGTGGGGATCGCGGAGTCTTCCATTCCATTTGTCAGTTTCGGGGATGGATTTCTCGATTATGACAATGACGGATGGAAGGATCTTCTGATTGTGAATGGCCACGTCTATCCGCAGGTGGACCAGCACCCGGACTGGGGAACGAGTTATGCACAGCGCCCACTGCTTTATCACAATCTGAAGAATGGAAAATTTGCCCTGGTTCCGGCCGTGGATGGAACGGGGCTGGCCGTAACCAGCGTGGGACGGGGAGCCGCGTTTGGCGACCTTTTCAACGACGGAAAAATCGACGTAGTTATCAATAACATGGACGGAGTTCCGGTGCTTCTGCGTAATGTGAATCCGGACCACCACAACTGGGTGGAAATGAAGCTGGTTGGAGGGCCCAAAAGTCCACGAGACGCAGTGGGAGCGACGGTCTATCTGAACGCCGATGGGATGCGTCAGCGCGGCGATGTGCTGAGCGGGGGCAGCTATCTTTCTTCCAACGATATGCGGGTCCACTTCGGGCTGAACGATGCGACGGACGCGGGGACGGCGGAGATTCACTGGCCGTCCGGCGCCAAAGAGATGGTGAAGCTGCCCGCGGTGGATCGCATTTATACCATTGTCGAAGGCCAGGGAATTACCGGCGCGCTGTGCGGCGGCAAGCCGTGCGCGGCGTCAGCGCCAGTTTCAGCGCCAGGCAATTCAATAAAGGCCGGCAAGCCCTGAAGCGAATGGCGCGTGTTTGAGATCCTTACGTTGGGTTTTGGACTTCACTCTTTGGCCTCAAAAAGGAATCGGGCGGCAGCCAGCGAGATGGCCACCACCCGAAAGTCACGCCATGAACGACTCACTCACGAGACAAGTTTAGGAGACATATCCAGAGTATCGGCAGGCGGAGAGTATGTCTTGAGCCATTCGAGTGAGACTGAAGTCCATCAATAGGTTGAGAGCGTGCGGGGTGAGTCTGGCGGCAGTTTTACAGCACTCATCTGTTTTTACTTCTGTGCAATGCCGCATCCGGCCAATTACTGTGGAGGGGCGCGGTTTGCGCAGGTTGACGTCTGCCTGAGGTAACTTACCCGGTTTCATGGCCCAAAACGATTCCAACTCGATGCGTGCAGCCGGCGAGGGCTTGCGGCGCTCTGGCTTGCAGGACGGAACTCATCGCAGAGCTATGCGCCTTGGCTTGCGGGTTCTGCTGGCCGCGGCGCTGGTATTGGGCGACGGACTCACCGGCTGGGCGCTGGAGCCGACCACGCCCTTGGCCAACTACGGCCGCCAGTCGTGGGGAATGGAGAACGGGCTGCCGCAGAATACGGTGCAGGCGCTGGTGCAGACGCGGAACGGATTTGTGTGGCTGGGAACGGAGCTGGGGCTGGTCCGCTTTGACGGCAACGGGTTTCAGGTCTTCGATCACAACTCGACGCCGTCGCTGCCCAGCGGCGACATTCGCTGTTTGCTGGAGACGCGCGACGGGGCGCTGTGGATTGGAACCAGCGAGGGGCTGGCGCGTTGGAAGGACGGAGTGGTGACGGCCTTCTCGACCAAGGACGGGCTGCCGGGGAACACTATCGAGCGCATTCTGGAGACCGGAGACGGCGAATTGTGGATCAACACCGACCAGGGGCTGGCGCGATTCAACCATGATCGATTTGCGCAGGACAGCGGCATGCCGCAGGGACCGGTGGCGGCGATCTCACTTTATGATGGCGCTCTTTGGGTTGAATCCTCGCATGGGATTTTCACTCGCTCAAGAGGGTCCTGGATTACTCCTTTTATCGCGGGCCTGCCTCCTGTCGGGCCCAAATTCTTTTTCGGACTGCCCTCCGGTTGGGTTTCCGCCAACAATAGTGGAGTGACCGTCCAGCAGGCGACCGAGACCAAGGTATTCGGCGTTGGCCATGAACTCTCCGGCAACCGCGTCCAAGCGCTTTTTGCGGACCGCGAGGGCAGTTTGTGGATCGGGACAGATCAAGGGCTGGCGCGGTGGGCGGGAGGAAAACTGGAGCAGCTGCCGGTCTCCGATCCGCTGGCGGGCGCCTCGATTCTCTCGCTGATGGAAGACCACGAAGGCAATCTGTGGGTGGGCACCGAAAGCGACGGGCTGGATATTCTGCGCGATCAACGCTTTCGGACCATCGGCACACGAGAGAGCCTGAGTTCCGATGACACGACTACCGTCGTCGAAGACAAGGCGGGGACGCTGTGGGTGGGAACCGCCGGAGACGGGCTGAATGCGCTGCGCGGCGGCGAGGCAAGGCCTGGCGCGGTGAAGAGCTACTCAGTGCGCAATGGTTTGGCGAGTGATGTGATTCTGTCTTTGGCCTCGGCAGCAAACGGCGATCTGTGGGTGGGCACGCCGGACGGACTCAATCGGATGCGCGGCGGCGTGATCGACTCTTTCTCCTCGGCCGACGGGCTGCCGGACGACTTCATTCGCTCCTTGCTGGTGGATGGTGATGGATCACTGTGGATTGGGACGCGGAGGGGGCTGACGCACTGGACGGGCGGGCCGACTGGCTCCGGGTCCGCGACCCGCATGGAGACCTACACGCAGGCTGACGGGCTGGGCAGCGATCTGGTGGGAGCGATGGCTCGGGACAGCAGTGGCGATCTTTGGGTGGCGACCTTTGCCGGCCTGTCGCGGCTGCATGGGAGCAGAATTACCAATTACACGACAGCCAACGGACTCTCCAGCAATGTGGCCACGGCCCTGTTGCCGCAAAGCGATGGAACGCTGCTGATCGGCACCGAGAAGCACGGTTGGGACGTTTGGAACGGGCAGGAATTTTTCGCGGTCAAAGAGAACAGCAGGGCGGACATTCACGCCATTCTGGACGACGGCGGCGGACATTTGTGGTTTGCCACCGGCGATGGGATTGTCCGCTGCGATTCTGCGGGAGCGGCGCAGGGGATGCAGGCGCCGGTCTGCATGCATGGGCTGAAGTTCGGCGTGGCCGACGGGCTGCGCAGCCGCGAGACGGCCACCAACAGCCACCCCTCGGCGTGGCGGTCGAGCGACGGACTCCTGTGGTTTGCCACGCCCAAGGGACTGGTGGAGGTGGACCCGGCGCACTTCCGCATCAACACTATTCCTCCGCCGGTCGAGCTGGAGCGGTTTGCCGTGGACGATGTGCCCCAAACACGACGCGCCTCGGATTCTCCTTTGCAGATTCCCGCCGGGCACGTACACTTCCAGTTCGACTATGCGGGGCTGAGCTTTACCGCGCCGCAGAAGGTGCGCTATCGCTTCAAGCTGGAGGGCTTTGACCGCGACTGGACCGAGGCCGGGGCGCGCCGCTCCGCTTACTACACGGCGATTCCGCCGGGCACGTATACCTTCCGCGTGCAGGCGGCCAACAACGACGGCCTGTGGAACACGGAAGGCGCGTCGCTGACCTTTGTGCTGCGTCCGCATTTTTACCAGACGGCGTGGTTTTACGGGCTGCTGCTGGCGATTGTGGCGGGGCTGGTGGCGCTGTTGCTTTGGCTGCTGCGGCGGCGGGCGGAGCGCGAGTTCGGCGCCGTGCTGGGCGAGCGCAACCGCATTGCACGCGAGATTCACGACACGCTGGCGCAGGGCTACGTGGGCATCTCCGTGCAGTTGGAGGTGCTCTCGGAGCTATTGCGCATGAGCAAGACGGAGGCCGCGGCCAAGCACCTGGACCTGACCCGCGGCTACGTGCGCGAGGGCCTGAGTGAGGCGCGTCAATCGATCTGGGCGCTGCGCTCACAGGACATGGGCGAGACGGCGCTGCCGGTGCGGCTGCGGCGCATGGCGGAGGCTGCGAACGGCGGCGGATTGCAGGCCAGCTTCAGCACCTTTGGCGCTTATCGGCCGCTGCCGCCGGGCACGGAACACGAAATTCTGCGCGTGGCCCAGGAGGCGATCCACAATGTAAAGAAGCACGCCGGAGCGCGGCACTTATTTGTGCAACTGGAATACAGGCCGGAACAGATTGCGCTGGAAGTGCGCGACGATGGGCGCGGTTTTTCTGTCGGCGAGAGTCTGGAGTCTCCGCTGGGCCACTACGGATTGACCGGAATGCGCGAGCGCGCGGCGGCCATCGGCGGCACGATTGAAGTGAGCGGCGAGCCGGGAGCGGGAACCACGGTGCGGCTGCGGGCGGCGGCGCGGCGAGAGACACGAGAGCAAGAGAAAAAGGAGCAACAGTGACCAAGGAATCGATTCGCGTACTGGTTGTCGAGGACCATCATGTGGTGCGCCAGGGGCTGGTGGCTTTGTTGAACGTGGTGGAGGGGCTGGAAGTGGTGGGCGAGGCGGCGGACGGCGTGGAAGCCATCGCGCAGTTTCGCAAGCACCAGCCGGCCATCACGCTGATCGACCTGCGCCTGCCGCGGTTGAGCGGCGTGGAAGTGATCGAGCGCATCCGCATGGAGACACCGCAGGCGCGCTTCATTGTGCTGACCACCTACGACGGCGACGAGGACATCTATCGCGCCTTGCAGGCCGGGGCGCGGGCTTACCTGCTGAAGGGCATGACCACCGAGGAGCTGATTGCGACGATTCACGCGGTGCACGCAGGCAGGTCGCATATTCCTCCGGCCATCGCCGAAAAGCTGGCCGAGCGCATGGGTACGGAAGAACTGACGCCGCGCGAGTTCGATGTGCTGGAGCAGATCGTACACGGCAAGAGCAACAAGGAGATTGCGGTCGAGCTGGAAATCTCCGAGGCTACGGTGAAGACCCACATCAACAGCCTGCTGGGCAAGCTGGGCGTGACCGACCGCACACAGGCCGCCACGGCCGCTATTCAGCGCGGCATTGTCCCGCTAGAATCGCTGAGGAAGCCGAAGCCATGAATAATAAATGGACGCAGAGTTTGATTTTTTCCGGAGTTTTTCTATTGTTGCTCGCGCCGCTGGCCAGGGCGCAGAAGAATGTGTGGCGGCAGGCCACGGATGCGGAGCTGGCGGCGCTTCTGCCGGCGCGGGCGACGGTGCAGAATGAGCACATTGAAACCGAGATGCGCACCGCCTCCGGCATCGTCAACAGCCGCGGCCGCTACATTGCCGGCGTGGTGCTGATTACGGCCGGCTACTCCGCTGATGGTAAGTACTCGCACTATCTTGTGGTGCAGACGCCGGTGCGCATCGGCGGCGTGCTGCTCAAGCCGGGCGAGTATGTTTTCGGATGGGTGCGGGCAGGCGATGAACTGGGCGTGCATTTCAATGAGGCGGCCAGCGGCGCGCTGGTGGGCAACGCATTGGCTCATCGCATGGCTGGATCGGGCCGTGTGGAGAGCCTGCGCATCTGGCCGCCGGCGGACAAGGCGCTGATTCAGATTGGGCGCTTTGCCATTCCTTACCAACTGGGCGAGAAGTAATCGCCGCGCTCAATCAGATCAATTGCCCGCGCGCGGCTCACCGGTGGGCAGGAAGGCGAAGCCCGCAATCCGGTTTCCCGAAGCCAGCGCGTCCCTGAGTTGTTGCGGATTGGCGCTGGCTCTGATCCCGCCGCGAGCCAGTGCCGCTTGAAGCAGGCCAAGCGCCGCCGACGGAGCGGTGGTTGGCGGCAGGCGAAAGATCCAGGCAATGTTGGCCGAGGTCAGCGTCTTATCGCTACTGAGCGCGATCACGGGAACAAAATCTTTCAGCGCTAATTGCAAGGCCAGATGGCTTGAATCGCGGTCGAGCGCCACTACGGCCAGCGCGTGCTCGTCCATCAGCTCATGCACCAGTTGCGTGGAGGCCGCGCCCCAGTTCTGATCGCTGGCCACGGGCAGCAGTTGCCACACGCGGCCCTTTGCGGAGGCGGTTGCCAGTGCGGCTGCCATCTGCGGCGAGTGCGCGACTTGCTCCGCGTGCGGTCCGAAGAGAACAATCCGCACCGGCCCCGCCGGCACGTCGGCAGGATGCGGCCCAGAATAATCCACGCCGTCCTCGCCCACGCGCGCATACGGCGCCTGCGGTGCGGCCAACTTTGTTCCTTGTTCTGCCTTTTCAGAAAAGGGTTGAGCCGTCTTAGGTTGCGCAAGCTGTGCTGGCCGCACCGCAAGCGCCATGGTCGCGACACGGTAAGTGATGGCGCCATTGTGGACTGTGCCCATGTACATAGGCGCGACATTCTTCAGATTTGGATCGAAGACCATGTGGCCGGTGACGCCGTCGTACTGCTCGATGTCGGCCAGCGCGTCATGAATGCGGGCACGATTCAGGCCTGCCTTGCAGATGGAGTCGAGCAGCACATTCATGTCGTCATAGGCCAGCGCGGCGAACTGCTCCGGCGGCTCGTGGAAGCGGGCCTCATAGCGGCGATTGAAGCTCAACCAGCGCCTATCCTGGCGCGTCGGATCGTAGGGAAAGACCGCCTGAAAACCCTCCGCCGCCGGACCGGCCGCGGCCAGCAGATCGGGGCCTAGTGTGCGATACGCGCCGAAGACGCGCTGCTTCATGCCCAGGGCGCGCATTTGTTTGAGGATGCTGGCAGCCGGAATCTCATCGGCCCACAACACGATCCCGTCCGCGCGCGAGTCGCGGATGACGCGGAGTTCCCGCGTGTAGTCCGTGTCGCCGGGCATAAACTTCTGCTCGATGACCACCGGGTGACCGAGGCGGACCGAGGCATCGCGGAATTGGACCACGCCCATGCGTCCATAGCGATTGTTCACCCGCAGCAGCGCCACGCGCTTGAGGCCGAGTTCCGAGTAGATGTGGCGTGCCAGCGTGAAGCCCTGCACGCGGTCGTCCTGCAGGTCGGTGAAGAACCAGGGAATGTAGGTTTCCGGAATGGTGGGATCGGTGGAGGCGGAGTTGACGATGGGAATCTCGGCCTTCAGCGCCACGCGCAGCATGATGTGCGTGGACTCGGAGTTGATGGAGCCGAAGATCGCCCAATCCTTGTCGTCGTAGATCATTTTGACGGCTTGGTCGGACGCTGCGCCCCAGATGGCCGGGTCGGTGGGCCGCTCAGTGCCGTAAGCCGCGCCCGCCTGCCAGTTGTTGTAGTCGTTGTGCAGCATCAGCTTGAAAGGCTTGCCGCCGTAGCCGCCGCGGGCGTTGGCCTCTTCCACGGCCAACTGCGCGCCGTGCAGCATACGCTGGCCGAAGAGCTCGTCAGGCGAGTCTTCGAGCGGCGCGAAAAAACCGATGCGCACCTCGGTCAGATCTGTGGGGTCGGGAATCTCGCGACCCGCGCCAACGTAGAGGTTGGGGTGGGTGTAGTACTCGTAATAGGGCTTGGTGAATTTGGCGAAGGGCCGCAGGTCCGCAGGCTCACCGGCATAGGGCTCCACCAGGCGATCCTTGGGCGGCGCGGGCGGATGCTTGCCGCAGGCGCAGACAGCGGCCGCGACGCCCTGCCGCGCTGGCGGGGTCAGTGCCAGCGCCGGGATGGCCGCCAGAACGAGTGCGACGATCCCAGCCAAACCGTCGGCGGTGATCGAAAAGATTTCCTTGCGCATGACGCTACTCCTTGCCGCAGTTGCAGCAGGCCTTGTCGGTGCGGAACATGGCGATGGCCTCGATTTCGATCAGCAACTCTGGGCGGCAGAGATGCGCCTGAATGCCGGTGGAGGCGGGCAGAGGATCAAGTCCCTGCTCCTTGAAAAAGGCAGTGCGCTCTTCGTTGAAAGCGTCGTAGTCGCGGTCGATGTCGCGCAGGTAGCAACTGGTGCGAACGATGTCGTGCCAGGTGCAGCCCTCGCTCTCCAGCAGGCCGGTGATGTTGTCGAAGGTGCGCCGCAGTTGCGCGCGGAAGTCGCCGATGTGGACGCTGACGCCGTGCTCGTCGATCGAGGCGGTGCCGGAGATGAGCAGGATGGTGACCGAGCCAAGATCGATTCTCATGCCGCGCGCAAACGAGCTGGGCTTGGCGTAGGCGTAGGCCTCGTTGAGCACGCCGTGATTGGTCATGGCGCGTTTTTCAATGGGCGCGTGGGCGATGGCTTCCAGGATTTCAGCAAATGCATTCATGATGATGCCTCCTTATTTTTGAAGAATTCCATGGCTCAACCCATGGGCCGTGGCGACCCAGATGCCGCTGCCCTGAAAGTCGATGCCGAGAATGTAGTTGTGCGCAGGACCCGTGGTGACCGGGATATTGGTGACGCGGCCCGCTGCATCGCGCACCGTCATCTCCGGCTTGCCAGTGGTGAGCGAGCGCGTGTAGACGGCCCAGTTTGCGCCGTCGTAATAGGCCAGCCCCTTGTCGGTGCAGAACCAGGCGCGATTGGCGTCCACACCCTTCACAAAGTTGATGAAGTTGGAGGGCAGGCCGCTGTCTTTGGTGAGAAAGTTATGCCAGTAGCGATGGTCGTAATGGCTGGCGCCGAAATAGGTCGCCACCCACAGCACATTGTCCACGTAGCTGACCGAACTGACGATCTGGTGAATCAGACCTTGATCCTTGTAGAGAACAATCTCGGTTTCGCCGTCGGGGTCTTCATACTTGTCCCAGATGCCGGTCGCCTGATCGTACTCCAGAACGCCGCCACCCCAGATGGCGTAATACACCTTGCTGGGCGTGGCGGAGACGCCATACGCCCATATCTCTTCCATGGGCGTGTTGCGCTCGTTGTAGAGCGACCACTGGCCATTGTTCAGATTCAGCTTGCAGGCGCCCGCGGCCGTGGCCACCCACACATTTTCACCCTCCACCGAAACGCCGTAGACCACATCGTTGCTGAGCCCGGAGTTCAACTGCGTAAAACTGTCGATGCGTCCGCCGGAGATACGGCTGAGGCCGCCCATGGTGCCGGCCCACACGTCGCCGGTGCGCTTGTCCAGCGCCAGCGAAAGTACGGCGCGATGCGCCAGCCCGTCTTTCGTGGTGTAGGTCTTCCACTTGCCTTTTTCGTAGAGTCCCAGCCCGTTGTCGGTGCCCGCCCAGATGCGATCGCCATCCACCAGCACCGCGTAGACGTGATTGTCGGGCAGGCCGTTGGCGGTGGTGAAGTTTTCAAACCGATACCGCTCCACCACCTGCGGCGCCTGCGCCATCTGCGGTGCGGCCAACTTTTTCGGTGGCGCGCAAAGCGCCACCGAACTGAATGCGATTGCGCCGATGGCCAGCAGTGTTGCGATCCCGCAGGTATTCTTCATCGTGGCTCTCCTCATCTCGACCTCAGGTATTCGACCAGGCTGTTCAGTTCGTCCTTGCTCAGGTCGCTGGTGCGTCCGTGCTGGTCGTGCGGGTTGTAGATGGTCCAGATCTCTTCAAGCGTGGCCGCCGAGCCGTCGTGCAGGTAGGGTGCGGTGAGCGCAATGTTGGTCAACTGCGGCGTGTCGAAGAGGCCTGAATCGTCCGTCGCATCCTTTGTTCCCACATCAAATGATTTCTGATTCGTCCCCAAAGGACCGCTGTGGCAGTAGGAGCAGCGATTGGTCAACGGAATCGGATTGCCGAAGTTATCCACCGCGCGCTCGAAGATGGCTTTGCCCTGTTCCTGCGCCGGTGTCAGCTCGTAGCCGGGCAGATGCCAGCGATTGGGCCTGGCCGGCAGGCTGCGAATGTAGACAACCAGATCGGTGAGGGTCAGATCGTCGTAGTTTTCCGCGCGCCAGAAGTATTTTTCCGTGCGCGGTCCGCACTCGGTGGGAATGTTCGGATTGCCGCCGTTCCACTTGTACGGCGCGGTGTCCTTGATGTCTTCCAGCAGCCGGTTGTCCACGATGTTGCGGCCCAGGCCGTCCGGCTCCAGGTCCCACTGCATGGCGTCGAAGGTGGAATCGATGTGGCAATTGGCGCAGCCGATCCCACCCTGAAAGGAATAGCGCGCGGAGTAAAAAGTCTGTTCGCCGTGGCGCAGCACGGAGACGCGCTTCGGTCCGGGCAATGCGATGGTCGCGGTCTGTAGATCGGTGCGCGTGTCGATCACGCTGATGGTGTCGTCGAGCCGGTTGGCCACCAGCAGTCGCCGGCCATCACGGCTGAGCGTCACGCCGCGTGGATTGCGGCCCACCGCAATGCGCTTGACGACGTAGTTGGCGCTGGCGGAAAGATCTTCCGCAAACGGTGCGTGATGCGCGTGGATGTAATGCAGCAGCCGCGGCAGGTCGATGACGGTGACGATATCCGAGCCTTCGCTGGTCACATAGAGCCGCGACTTGTCCGGCGTGATGGCCACGGCGAAGGGCCGCGCGGCATAGCGTTCAAGCTCGTCAAGCGGCACTTCGACCGTGCGGTTGCCGACGTCCGCGCCAAAGAGCGTCAGCGTATCTTCGAAGATCGCGCCGTGCTCCACTTGCGTGATCGGCACCAGATTCTTTGGATGGTATTCGGCCACCGCGCCCAATCGGCCGTCAGTTGAGAAGGCAATGTGGAAGACACCGGCAATGCTCTTCAGCGGAATGCGATCGACGACTTCGGCGCTGCCCGTGTCGATGACCGTGATCTCCGACTCCGGCGCGGTGCGATAGGGCGTCGGGTTGGGGTAGACGTGGGTCACATAAAGACGGCTTCCGTCGGGCGAAGGAGTGATATAACTTGCGCCGCGACCGGCTGTCAGCCGCTTTTCTTGCACGCCGGTCTGCGCATTGAGCACGGCGACATCATTGCTGATGCGATTGGCCACGTAGAGGCGCTTGCCGGCGCGGTCTTCCACCACGCTGGACGGCTCCGCGCCCACCGTCCATGTGGCCACAACGGCGAGTGTGCCGGTATCAATGACCGAGAGCGTGTCATCCCAGGAGTTGGCGACGAACAGCCGCGCGCCGTCCGGCGAAAGCGAAATGCCGCGCGGCTCGTGGCCCACGGGAATGTTTTTGAGGACCGCGTAGGTGGACGCGTCCAGCACGCGCACCTCGTCGCTCTGATTGCAGAGCACGTAGATCTGCGCGCCGTCGGGCGAGTAGAGCAGCTCCAGAGGCGAACAGTAGTTCAGATGCTCGCCGGTCCGGGAGAGAAGCGTCGTGCTGGCCGCATGAACGGGACTCCCGCTCCACAACGCGGCGCAGAAAAGGCCAGTGGCAAGCGCGCACAGGCTGACGGCCAAACCGGCTTGCACGTGGCGGCTGCGGGAATGGCGGCGGCAAGAATGGTTTTTCATTGCGGCTTCCCTTCCGCTGCGGGCGCGCCGGTTTCCGGCGGCGTGATTGCGTATTTCATGACCTGCGGCTTTCTGACTCCGGGTTCCTGCACGGTGAGCACGCGATCCACAGGCTGCGCGCCCACGGTCTGCACGATTCCGCTGGGCCAGCGCACCTCGATCTTGTCCACTGCCGTGGCCGCGCCCAGGCCGAAGTGCAGGCGGGCTTCGTTCTGCGAGAGATAGCCGGAGCTGGCCACGCGCTCTTGAAGGTAGCGTTTGCCGCCCGCGTAGAGGAAGACGCGCGCGCCGATGCCGTCGCGATTGCTCACCGTGCCGATGAGCTTGATCTCCACCCAGTGGCCGGTGTTGGTGGAAACATTGTGCAGCAGGGTTCCGCGCGCGCCCAGGTTCACCACAAACGCATCGACCTTGCCGTCGTTGCCGTAGTCGGCAAAGCATGCGCCGCGCGCCACGGTGCGCGTGCTCAGCACCGCGCCGCCTTGCTCGGAGACATCGGCGAATTTCCCGTTACCCAGGCCGCGAAAGAGCGAATGCTCCTGGGGAATCAGGTGGATCAAGCCGCCGTGAAAGACCAGAATGTCCAGCAGTCCGTCGTTGTCGAAGTCGTAGACGCCCGATCCCCAGCTTACGTACTGCGCATTGGCCTGCGAGACGCCGTTGGTGGCTCCCATGTCGTCGAAGGTCAGCTTGCCGGTGTTATGCAGCATCCGGTTGTAGCGGCCGTCGGTGACCCACAAGTCGAGCATTCCATCGTTTTCCAGATCGGCAAAGACCGGTCCCATCGCTGATGTCGATTCGCCGTCCTGCCCGTAGGCCGTGCCGGCTTCGGGCGCGATGTTTTCAAAGGTTCCATCGTGCTGGTTGTGAAAGAGGAAGTTCTCGGTGCGGTCGTTGGCCACGTAGATGTCGTCCCAGCCGTCGCCGTCGAAGTCCGACGCGGTGACGCCCATGGTGCGGCCCACGTAGTCACCGATGCCGGACTGCTTGGTCACATCGGTAAAAGTGCCGTCGCAGTTGTTGTGAAAGAGCATGTTGGTTTCGCCTTCGTAGTCCAGCGGGCCTGGATAATTGTCGGCCGCGTAGAAGGCGCGGTACTTGGGATCGAACTTCACCTAGCGGCCCACGAACAGATCGAGGCAGCCGTCGCGGGCGTAGTCCAGCCAGGTGGAGCTGATGGCCCAGCCAGTGACGTTGATGCCCGCTTTTTTGGTCACGTCGGTGAAGTGGCCATTGCCGTCGTTGTGATAAAGAACAACCTTGCCGTAGCCGGTCACCAGCAGATCTTCGTTGCCGTCGTTGTCGTAGTCGGCAGCGGTGACTGCGATTCCATACATATCCGGATTGAGGCCGGACTGCGCCGTCACGTCGGTAAAGTGGCCGTTGCCATCGTTGCGGAAGAGTTGATTGTGCGGTAGTGGATCCGGCTTCACCTTCAGCGGAAAGGGATGCATCGAATCGTCCAGCGGGCGGCCATTCACCACGTACAGCGAGGGCCGGCCGGAGTTGTTGTAGTCAAACCATACGCAACCAGCGCCTGTTCCCTCCAGCAGCGAGCCCAGCTTGGCCGAGCCGAAGCTGTGCACGAAATCGATGTCCGACTTGTCGGTGGCATCTTCAAATCGAATGACCGGCGCCACCACCTGCGGTGGGGCAGACGCCGCTTGCGCGGCAGTAGCATGTTGCACATTTACCGGAGCCACCTGCTGTGGGGCAGACGCCGCTTGCGCGGCAGTAGTGTGTTGCACATTTACCGGAGCCACCCGCGGTGGGGCCACCTGCGGGGCCGATGACTCACTTTGCGGTTCTGCTTGCATCGTCTGTGATGGGGCTGGCGCGGCTTGCGCCGTTGGAACGGTCTGCGCGGCAGCCACGGAGACAACGCCGGATAAAAGAAGAATGCGCAGAATCATGCTATTTCACTCCCGGCAATCTGCCCGTGGAATTCACGCCGGTCAGATCGTCCGGCATGGTGGTGCGGTCGAAGACTTCCGGCTTGCGATTTTCCGAGGAGCGTTCGGGGCCGGTGTGGCAGCCGACGCAGATGCGCTGTTCGCCGCTGCGAATCCAGAACCAGCCGCGCTGGCGGCGCAGCACCGCGCCGTTTTTATCGAGGAGCGAGAAGCGGATCGGCTGATCGGACGGCACCTTTACATAAAAGGAGCCATCGGCCGCCACCGGGGCCATGCCGGTGATGATCGCTTTGCCGCTTGCGTCCTGGCGCTCCAGGCGCACGGAGATAGACGTGACCTTCAAGTCTCCTTCAGGCGAGAGACGGGCGTCGAGCGCCATCAGGTTAGCGTAGTTCCAGGGGTGCAGGCCGGATGGATGACGGCGGGGCGGAGTGCGCGGGGTGAGCAGAACCGGATCGACCAGATTCATTCCGCTTTGTGCGTAGACGGTCTGGAGCGCCATTGCGCCGGGCTTCCAAAGCGTGAGCGCATAGTGCCCAGCATTCTGTTCGCCGGAAGCGGGGCGCGCGCTCAGCAGCCAATCACCCGCGGCCGTCTCGGCCATTGCGCCGTCGTACTCGGCGCGCGGAGCGTCGATGGAAACCTCGTGGGCCAGCGGCGAGGTGAAGCGCGCCAGAGAAGCGCCATGGGTGAAGACCACGTCGCCCGAGGCCAGTTGCATTCCGCCCCAGCGCGCGCGGCCGTGATCGCAGCGATAAGCCTCAACGCCCGAGCCGTCGGCGTACTCCGTATAAATCTCCGGCGTCGATCCCAAACCGAGGGGGAAGCCGGCTTCAAACAAGATGCGCCCGTCTGCGAGCACATCGGTGGGAAAGGCGCTGGCTCGCATGTAGGTGAGAGGAAGAACGCCGGGATCGGCGGTCGGATTCAGGAAGAACGGAGCCGGTAACCGCCCGTCGGCGGAGGATTCAATCTGAAATCCATGCGGCGTGCGCTGCGCCCAGACCAGCCGCCCGCCGGGCAGATAAAAGGGGCGCACGGCGTCGGTGGGGGTGGCAATCACCTGGCGCAGGCTGTGATCGGCCAGCGTAAGCTCCCATATCTGCCAGGGATCGACGGCAGACTTTTTGCCGGCGAAGAGTACGCGCAGTCCGTCGAAGGAGAGATTGGCGTCGGCGCTCGCGGCAAAGCCCGGCAGCAGCGGCTCTGCTATGCCCTGATGAATCCACAACAACTGCGCGCCGTGCGGAAAACGCTCGCCGCTTCGAGCTTGACTGTATTGACTCGCGCCGCGCAGAACGGCCAGTGGCTCGTAGATGGGCGCGGCGGTGACGATCACGTCCACGCTCAATCCTGCGCCAACGGCCTGTCCGTTCCCTGAGTTAGGCCCAAAGCCGCAGACAGGAATCAGCAATGCAAAGGAAGCGGTGATGGTCAGCACTCTGGAAGATCGGTTCATTGGAGTGCCTCCACGGTTTGCAATCGGACGGGCTGCAATTCCGCAAGCTGTGCAGGCGGAAGAGATTCCAGCGCAGGCCGCCGGCCATCCATTAAGCCGCGCAGCGCAATCCACGGCTCCAGAGCCGCCATCATCTGGTCGAAACCGGCAAAGTCCAGCGACTGATCGCCGTCGCTCCAGGCCTGGGCGGGGTTTGGATGCACTTCGACGATCAGGCCGTCGGCTCCGGCGGCGACGGCAATGCGGGCCAGCGCGGGAACCAGTTCGCGATTTCCCGCCGCATGGCTGGGATCGGCGATGACCGGAAGATGGCAGGTGAGCTTGAGCAGCGCGATCGAGGCCGCGTCGAAGGTGTTGCGCAGCGCGGTTTCAAAGGTGCGAATGCCGCGCTCGCAGAGCAGGACGTTGGGGTTGCCGTGATCCAGGATCAACTGCGCTGAGCGGAGCAGGTCGGCGACCGTGGAGCCCATGCCGCGCTTGAGCAGAATGGGCCGGCCGGAATGAGCAGCCGCTTCCAAAAGCGCGTAGTTTTCCATATTGCGCGCGCCGATCTGCAGAATGTCGGCGTACTCGGCGACCAGGGGAACGTCTTCTTCCGACATCACCTCGGTGACCACGGCCAGCCCAAACTCCCGGCTTGCGCGGGCAAGCAGCTTCAGGCCTGCGAGACCGAGTCCTTGAAATGCGTAGGGAGAGCTGCGCGGCTTGAATGCGCCGCCGCGGAGAATGCGCGCTCCGGCCTGGCGGACGTGGTCCGCGGCGGCCATCAACTGGGCCTCGGTTTCCACCGAGCAGGGCCCCGCCATGGCGATGAATTCGCCGCCGCCGATGTGGAAATCAAGCACGGGCACCACGGTCTGCGGCTGCCGCACGCTCTTCAACACATCGGGAGAATCGGCAAATCGTTCCTGCCAGCTTGCACGCACCCTGTGCGCTCCGTTTCTGGGGAAGCGGAAGATTCAGAGTATCGTGGCAATACGCAGCGCGCCTCCATCCAAAGGTGGAGACGCGGGAAGGGAATGCGGGGCAGCGCAGGAACTACAGCGCCATCGGCGGCGGGCGGTAGCCGAAGGCTGCATCCACAACGACCGCCACGCCCAGAGCGATTTCATCGCAGAAGGGCCGGGCGACAATCTGCACGCCGATGGGCAGCCCTTCCGGCGAAGTTCCGACGGGAACCACGGCGGCTGGGGCGGCCAGCGTGTTGAACCACTGCGTGTACCGCACAGCGTCCAGGTATTCGATGGTCCGGCCCTCGACAATCCATTCGCGCTCGCCGTGGCGGAAGGCGGGAATGCTGGCCACCGGGCAGAGCAGCACGGGATAGGCTTTCATCTCTTCCAGCGTCTTTGCGCGCAGCAGGTCCAACTCCGCCCAGGCATCGAGCAGCTCCGCTGCTTCGAGTTTTGGCGGAATTGCTGAAAAAGCCAAGAATTCGCTGAAGACGGGGCTGAGCTGATGCTCGCGTCCGCGAATGGCGGGGGCGTAAAACATGGCTCCGCACTGCACGAAGAACTTGCTCCAGAGCTGGCGCAGCAGCTCCAGCGTGCGCGGGCGGAAGGGCTCCACGCGAAAACCGGCCTCACGCAACGCCGCCGCCGCCGCCTGCACGGCTGCACGCGTCTCCGAGGTTACCGGCGCAAGTCCGTCGTCTTCGAAAAAGCCGATGGCGTTGGAGCGCAACTCGTCGAGACTGGGCTCGCGCAAGGTGATCGGCGGGCTGGCCGGGTCAGAGGAATCGTGGCCGGAAAGCGCGCGAAAGAGCAGTGCAACATCGGCCTGGGTGCGCGCCATGGGGCCGATGGCGCCGAGCGTGGAGAACGGACCGACGCAGGGCGGCAAGTGGCCGCGGCCGGGAATGCGCCCCGGCGTGGGCTTGAGCGAGCAGATGCCGGTGAAGTGCGCTGGAACGCGGACCGAGCCGCCGCTGTCCGAGCCGAGACCGGCCGCCGAAAGTCCCGCCGCGATGGCCGCCGATTCGCCACCGCTGGAGCCGCCCGGCGTGCGCTCCAGGTCCCATGGATTTTGCGTGCGCCCATGCAGCAGGTTCGCGGTCTCGTAAGCCATCAGAAACTCCGGGCAGTTGGTAGTGCCCAGAATCAACGCGCCGGCGGCGCGCAGCCGCGCGACCACAACCGCATCCTCGCGCGGCACATCGCCCGCGTGCAGAAGGCTGCCGATCTCGCACTTGTAACCGGCGGTGGCGATGGAGGATTTCACTGTGACGGGCAGACCGTGCAGCGGGCCGCGCCGTCCATTGAGAGGCGTTGCGTCCAGCCGCCGGGCCTGCTCACGCACGCGCTCCGCGTCAAAGTCGGCGAATGCGTTGAGCGCGGGATTGAGCCGCGCAATTTGCGCAATGTGCGCCTCGGCCAGTTCAGCAACGGAGAGCGAACTGGCGCGCACAAGCTCCAGTTGGCGGGTGGCCGACGCGAGAACGATCTGGTTCATGGCTTCCCCGTTGCGGCGGACGCGGCGGGCGCGGCATCCTCCTGGGGAGATGATGGCAGGTCCTGATAATCAAAGCGGTAAGAGCGAACCGGGTTGCCGGAATCAAAGCGATCGTTCCAATTCAACCGGTATGCCAGCGCGCTGTCGTCGTCGGGATATTTTTCGCTGGCAGGATATGGATAGGCGCTCATGGCGTGGAAGGGCAGTTGCGCCACGGTAAAGGGCGATGCATCCCACCAGTCCATGTCTTTGACATAGCCGTTGGCGTAAAAGAAGTAGTCGCGTCTCCAGCCTGCGGGCAGCGCGGGCAGCCGGGCGGCGTCGAACTCGGCGGCGATCTCCTCGCCGCTGCCGAAGATCACATAGTGATCGTCGATGCTCCTTACGAGCGGCGTCACGTCGCCCATGCGCGTGTACTCGCCGCGCTCGTGCTGGAAAGGACCGGTCAGGCTGACGCGGTCGTAGTCGTAGTCCAGATCGCCGGGGCTGGCGCCGTCAATTTGTTTTGGGTAGCCGCGAAAGTGCAGCGTGGCCGTGGCCAACGGCAATTCCGTTGTCTCTGCTTGTGCGCCGGAACTTTGATCGACGAGCACCTGGTCCCAGTAAATCTCCAGGTTGGTCACCAGACGGATGCGATGCGCGCCCGCCGGCAGCTTGCCGGTAAGATTGACGACGATGGTGCGTTCAAGGCCCGCCGGGAAGCCGGCGTCGTTCACAATGCGCTTCCAGCTTCCGTCCGGCAGTTGGGCCTCGACGTAGGGCGCGACGGGCTTGATCCCGGCCTGCCACGCGCTGTAGAGCGAGGTCGCGCTGAAGTAGTTTACGTAGCCGGTCATCAGCAGCCGCAATGGTGCGCCTTGCTTCACTGCTCCGAGGTCGAGGGTGAGCGCGTGGAGATTCGCGAAGCCGTCGTACGGAAGCGGCGCGAATCCGCTGGCGAAATGGTGGTCGCGCTTGCTCACCAAATCCAGAACATCGCGACCCGCGCCATCCCACGCGCCCACGGGCAGCCGCGTGTCCCGGCTGGCGACCACGCGCCCGGAGGCAAAGGGTGGATCGTCGAGGAAGCGCTCATCGGGATTAACTTCGACATCGTCCGGATGATCGACGGCGACCAGCCGCAACTGGTCGATGTAATTGACCTCTTCCATCGGCTCGATGAAGCGCAGGCTCATCTTGCCGTTGACCGGCACAAGATCATTGCCGTCCACCTTGACCCACTCGCCTGGGTCTGGCGTGTTGCGCCGCGTGGGCGTGAACCAGTGGCCCACCACCGCCGCGCCGATCACATCCGTGACCAGCTTGTATTTGTGCCCGTTCCAGGCGAACAGCACCGGGCAGGAGCTGCCGCGGCGGTCGGCCTCCGTCATGGCGATGACCGCGCGCCCGTCCTTGAGCGCGGGCAGATCGATCTCGTCCTGCAAGACGCCGGTGGGCCACAGAATGCGCAGCAGGTCCACGCCCTCCGCCTGGCCCAGCCCGACAAGAATCTGCGGCGGCGCTTGAGTCTGATAGCCGGAGGCGCCGGCCAGCTCCCACTTCTGCCAGTAGCCGTTGGAAAATACCTCGACCTTCACGCCGATTGCCGTCTTGTTGTCGGAGAATCCGGTCAGATCGAGACGCACAAAATGATTTTTGTTTGCGCCCACGTTGCGCAATAGCACCGGCGGCGCGTTGCGCTGGGTGACGATCAGGTCCGGCGCGCCGTCGCCCATCACATCGGCCGCAATCAACCCGCGCGGATCGTGCAGGCGAACGCTGTCCAGGCCCAATGTGTGGCTCACATCCTCAAAGCTGCCGTCGCCGCGATTGCGAAAGACGCGCACCCGCGGTCCGGCCTTGGTCTCGACGATGGCGGCCAGATCGACCCATCCGTCGTTGTCGATGTCGATGGGCGTCAGACCCCAGCCGCGCAGCGCTCCGTGCAGCGGCAGTTCCACGCGCTCAAAGCGCCGGCCTATATGATCGGGGGCCTCCACGTTGCGCCACAGCGTGAGGCCGGGCGCGCCGGCGTGCGTGACGGCAATGTCCATCCAACCGTCCTTGTTGTAGTCCAGCACGGCGATGCCGACGGTGGGAGGAAGATTCTTGTCTTCATACAGCGGCTGCGTGGGGTACCTTCCCTCGCGCGGATTCACGTAGATGGTCGGAGCCACCTGCGGTGGGGCCAACTTTGCTTGCGCAGCGCCGTCTCCTGTCACGACAATGTCCACGGCGCGGTCGTTGTTGAAGTCGGTGAGAATGGCCGCGTTGGTTTTGCCGCTGCCGCCCAGTCCGGTGGGCGCGGTCATTTCGGTAAAGGTTCCATTGCCGTTATTGCGCCAAAGGACATTCGATTCGCCGCCTGGCGTGAGCGGCGCGCCGGTAAGTAGCAGATCGAGGTCGCCGTCGTGATCGTAATCCACGAACGTAATTCCTGAGGGGCGATTGCGCGGGACGAGGCCGGAGGCAGCGGTCACGTTCTGGAAGTTGCCGTGGCCCAGGTTGCGAAAGAGCAGCAGTTGATCGTCCAGCGCCACGGCCAGATCATTCAGTCCGTCGCCGTCGAAGTCGCCCACGGCGCAGGCCACGGCGTGGCCCCTGGCCTTCAGCCCCGCCGCCGCCGCATCCCACTCCTCAAATCTGCCATCGCCTTTGGCGTGCAAGACGCGAATGGCCTGCGCGCCCGACTGCATCAGCACCAGGTCCATGCGCCCGTCGCCGGTTGCGTCCATCATGCAGGCTCCGCCGGTGGTGGTCCATTGCGCGGCGGGTGCCCCAGGTCTCGAATTTGAGACCTGGGAAAGGATCGATTCCGCCACCAGTTTCACGGGAATCATTGCGCGCCCGCCCGCCAGCGGCTGCCCGATTGCCGTCACCATCGAGTAGTGGCCTTGCTCGCCGTAAGAGAGCCCGATGGGCGAGCCGATCTTGGTACTGGTCAGATGCTGAAAAACGCGGAAGTGCTCTCTGGACTCCGCCGTGCGGCCGCTGCGCTGCAAGGCCCGCGCCAGAGCAAACTCCGACGAGGCGTGGTGCGGGTCGATGGCCAGCGCCTGTTGCAAAATCGCAATCGACTCAGCGGTATGCTTCAACTCCTGATCGCACACCGCTTCAAAATAGTAGGAATCCGCGTCCCTGGGGTCGAGCTTGATCGCCTGCTGGAAGCTGGCCAGCGCCGGCTGCAATTCGTTGTCTGCGTGCTCCACCAGGCCCAGGTTGTACCAGCCCTGAGCGCTGCCGGGGTCCAAAGCAAGAGCCTCCTGCAAGGCTTTTTTTGCTGGCTCCAACTTTTGCAACGCAAACAGCGCAATGCCCTCGTTGAGCGCAGCTTGCGCCAGCTTTGGGTCCTGCTTGAAGGCCTCGGCAAACGAGGTCGCTGCGCGCCCGGTCAACTGCTGGCCCATCTCGGCCACGCCACGATTGTTGAGTCGCACCGCCTCTGCGTCGGAGCGCGCCTGCGCGCCAGCCGTTGCCGCAAGAAAAACCAGGGCCACCGCCCCCATCATTCGCATAAATCTCTTCTCCGGTGCGGCGGGAGCAGCTTGACTGTAACGCCGCACGACCCTCCAGTGTATGCGAGTCGGCAACCGCGCCGCATCCAGCCAAAGGATGGGCCTTTGCCGGCCTGCACGTTCGGAGGCGAGGCCGTTTATACTTCCAGTGTGCTTTCGCCTCTGGAAAACCTCGAATGGCGCAATTTTTTGGCTCGCTCGCCGCTGCTGCCTCCCACTGCTGATGTGCTGGACGCGCTGCAACGGCAGACGATTCTGATTACCGGCGCGGGCGGATCGATCGGCGCCGCGCTGGCGATGCGGCTGTGCGCGGTGGGCTGCGCGCGGCTGATTCTGCTGGAGGCTTCGGAGGGCAACCTCTACGCGCTGCAACGCGATTTGTCTTTTATTGCTGGTGAAAATTCGGGCGCGGTCTGCAGCACGATCACCATTCTTGGCAGCGCTGCCGACGCGCCACTGCTGGAAGAGATTTTTGCCATGCATGCACCACGCGTCGTCTTCCACGCGGCAGCCTTCAAGCACGTACCGCTGATGGAGGAGCAGCCGCTGGCGGCGATGGCCAACAACATCTTCGCCACCGAAACGCTGGTCCTGACAGCGCAGGCTCACGGCGCGCATGTGGTGCTGCTGTCGACAGACAAGGCCGTCGCGCCGGCTTCAGTGATGGGCGCCACCAAGCGCGTGGCCGAGCAAATTGTGCTTGCGGCCGGCGGCACGGCGCTGCGGCTGGGCAACGTGCTGGCCTCACGCGACAGCGTGGCCGAGGTCTTCGCGCGTCAGATTGCGCGGGGCGGACCGCTGACGGTCACCGAGCCAGCGGCGCGGCGCTATTTTCTCACTCTCGATGAAGCCGTCAACCTGCTTCTGAAAGCCGCGGCGCAGACCGAGCCTGGAACGCTGCTTGCGCCGATTTTGCCCGCTACACACAAGATTGTGGACTTGGCCCGCTTCATGGCGCGGGAGTTGAGCAGGCAGCGGGAAATTGCGATTGACTTCACCGGCAGACGCCCCGGCGACAAGGAGAGCGAAGAGTTGTGGTCGGCCGCGGAGCGAGTCCGGGACACGAGACTCGATGGCTTGGTCGAGATCGAAACGGCTCTGACAGCAGAAGCGCAACTCGCCAGCCAACTTGGCCGCCTGCGCGCTGCGCTCAATGCGCGCGATCTGACAGACGCGCTCGAGCGCCTGCGCGCGCTGGTGCCCGATTACATGCCCAGCCGGGCGGTGCTGACATTGGCGGCGCAGTGCGGGGCGCGAGCCTGCTTATGAAAGACGCCAAGAAAAAACGGCGCATCGGTGTGGTCACCAGCTCGCGCGCCGACTATAGCCACCTCTACTGGCCACTGCGCGCGCTGGCCGCGCATCGGGAGGTGGAGCTGGGCCTGTTCACGCTGGGGGCGCATCTGTCGCCGGAGTTCGGAAACACCCTCAAAGAAATCGAGATCGACGGATTTCCGATTCTGTCGCGCATCGAGTGCCTGCTCAGCTCGGACACCGACACCGGCATGGCCAAGACCATCGGCATCGCCCTGCTGGGCCTGGCCGACGCGCTCACTGCCTGGCGTCCTGATTTGCTGCTGCTCATCGCCGACCGCTATGAGATGCTGGCGCCCGCGGCGGCGGCCGTGGCGCTGCGCATTCCCATCGCCCACATCGAGGGCGGCGAAGTTTCGCAGGGCGCCATCGACGACCAGGTGCGCAACGCGCTCACCAAACTGGCCCATATCCACTTCACTTCTACACCCATGGCCCGCCGCCGGGTGATCGCAATGGGCGAGGAGCCGTGGCGCGTGACGCGCGCCGGGGCACCTTCGCTGGACCATCTGCGCCGCTCCGCGCTGCTGAACCGAGCCGCGCTCGAAGCCCGGCGCAGCCGCGCGCTGACGCCGCCCACGCTCTTGGCGGCATGGCATCCGGTCACCATTCTGTGCGACACAAACGCGGAGGCCGATGCGTTTTTTACCGCACTGGCACAAGCGCCCGGCCAGCTCCTCTTTGTCTATCCCAACGCCGACGCCGGGAGCCTCGCGCTGATCGAACGCACCAAGGCTCTGGCCGCCGCGCGACCCCGCACACACCTCTTCGTCAACCTGGATGCCATCACCTACTGGAGCCTGTTGGGGCAGGTGGACGCAATCGTCGGCAACTCGTCGAGCGGCATCATGGAAGCTGCTTCCTTCGCGCTGCCCGCGGTCAACGTCGGCATGCGCCAGCAAGGCCGCGAGCGCGCCCGCAACGTGATCGATGCGCCAGCCGAGACAGGCAAAATCCTGGCTGCGATTGGCAAGGCTCTGTGCCCGGAGTTTCGCGACAGTTTGCGCGGCATGGAGAACCCCTACGGCGAAGGAACCGCCGCCGAGACCATCACGCGCGTTCTGACCACGGTTCCGCTGGATAGCCTGCTCATCAAGCAGCCCGCGCCGCTCCTGGACGAACTCGATGCGGAGCAGCCATGAACGCGCGTATCGAACTTTCTTCGCCGGACATCACCGACGCGGAGATTGACGCCGTCACCGCCGTTCTGCGCACGCGGCAACTCAGCCTCGGCCCTGAACTGACAGCCTTTGAGGCGGCGCTCGCCGACTACCACTCCGTGCCTCACGCGGTCTGCGTCAGCTCTGGGACCGCCGGGTTGCACCTGGCTTTGCTGACGCTGGGCATTGGCGCGGGCGACGAGGTGATCGTACCCTCGTTCGCGTTTGTGGCCGTGGCCAATGCGGTCTTGCAGGCCGGCGCTACGCCGGTCTTTGCGGAGATCGATCCGCTCACGCTCAATCTTGATCCGGTGGCCGTGGAGCGGGCCGTCACGCCGCGCACCCGCGCCCTGCTGGTGGTTCATACCTTCGGCGTTCCCGCGCAGATGGACGCGCTCATGGAGTTGGCCCGCCGCAACAATCTTGTGGTGATTGAGGACGCCTGTGAGGCCATCGGCGCGGAGTTCGAAGGCCAGCGGACCGGCAGCTTCGGCGACCTGGCCGTCTTGGGCTTTTATCCCAACAAGCAGCTCACCACCGGCGAAGGCGGCGCTGTGCTGGCGCGCAATCCTGCTCACGCCGCGCGCCTGCGCAGCCTGCGCAACCAGGGAAGGTCGGGCGGCGGCTGGCTGGATCACGCCGAGCCTGGCTATAACTACCGGCTTTCCGAGCTGGCCTGCGCGCTGGGCCGGGTACAGTTGCGCCGCATTGACGAGATACTCGCTCTGCGACAAGCTGCTGCCGAGCGCTACGATGCGCTGCTCAGAGAGATCGGCGGCAAGTTTATCGGCTCTGAGGCTAGTCTCGAGCTTCCGCCGCTTACGCTTGCCAGCCGCACAATAAGTTGGTTCGTCTACGTGGTCCGTCTGCCGGAAGGGGTGAACCGCGACCGCGCGCAGGAGTTTCTGGCCCGGCGCGGCATTGCCAGCGGACGCTACTTTGCGCCCATACATTTGCAGCCGTCCTGGCGTCAGCATCCGAGCTCGGTTGCGGCTGAACTTCCACTGACGGAAGCCCTTGCCCGGCGCACACTCGCCCTGCCTTTCTTCAACCGCATGTTAGTAAGTCAGCAGGAAGAAGTTGCCGCCGTACTTCATGAGGCGCTCAGAGACGGATGCTGAGCCGCGCATATTGTTCTGAATTGTCAGCCAGGGGAGTTTCACTTTGAAGAAAGACACAAAACTCGACCGCGCAAAACGACAGCGTCTGCGTACCGCCGAACACAAGCTCCGTGCAGCGAAGACTCGACTGGCGCGGACGGAGCGCAGCATTCTTTATTGGTCCCGGGTGCTGGCCGACCTGCGGCATGAAAGAACCCGCGCGGTTCAACCGCCGCTGTGGCCGGAAGAGGAAACAAAACAAAGCGAAAACTGAAACTGACGCGGCAGCCTGCCCGCGCCAGCACAGTTTGTTTTGCCGGCTTTCGCTACTTTCCTGAGGCAGCCTTCTGTGCCGCCCAGCGCTTCTTGACAGCTTCGGCGATCCGTTTCCGCCCCTCGGGCGAGAGGTTTCTTTTCTTCTTCTTCGCAGGCTTGGCGGCAACCACCGCCACAACCGCCTTCTTGGGCCGGCCCGCCTTCTTTTTGGGCCTGCCCACCTTTTTCTTCGGCGCCGCTGCAGCGGCGCCGCCCAGCAATGAGCGTGCCTGCTGTAACTGGGCTATATCGCGATCGATGCTTGCCAGAATTTCTGAAATTGACATGGTTCCTCCCTGACGATTCAGGCAACTGGCCGATCTGTCGCGGAGGCAAGTTACAACGCCGCGCATGGTCAACCACTCGCTCCATAATTACGATACTCAATTTATGGCTCTTTTACAAACAGTAAGTGCTTCAGCTATCAAAAAAGCGGCAGTTTCAGGGGCCAAGCGAGAGAAATTCATATTGAGCTGGAATTTTTGAATCCGGCAATACGTTACTGGAGCCGCTTGATTTCACTCCGCAAAGTCCAGGGCTGGAAGATTAGCGTTAACCCGTCTCGATGAGAATACAGCGAAGCCATTTTGCGCTATATGCCAGGTGCAAGGCAATGTAGGTCTTGTTTCAGCGGCGCGTAAGGCAGCGGCCTTTTATTTTGATCGTTAGCGCTGCTCTGGCGCAACTGTTTTACGGGGAATAGGATTGCTGCCAACGCGCCACGGCTGCCAGTTCTGGTTCATGCGGGTTTCCCGGACGGGCCTAAGATAAGATCGCAGCCGAATCCGGAAAGCCAGCCTTCATCGATAAGATATGAATTACAGCCATCCTGACGCCGCCGATCAGGTGCGGTCAACCCGGCGCGCTCGCGCGAATGCGGCATTCTTTGTTATGGACCTTCACGGGGCAAGCACTGCTGCTGGCTTGATCGGGCTAAGGGAACTATGATCTACGAGGAGGACTACGGTGCAATCGCAGAAGCGCGCAAGGGGCATGAGACTTATTGATTTGACCGATGTTCAGCTTGGCTCCAGCGAGACTGCCCGGCGCATCAACCGCGATATCGTCCTGGAGTTGATCCGAGCCAACCAACCGGTCTCTCGATCCGATCTGGCGCGTCTTTCCGGGCTGCAGAGAAATACCGTTTCGCTGATCGTCGAGCAGCTTATCCGCGAGCGGTGGGTATGCGAGGGCGCTGTGGCCGCTCTGCCGCGCGGACGCCGCCCCACCCTTCTGGAGCTGAACGACGACATGGTGGGAATCGCAGTCGATATTCACCCCAAGCTGGCTACGATTGGCGTGGTGGACCTTAAAGGGCGATTGCTGGCGCGAAGCATGGTGCCCCTTACTTCCGACCCGGCCGTCTCCACCCGTCACATCACGGACTGCATGTTGCGGATGCAGAAGGAACTGCCTCACAAATCGATCGAGGGAATCGGCGTCTGTCTTCCGGGCAGAATCGATCCCCACACGCAGCATCTGATCTTCGCGCCCAACCTGCACTGGCCAGATTTCGATCTGAAAAATGTCATCGAAAAGACCATGGGCCTGCCGGTCAATATGGAAAATGCCGCTACCGCCTGTCTGCTGGCAGAGCTCACATTCAGACGGATCGACGGGATTCGCGATATCGTCCTGGTCACGGTTTCCGAAGGCGTAGGAACCGGAATCTTTGCCAACGGGCAACTGATCTCCGGTCATCGCGGAATGGCTGGCGAATTCGGGCACGTTCCACTCGATCCTTCAGGCCCTCTTTGCTCCTGCGGGAGAAAGGGCTGCTGGGAGACTTTCGCCTCCTGCCGGGCCGCGCTCCGCTACTATAAAGAACTCCAGCCCCATGGCCGGACGATGCCTTTCCACGAACTGCTCAACCTGGCCGAAGAGGGAGATCAAAACGCCGTTCTGGCGCTGCAAAAGCAGGCCACCTACATCGGGCAGGGGCTGCGGATGATTATCGCCGGCCTCGCTCCCAGCGTGATTCTGATTGCCGGCGACATCATCTCCGCCTGGCAGCGCGTCGGCCCAGCCATCAAGAAGGCGGCGGCCAAGCTTTCGCTGGGAGACGCGCTACCCCGGATTCTACCGACCTACGAAGGTGAAATTGCGCGCCTCAGGGGCGGCGCGGCGCTGGTGTTTCAGAGGGGCGCAGTACACGAGCAGAAAACTGAAAGCAATCTGGGAGCGCGAAGGCCTGAAACCCGGACGGCACACAGGTAAGATTTGCAAAGCCAACCGCGAGACCTTTGCCTCTGGCTACGAAGCGGTGAGAGCGCATCGCTTCGGAGCATGAAGCATCGAGCCATTCACCGGCGACGGTCTCACATCGGGGCGCCATCAAGCCATTGGACCATCCCCAGGCAAAGGCCCGCCTGATTGAACCGTGTAAGCCCTAGTTGGCCGCTTCAAAGGATTTGGATGTGGTGACTTCGTTGGCCGATTGAACAGGAAAGGAGACAATCTGCGTCATGCTCTTGCGCAGGACGGAAGGAGTGCGCGCAGGAGACAGGCAGGCCAGACAGGTGACACCGATCATGCGCAGATCGCTCCATAACGAGGCATGGCACATATAGCGCGAGTCGATGCGCGCCTTGAGCGGCCGGATATGACTTTGATAAAACTCGTCAATCTGGCTGGGGGGTACGCGGCACAGGACCTCCTCCTCGCACCGAAAGGCCAGCGTGGCGGCTCCGGTGATGCCGGGGCGATACGGCATATTGATGAGCGCCGAGTATTGCGGCAGCTTGGGCCGCGGACCGACAAGGCTCATGTCCCCACGCAAAACGTTGTAGAACTGCGGAAGCTCATCGAGCTTCAGCTTGCGCAGCCAGCGCCCCAGGCCGGTTACGCGCAGGTCTCCATCCCTGGTCAGGCCGGGACCCACTGCCGCCGCGTTGAATGTCATGCTGCGGAATTTGTAGATGCGGAAAAGACGCCCTTCGCGGCCAACGCGATATTGGGTAAAGAATGCGGGGCCTTCGGAGCTCAGCCGCACGCACAGAGCGATTGCCAGCATCGGAATTCCCAAGACTGCCAGAACCAGCAGCGCGATGGACAGATCAAGCAGACGCCGGGAAGCGGACAGGCTCCAGCGGCTGGCAGCGGGATTCTCCAGACGCGCTGGACGAACCGGCGTTCCGAGCAGGACAAGCTGAGGCGCGGAAGAATGCAATGCGGGCGCGGAAATAGCACTCGACTCTGGGGCGCGGCTGGAAAGGGGCATCGAAGCTAACCTCGAAACGGAGATGGATATTCTGGTTGCAAAAACCGGCCTTGCCTGAGACATATTGACCAAGTAACTTGTGGGCCAACGCCAGACGGTTTTTTCTCATTCGCGAATGAGAGTACTTACGCATCATCGTCCGTACCGGCTGTGGATAGCAGAGGGTAAGAGATATAAGAGCAGAAGCGATAGTCGTAATTGGGAAGAGTTCCGTAACTGCAATTTGATGAGCTGCATCCAATGAGGCGGCCTTAAGGTGTAAACCAGTCGAAGGCCCGCCCAGTGTCCGCGCGAGCAGGGCAACGGGAGAGCCATCGTGTGCTGAAAACGGCGGCAAGGGGAATCGCTCACGCATTTCGGGAGCATGCGGTCCGCACGCCCCCAAGATGCATCGCAGGAATGGTGAATGCAGCTTGCGCGATTTCATCCGATCATCGCAATGAAATCGCTCAGATATTTACTTCAGTACGTTGATCGCCGCCGCGCCCAGGGCAAACTGGGAGAAGAGCTGAGACCAGGAGAGGAACGCGCGCATGGCTCCTGGGGTGACGCTCTTTTCCGGAACCACAACGGTATCTCCAGGATAGAGATGCAGCCGGTCAAAGCCGGAGGGAGAAAAGATCGACTGTCCCGCGGAGCGGCTGGTCACGGAGCCGTCTGCCCGTAGAATAAAGGCCTGGCCGCGGTCTGCGTCGTGGTCCATCCCGCCGGCCAAGCGAACGTACTCACCTGCGCGCGCGCCCTCGTGATACAGAAATGCATTCTGGTTGGGTACTGCACCAATCACCTGGATGGTGGCAGGAGTGGGCGGGACCAGCAACTGGTCGCCATCCTCCAGTTGCGCCTCCGGCAGCTCGTTGACTCCCTCGCTGTGCGGATTCAAATCGAAGACAATCCTTCCCGTGGGCTGCAACTGGCGCAACTGGCCAATCAGTTCGTGTTCGTAGGATGTCGATTGATCCTGTAGCGCCCCCGGCTGCGAACTGCTGGCGTCGGCGTCTGCCATCTTGATTGCGCCGCGCAGCAACTGATGCTCAAGCCGGTCTGTGTACTCGTTCATGCGCTGCTGCTCGATCATCTGGGTACTCTTGCGGGTGAACTCCGCCCCATACAGGTATGCCTTTGGGGTCAGCCCTCCGGCTCGCTCGACCAGTGAGCGCAGGGTCTCGCCGTGGCGGACGCTGTAAATGCCGGCATGCACAAATTCGCCCTCCAGACGCACATATTTTGTCTGCTGATTCATAGGTTGGGGAATATCATCCTGTGAAAAGACGGTGACGATGTCGCCCGGCTGGAGCGCCATATCCTGGGAAGCATCATGGTCAAGCACCAGCTTGCCCAGATCGAAGGGGATCAGCGAGGTGGTCATGGTGGATGGGTCCATGCGCTCAATGACCGCATAGTTCCAATCGGTCTCCGCAGCCGGACGGAGAAGCTCCGTTTCGGTCCCCATTTTCTGGTTGACTGCGGTATTGGCCAGGGCATCTCCCCCTTCCGAGGGGCGGGCGCCGGGAGGCGTGGCGTTTGCCGCGGATGCATCGTTCACGGAAGACAACTGTGGCAACAGTGCGCCGGAATCGAGACCGGCAGATCCGCCGGACGGCTGAAAATAAATTCCGGCAGCGGGCTGTCTGGTGGAAGCTGCTGCCGGCTGTCCTGGGAAGCGGTTTGTTTCCGATTGGCTATTGGGCGCGTTGATGGAGGGGATGAACTCCGGTGCGGGAAGGCCGAGTTGGGTGCGCCGCCACCAATAGCCGCGCGAAAGCAGGGAATCCTTGTCCGGCATCAGATCGCTCAGGCGCATGCCTGCATGCCAGAGAAAATGCCCGGGGTTGGCCACTGACCCGCGCAGCGTGATGGTGTCGCGATAGTTGGAGACAATCGAATCGACGCGCACAATATCGCCATCGTCCAGCAATGTCGCCAGTCCGGCCGCATCGGCTTTCAGTTCGAAGGAACTCAGGTGCGCGTGGTTTGCAATGCGCTCCACCGAGATGCTTCCGCCGGAGGCAACCGCGGTTCGACCGCCGGCCGTATCCATCAACTGCTGGATGGACTCCTGGCCGCGCAACTCGTAGATGGCCTCCTGGCGCACACTGCCCAGCAACGCCACATTCGGCCCCGCGGCGGGAATGAACAGCACATCGCCCGACTGCAGTTGCACATCGCCGGTCTTGTCGCCATTGACCAGCAGCGCATAAAGATCAAAGTCCGTGATCACCTTGCCCTCGCGCTTCAGCTCCACGTGCCGCATGGAGCCGGACCGCCCCGGCCCTCCGCTCTGAAAAACCGCATCCACCAGCGTACTGAGCGCGCTGACCGTGTATTCGCCCGGCTCCCGCGCCTGCCCGGTCACATATATCTGGATGGAGTGAATCTCGCCCATATCCACACTCAGATCGAAGTTGCGATAGACCCGCCCCAGCGCGGCGCGCAACTGCCCAGAAACCGAGGAAAATGGCAAGCCGGCCACATGCACCGCTCCCGCCTTGGGAAGGTAGATCTCTCCCTCGCGGCTCACGCGCAGGTTGGCGCTGAAGTTGATCTGGCCCCAGATGCGGATGCGCAGCTCGTCTCCGGCGCCGACCACCATATTCTCCGGCGCGGGGGCCAGCGCGAGGGGTCCAAAAGATGCCGTGCGACTGGCAAAGAGACGGGATCCGTAGATGGGCAGCATCCGCCCCGTGGTGGCAGCCACAAAGCGCTGAAATTCGGTGGGCGGCTGAGGACGCCACGGCCGCGTCATTTGCTGCCCGGATGCGTTCATCTGCTCTTGCTGTGGAGATGCCGGTTCCGTGTAAGTGGATTCACCGGAGGTGAGGCCGCTCGCCGAGATGTCCGTGGAGAGACCAGCACCAGAGATTCCCTGTTGCGGGATGGTTATTGGGGCAGGCGACAACCCCGACTGGGAACTCAAAGACGGGGGAGCTGTCTGCTGCATCTGACAGGCGAAGGAATTCGGATCATCCTCGGAGGAGCATTGCGCGCGCAGTGAAGACGCACCAACGAAGAGGACTGCGGCGCCCACCACGCAGAAAGAGGTTACGCGGCGAAGGCTGGATCGGGCAGATGAATGGTTTCTCATAGGTGCCTATATTGTGTACATATTTGTTCGGCGAACACTCGATGAGGCGCGCAAAAGCAGCTTGCCGCAGTTCCAAATTGGTGAGAACCATAAGTGTCTTCCCATAATCGATTCGGCGCACGCGGTTTTCTTGTCTTACTCGTTTGCGCGCATGGATTCAAAGGTAATCTGAGCAAGGTTTCCGGAGAGAAGGCCGGAAGGTTTCCGTCGCTGCATCCTGCTGCTTGCCGTGTGCGACAGGCGGTGGGGGCGGAAGTGCGTCCTTCCATCCGGCAAGGCCGGATATGTGCATCCCTCGGATAAGAAGAGCGCAGCGACTTCCACAGTTTCACCCGAACAGTGACTCGATCCAACAAGGAAAATCGTGCCCACAGAAGATCAGGAATCCGCTTCAGTTCCGTTCCCGCATTCGCGCAGCTCTCTGCCTCCTCTGGTGCGCATCACGCTCAAGCGAAGAAAGCTGGTAGGGTTTGCCACGTCAGTGATTATGGCGCTGTCTCTGGCCGCCGGCTTGTTGCTGCCCACCTGCTACACAGCCGCCACGGTGATTCTGCCGCCGCAAAACGGCGAGTCGGCGGGAGCCTCGATGATGGGGGCATTAGGCGGCCTGGGGGGCATGGCGGGGATCGGAGCTAACGCATTGGGGCTCAAGAATCCCAATGACCAGCAACTGGCTTTTTTGAAGAGCCGCACGGTGGAAGATGCGATGATCAAGCGCTTCGATCTGCAGGCTCTCTATCACTGCAAGTATTTTTCGTCAGCGCGTTTTGCCTGGGAACACAATACCTCTGCCGAGAGCGGGCTGAAGGATGGCTTGATCCGTCTGAAGGTAAATGACCGGAATGCGCAACGCGCCGCCCTGATGGCCAACGCGTGGGTCGACTAATACCAGCGATTGCGGGCCGCCTTGGCGGTCAGCGACTCCTCGCGCAAGAGGCTTTTTTTTGGGCAGCAACTGAGCGGCGCGCGCGACGACCTGGCCAGCGCAGAAGAGCAGATGAAGCAGACCGAACTGCGCACCGGCGTCATTGAACTCGACGGCCAGGCCAGCGCCATGATCGGCTCGGCGGCCATGCTGCGCGCGCAGATCGCAGCCAAGCAGGTGGAGATCCAGGCCATGCGCCAGTTTGCCGCCGATGGCAATCCGGACCTGGAGCGCGCCGAGCAGGAGCTGACCACTCTGCAGGCGCAGTTGGCTGTGATGGGCGTGGGCAATGATCGCCGCAACGGCGATCTGGTGGTCCCCAAGGGAATGACCAGTGAGGCGGGCCTGGAGTACGCGCGCGCGCTTCGCGAGGTGCAGTATCGCGAGGCCGTCGTGAAGCTGCTGGCGCAGCAGTATGAAATGGCGCGGGTCGACGAGGCGCAACGCGGACCGGCGGTGCAGGTGGTCGATGCGGCTGTCGCTCCCGACCATCCCAACCGCCAGCATGCACTCGTGGTTGCGCTGGTTGGGCTGCTGGTCAGCCTGCCGCTGGCGCTGTTGCTGGCGCTTGCGGCCGAGCTGGTCGAAGCGCTGCGCGCGCTGCGACGCAGGGCAACGTCATGGTCGGAGGCGCTGGAGAAGGCCTGGAGCGAAGAGGCGCAATGACGACTCTGAATACCTGCACGGGAAAGTTGCCGGCGTGGAGGCAGTACGATGGCCAGTAATCCTGCCAGTCTCGCACTCGGCTCCCTGCCAGTTCCCCGCGACCGATCGCTGTCGGCGTCGCTGCGGATCTTTGCGTTCGGAGGGCTGTTGGTCTTCTCCTTTATACCTATCCCAATCTATATCAACGTCTCGCAAGTTTTCCTGCTTGCGCTCTGCATGATCGCACTGGGCTGCTATCTGGTCCGTTTTGTTGCGGACACATCTACCTCGCTTTTTCTGATATTCTGCATCGCCATCTCTCAGACAATCGGTATTCTGCACTTCTCCTCGGCGGAGAAGAACCACCTGACAGCGTTCCTCTTTATCACGTCTCTGCTGATCGCGCCGGCCATCCTGACGCTGGCGAGATCCATCTCTGTCGCCGTCCGCGACCGCCTGGTGCCGCGCATCATCAACTGGGTTCTTATCTTTCTGGTGATCGAATGCGTCTCGCGCCTGATCTTTTCGCAGCATATCAAGGCGGCTGCGGAACTGGACACCTCCGACGCCTTTTACCGCTACAAGTCCAGCCTGTTTTTCTTCGATTCCAACTTTACGGGAATCGAGATTCTCTGTGTGCTGGCGATCATGTTTGCCTACAGGGAAGCGATCGGACGGAACCAATGGCTGCTGACTTACGTGCTTTTGTTCGCCACATTGTCCAGAGCGTCGATTGCAGCCGGGATCTGCCAGTTGGTGATGTACATGCTATGGCGCTGGCGGGTCTGGGCATTCTTCGGGCTGATGGCGGGACAGACGCTGATCATCGTCAAGCTGCTGAATGACTACGTCAGCAACGGGCCGCAAGCCACGCAGGCCGTGGACGGAAGCCTCTCCTCGAAATTTTTCATTCTCTCGCTGATGACCAGCAACTATCAGAGCGCCGGCGGGATGCAAAAGTTCTTTGGCGTCGGCGTCGACAACACGGTCAATCTGATCGGGCTGTTCGCCCACAACATCGTCGCTACCTGCGTTCTTGAGCTGGGCATCGCTGGCACGCTTCTGCTGGTCATCTATATCTGGATTTTTTCCAGAAAGTGCCCTGTTTCCATGTATCTTCTTGTTCTTCCCATGGTGATCAACGGATTTTCCCTGGTAAGCACGTCGATGCCCTATTTTTTCGTCGCGCTTGGCCTGCTGGGAGCACTGCGCGGTTCCGCGCGGGACGGAAACTATATGCCCGGCAAGAAGCGATTGACGGCAGGAGGTTGAAAGGACAGTCATGGCCATCATCAGCGTACTCATGAATGTTTACAACGTGGAGGCATACGTCGCCGAGGCGCTGGCGAGCGTTCAATCGCAAACCATCCAGGACATTGAAGTGATTGTCGCCGACGACGGCTCAACGGACCGAACGCGATCGATCGTGGAAGGCATGGCCGCGACCGATCCCAGAATCAAGATCGTGGGAACGGCCAACAACCAGGGCATCGCGCAGGCCTTGAACCTGGGGCTCAGATTCTGCAGCGCGCCGTTTATCGCCAAGATGGACGGGGATGACATTGCCCTGCCCACGCGGCTGGAAAAGCAACTTCGGTTTCTTGAAGAGAATCCGGGCATTGCGCTGGTGGGCTGCGCAACCTCGGCCATCGATCAGTCCGGACGACCGATCCCCGGACTGGGCGTAGCGCGCAAACCGTTCACTCAGGGGGCGATTTCCAGAACCTTGCTTTTAGCATCCCCGTGCCAGCATAGCTGGATGGCGCGGCGCGCCGTCTATGACACGCTCTCGGGATATCGCCCGGTGACGCTGGCCACGGATTACGATTTTCTGCTTCGCGCCGTGACCTCCGGGTTTCTGCTGAGCAACATCCCGGAAGCCTTGATGCTGATGCGGACCAGGCCCGGCAATGCTTCGTCCCGCCTCGAACAGAGAAAGAACCATTACTACATTGCCGGCTTATACCGCCAGCGCCTGATGACCGGCAGAGACAATTTCAGCCGGGAAGACAATGAGCGCGTAGTCAGGCCAGGCAGCGTGGAAAACTGCGCCTTCCGGCTGGCGATGAAGTGCGTTCAGCGGGGGCTGCAATCGCACAATCGGGTATTGCGGCTCCTGCTTATCGCACTATCCGCCTTGCTGTCGCCCTGGCAGGCGCGCTATTTCCTTGACCGTATCCGGTTCCGCTGCGCACTGCGGGCAACCATGCGCGCGTGCTGATCTTGGTATGCGGCGAGAGGCATATCCACGAGATTTCCGGGGGAGTTGCATGAAGATATGTTTCATTATTCACGATATGACATCGCGCGGCGGCACGGAGCGTGCGCAGGCCACGCTGGCCAACGCGCTATCCACTCGCGGCGAGTCGATTTCAGTCTGGTCGATGTACGGCGTACGGAAATTTCCGGGGTATCCGCTGCTCGGCGACGTCAAGGTGAGTTATGGGAAAAGGGCGCCTCTTCCGTTTTTCCTGGACTATCCATGGCTGGCCTGCGCCTTTGCCGTTCATATCATTCGCCTGCGTCCGCAGTGGATCGTCTGCACCGGCACAAACCGTCTGATGGTCGCACTGCTGGCCGCCCTTGTGCCTGGGATAAAGCTCGCGGTATGGGAACACTTCCCGGTCTCCACCAGCGTTACCCGGCCCCGCGCCCGGCTGGCAAGAAGGATTGCCTCCGTGATGGCATCGCTGATTGTGACCTTGACCGAATCAGACAAAGAGCTGTATGCGGCGCTCTACGCGCCATCAGGAACTATTACCCGCATTCCCAACATTGTTCTATCGCCGGGACCATCCGGAGCCGTTCGCCGCAAGGAAGTTCTGGCCATGGGAAGGCTTTCGCGCGAGAAAGGCTTCGATCTGCTGCTCGAAGCCTGGTTTTCGGTCGCTGACCGGCTGCCCGACTGGTCGCTCCGTATTGTCGGCGACGGAAAGATGCGCGATCAACTGGCAGGGCAGGCGCGCAGCCTGGGCATTGAATCCCGCATTACATTTGCGCATTTTTCCGAAGACCCGTTTCCCTTGTATTCGGAATGCGGAATCTTCGTTCTCAGTTCGCGGTTTGAATGCCTGCCTTTTGCGCTGATCGAGGCGATGACGTGTGGCGCTCCCTGCATCAGCTTCAACTGCCCGAATGGGCCAGGGGAATTGATCAGCGATGGAGTCAACGGTCTTCTGGCGGGAGCCGAGAATGTGGATGCTCTGGCGAATGCAATCGTGAGACTTGGCCAAGATCCAGGTTTGCGCAAAAGACTTGGGGACGCGGCCCGAAGCGTCGCGAAGCCTTTTTCCGAACCGCGCGTCGCCGCGCGCTGGCATGAGGCGCTTTATCACCCGATGCCGCTCGACGGCAACGATGCCCCGGCTCAATCAGGGCAACGGCTGCAGCCGGATGTGCGGACACAAGTCCAACCTGCTTCAGTTTTCCCGGTCCATCCTGTTATGGCGCCCCAGGCATCGTCTGCACCCGGCCCGATGCCTCTCCTAGGCAACCAAAGAGAGCTATCTGCGCAGGCTGGAGAGAAGCCCGCTTATCGCCGGAGAAATGAAATGAAACTGTCCGTATTGATGTCGGTATATCACAAGGAGACTGCAGCCAATCTGCGCCAGTGTCTGGACAGTCTGGCGATGCAGACCCGGCCGGCCGATGAGATTGTGATCGTCGCGGACGGGCCGCTGGGCCGTCCGCTCGAGGCGACCCTTGCCGAGTACAAGGCAACGCTTCCTGTCGTCTTGCTGCGCCTGCCGGTGAATGTTGGTACCGGAGCGGCTCTCCGTCCCGGCCTCAACATTTGCCAGGGGAAGTACGTGGCGCATACGGATTCAGCCGATATCTGCGTGCCCGATCGATTCGAAAAGCAGGTGGACTTCCTGGACTGCAACCGGGAGGTGGATGTGGTGGGTGGCGCGATTGCGGAGTTCGACGAGGACTGTTCGATTCAGCGCGCGATCCGCACTTTGCCCGCGGAGGGTCCGGCGCTGCGCCGCTTTGCCAAGTTTCGTTCACCGATGAATAATACAACCGTCATGTTTCGGAAAGCCTCGGTGGTGGCCTCGGGCAACTATGAATCCTGCCTGGGCTTTGAAGATTACCATTTGTGGGCGAGGATGCTGACACTCGGCTACCGCCTGCACAACATGGACGAGGTTCTGGTCAACGTTCGATGCGGCAACGGGATGCAGAGCCGCAGAGGCGGCTTTACGTACTTGAGAAGGGAGATCGAGTTTCAGTCGTTTCTGCGCAAGATGGGTCTGTTGAGTGCCTCCGAATCCTGCTTGAACATCCTGATGCGCGGCCCCATCCGTCTGGCGCCGGACTCAGTCCGCGCTTTGTGCTACAGTCTGTTTTTGCGGTCCTCTCCCGCATCGATGCAAAGGGTTCAGCATTGAGGAAGGCTTGTCGCCGGTCATTCGCGCGGCACTCCATCAACGATGTCTGCACGAGGCAGGCCTGTCTACGCTCTGGAGAGTGCTGCGAGTTTGAAGTGGAGCGCATTTCGTCGCTGCAGCGGTTTCCCGACCTGTACTCTGATTTTGCTTTGGCCGCGCCGATCGCCGCGCAGGCTGTCCGGGATCATTTTGTCAGCCTTCGACCCCGCTCCAGGCATTCCGGACGAGGGCCGGGAACCGAAGGGCCGGCGGTTGCGTATCCTGGGTGCAGTGCGAGGAGAACCGTCCATGAGCAGCCAACCCTATCCCAACCCGCAAACGATCTTCTATCAGCAGTATGAAGCGGTGCGCCGCGACGAGGTGGTCGGCATCCTGCTGGCGCTGTTTCTCGGGGGATTCGGGGCGCATCACTTCTATCTGCGCCGGACTGGGCTGGGCATCCTGTACATTTGCTTTAGTTGGACGCCGTTTCCCTGGTTCCTCGGCTTTATCGAGTGCTTTTTCATGCCCGGCAGGGTGCGCGAGTTCAACGCCGTTCAGGCAGCGGGAATTGCCGCCATGCTGGGAATGGCGCCGCCCGGTTGGGGCCAGCCGTTCAATGTCACAGTGAACGTGCCGGCGGCGGCACAACCTGGAATGCTCACAGCCTGCGCCCGCTGCCAGCAGACAAACGCGCAGGGTGCGCGCTTCTGTTCCGGTTGCGGTGCTGCTCTGTAACCACTTGCCACCTGCGGTGGGGCCAGCGGCTCGCTGTTCGCTCGCAGGGACTTTTGAGGTTCCCCCCCTGAAGACCTCATGCTGTTCTTCTATTTCTGTGCGAATGAATTCGTAAAATCCCAGCCGAATTCAGCAATGAAATCCTATCCCGCGCCTTGTTTCTGACGCGGGGCGAGCCGAAGGCGCACGGCCCCACAGCGGGTGGCGCAGGAGGTTACATATTGGCGTGGCCGGCGCGCATGGACTCGTTGAAATGCGGCTTGGTGAAGTTGAGCGCGGCTTCCAGTTGCGTCTGGTAATCGGCGGCGCGAGCCATCAATTTGGGTGTCGCAGAGGCAAACTCGCCCTCCAGCTTCACCAGTCCCTCGCCGGCTTCATCTCTGGCTATAAGCACTAGATCCGCCTCGGTGGTGTTCAGATACTGCGCGTCGCGGGGGTCGGCAATCCATACCGGCTGCCCCGCGCCGAGTACGCCGCTGAGCCAATAGACCTTGCGCAGCAGGTATTCCAGCCGCTCGGCGTCATTGGTTTCCGTGAAGAGGAACTTCCTCTGCCAGCGGCTGTAGTAGCGCGTGGTCACCGGGACGGGCTGGCGGTTGCCGGACTTGAGAAACTCAAGCTGTCCCAGGTCCACCGTCTTGCGCACGGCGTTGTAGACGAAGGTCTCGGCGTAGGGCTGCTCCATGGCGGGCACAATCTCGGCAAATGTGAGCGTGACGGAGGCAGCCACCTTGGCATGCAGGTTGTGCGCCTCGCCGTCGGTCAGGTACATCTCGCCGTGGACGATGTAGGTGTCCGCGCCGGAGGTGGATCTATGAAAGGGCCACTGGAACTGCCCAAAGGCCACCGGCAGTCCGGCCAGCGTGACGCAGCACTCGGGCCGTGGATTGCGCAGCCGCTGGGCTTCGGCTCTCAGATGCGCGGTCAGCGCGGGCGTCAGCTCCGGCTTGTCGAAGGCAAAGCCCTCACTCAGTTCCAGCTTGACCGTGCGTCCCGCGGGAGCCGCGACCGACAGCCCGAGGAGGAAGACCGCGGTAGGCTGGCCGTGAAAGTCCGCGCCTTCCGTGGTGGAGAGCAGAACCAGGCCAGCCTGCGCGGCGGCTGTTTCAAGTGCAGTGACGAGTGTGGCGTTCAGCGCTGTAGTCATAGAGGAGAATCCTGTGTCGGAGATCGGTGCATATTCATTTTAGTCCGAATGGAGTGGCCGGTCCAATGCGCTGATGGCAGGTTCCGCCATGCTTTACGCTATTCTTGGTTGCCCTGCGCACGCAGCGCTTCCCGGCGAATGCATTCAAATTCCCAATAATTTCCACCCGCGCATTCGCCTGCTGTTCTCGAGCCAATCGAATCCCGGCGATCAGGTACGCGCCGAGGCAGACCATTCCCCGGCTGATGCGGGGCATGTGAGCGACTAGGGTCTGTTCGTCAGGTTCCTGTACCTGTAGACGTGCTCCAAATGTCTCTATTGAGATCAAAGAGACTCCGGCCTACCCTAGAGCACGTGCAGGCTGGTTGCCTGCTTCACCGCTGGCGGCGGCGCAATATATCCCTTGGGGATGTACGCGCAGCAGGGCTCTTCGCCGTTCGGATTGCCGGTCAGCGCGTAGGCGCGGGAACGCGAGCCGCCGCAAATCTCCTTGAACTCGCAGGCGCCGCATTTTCCTTCCAGCTTGGACGTATCGCGCAGGCTTTGGAACAGCGCCGACTCGCGGTAAATCCAGCTCAATGGCTGCTGGCGAATGTTGCCAGCCGAGATGGGCAGAAATCCGCTGGGGAAAACTTCGCCGGTGTGCGAGATGAAAGCAAATCCCTTGCCGTCATTCAGGCCGCGCGGCGCGCGGCCTATGGCGTCTTCCGCTTTTTCGTGCGCCGCATGAAATCCGACTCCCGCCTTGCGCTCGGCAACTTTGTGCTGCAACACGAAGCGCCGGTAATGTTGCGCCTCAGTGGTCTTGATATCGAAGCCGGCGGTCTGCGAAAGGCTGTAAATCTTCGCAAAAACCTGTTCAAACTCGTCAGCGTCCAACAGATCATTGAGCTTTCCACGTCCCGTGGGAACCAGAAAGAAAACACTCCACAGCGTGATCTTCAGGCTTTTCATCAAAGAAACCAGGTCGTCGATCTCGGCGATATTCCTGCGGCTGAAGGTAGTGTTGATCTGCACCGGCAGGCCGATCTCATTGGCCCAGCGAATCGCGTCGAGCGTCCGCGCAAACGAGCCGCTCATGCCGCGAAACACATCGTGCGTCCGCGCGCTTGCGCCGTCCATGCTCACAGCCAGCCGCGCCAACCCAGCATCCTTGAGCTGCGCCACAATCTCCCGCGTCAGCAGCGGCGTTGCGCTCGGCGTCAGCGAGACGCGCACGCCCCGCGCGCCGGCGTGCGCAATCAGCTCGAACAGGTCCGGCCGCTTGATGGGATCGCCGCCGGTCAGCACGAAGACCGGAACACGCAGTTCCGCAATCTGGTCGATCAGTTGCTTGCCCTCGGCCGTGGTCAGCTCCATGGGGTGGCGCTCCGGCTGCGCCGAGGCGCGGCAATGCACGCAGGCCAGATCGCAGGCCTGGGTCACTTCCCAAATGGCGATAAAGGGACGTTCATTGAAGTCGATGGTGTTGAGCTGCGGGTTCATGAACCTATCAAAGCGCGGAGCGGCCATGGCGCGCAGTGACCTAAGTCGCAAGCTGCTAAGATTTCTGAGTGACCGCTCAACGCATCGATCTCGCCGCCGTCCTTCAACAGACCGCCTTGCTCTCCGGCCTTTCGCAACCGGAGCTGCAAATGCTGGCTGCCCGAACCGTGCGCAAATTGTTCAGCGCCGGTGAACTGCTCTTTTCCGAGGGCGAGCCCTGCAACGGCCTGAACATCATCGCGCGCGGAAAGGTGCGCATCTTCAAAACTTCGGTGAGCGGCCGCGAACAAGTGTTGGCGGTCAATGGGCCGGGCGAGTCCGTCGCCGAGTTGCCCGTCTTTGACGGCGGCCCTTACCCGGCTTCGGCCGTGGCTATTGAGGATGCGGAGGTTGCCTTCATCTCGCGCCGCGATTTTCATGCCTATTGCCTGGAGCATCCGGAGGTGGCGCTCAAGGTGCTCTCCGTGGTTGGCGCGCGCCTGCGTCGGCTGGTGGGCATTATCGAGGAGCTGTCGTTCACCACCATCCGCCAGCGGCTGATCTCGGTTCTGCTCAAACTCGCGCAGAGCGAAGGCCGGAAGACAGTGCGCGGCATTGAGTTTCTGCTTCCCTCCACTCACCAGGAACTGGCCAATCAATTGGGCACCGTGCGCGAGCTGATCTCCCGCAACCTGATGCGGTTACAGGCCGAAGGGATGATCGATGTGGACGCACGGCAGATTGTGGTGAAGGACGTGAAGGGCCTGAGTGCGCTGCTCGATTCGGCTTTATAGCCTGCGAGTGACATAAGTTACTGCGCGCCGATCCGGCGTTGACTACTGTTGCAGGTGGAGAATGTTTATGACCACCGCTACGCAGTCCATCCGCGAGATCGTTTCCACCCAGCCATCTGCCGCTGCCGTCCTCGAGCGCTTTGACATCGACCTGTGTTCGCAGGCCGATGCGCCGCTCGATGCCGCCTGCGCCGAACTGCAACTGTCTGTCGATCAAGTCCTGGAAAAGCTTTCCGATGCCGCAAACAGCGAACACGGCGCGGTGCTGGCAGATCCAGCCGCATTCTCCCTGGGCCGTTTGATTCAGCACATCGTCCGCGTTCATCATCAGCATGTTCGCCGGGAACTGCCCGGACTGGCCGAAATGGCGCACAAACTTGCCGGCAAGCGTGGCGACCGTGCTCCGGAGTTGATCGCCGTCGACAGGCTGCTCGGACAACTGCGTGAGGAAATGTTCAATCATATTCAGAAAGAAGAAATGATATTGTTTCCTTTCATCGCGCGGATGGAGGAGGAGTTCCTGCACGCCGGCGCTCCGGCGCACGCCTGCTTCCGCTCCGTCGCGCAACCAATTTCGATGATGATGCAGGAGCACGATGCGGCTGGGCAGATTATGGCTGAACTTCGCCGCCTGACGCAAGAATTCGTCCCGCCCGACTGGGCCTGCGCCACGCATGCCGCGCTTTTTGCAGGTCTCCGCGCATTCGAGGCCGACCTCGCGCAGCATGTGCATCTGGAGAACGACGTCCTGTTTCCACGCGCCATTGCCATGGAATCTGAACTGAATCAAAGGGGGTAGAGATGGCGGTAATTGCTCGATCCGACGCGACGGCTTTTCCTATCACGACGAACGCGCTCATCGCTCGCGAGCGCCAGAAGAGCCTTCTCTTGCGCGCCTGGATTATCAGCGGCCTCTTCTATATGGCGCTGCCCGGCACTGTGCTTGGATTTTCAAACTTGCTTGCGATCAGCACACATCACGGGCTGGGCAGTTTGCCCGCTGCCTGGATTCAAGGCCACGGCCACGCGCAGGTCTTCGGCTGGATCGGCAGCTTTATCCTGGGCATCGGATTTTATTCGCAACCGGCGCACGGGCGTTCCGTACTCAAACTTCCGCTGACGTGCTTCGCCCTCTGGACCGCGGCTGTCGGCCTGCGCTGGTTTGCCAACATTTATGGATGGCATTGGCGCGTTCTATTTCCAGTTTCCGCAGGGTTTGAATTGATCGCTGTTCTCTTGTTTCTTGTTGCCGCTTCTCACCACAAACTACCGGAGACCAACCAACACCAGAAGGCCAAACCGGCGATGGAGTTGTGGATGGTCTCCGTTCTTCTGGGAACAGCAGGACTGACTGCTTTGGTTCTTTTCAATTTTGTTGAATGTCTGGCGTTGGCCGTTCAGGGAACGCAACTCGCCTTTCCGCGCGCGCTCGACCAGAAGTACCTCGTTCTGCTCGCCTGGGGATTTCTTGTGCCGGTGGTTTGGGGTTTTTCCGCTCGCTGGCTGCCTGCGTTTCTGGCCATCGCCAAACCGGATGCGCGCTGGTTTCAGGCCGCTCTGATGCTTGATCTGCTGGGCGTGATCGCGGGTGTTGCCGGAGATACAAAGACGGCAACAGCTCTGCTGGCGGCAAGCGCAATCACCATCGGCTTTGCGCTGCACCTCACACAGCGCCCGCACGGTCCGGCAAAGGTCCAGGGAATTCACCGCAGCTTTCCATTCTTCATTCGGCTCGCCTCTGCGTGGCTGGTGATCGCCGGCTCGATGGGCATCTGGGCCGCCTTTGCCGACCAGCACGGAGGCATCTGGGGGGCATCGCGCCACGCGCTCACCGTCGGCTTCGTTGCCACGATGGTCTTCGCCATCGGGCCGCGCATTCTTCCGCACTTCGCCGGCGTCGCCGGCCTCTTCAGCAAGCGTCTCATGTTCCTCAGCCTGCTCCTGCTGCAAACCGGGTGCATGCTGCGCGTCTGCTCCGAGCCGCTGGCCTACGAGGGAATCCTTTCGTTCATGTGGAAGACGCTGCCCATCTCCGGCATGCTGGAGTTGAGCGGCGTACTGGTCTTCGCAGCCAATATCGGGCTGACTTTTCTACTGGGCCGCTCCGCGTTTGCCGCAAGGAGCACAGGCGAAGACGCTGCGGCGTAATCCAGGCTGATGATCGCAAGATCATTGCAGTTCTGGAAAGCAAGTCAGTCGATGGCGTAACTATCTTTCTTGTCGGGATCGGTCCACGCATAGGCTGCTCCCAGCCACGACCTTCCAAAATCCGCTTCCGGCAAATGCGGAATCAGCGCCCACATCCCGATAAGCGCCAATCCCACCAGGTTCGGAAACAGCAGCGGCGCCAGGGGCGGCGCGCCGTTCACTAGCTTGTCGAAGAGATCGCGACCGGGCTCAATCAGGTTTGCGCGCATGTGGAACCAGAATCCAAGCACGCCTACCAGCGCCTGCCCGAACATCACCAGCAAACATCCATCGAGGAAGCGGCGCGTAACGGGAACCATCAGCGGCACAAGAAGAAATCCAGTCGCAAATGCCGATGAGACGACCGGAATCCATTCGGTTCGCAGAAAAAATCCGTTCGCCGCGTGATCGGTCACGGAAAGAACGAAGTTTCCGAAGAAGCCGCCTAACGCGAGGAAGATGATCCAGCGCGCCCATTCCGCTCTGCGTGCAGAAACCATGCGATTCACGAGCAGAAGAAATCCGAGGCCGGTATACGCCAGCGGCGCCGCAAACGGCGCTGCATACGTCAGACTCTTGAGAGTCCGATCGAGAAAAAAACTGCTTTCCATGTGATAAAGCACGCCGGCCAAGCCAACCAGAATCGAGAGCCAGCCGATGAGATAGCCAATATCCCGCCACGGCGCCTGCAAGTTCCAAATCCAACGCAACGCAATCACGCAGCCAAGCACCAGCGGCGCGCCTAGCGAAAAAAACAGCGGAATGTATTCCGCCGTCTTGTGGAAGTGATTAACGGAGTGCGCAATGTAGATGTCCGCTGCCAGAATGGCAAGGTTCAGCGTGACAAACGCCTCCACCCAAAACACTGGATCGTGCGCCCACCAATTGCGTGGGTCTCTCACGATTTTCTGAACGCGCAACAGGAGGCTAGTTGTGGGCATGTTCTCTCCGCAGTTCATCGGCTTCATGCTTGAGTTCCACACTCTGTTCCAGCAGCGCATAGTTGCCGTGCCATTGCACAAAGTCAGCACCGCCCATGAAGGCTCCGTGCTTTGTGGTACGGCCGTCGTAGTGCCAAAGGTTGAAATAGGTGAAGTCGATGGGTTGACTGAAGGGCGGACCGGTGAGGATTCCGTCCTTGTGCAGGCCGTCCATGATGCTTTGCGCGGCGAGCACCTTGGCATTGGTGCTGGCGACAACCTGCTCGGCCTGGGTGTAGACGCGATCGACTAGGGCCTGCGTGTGGCATTGCGTGCAGACCTGTTTCATGTTGACCTGGGCCTGCAAATAGTTGGGCCGATGCGTGCTGACGGCGGCGGCGAGATACCAGCTCAGACGATCGGATGGATTGTGAGTAACCTTGAGACCGTTGATGCCGCTCATGTGACACGTAGCGCAGGTGGGCACGAACATATCGCGCGTAGTGAGCGTGCGGGGATTGGCATCGAGATTCAGTAGATTGCGCTGAGCTGCAAACATCACACCATGTTTGGACTCGCTGTAGATCTCCATCTGCGAGTGGTCGGGACCCATGTGGCACTGGCCACAGGTGGTGGGCAGACGGGCCAGAGCCACGGAACTTGTGTGGCGGGAGTGGCACTCAGTGCAGCTTCCAATAGTGCCGTCGTCGTTGGGTTTGCCGATGGAATGGCATTGCTCGCAGCCCGAGGTAACCGCCGGATGGCCTTCGGGAAGGGCGAGCGGGTTGGGCGGACGTTTGACGCCGCCTGGCTGGTAGGTTTCGCTGAAAGAAATCTCGTCGGGGGAGAGGCCCTCTTCGCCGTGAATGGCTGCCCAACTGGGAGCGGCATGACGGCTGCGCAGAAACTCCTGGTAGATTCCCTCGTGGCAAGACCGGCAGTTTCCCGCCGTGAGGTGATCGCTGATCACAAAGCCATGGTGATCGACCTTCTTCTGGTTGGGAGCCGGCTGATGGCAGTCCAGGCAAGTGATGCCCTTCTTCGCATGGGCTGACATCTCGTATTCGTGCACCACTGAATACTGAAGGCGCGCATGACACTCCGCGCACTTGCCCGACGCCTGGACAAAGGCCGCGGTGGGCTGCTCGATTTCCACTCTGGGGCGGGCGTGGTTGATGAGAAATGCCGCCAGAATGAGCGCAAAGGCGCTGACGACAGCGATGAACACGGATCGAAACGACATCGGGTCGTACCCCCTGAGGATGAGTGCGTGAGCGCCGCCTTGGAGGCGTTGCTGGCCTCACACAGGACGGGACATGGCAACTTTAGCAGACTTGCCGCAGATTCACACCACCCTGGAAATTACCGCTGAAAATTCAATCCAAGTGGTGAAGCTGTTGCCAGACTAAAAACTTGATCTTCACTATTCTGTGACTAAAGTCCCTGCATTGTTTTTCTTGTTGACTTAACTTGACGAATAGAAGCACTCGGAACGCACTCTTTCATTTTGAATCGAGGCAAACAATGTCGTACAAACGTTATTGGCTGGCTCTGGCCGTCGTTCTCATTGGATCTTTTGCCGTTTTGGGCGGCGTGGGACGGAAGATGATCAGTCAGGCTCCGCCCCTTCCCGACGTCTACTCCACGGACGGGCAACTTCTTTTCACCGGCTACGCCATCACCGATGGACAAGGCGTGTGGCAATCCATCGGCGGCCAGGAGATCGGCACGGTCTGGGGCCACGGCGCGTACGTGGCTCCCGACTGGAGCGCCGACTGGCTGCATCGCGAGTCGGAAATTCTGCTGAACATCTGGGCGGTGCGTGAGGGCGGGCGCGACTTTGCCTCTCTCAACCTGGACCAGCAAGCTGTGCTCAAGGCGCGTCTGATCCGTGAGATGCGGACCAACACCTACGATGCGACGCGCAATCGCATCACCATCGATGCCGATCGCGCCGCGGCATTTCAGCAACTCGCGGCCTATTATGCCAACGTCTTCTCCGCTGGGCGCGCTGCCTACGCCATTCCGCAAGGCGCGCTGACGGACGTGGCCAAGCAAAAACAGATGGCGGCATTCTTCTGGTGGACTGCCTGGGCGGCAACGACCGAACGCCCCGGCTCCACGGTGACCTACACCAATAACTGGCCGCATGAGCCGCTGGTTGGCAATGAGCCCACGCCGGGCGCGGTGCTGTGGAGCGTGATCAGCTTCGTGGGCCTGCTGGCCGGCATCGGCGGCCTGGTCTGGTGGTATGCGTCGCAAGAGAAGGTTGTTGTTCATGGGCCTTATCCGGAGAAAGATCCCTTTCTGGCCATGCAGCCCACGCCGTCGCAGCGCGCCACGATCAAGTACTTCTTCGTCGTCATCATTCTGTGGGGCGTGCAGATTCTGATGGGCGTGTTGACCGCGCACTACGGGGTCGAGGGACACGGATTTTACGGCTTTCCGCTGGACCGCTATCTTCCTTACGCCGTCACCCGCACCTGGCATCTGCAACTGGCCATCTTCTGGATTGCTACCTCGTGGCTCGCAACAGGTCTTTACGTCGGACCGGCGGTCAGCGGGCATGAGCCGAAGTATCAGCGGCTGGGCGTCATTGTGCTGTTTGGCGCGCTGATTATTGTGGTCGGCGGCTCGCTGGCCGGCGAATGGATGGGCATTCAGCAGCGCCTGGGCAATATGTGGTTCTGGTTCGGAAGCCAGGGATATGAGTATGTGGACCTGGGAAGGTTCTGGCAAATCCTGCTCTTCGTCGGCCTTGTCTTGTGGCTTGCGCTGATGGTCGCAACTCTCAAGCCGGCACTCGTTCGCAAGAGTGAAGACCAGGCACTTCTGATTCTCTTTCTGATCTCCAGCATCGCCATTCCGCTCTTCTATGCAGCGGGCCTGATGTATGGCCAGCGCAGCAATCTGGTCACTGCGGAGTACTGGCGCTGGTGGGTGGTTCACCTCTGGGTGGAAGGCTTCTTTGAAGTCTTCGCGACGGTTGTGATCGGGTTCCTGTTCACGCGACTGCAACTGATTGAGATTCGTACGGCGACCAAGGCGGCTCTGTTTTCCACGACCATCTTTCTCTCCGGCGGAATCATCGGCACCTTTCATCATTTGTACTTTGCCGGCGCTACGCCCGCGGTCATCGGGCTGGGAGCAATATTCAGCGCGTTTGAAGTTGTGCCGCTGGCCTTGATCGGTTACGAGGCATGGGATAACCTGCGCATCGCGCAGCCGACCAAGAAAGCGCCGTGGATTGCCAATTACAAGTGGCCGATTTATTTCTTCGTGGCCGTTGCGTTTTGGAATATGGTGGGCGCGGGGCTGTTCGGCTTTCTCATCAATCCGCCCATCTCTCTGTATTACGTACAGGGCCTGAACCTCACACCTCTCCATGGCCATACGGCACTTTTCGGCGTGTATGGAATGCTGGGCCTGGGACTCACGCTCTTTTGCCTGCGCGTGTTGAGCCCGAAGCGTCCGTGGAAGCAGGGTACGTTGAAGCTCTCTTTCTGGTCTCTGAATGTTGGCTTGACCCTCATGTCACTCCTCAGCTTGCTGCCGGTTGGACTGCTGCAAGCCTGGGCTTCCATCCAATACGGCACATGGTATGCTCGCTCGGCCGAGTTCATGCAGTCCGGCTCGATGCAAACCCTGCGCTGGATGCGGGTTCCAGGAGACATTGTGTTCTCCATCGGCGCGGCGGCATTCGCATGGTTTGTGCTCGGCTTGCTGACCGGGCACTCTTACGCCGACGAGAAACGCGACAGCACGAGCGCCGCTCTACGCAGACCAACAGAAGAGAACGAAGCGGCCTTGACGGGCCGTTGAAGACAAGACCGCACGGCGCTTTCAATTCGAGAATTTCGTTTTGAAAGCGCCGTGCGCAACCATGCAAGCAAGGCTGACGCCGCTCAAGGAGAATTCGATGGACTATACATTTCTTGCCAATCTGCAGAAGGATTTGACGCCACCTGAAAACGGAATTCTGAGCTGCGTTCTGCACCAGGACGAAACGGTGAATGTAACTTTATTCGGCTTTTCCGCGGGCCATGAACTCTCCGCGCACTCGGCTCCGACGCCGGCCATTCTCTATTTTCTGGAGGGAGAAGCAGAAGTCCTGTTAGGCGAAGACAAGGTCAGCGCCCAGGCAGGTTCATTTATTCACATGCCGCCCATGCTGTCCCATGGCATTTCGGCGAAGTCTGCCGTCAAAATGTTATTGATACAGATCAAGCCCGGGGTGAATTGAATCAAATGAGCGCAACGAGATTGCTCTCGCTTCAGGAGATGCAATGATTCAGCTCAAGCGTGTTTACGATGCTGCCTCCAGCACAGACGGCGCTCGATTTCTGATTGAGCGCTTGTGGCCCCGAGGCGTGAAAAAATCTTCTTTGGCAATCGAGGCATGGCGGAAGGAAGCGGCCCCCAGCGTGGATTTGCGGAAATGGTTTCACCATGATCCTGCTCTGTGGGATGAGTTTCGCAGACGCTACTTTATCGAGCTCACAGAATGCCCCTCTGCCTGGCTCCCCTTGCTGGAAGCCGCACGCAGAGCGCATGTTACGCTGCTGTATAGCTCGCACGATACCGAGCACAACAATGCCGTTGCGTTGAAGGAGTTCCTGATTCAACGCCTTTACACGAAACACAATGGCTGACTTCCGTGAATAGGCCCTAAATCTGGAAGGAGATGCTTCGCTCCGACTCTCGCGCGACTGCTCGCCTGCGGCCTGCCAGCAGCTCATGTGCGCCGATATTTCCGCATACTCGCCCAGTCTGCCGATCCACGACCTGCATACTCATCACACCTGTGATTGCCATTTCCTCCGCGACTGCGCGGCAGGTCTCATCTGAGTAGGCAAACACATCGGGAAGTTCCGTTCGCGCAACGCCCGCCTCCTCGGCATCGGCTGGCTGCTTCGTCATCGCCTCAGCCACGCTCACCGTTTCGAGAGGATCAACGCCATACTCGCGCGACAGATGGAATCCGCGACGGCTGAGTTTTTCCGTCAGAATGGATCGCGGCATTACCAGCGAGGTGACAAGGTAGGATGCGATGCAAGCAAGTGTCAGCGGCAGCAGCGCCGGAAGGGCATGGGTCAGTTCAAGCGAGAAAAGAATCGCCGTCAGGGGCACGCCCAGCGCACCTGAGAGCATGGCTCCCATGCCCATCAATGCCCATAGGGATTGCGTCTCGACCGGCATATGGGCGAGCTGCGCGGCGGCTTCACCAATCGCCGCGCCGATCATCAAAAGGGGCGCCAAGACGCCTCCCGAAGTTCCCGAACTCAGTGAAAATGCCCACATCAACGACTTGGCAATCAGCAGCCCCAGCAGCAGCGCAACTGGAGCATTGCCGCGGAGCACCTCCGCGATATTGTCGTAACCTACGCCTAAACCGCGCGGGAAGAAGAAACCGCCCGCGCCGATGCCGATGCCTCCAATCGCCGGCCACCACATCCAATGCAATTTCAAGCGGCCGCAAATTTGCTCGAACCCATCCTCGAAGCCATACATCATGCGGCTCAGTCCGGCCGAGGCAAAGCCAACCAATATGCCCAGCGGGCCTGCTACAAGCAGCGCTCGCGCAAGGTGAATGGCGGAGTGCAGTTCGACAGGAAATAGCGGACCCGCCCCTAGCCAACTGATGCGCAATGCACCGGCCATTACGCTGGCCACCGCAACTGGCGCCAGCGAACGCGGCCGCCACTCAAAGAGAAGCAGCTCGACAGCGAGCAGGATTGCAGCTACCGGAGCTGCAAAGGTTGCCGACATGCCCGCAGCCGCGCCCGCCACCAGCAGCGTGGTCCGTTCGGCATCGGTCAGATGCAGCCATTGCGCGACCAGCGACCCGAACGCGCCGCCCGTCATGATGATCGGTCCTTCGGCGCCGAACGGACCACCCGAGCCAATAGCGATGGCTGCCGAGAGCGGCTTGAGTACGGCTACTTTTGGATCAACCCGCGCGCCACGCAGCAGGATCGCCTCAATTGCCTCAGGTATTCCGTGGCCGCGAATCTTGTCAGACCCATAATGCGCGATGAGCCCAACCAGCAGCCCGCCAACCAAGGGAACCAGCGGCATGACCCAGGGCGACAATGTAGATCCGGCCGGCCCAACCATGGCCCAACTCAAGCGATGGTAGTAGAAAACGTTGGTTGCAAATGCAATCGCCCGCAACAGAATTACGGCCAGTGCCGCCGCCCCGGCGCCGATTACGAGCGCCACTCCGGTCAGCAGCCAAACCCGGCGATCCACAGTAAAGTCGCGCAATGCAGAAGGCTTCGATCTCATCGATCCCCCGCGCCGATCTTGTCCTGCGTGTGCTGCCTGATGTGCTTCAAAGCCTTTTCAAGTCGAGGCGCCATCTCGTTCAACTCCCGCGCATGGTCGCCCGCCAACCGGCTCAAAAGCTGCCTGCCTTTGCGCGTTACTCGCAATATCGCCCGCCTCTTGTCCTTTGGATCCGCGGATCGCTCCAAGAGGCCTTCACTCTCCGAGCGATTGACCAGTTCAACCGCGCTGTTGTGCTTTAATCCCAGCCGCTCAGCCGCATATGTGATCGTGACCGGCGCGGACTCTGAAGCGCCTGCAACCTGCAAAAGAAGCTGGTGTTGCCTGGGCTGGATTCCTGCTCCCATGGCCGCTTGTTCGCTGAAGTGCAAAAAGCGGCGCAACTCATAGCGAAATTCCGCCAAAGTTCCGAGCAATGCATCAGGAGGATTCATCGGAAATCGAGCACCCGTAGATATATCGTAGCACGATCTATTAATATGCCGCACCGATGTCCTACATGGATAGCAAGGGGTGGCTATACACGTGAGCGGCCGTTGAGGACGAAACATTTTATCCGGAGCCGAGATGCGGTGGCCTGCGGAGGATGCGGCTTATCGCCTGGCCCGCTTGTAAATGGGCGCCGGGACCTGCCGGGCCCGCACCGAGTTGGCGCGGACCTGCACCCGCAGATCCGCGCCGCTGGCGGCTACGGCCGCGGGCACCAGCGCCAGGGCGATGTTGGTTTTCATGAACGGCGCGGGTGAGCCGGAGGTGATCACGCCGATCTCGTCGCCATCCAGGTCCTCGACGGAGTAGCCGTCGCGGGCGATGCCGCGCTCGGTCATCTCCAGTGCGACGAGTTTTCGCCTGGGACCGCCGGCTGCCTGAATCTTCAGCAAAGCCTCGCGGCCAATGAACTCGCCCTTGTCGAGCTTGAGCCAGCGCTCGTGGCCGCTCTCGAAGACATTGATGGAGTCGGAGATTTCGTGGCCGTAGAGAGGCATTCCCGCCTCCAGGCGCAGGGTGTTGCGCGCTCCCAGGCCGCAGGGGCGAATGCCGAACTCCGCGCCCGCATCGAGCAGCGCGTTCCACACCGCTTCGGCCGTGGCCGGGTCGGCGGGAAGATAGATTTCGAATCCGTCCTCGCCGGTGTAGCCGCTGCGGGCGATCATCACGTTGGCCACTCCGGCCACCGTGCCCCAAGTGAACCAGTAGTTTTTGATCGGGGCCAAATCCACCTTGGTCAGCTTTTGCAGGGTTTCCGACGCTCGCGGTCCCTGCACGGCGATCTGCGCATAGTAGCTGGAATAGTCGCTGATGTGGATGCCGGGCCAGCCGCCCACCTGAGAGCGAATCCAGGCGTAGTCCTTGTCTTTGGTGCCGGCGTTGACGACGAGGAGGTAGTCATTTGCGCTGAGCCGGTGTACCAGTATGTCGTCCACAAAGCAGCCCGTGGGCGTGAGCAGGGCGGAGTATTGGGCCTGGCCATCCGCGAGGCGTGCGGCGTCGTTCATGGTGATGTGCTGGACGGCGGCCAGCGATCCGGGCCCGCGAAACTGGATCTCGCCCATGTGACTGACGTCGAACAATCCCACGCCAGTGCGCACCGCCATGTGCTCGGCAATCAGACCACTGCCAGGCGCATCCGGGTTCGGGTGCTGGGGCGTAAAGCCGGGGTACTCGACCGGCATATCCCAGCCGCCGAAGTCCACCATTTTTGCCTTGCGGGCGCGGTGAGCGCTGTTGAGCGGGGTCTGTTTGAGCGGCGGAGCGATGGTCGAAGCGGCGTCGGGCATCAGTTTTCCTTAAGAAGGAGTGACCGTACACTACTAACGATAGAGATCGGGCGCGCCCGGGTCAAACCTGGAGCGCCAGCCTCACCGCCTCCGCGCCCGCCAGAACGAGCTGATGCCGAGGTACAGGAACATTGCCACCATCGCCGCATCGGCTAGAAACCTTCGGTGGCCGGGGCCTTGGGCGTAGCTCGCGTGGCTGCGCCACAAAGCTTGTGCAAAGAGCAGCGCGAAGAGCAGGAAGAAGGAGCCGGTAATCTCCAGCCACAGGATGCCGCCGAGCCGGACGAAGGGGCGCGATAAACCGGCAAGGCCACGGCGGAGGCTTCCGGGAGGCTGCGGAGCAGGGCGTTCCACCATGCGTTTTGGCGCGCCCGCCGGTGCTGCCTGCGCTGCCGGAGACGCTGCGGGCGGGCCGGCCAAAGCCGGAGATGGCGCCATTGCCGCTCTCAGCCGTTCGCCGGCAATGCGACCGGCAACCCGCAGCCCGATTCCCAGGGCGCGGCCGATGGTCTGAGGTTTCATTTCGATATGATGGTAGCAGCGATGGTCGTCAGCCGCTTTTTTAACAGATTGCCGCGATTCGCAGTTGCTCGCGGACGGCAACGGAAGTAAGGTAGAGAAATCCCACGCGCTCCCCGCGCAGATTGCCCGCGCCGGTCGCAGCCCCAGGAGGCAACCGTGACATCCCGTATGCGCGAACTGATTGAGCAACTGGGCGAGGCCATCCACGAGTCGGTGATTGAGAGCGAGCAGATCGCCGGAGTGGTGCAGGATATCCGCAAGCACGGCTTCGACGTGCTGCTGATGCTGGAGGCCACCATCGGACTGAACGAGGTCGCCGCCAAGGAGGCGGAAGAGGCCGAATCCGCCGACGGCCAGAGCGGCGCGGAACCGCCCTTCACGCAGAACGATCTCCACTTTCTGCGCTCCCTGCGCATTGCCGTTGCGGGCGAGGAGAAAGACGCCCCCGAGCCCGACGCCGGTTAGCCTTTCCGGACCGCGGGCATTCCTCCAGGTCTGCTCCGGGAGGCCGTTCCGGACCAAAACGGAAAATTCACCGCCTCTGGCCGAAAATGAAACATCCCGCGCCACTGTTTTGTCCGGTGTGCGACAGCGCTGCTGTCCCGAAAATTTCCCCGGTAACCTCATGCCCGCGCCTTCCCTTCCGATAAGGAGAGAGTGGAGCCTGTACGGGAGCAAGATTTGAGGCCGGTGAACGGCTGATTGCGAGACTCGAAAAGCGACCGTTCGATCGCTTTGGTCACGGACCCAGCAAGATGGCTCAGAGCGGAAGTTGCCCTCTGGCAGGTGTCAGGATTTCGTGACTTCCACAGGGCCAGGAGATTACATGCCACAGGTGGCAGCAGAGATGGGTGGAGTGGATCGGCAACTGGAGGATGCGCGGCTGGCTGCGCTGAATGCTGTAGATATTCTGGACACTCCTCCCGAGTCCAGCTACGATGCCATTACCCGGCTGGCGGCCCAGTACTTCCAAGCCCAGGCCGCCGCGCTTTCTTTTGCCGACGAAAGCCGTATCTGGATGAAATCCAGTTGGGGCCAGCTCATTCGCGAGCTGCCGCGCAAGCACTCCATCTTCGAGCGGGTACTCTCCCAGAACGGTCCCTTGATGGTCCCGGATATCGCCAGCCATCCGCTCTGCAAATCGCTGTCGCCGAGTCTCAAGCACCTCGGATTTTCTGCTTTCGCCAGTGTTCCGGTCCGCTCGACCGACGGAATGATCCTGGGAGCTTTGACGGTTTTTTTCAACCAGCCCATCTTGGAGATGAAGCCGGAGGCGTTGCGTACACTGGAGAGCCTGGCCGAGATGGTCTCCAGCCAGTTGGAACTGCGCAAGCTGCGCAAGACCTTCAACGGGAACGGGCATGGGCATGGGCAGCGGCGATCCCGCAATGCTGCTGCCGACAGCGGAAGCTGGCCGCGCCCTGCGGATTTGCGCCATGCCCTCGACCAGGGCCAGTTCGTGCTCTTTTATCAGCCGGAGATTGACCTGGGCACGCGCAAGATCGTCGGTCTGGAAGCGCTGATCCGCTGGGCGCATCCCGACAAGGGGATGATCCCCCCGCTGGACTTCATTCCCCTGGCCGAAGAGAGCGGGCTGATCCTGCCCATCGGCGATTGGGTGCTGGCCGAAGCCTGCAATCAGATTCAAAAGTGGTGCCGCGAAGACATTCGCCACGGATCACTGCGGGTGGGCGTCAACCTCTCCGCAAGGCAGTTTTCGCGTGCCGGACTCGCCGACCACGTCGAGGCATTGCTGGTCCAATCCGGCATCTCCAGCCGGCAGCTCGGCCTGGAGATGACCGAGTTCAGCTTGATTCCCAACGTGCAGATCGCGCTGGAAGTCCTGGGGAGCCTGCGCAGGCTGGGCGTCTCCCTGCTGATGGACGACTTTGGCACCGGATACAGCTCCCTGAATCACCTCCATTCCTTTCCCTTCGACGTGCTCAAGATCGACTGCTCCTTTGTGCGCCGCATGACCGAGGGCGATCAACCGCTGCAGATCGTGCGCACCATCATCGAATTGGCGCGAGTGATGGGCATGGATGTGGTGGCCGAGGGGATTGAAACCCGCGAGCAGTATCGCCTGCTGCGCCAGATGGGCTGCCGCTATGGCCAGGGCTATCTCTTCGCCCGTCCCATGAGCGCCGTAACCGTTTCCGAACTGTTGCGGCTCCCAGGCCGCGTCCTCCCCGATCCCGAGGAGTGCGTGGAAGCCTTCCTATAATCGCTGCGCTTCTGGCGTCAGACTGGTGAGCGGGCAATTCTGTGTGCAAAAGGGGGAAGCGACGCGTTCCTTATTGGGAAGGACAACATGCTCTTCCGCTTCTGGAATCCACATCGCCGTTGCATGGGAAATTCCTCACGCGAGCCGCCCAGCCGCGCGCTATGCTCCTTTCCATGCAGCAACCGAACGCAACCGCACCCTCCCCCACCTCCCCCAGCTTTGCGGGTCTGCTGGCCGCGCTGACTGCGCCTTCGCAGAATTCCCAAAGCGCGTTGGACGGTGGACTTCCGCCGGCCAAGAAGCTGACGCCCGCCTGGAACGACGACGGTCTCGCCGACGACGTGGCCACCCTCAGCTATGAGCGCGCCCTGCGCGCCCACGCACGCTACCGCTCTCCGGCAGTCGCGGATCAGCCCTTCACGCAATCTGTTGATCCTGAGCCCATCCAACCGGACTCCATCCAGGGGAAGGAAAGCTCTCCGGATATCTTCGCGGCCAAAGCGCAACCGGCGGCTCAACCCTTAGTCGATACCGATCCCGAACCGGACCAGTTGCGCACCGGGATCTACGCACGAAATCTGAAGGACGCCAGCATTACCATCCGCATGAGCAAGGCGGAGTGCGCGCAACTGCACAAGCGCGCGGTCGAGGCTGGACTTACCGTCTCAGCGTACCTTCGTTCTTGCACATTTGAGGCAGAGTCGCTGCGGGCAGAGGTGAAAAAAGCGCTGACCGAGCTTAAGTCAGGCGCGCAGCACGTAAAAGCGTCAAACCATGCACAAATTCTTACCCCGGAGCCGCGCCGCCGCTCCTGGTTGGGCAGGATGACTGGCTGGCTGGCTCGCCTGCTGACCCCCTGGCATGGCAGTCAGCGCGTGGTCCGCGCTTGAGGATGAGTTTCATCGCCGGTTGCGCTATCGGCATACAGCTATCGGCATATCGTACGGCTACCTGCACATTGCCGGCAGGGTAAAGACAAAAGCCCCTTTGGACATGGAAAGCGAGGGCGGCCGATCCCAGACTACAAGGGCTGTTGTATTGGTCCCGTTGTTGGTCAGAACGGTAATCGATTTCTTCCTTCTCAGTTTCTTCAGGAAAGACCAATCTGATTCTCTCTTGTCGCCATGGCAGTAGACAGTTTGTGCGTCCAGGCTGAAGGTGTAGGTTGTTCCGTCGTCGCTGCGCAGAGTAAGCGACACGCCGTCCACTTCCCTGATGGGCGCATACGTTGCCAGCCCGCCCGCTGAATTGAAGCTGGCAAGATCGAATGGTACATAGTCCACACGGTATTGCCCCTGCTGCGCGCCAGCGCTGGTCACGACACTCAAGGCCATGGCAGACGAAAGAACCAAGCAATACAGGCTGCGGAATTGCCCCATGGTATGTCCTCGCACAAAAACTATCACAATAAAATGCCGCCGTCCAACGTTTGCCGGACGGCGGCAAAGCAAGAGAGGGCAATTAGTTAGGGCCTGTTCACACTACCCAGCCGCCCACCGGGGTAGTGTGAGCAGGCCCTAACTCGGTGATAGAACGATTGGGCAAGTGGCGATTACTCCACTTCCAGCACCAGGCACTTGAGATACTCGGTCTCCGGCAGGTTGAGCAGCACGGGGTGGTCAGCGGCGGCGCCGCGCCGTTCCAGCAGCCGCACCCGCCGGTGCGCATCGGCGGCCGCAGCAGTCACGGCGGACTCCAGCTCGGCCCAGCCCACGTGGTGAGAGCAGGAGCAGGTCACCAGCAGTCCGCCGGAACTCACCATTTTCAACGCTCTCAGGTTCAATTCCTTATAGCCGCGCAAGGCGCCCTCGACGGCCCGCAGGCTTTTGGCGAAGGCGGGCGGATCGAGCATGATCGCGTCGAATATCTGGCCCGCGTCCGACCAGTCGCGCAGAACCTGAAAGGCGTCGCCCTCCACCCACTCCACTGGCGCGATCAGCCGCGCGCGGTTGGACTCGAAGTTCCGCTCCGCCACTTCCAGCGAGGCGCGGGAGGCGTCAACGCCTGTCACATGAGCGCAGACCTGGGCCAAGTGCAGGGCAAATCCGCCCTGGTAACAGCAGACATCCAGCGCTTTTCCTCCTCCGTCGCGCCCCGCCAAGCCCAGCCTCCGCGCCCAGTCGGCGGCCGCGGCGTAGTTGGCTCGCTGGTCCAGGAATGCGCCGGTCTTCTGGCCGGAGTTGGCGTCGTAGTGAAAGGTCAGGCCGTTGAGCCGGAATTGTGTCCCGGTCAACGGAGCCGCGGGGTCTGCGACGAACAGCGGCTCCGGATTGGGCGCGGACAGGCCCTCCAACTCGCGCACCCGCGGGTCGGCCCGCTCTAGAATCGCCGCCGGGGTCAGTTCTTCGCGCAGCACACGCACGCAGGCCTGGCGCACCGCCGACGAGTCCAGCCCGCGCGCCAGCAGTTGCAGAATGATCAGTTCGCCGTACTTGTCCACGATCAGGCCGGGCAGTTCGTCGGCCTCGCTGAAGCAGCGCCGGCAGGAATCGGTCTCGGCGTCCAGCAACCGTTTCCGCCGCTGGACAGCCGCGCGGAACCGGGTTTCCAGCAATTGAAGCCAGGCGGCCTCGTTGAGGGCTTCGCGCGAAACCATCCGCAGGGCAATCTGCGATGTGGGGCTGTAAAGCGCCGTGCCCAGCAGCAGTCCTCGGCTGTCGGCCACGGGTAAAAGCGCGGGCGGTGCTCCAGCCGGCAATTCAACCGACTCGATCTCCGAGGCGTAGACCCACAAATGGCCCAAACGCAGCCGGTCGGCGGCGCGGCGGCTGATCTTGGCGCCGATGGCCGGCTTGCCACCGGCAGTGGGTTGAGCACCAGGGGCGGAGGGCGGTTTGCGAACCGCGCGGGCAGCTCCGGCGGCCGCCCTGCTCTCCG
>VFSW01000340.1_pt1 | contig 66828 bp, 63 predicted proteins | sample 5358111 | NCBI WGS metagenome assembly VFSW01 (sample SAMN11554181, study PRJNA540505) | mine drainage metagenome | isolation source: sediment from site ElyBrook_90M | place: USA: Ely Copper Mine, Vershire, VT | collected 2017
TATGGTCGCCTGATATTTGAACAAATTAGCCTCCGGTAAATCCGGGGCGGTTCACAGACTGAACAGCGCATTGCGCCGGCTGGGCTCAGGCTGGGCCATTTTCGTCGAGGCGCAACGGTCAGCTTCCACCAATTACCCCAACAGCCGGTTTCCCGATCCGGTCTCGGCGCTGGTAGATTCCGAGCGCAAGGCACAATTCGAGGAGGAAGGTGCGCATTTCGAGAGCGCCTATTTCCTCACGCTTTTATTCCTGCCGCCAAGCGAGGATGCCGCGCGGGCCGAGAACTGGCTGTATGAAGGTCGGGACCGCGGCGCCGCCGATCCGAATGAATTGGTTCGTGCGTTCATCGACCGAACCGACCGCCTGTTTCAGCTTATCGCGGGCTTCGTGCCCGAGATCGAATGGCTCGATGACGCCGAGACGCTCACCTATCTGCATTCGACAATTTCCACCAAACGTCACCGCGTCCGCGTGCCGGAAATCCCCGTCTATCTGGACGCGATCCTCGCGGACCAACCGCTGACCGGCGGCCTGGAGCCCCGGCTCGGCTCCGCGCATCTACGCACCCTCACCGTCATGGGATTCCCGTCGGCCACGCAGCCAGGAATCCTGGATGAGTTGAACCGGCTGGCCTTTCCCTATCGCTGGTCCACCCGCGCAATCTGCCTGGACAAAACTGACGCGACCAAACTGCTGGTGAAAATCCGCCGGCAATGGTTTGCCAAGCGCAAATCCATCGTCGCCATCTTAAAAGAGGTGATGACAAACGAGGCATCGGTCCTGCTGGACACCGATGCCGCCAACAAAGCGGCCGATGCCGATCTCGCGTTACAGGAGCTCGGCGCCGACGAGACTGGCGAAGCCTATGTGACCGCGACCGTCACCGTCTGGGATTACGATGCCCGATCAGCCGATGAAAAGCTGCGCCTGGTCGAGAAGGTGATCCAGGGACGCGATTTCACCTGCATGGTGGAAGGCGTGAACGCGCTGGAAGCATGGTTCGGATCGCTGCCAGGCCATGTGTACGCGAACGTCCGCCAACCGCCGGTCTCCACCCTCAATCTGGCACACCTGATTCCGCTCTCCGCCGTCTGGGCAGGGCCAGAGCGCGACGAGCATTTTGCGTCCCCGCCGCTGTTCTTTGCAAAAACCGAGGGCTCAACGCCATTCCGGTTCTCGCTGCATGTCGGCGATGTCGGTCACACGTTGATCGTTGGCCCCACAGGCGCGGGCAAATCAGTGCTGCTGGCACTGATGGCCATGCAATTCCGCCGCTACGCCGACGCGCAGATTTTCGCGTTCGATTTCGGCGGCTCGATGCGCGCCGCCGCTTTGGCCATGGGTGGCGACTGGCAAGACCTTGGTGGCGCCTTGTCCGATGACGTCTCGATGCCCGTCGCATTGCAGCCGCTCGCCCGTATTGATGATCCGGCCGAGCGCGCTTGGGCCGCCGAATGGATCGCCAACATCCTTGAGCGTGAGAAAGTCACCATCACGCCGGAAGCCAAGGAACATATCTGGACGGCTCTCTCCTCTCTCGCATCCGCCCCCATGCCGGAACGGACCCTGACAGGACTCTCCATCCTGCTCCAATCAAATGCCCTCAAGCAGGCGCTGCGCCCTTATTGCATCGGCGGTCCGTTTGGCCGGCTTCTCGACGCCGAGGCCGAGCTGCTTGGCGATCCCGACATGCAGGTCTTCGAGACCGAGGGACTTGTCGGCACTGGCGCCGCGCCCGCAGTCCTCTCCTACCTCTTCCATCGGATCGAAGCGCGCCTGGCCGGATGGCCGACGCTGATCATCATCGACGAAGGCTGGTTGGCACTCGATAACCCTGGCTTCGCGGGCCAGCTCCGCGAATGGCTGAAAACCCTGCGCAAGAAAAACGCATCCGTCGTCTTCGCCACCCAATCCCTCGCCGACATCGAAAGCAGCGCTATCGCGCCAGCGATCGTGGAAAGCTGCCCGACGCGGATTTTCCTCGCCAACGAGCGCGCCTTCGAGCCGCAGATCATGGCGATCTATCGCCGCTTCGGCCTCAATGACCGCCAGATTGAGATTTTAGCGCGCGCCACGCCACGCCGCGATTATTATTGCCAGTCCCGGCGCGGCAACCGGCTGTTTGAATTGGGGTTGGGAGAGGCGGCGCTTGCGTTCACCGCGGCATCCTCGAAGACAGATCAGAACGCCATCACCCAGATCATTGCCGAACACGGCCGCGCCGGCTTTGCGGCTGAATGGTTGCGCCACAAGCGTGTCGGCTGGGCAGCCGACATTTTGACAAACATTGCGCCAGAGAAAATATGATGAACGCTCCCTCGCACCGCGCTCGGCACTCGCTCCTCTTCGCAGGTATCGCCCTCATTTCATCACCGTTCGCCGTTTTGCCTGCGCATGCGCAGATCGCCGTTTTTGATGCGAGCAATTTCGCCGAGAACGTCCTGACCGCGGCGCGAGAACTTCAGCAAGTCAACAACGAAATCCAGGGCCTGGAAAACCAGGCCACGATGCTCATCAACCAGGCCAAAAATCTCGCCAGCCTGCCATACTCGACGCTGGCACAACTCGACCAGCAGATCAGCCAGACCCAGCAGTTGCTCGCCGAAGCCCAGAACATTGGCTACGACGTGACGACGATCGATCAGGCCTTCACCGAGGTTTATCCCGAAACATATTCCAGCACGACGACATCGGACCAGTTGGAGGCCGACGCTCAGTCCCGCTGGGAAAACGCGCGCGCCGGGTATCAGGACGCGATGAACGTCCAGGCCGGCGTCGTGCAAAATCTGGCGACGACGCACGCACAAGTCGATGCGCTGGTGTCATCGAGCCAAAGTGCTGAGGGCGCCCTGCAGGCGAGCCAGGCCGGGAATCAACTGCTGGCCATCCAAAGCGGCCAGCTCGCCGACATTACGTCCTTGCTCGCGGCGCAAGGGCGCGCCGCGGCGCTGGCTGGCGCCAATGACGCGGAGACCCAGGCGCAGGCGCAAGCGCAACTCAACCAATTCCTTTCCACCGGTGCGGGTTACCAGCCGCAGACGGTGGAAATGTTCCATCAGCAATAATGGGGCTCCAGGCATGAACCCCGGCGTCGTCGATAATTTTCTCAACGTCTTCACCACCTATATCGATAGCGGCTTCGGCCTCCTGAAAGGCAATGTCGCCTATCTGTCCTCGACGCTGATCGCCATCGACATCACGCTGGCCGGCTTGTTCTGGGCATGGGGCGCCGATGAGGACATCATCGCCAGGCTGGTGAAGAAGACCCTTTATATTGGCTTCTTCGCCTACATCATCGGCAATTTTAATACTCTCGCGGGGATTGTCTTCAATTCCTTCGCAGGTCTCGGCCTTGAAGCTGCCGGCTCGAACCTCTCCGCCGCCGAACTCGTGCAGCCCGGCCGCTTTGCCCAGGTCGGCATCGATGCGGGCGTGCCGATCCTGCAAGCCGCAGGCAAACTCATGGGGTTCACCTCATTTTTCAACAATTTTATCCAGATTTTTGTGCTGCTCGTCGCCTGGCTCATGGTCATCGTCGCGTTCTTCGTTCTGGCCATCCAGCTTTTTGTGACGCTGATCGAATTCAAGCTGACGACACTCGCCGGCTTTGTGCTGGTGCCCTTCGGCCTGTTCGGCAAAACGGCGTTCCTCGCCGAGAAGGTTCTCGGCAACGTCGTCGCTTCCGGCGTCAAGGTGCTGGTCCTCGCCGTCATCGTCGGCATCGGCTCAACCTTCTTCGGCCAATTCACACAGGGCTTTGGCGACACACAGCCGACTATTGAGGATGCGCTTTCGCTGGTGCTTGCCGCCTTGTCCCTCCTTGGTCTTGGTATATTTGGCCCAGGCATCGCAACCGCCCTGCTCTCCGGCGCGCCTCAGCTCGGCGCGGGCGCAGCCGCCACCACCGCCCTCGCGGCCGGCGGTGCAGGCGCGGCCGGGATGATCGGCACGGCGGGCGCGCTTCGCGGTGGCGCTGGCGCGCTTACCGCAAGTGCGCGGGGCGGCGCATCGCTCGCCGGCGCCACCTCGACAGCCTACCGCCTAGGCGCGGCCACCTCAGGCGATTCCGGAATGAAGGGTGCGGCAGCGGGCGTGGCCGGCGTCGCCAAGACGGGTGCCGGTGCGGTGATGGCCGTTCCGCGCGCCATGGCGGCACGCGTTGCTGCAAATCTCGGCGAAAGTTTTGCCGCCGGCGGGCGCGCCGCATTCCGGGCGTCCGGCGGTGCTGCGCCCAATCCTTCAAGCGCGAATTCCGGACCACAAAGTGCAGCCAATGATGGCGGCGGCACACCGGCTTGGGCGCAACAGATGCGCCGCCGCCAAACCGCCAGCCACGGCGTGTTGCACGCCGCCCAGGCGCTGCGCGCCGGCGATCACGGCGGCGGCTCAGCAAGCATCAATCTATCGGAGGAGAAATAATGCAATTCCGCCGCGCCAGCCCGCGCTACGGCCGCACGCCCGAACCGGAGACGCCCTACCAGAAAGCCGCCCAGGTCTGGGATGAGCGCATCGGCTCCGCCCGCGTCCAAGCCCGCAACTGGCGGCTCATCGCATTCGGCAATCTGATTCTCGCCGGCGGCCTGGCCGGCGGCTTGGTCTGGCAATCCGCCCGCGGCACCGTCGTTCCTTGGGTGGTGCAGGTGGACAAGCTCGGCCAGGCGCAGGCCGTAGCACCCGCTGTAGCCGATTACCGGCCAACCGATCCGCAAATCGCCTGGCAGCTCGCGCAGTTCATTCAGGACGTGCGCTCCCTCCCCGATGACCCGATCATCGTCCGCCAGGACTGGCTCCGCGCCTATGCCTTTACCACCAGCCAAGGCGCCGTGGCGCTGAATGACTACGCCCGCGCCAACGATCCCTTCGCCCAAATCGGCAAGATCCAAATTGCCGTCGATGTTTCCAGCGTCATCCGCGCCTCCGATAACAGCTTTCAGGTCGCCTGGGTCGAGCGTCGCTATCAGGATGACACCCTTGTCTCCACCGATCATTGGACCGCCATTCTCACGATCGTTCTCGCCCCACCCACGGACGCCGCACGCCTGCTGAAAAACCCGCTCGGCGTCTACGTCGATGCCATCAACTGGTCGAAGGAGCTCGACTGATGCGATACTTTTCCAAGCCGCTTCTTCCTCTGACGGGAATGCTGGCACTTGCCGCCTGCGCACCAACCTACAAGCCGCCGCGCATCAGCTACGACAACCCGTCGCAGCGCGCAGTCTTGCTGCCCGACCCACCGAAGCCGGTGGACATCATCCAGGTCCCGACGCCGCTGCCACTGCCCGGTCAGTTGGAGCGCGTACCCGCTGGCCGAATTTCGCCGCCGGAACTGCCGGATCCAACGGCGCGCGTGGCAGCGGCGAATGCGGCGGCCCGGATGCAGCCGATCCGCGACGATTATATCAACGCCATCCAGGTTTACCCCTTCACGGACGGCGCGCTCTACGAAGTCTATGCCGCCCCCGAAGAAATCACCGACGTTGCATTGCAACCCGGCGAACAGCTTGTCGGCTCCGGCCCCGTCGCCGCCGGCGATACCGTGCGCTGGATCATCGGCGACACCACGAGCGGCACCGGCGCGAGCAGCCAGGTCCATATCCTGGTCAAGCCGACACGGCCGGACCTCACCACGAACCTCATCATCAACACCAACAGGCGGACCTATCACCTGGAACTGCGCTCTACGGCGGCGACCTACATGGCCTCGATCTCCTGGAACTACCCTGAGGACCAGTTGATCGCGATCCGGCAGCAGAACGCTCAGGCCGACGCGGCAGCGCCAATCGCCACCGGCGTTGACGTCTCGGCGCTGAATTTCCGCTACCAGATCGAGGGGGACAATCCGCCATGGCGGCCGCTGCGCGCCTTTGATGACGGGCGCCAGGTGTTCATCGAATTCCCAAGCGGCATCGGCCAAGGCGATATGCCGCCGCTTTTCGTCATTGGCCCAAGCGGCAAGACCACCGACCTCGTCAATTATCGCGTCCGCGGCTCCGACATGATCGTCGACACGCTGTTCGCCGAGGCCGAGCTTCAGATGGGCGATGGCAGTTCCCAGCAGCGCGTCCGCATCGTCCGGACCGATGGTATCCCGGCACAATGAGCGGCCAGCAGCCAGAAGGCGGTGATCGGTCGCTCGCCGCGGAACTGCGCCTGCGACCCGACCGGCCGAAAGTAACGCGGATTTCCCGCAAGGTGCTAATCGGTCTCGGAACAGTCGCCAGCGTCTCGGTCCTCGGGCTGACATACTGGGCGCTGCAATCGCATGGCGCAAAACCTGAAAGCCAGAATCTCTACAATACGCAAAACCAGAACGTCGCCGATGGCGTGGCGAGCCTACCCAGCAATTATGCGGACCTGCCGAAACCAGCGCCGAAACTCGGGCCACCGCTACCCGGCGACCTTGGCCCGCCGATCCTCCATGCCGAGCAGAGCAGCAACACACCGGCAGGGACAAATGCGGCGAACCAGCAACTGATCCAGGAGCAGGACTCTGCGCGCACCAGCAGCCTGTTTGTCCAAACGGCGTCAGCATCGACCGCACTCCAACAGGGACCGGCGGGCAGCGTCATGCCGGGGCAAAGCAACGACGGGGCCGGCAATCAGCCTGCGGGTCCGTCATCGGACCAGAATATGCAGGACCAAAAACTGGCGTTTCTGAACGGGCCGTCCGACGCGCCGACCATCAGCTCCGATCGTCTGACGCCGGCCGCGTCGCCCTACATCATACAGGCAGGCACCATCATCCCCGCAGCCCTCATCACGGGCATACAGTCGGACCTGCCAGGCCAGATCACCGCCCAGGTGACCGAAAACGTCTACGACAGCCCGACCGGGCAATATCTCCTCATTCCGCAAGGCGCCCGCCTGATTGGGGAATACAACAGTCAGGTCGCCTATGCTCAAACCCGCGTTCAACTCATCTGGACCCGTCTAATCATGCCTGACGGACAGTCCATCGTCCTCGATAACCAGCCTAGCGCAGACACCCAGGGCTACTCCGGGCTGCAGGACGGCGTGAACAATCACTGGGGAGCAATATTCGAGGCCGCGCTCATCTCAACATTCCTCTCCGTTGGCGCCGAAGCTGGCACCAGCAACCAGGAAAACAACCTGATCCAGGCCATCCGCAGCGGCGCCTCCGACAGCTTCAATCAAGCCGGTCAGCAGGTCGTAGAACGCGAACTCAACATTCAGCCGACGCTCACCATCCGGCCTGGCTTTCCGGTCCGGGTGATCGTCAATCGCGATCTGGTGTTGTCGCCATACGCTGAATAAGGAGAAATAGATGGCCAAATTGAAACTTGGTGCAATCCAGGATGACAAGCCTGTGAAAATTACAGTTGAGCTGTCGGCATCCGTCCACCGTGATCTCACCGCATATGCAGACATGCTTGGCAGTGAAACAGGACAAGTAATTTCAGACCCAACTAAACTGATCGCCCCGATGTTGGCCCGCTTTATGGCGACGGATCGTGCATTTATAAGATCGTTGCGCCGGCCTTATTCTAAAATCACTCAACCTGGCGAGTCAGGATAAATCTTGTGTCCCTTTTCTTATCATCCATCCTTCGGACGTGCAGCAATGGTCAATCTGATTTCAAATTCAATTAACCTATTTTGAATCAAGAAGTTTCAAAAATCAGATAAGAATTCTGATCCAGGAGAGACTCCTGTCACCAGCAAACTATCCCGCGCGCGCGTGCACGCCACATATAGCAAATGCCTCTCCGTCATGTACATGTCCTCAAGGTCAGCATCATCAGAAACAGATTCGATCCGCTCCTGAAGCGGCAGAACGTCCTCGTCACAAGCCATCACCACAACTGCCCTAAACTCCAAGCCCTTTGCCAAATGCATGGTACAAATCGCGACGTGATCTGCCTCCACTTCAATCTCTTCGGTCAGCTCACGCGCACTTAATCCGGCCGCCGTGGCCGCATCGAGGGCCCGCTTAACCTCCGCTTCCGATCGAACAAAAATTGCGATCTCATCTGCCCGATAACCCTCCCGCAACCGGTCCATTATCCAGCCCCGGACAACCTCCCGCTCCGCGGCGGCATCGTCGCACAGGCGCACAACCGGTTCCGGCCCATCAAACATCGAAACGGTGCCCTTGCGGCTCTCCGCTAGCCCATCAACATCTGCGATCTCTTTCGGCAAAAGCTTGTCCGCATGGCTCCTAATCTGATGTGAAGTGCGATAATTGATGCGCAGGCCAGCCGACCGCCCCCGGACATCAATGCCCAACGATTTCATGGAGAACGGCTGCTGAAATATCCGCTGTCCCAGATCACCGGCCAGAAACAACCCATTACGCCCACCGACCGCCAAAGCGCTGAAAAATTTTGCTTCCGGAATGCCAATGTCCTGCGCCTCATCGATCACCACAAAATCAAAAGGCTTCTCTCCAATCGCAAGGTCTGCCGTCAGCCGCGCAAAAACCTCCGGCCACGTCACCATCTTACTGGCGGCTAAACCGGCCCGCACCTGAGCAAATACCCGCCAAAGCACTTCCCGCTGCTTCTCACCCAGCCTGGTCTTCCGCCCTAGCCTCACTACCTGCGCGTATTCCTCCTGAGACGTGACCTGCCAGGCATCCACCACGTCTACCCACTCGCTCCACAGAAAAGCGGGAGAAAATTTCACGCCTTCCTTTGCCGCCACGTCGGTCAGCAACGCCCGGATCGTCGGGTCAGGCGCAATCACTGGCTTCCCATGCGCCTCACTATAAAGCTCCATCCCCAAGCTGCGCACCGACTTCACCGTCATGCGCGCTGCGACCGCCGGGTCATTGCCGACCAGTTGAACCAGCTTGCTTTTCAGCGAATTCGCCAATGCCGTTGAAAATGTCGTCAGCAAAATTTTTGCGGCCGGATTTGTCCTCGCCAAATGCACCGCTCGGTGCAGGGCGACGATCGTCTTCCCCGTGCCCGCCGAACCCGAAACCCGCGCCGGCCCCGCAAAATCCCGCTCCACCAGCGCCTGTTGCGCCGGATGCAAAAACACCGCCCATTTCTCCCACGGGTAGTCCAGTGCCCGCTGTAATTCCTCCGCGTTCGTCAGTACGCGGAACCGCCGCTGCGCATCGGGGTGCGCAAAGGGGTCGGCATCCACTGGCGCCGGCTTGGGGACTTCAGGCTTCTCGCCGACCGCCAGCTTTAGTAACGCCTCCTGCGCTTCCTGCGGCAGATGCTTGATGATATCGAACAGGCTATCCTCATCCGCCCGGCGTACATCATCCACCCACTCCTCCGGTACGCCGAATGACATCAGTTCGAATTTCCGCAGATTATCAAACAATTTTGGTTTGACCGCCGCCTTCGGCGCAAAGACCTCAATCTCTTGGACGCGCTCCCGCACCTCCACCAGCTGCATCGCACCAGTCGTCGGGTGCCTCTCAATTTTTCGGCGTTCCGCCCATTTGTAGGCCGGGTCATGATGCGCGACATAGGCCAGAAGCAAACTCGATGGCGTGCGATGCACGATCAGCCGAATATCCGCATTCACTCTTACTGACCAGAAATTCTTATCCTGCGCTCGATCGAGCTTGTGAAACGAAAGCCCCGGCGCGGAGGGGTCCAATTGTAGGTCAAACGCCGTCGTTTTAACAGCCTTCTGCTCTTGGCCCGTCAAACGCGCCAAACTGTCGGTGAAGGTGTCTGCGATGCGAAATTCAATCATGGTTTCATCCCTTGAAGACGTTTTCGCGGTGCCAGCGCAAAAAGAGCGGATGAGGAGCCTGATCAGCGTGAGGCGGCGCCAACATCACGCGGTCAGGATTTAATAACCTTGCCGCCTGCTCCGGTACATGCCCCTTGGCCAACAACAGCGTATGATCATCGCTGATCGAGATAAGTCCGCGATCAAACATCCAATGAACCGTAGAACACAAAGCCAAGCCGTTTCTCAAGGAGTCTGGGCCATTGCTCGCGACTGGCCGGACATGGGCAGCCTGAACTTCACTCCTGCCGCCTCCGTTGATGATCTTCAATCCGGTGAACGCGCATCTATCCGCATACGCCCTCTTGACCGTTCCCGAGAAGGCAGCATCTCGGAAGGGCCGCGAAATGACTCGCTCCACAATCGGCCGCTCAAATTCCGCCGGTGACTCGGAGAAACCCCTCGAATGTGATTCTATCTTTAGTTCCTTAGACCTGCTCTCCTCGAGAATTCGTACGAACCCGGCGCGCAAAATTGCTTCGTACTCGCTCTCCGGCAAATATCGAGCAGATCGGCCAAACGCGCCCTTGCTCGTTTCCCCATCTTCGCGCCGCAGGACTGCCTCGTAATAATTCCCGCCTTCTCTGAAAGGCACCGGCCTCACGAATTCCAAATACGAGTCGACATAGGCATAAAAATAATCCGACCGTGTCGGGTCAGGTACAATCCTGATAACGCGCGCAGTGGCAAAATAGCACTGACGGCCGCCTCGGCTGGAAAGGTCGCCAGACGACCTGCGCGGTTCATAATAGATAATCCAATCATTCAAGGCCGCTTCAACCTGACGAAGATACGTCCGGGGGAAGTGGTAGTGCGTTTCCGGAAGATCATCATACGCTGGATCGACCTTCGTTGTGAGAACCGCCTTTGCCATGGCTTACCGTTAGGCGCCCTTTTTCTTGGTCTTTTTGAGCACTTTCTTTTGACCCCGAGTATATTTTCTTTCAATATATATTGTTCCTGGCTCAAAATCTCGGACATCAGCCGGTTGAATATCGTTTCTGATTTTTTTGTTATTGAAATCCAACAGCGGCCCTGCCGCCCTAATCATAATGGTTTCAATCTCTCGCTCGTGTGGCTTGTGAAACACGATGAAAAATGAAAAATACGCAAGTTCTAAAACCTGTGCCTTCCTTCGAGCGTCTAACCTACTGAAGATGTTTCCTCGTCCAATGTATCTCGGATACCCCATTGAATCGTGGGCTATATAAACTCCTACAGAAGGTATCTGTTCCTCTACGAAATACTTTTTTACATCCTTCAAAAATTCGTAAGGAATTTTCTCTCCGATAGCCTTAAACAATTTTTCAATCGTAGCCGGCCGCCCTGCAGGAATCGCAAGATTTCCATGCACTATTCTCCAAGGAGTTTTCTTTGCAATTTCACCACCGAATTTCTTTATAGACGGCTTTTTTGGTCCCCCGGTCTTTTTCGCTTGCTTCGCCATTCTGCCAGAATACCCCTTTAATCCTCATTCTACAGCAAACACCTTCATCACCTCGTCGCCCAAGTGATTGATCACCTTCACAGCAATTCGGCCGGACTTTGGTTTAGTGAACGGCCGGGAGACTTCGCGGTGCAGGCTCTCCCAGCCTTCCTCGTCAATCTCCGATTTCAGCGTCGTTTTCAGTGCCTTGTACGGGTCGTTCGCCCCAAGGAAATAGGCATGGCGGACGAAGAAACTTTCTTCGTTGTAGTCGGTGTCCAGCATCCATAGGGCGATGCCGTCGGTGCCTTCGGAGATCACTTCGCCTGTTTGCGGCTTGAAGACGTCCACGCCGAAAACCCGCACGCGGATCATGTCTTCGCCGGCGTCTTCAATCTGGATGTCCGGCTCGCCGAATACCACGAACAGGTTGCCAGCGCCGGTCGCCTTCAAATCCGTTGCCATGTGCAAATCCGGGTTCATCCGGGCTTTTAACACCGTCACGCGGCCGAGCTTGGCGAATTCGGCCGAATGCGCGTCGTAGCTGAAAGCGCAGGCGATCAGCACGTCGAACCCGGCATCGCCGGCTTCGCGCGCGGCGGCCACCAGGTCGGGCCGGGACACGGTGCCGAATTCCGGGCCGATGAAGATGCCGGCGCGGCGCCGCACTTCACCTTCCATGAAAATGCCCTCAGCGCAGATGAAGCGGCCCGGCCAGCCGGTGAGGCCGATGAACTGTATCCGGTCCTCCTTATGCGCTTGCTGCACGCCGGCCGCGCGCAAGTTTTCCAGGATCATTTGCGCAAAATCTTGCGCCGCCTCGCCCCGGTCTACGCCCAAGCGCTGCCCAGCGGAGGCATCCATCACGTCCAGCAGCTCGTCGTTCCAGTCTACCGCCAGGGTGCGGTGCGGCGAGAGGCTTTCCACCGTGAACGGCCCAGCCACACGAATGCGGGAATTGTCCGGGTACGGTTTGTCATACAAAAACTCGAACTCTGCTTTCGCAGCAATCGAGGCGTCGATCTCCCGCTGCCGCGCAATCCGCGCCGCCCACCAGGCTTCATGCGCGCTTTTTGCCGCCACCGGCCAGTTTTCTGCTCCTTCCCGCGGAATTTCCCATTCCTTCCAAGTTTTACCCAGCGCCTGATTCAGCGCCGCCCGCAACGGCTCCAGCACGGCTTGCGAACGCTCCCGGATCACGTCGATCTCGGCATTGTTGGCGATGGATTTCAGCGTTATATGCGGCACTCGCTCATACACAAACCCGTGCCGGATGTCGCCGCGCGTCGGCGTGGTTCTCGGCGCGGTGCGCGTCACCTCACTTTCCTTGCGCTGCCCTTCAGTTGAATCCGCCAGCAGATAATACGCATAGCGCGCACCCATCAGCCGCGACCGCGCCAGCGCGATGGCCACTCGGCTGGTATCGATGGTGATCCACCGCCGCCCCCATTGTTCCGCGACATAAGCCGTGGTGCCGGAACCGCAGGTTGGATCGAGGACTAGGTCGCCGGGATCAGTTGTCATCAGAATGCAACGTTGCACAACGGCAGGCGCTGTCTCTACAACATATTTTTTGTCAGTTGCACTTCCAAGGTCCGACCACACGTTATTTGTGCTCTGAGCGATAAAGTCATCAAAAAATCGAACATACGCGAGCGTTGCACCTGATACTGCAATTCGGTCTGAGGCGATAAGGCGATTAAAACCATTGGTATGAGTGCTCCAATGTCTGTTTGCAGTCGGAAGATAGGTTTTACCTTCGTAAGAAATGGGATATGCGACATTACCGCCATGACCGCTTGAAGTAGCAATAACTAAACGAAACGGTTTGCCGCTTGCTGTTAGGTCGCCTTTGCTACTAAAATCTTCTCGAACCATCCCTCGTCGTCTTCCGTTCCCGAGATCAATTCTTGTATATTGACCTAGCTCCTGGATATTCTTCGATCGTACATTGAGATTTTCTCGAAATTTGATTGAAACTTTATCTTTTGCATACCACAAGATGAAGTCGGACACATTATTCAGTAACCGTTCGTCCTGTCCGGCTGTTTTCTTCAATGTAATGATCGAGACTTCGTTTTCATCACCAAAAACTTCATCCATAACCGCCCGCACGCGATGCACATTCTCATCGCCGATTTGCACAAATATGCTTCCGCTTTCATGAATCAAATCTCGCGCCACCACCAGCCGGTCACGCAAGTATGTCAAATACGAATGTATCCCGTCCCGCCATGTATCGCGAAAAGCACGCACCTGCTCGGGTTCACGAGTAAGCTGATCTTTTGCTCCGTCCGTAACCTTATTAGACGTTGTGCTCCACTGAAAATTCGAATTGAATTTGATCCCATAAGGCGGGTCAAAATAAATGCACTGCACCTTCCCCCTCAGCCCCTCGCGTTCCGCCAAACTCGCCATCACTGAAAGTGAATCTCCGGAAATCATCCGGTTCGACCAGTGCTGGTCATGCTGATAAAACTCGGTCGCTGCCTCCTTATCCTTCAGCCCGTTAAAGTCCGCGAATAAATCCGGCGCCGCCGGCGCCGCCTCCTCCGCCCGCTCCCGGCTCTCCCGCTTCAAATCGTCGATAATAACCTTTGGATGCACTTTCTCCTGAATATAAAGCGGCGGCGCCTGCACAATCAGGTCCGACCAATCCTGCTCATCCTTCCCCCGCCACACCAGTTGCGGGTCCAAATCCCGGTTCCGCCGCTCATACGCGACCTGCACCGGAGATTTCTCCTCCTCCCGCATCACCGACTCAAACTCCGCCGTCGGAATATTTTTACGGCTCGCCGCTTCATGCGTCAGAGTTGCAACATCAATCGGCTTCTTGGCCATTATGCCATTTCCTCAGCCTGAACCTCGGCCGAATCATCATACAGGTCTTCTTCAGTATCTTGCTCAGGCTCACTTGTTGCTTCAGAATGAACAATTCGCTTGCCCATGGCATCGCTTACGATGCCTCCTAGCGCTGTCATTCGAGCCTGCAAAAATCCCTCAAAATCATCAGCCCGCAAAAACGTCGGTTCAATTAGATGAGACCGGAGAATGTCATCTAACTCCTCGGGACTTATCCCTTGTGTCGCTTCAATTTTCTTTAAATAGACTGAGGGAGCGGCGCCTCCGATTGTTCGATTAGAGGCATCCGACAAGGGCGTCTTGTTGATTATGGAATTGAAGTGAGATGCTTCTTTTCCTTGCAGCTTGCACCACGCCTGCGGAAAAATATGATGAATATCAACTTTATCGTTAAAGAAGGTCATAATATCGACTGGCTTACCCGTAATAAAATCGCGGCAGCCATGGCGCATCATCAGCGCGTGGATGCCCTTATATGCCGCCGATTGACGAGATCTGAGCGACCAAAGCCGATCCGCTCTAAAAATGGCTTCATTGATCGAACGTGGTGGAGCGCCATCTGCTTCGATCCATTCCACCAATTCTGGGACGTCCCGGGCAAGCTTGGACTCGGTTCCCGATCCATACAGTTCGCCAAGTGTCACGCACCAGAACCAAGTGGCAAGTTTCTTTTTTGCGGCCGCAGTCGCGGCTTTGCTCTTTAGGATAGCGAAAACCGCTGCCATCGCGACAATCTGCGGCGGATAGGGCACATCTTTTTGCCAAATGATCTTTTGCTCGTTTAGGAACGTGGCAGCAGCAATAAAGCCACCTTCAACAGCATCGGCGTGAGTTTTATATGCAATCAGTGGCAAACCCAAAAGAGCGTCGCGATTGCAGCTGATGGGTGGGATTTCTTTACCGGTCGCGCCTGACGTGATCTTATCTAGCCGACGCTGGCGGGTGTGCAATAGGGTGCAACACTGAAGAAAATCCGTACTAGGAAGCTTCGACAAGACATCACGCCGATTGGGATGTCCGATGATACTTTTCAGCCGGCCCGATTTTTGTGTTTTGATATCGCCATTCCAGTCCTCGCGAAGTAAAAAGCCATCGGCAGCATAGATCGCCGTAACGAGCTCAAAAGCATCCAACTTTTTGCCACCGACATTTACCTTTTCGAACACAAGGCAAATAGCCTCACGACTATTTTGCTTGTCTAATCGGATAATAGGAACTTTGTACCGCTGTATCCGGTCGACGACCTCAAGATAAAATCTTTGATCTAAATTGTTGAGATTGGCGCCAGTCTTTTCCCAATAGTTTCTCCAGCCATAAATCCAGTTCATTGCATCAAAGATGCGATTTGCAGGAAACATGTTGTGCTGATATTCGAGATCGGGCGTACTCAAATCAAGAACACCTGTCTCGTTGGAATAGTTCCGGACGATTCGATCTGCGGGAACACCTAGTATAGCGTCACCTATGTCAGCATCGAGTTCTAGTGCCGCCTTGATATCAATATAGTAAAAGCGGCTAACTTCAGTGTTGCGCTGAGTCTTTGTTAAGACCGATGTTTGAGAATACATCGTCTGAAACAGCGATGTCATGCGTTGCTGTCCATCCAACAAAAGTTCGCTGGGTTCGACGGTCTTCGCAGTCACACCTTCAAGCAGCCTGGCCTTAAATTTTACTGGTCCCCCTGTTTCCAACGTCAAAAGAGCGCCCACCGGAAACCCTTTCGCGACGGAAGCGATCAAACTGCGTACGTCCTCGTCACCCCAGACGTAGCTGCGCTGGAAGTCTGGGAGTTGGAGCCGACCATCATTGATCGACTTGAGCAGGTCTTTCAAATCTTCTTTAGTGATATCAAACATCAAACGACCTCCTCTAGCCGGAGCCCTTCGATTAAAGCCCCAAACTCTGTTTCAACCTCGTACACGGCTGTGAATTCTGCGAAGGCCCATCGGCCGAATTTCTGTAAGTTATTGACGCCTGGGACCCAATAGGCGCGCATGGTGTTCGCCTTCTCCTTGGCGTCCTCTCTCCGAAAACCTTTGATTTCGATGATCAGGTTCAGCAAATCTTCCCGCCCGTCATCCACCCGGACAATGAAGTCTGGGATATACTTGCGCTGAACGGCGCCCATCACATAAGGCACTTCCAGCCCGAGGCCCTGGTTTTTCACGTAGGACCGGACCTGGGGATGCTTCTCCACCACCCGGCATAGCTCAGCCTCCCAGTCGCTGTCGCATACCACCCAGTTAATATGGCTGCGCCGCGGGCTGGTTTCCCAGCGCAGCGGTTTTGAGGTGGTGAAGTTGACGTGGGCGGTTGAGCCGGTGGGGTTGTACGGGTCCAATATCGCCTTCACAGGGCTCTCGCCGGCTAGGGTAAGCGTGATGGCAGATTTGATCCGCTCCGCGGCCATGTCGCCGATTTCCTTATACATCAGCTGCGCGGGGAAGGTGCCGCCGGAGCATTTGAGATAGCCGCCTTCCAGCCATTGCCTCGTGATGCGCTTGAGCTGGCCGAACAAATGCTGTTTCGGCGGCTCTCCAGGATCCCGATACTTATGCTGCATCAAATAAACGGTGAGATAGAAAATCAGGCTGGAATTCCGCATTTCACTCAGGTGCGCCAGCGTGAGGTCAGCGCCTTCGCCTACGATGCCTTGGGTTGTCGTGACGGAGGGCCCCACCAGATCGGGCGTCAGATTTAGCATATGGTCCGGTCCAAACTGGGCGTCCAGCCGTTCCGCTGGCAGGTCAACCCGGTAGCCTTGAACGCGGGGAAAGGTGATTTCCAGGGCATCCCGCTCGGGCCTCACCGCGTGGACCCGCACGGTCGGCCGCGGGGGCACCGGCACGACGATTACTGGCTTGGCGGCGAAATCGAATGGAATGCCGAGGATGTCTGCGTATTCGACATCGAACAGCCCTTCGGCGTTCAACGTGTACGATTGCCGGCGCAGCCCCCGCCCGACCACCTGTTCGCACAGAAGCTGGGTGCCAAACGCCCGGACGCCGAGAATATGGGTGACGGTATTCGCGTCCCAACCTTCAGTGAGCATGGAGACGGAGACGACGCAGCGGATTTGCTCGCCGAGCCGGCCCTTCTTGCCGACAGTATTCATCACCTCTCGCAGCAGCGTGGCGTCCTCGATCTTGTCGCCGATATGCGGATCGCCGCTGCGCTCGACCAGGTCGCGGCGAAAACGCTCGATTTCATCGGACGCGATGTCGCGGAAATCTTTATCGAGGACCTCGCCAGATTCGAGCTGGGCGCTGTCGATCAAAATGGTATTGGGGCGAGGTATGCGGTTGCCGTAGTCATCAAAATTGCGGAAGAGTGCTAGGCGGCCATTTTCCGGCTGTGAAGTTCCGTCATCATTGACCCGGATAAAGCCAGAAACATACTTGAAAATGAGTTCCGAGGTGGCCGTGTTGTTGCAGACCACGATGAAAACCGGCGGGATGCCGATCTTCTCGGCCTCCCATAGCAGGAAAGTTTTTTCGTAGTGGCCGTACAGGGCATCTAGCGCCGTCAGCAGTTCCGCCGGCAGGCTTAGTGGGTCCAGCGTTTTGCCGCCGGAACCGCGCCCTTTTTTGGGCATCTTCTTGCCGATATACTCCCAGAGATTGCGGAACTTTGGGGTGTCGCCGCCTGGGACATTATCGGCGACGGGCACCCGCGGCAGCTTGACGATACCGGATTCGATTGCGTCCATCAGAGAAAAATCACTCATGGTCCAGGGAAACAACGTTCCTTCAACATAGCCCGACCCACGCAGGAAGAACGGCGTCGCGGACAGGTCGTAAACCATTGAGATGCCGAGCTTGCGTTTCACCGCCTCAAGACCGGAAATCCACATGCGGGCAGCCTCGTTGTTCTGCTTGGCCTCGTCCTTCTCCTCGCCCTTCAGGTCGTCCTCGGTTTCGCCGACTGCGTCCTTGACGCGTTCGCGGTAGCAATGATGCGCCTCGTCGTTCAATACCGTGACATTTTTGATTCCCATCAAGCTGGGCATGACCCGCTGGAGCATCTGCCCCTCGGTTTCCAATGTTTGCAGCTTCTCGCCTCGCCAGCCCTCGATGGCGGCGCGCGTCCCTTTCGAAACGTCTTCACGCTCGCGCAGCTTGAAAGCGTGGTAGTTGGTTATAACGATTTTGGCGTGGTCGATGTCGCCCAGCATGTCGGGCGGGACGATCTCCCGGTGGCGGTAGTAGCTTTCAGGGTCGTTGGGCAGGAGAACCCGAAGGCGGTCCTTGATGGTGATGCCGGGCGCGACAATCAGAAACCCGTGGGAGAACGTTTTGCTGTTCTTGTAACGGGCCGCGTTCACCGCTTGCCAGGCGATCAACATTGCCATGACCGTGGTTTTGCCAGCCCCGGTGGCCAGTTTCAACGCAAGGCGCATCAGAGCCGGGTTAGCCTGGGCATTGGCGCCCTTCAGGTGCTGCCAAAACTTGGCGCCGCGCGCGCCTGATTTCGGCGCTACCTCAGTCAGCCAAATCGCAGTCTCAACCGCTTCAATCTGGCAGAAAAACGGTTTTATGCTTTGGAAATCATGGTTGCGCCAATGATCGAGGAGCCGAGCGGTCTCAGGCGTTACCTGCCATTGCTCAGGGTTTGGAAGCGCTCTCCAAACTTCGACGTACCCACGCACCTCGTTGATGATGGGCGTCGGGTTATATTCTTGCTCCTCGGTGGAGAGCCCCTCGCCGGTGTCGAACACCATGTGCGTTTGGTCTTTGGCTTGCCGCCGCTTCTTTGGCTTGGGGACTGGCGTTATCAGGTCAGAACGACGGCGGCATTCGATGATCTGACTTGTAGGCTGCCCGTCGTCGTTGAGTTCCCAATGCCTAGCGGGAAACGCGTAGGGGGAATTCAGAATGGGGCGCTCAAAGAACTGATCCGTCAATATTGCCATCCCCAAGCCTTTTTTGCAGGCAGTTAATCTGCCAGATTCGTGCCGGGTTGCGTAACCTTTGTCTAGGTCTGGTTAAACCGCCGATGCGGCCCGCCGCCAATCAGCGCGTATGCCTTGCCTTCATGCATAAGCCAAATTGCGAAAGACAAAATGACTTGGAGATTTCCCCCGTACTAAAGCCCGTACTAGAAGTGAAACCCTTCGAAAAAACCTCTTGCAACCCATTGAAAAGACTGGTGCCGACACCCGGGATTGAACCGGGGACCTACTGATTACGAATTAAAACGGTCTGCCAGCGACCGAGCCGGCGATGGCTCGAGCAGGTCCGCGCATTGAAGCCCGTGGCATCCGTGAAAACGTCACCTACACCCTCACCCACCTCAACTGCCTACGAAATTACACGCCAGAGCTTTCCAACTTTTGGTGAGTATTTGGTGAGTCTCTATGCTGAACTATTCGAAGACACCCCGTAACCCATTGATTTATTGGCGGACCCGGCGCGATTCGAACGCGCGACCTTTGCCTTCGGAGGGCAACGCTCTATCCAGCTGAGCTACGGGTCCAATGAATTCTTCATACAGGCAAAGGCCAGAGGCTGGCAACGCCTCAGTGTTTCAGGCCCTTACGCCATCCGGAAACTCTTAACTTGCCAGATGGTCTTGGGTCTGCCGTCAAGGGCTCCCCAGCCGAACCAACGCCGCCGCAATCCGGATTGCGTTCGAGACTCTCCCGCAAAATGAGGGGTCAATTGACCTCAAGCAGCAACCGCTAAGATATCGGAGACTGGTCCGCCATCCTGCTCAGCCTCATAGCCCGCGGTCTCCAGCATCGGCCGGTCACTCACCTCCACCAGCGCCGCTCGGTCGAACCCGTTGAACGGGGTACGCAGGCATGAACCGTAAGCCCCCAGCTGGCCTATCTCGATCCAATCCCCCTCCGCCACGTCATTCGGCAACATAAATGGCCCGTGCATCACATCGGACGAATCGCAGGTTGGCCCAAAAAAACCAAACGCCGCCATCGGGGCGCCACCGCTCACCGGCTTGGCCCGAATCAACCGCACCGGAAATCGAAAACCCAGCGCCCCGGCATCCGAGAGCGAACCAAACACGCCATCGTTCACGTACAACATATTGCCCTTGCGCAACTGCACCTGCACCACCACCGAGCCGCCGCCCGCCACCAACGCACGGCCAGGTTCCGCCCAAAGCCTCGTATGCGGCAAATCCAAACGATCGAACGCCGCATCGATCTCAGCTAAAAACGCACCCAACGGCGGCGGGTCGATATCTGGGTACGCCACCGGAAATCCACCACCCACGTCGATCACATCCACCACCACCCCAGCACGCGCGATCACAATTCCGGCCAACTCAACAGCCTCACGCCACGCCAACGGGTCCATGCATTGCGACCCCACATGAAACGCCACACCAAGCTTGCCGGCGTGGCTTCGGGCATTACGCAAAAGTTCAACCGCCACATCAACATCAGCGCCAAACTTCGTCGATAAATCAATCGCTGCACCTGAATGCGGCAACGCCAAGCGTACAAAAAGTCCCGGCTTCACATCAAGCGCCGCACCTTCCTGCCTGCCAATTTCGATCAAGATTTTGTCCAACTCGCATTGCGTATCAAACACGAAATCACGCACGCCATTAACCACCCAGGCCTCACAAATTGCCGCACGGGACTTCACCGGATGCATGAAATGGATTGCTGCACCAGGAAACAACCGCCGCACCAGCGTCACTTCCGCGATCGAAGCACAATCGAAATGCCGCACGCCACCAGCCCAAACAGCCCGCAAAACCGCCGGTTCCGGGTTGCATTTCACAGCGTACAAAACATCACCCGAGAACGCCCGCACAAACGCCTGAGACGCCGCCGTAATACTGGCCGGACGCACACAATGCATCGGCTCCTGCGGCCGCATACACGCCACAATGCTGCTCACATCCGGCCGGCTCACAGCGGCATCAGCGGAGATGGAAAAATGGCGCTGTAAAGGCGCTACTGCAGCACGATTCTGAATTTGGCTCATCACAAAAATCCTCGCAAACGCAAAGGCCGTTGTATGCTTTTCCCTGCGTACACGGCGGATTGGTTAAAACACAACAAAGATAAGCCACCATTCCCAGTGGCGTTACGTTCAAGTGTTGATGCGCGGACTTCGCATCGCGACTGATCTCTCAACAACCATAGCCGTCTCCCAATTGATCCCGGACCACAAGTCCGACTCTCGACCTACCAGGATACGTCCCGTCGTTGCTGTACACGCTGTAACCTCAGCAGGTTCGCGGCACGTGCGATAGCATCTACTTGCACTCTTTCGAGTACACATGACGGGGTATAGGTTAAGTATATTAACGTCAGTTATGTTATTTAAGAATGGCATCCCGCGATAGGGGCATAAGCCCCATAGGTACGCCGACGCGCCACATCACCTTGGCTTGCTGGCCACCCCTCCCACACCACCGGCCACAGCTTTCGGCTCTCATCAGGAAATGCGCACAGCTAATCGCTCAAGCAACGGCCTGAACCTTCACCTCGACCTCGTAGGCACCATGTAACTCGGCCTTGGCCTCGCCCCGATGGTCGACCACCATGTAGCCACGGCCCCAGTTGGTCTCAACAAAGTCGTCAACCCCGAGCGTTTGCAGCTTCTTACGAATCTTGCAAATAAATACATCAATAATCTTCGGGTTCGGCTCATCGAGTCCGCCATACAGATGATCCAGAATTGCCTCCTTGCTGAGTACCGCGCCTTTGCGCAGCGCCAGAATTTCAGCGATCTGGTATTCCTTCTTGGTCAACGGCACCGCCTGACCGTTGGCGTACAGTTTTTTTGCATTCATATTGATCTCAACCGCGCCAATTCGAAGCGCGTTATCCTGAAACCCACGGCTACGCCGCACCAAATTCTGCACTTTCATAAAAACTTCTTCGTGTGAGAGTGCCTCTACAATCAGATCATCCGCCCCGGCCTGCAGCACCCGCAACCGGCCCGCTTCATTGAGGCTGCGTGTCAAAACCACGATCGAAGCTTTGGTCCGCGCCAACCGCAACCGACGGATCAAATCAATATCACCCAAGCGGTCCTGCGCAATGCGCAGCAACACCACATCGTAATCATAAAATTTAACCAAATCGAGCACTTCCTCGATGTCGTTCGTCTCATCAATCACCGCCAAGCGTGAGCGGAGGAAGGGAACAAGTAAGTCTGATTTATTATTAATTGTCTCAAAAGATAAGATTTTCATGATAGACTTCCTTTCATTTGATCACATTTACAACCCTGAGAAGTAATTGTCAATTATTTTATTGATTACTTCTTTAGGTTGTATTAAATTTGAGACAATATGTTGATTTATATTATTACTACCGACGTGCGGTTCGATGGTGGCTTTCAATACGCCCTGTGCTACCAACAAAGCGTAACGATAACCGCCCCACCGAAAGCAATTTAATGCAGCACAGCGTCACAGGCACCACCATGCCGGTTCTCCAGATCACGCTCGCCCCGGGCGAAAAAATAATCTCCGAGCCAGGTGAATTTTCCTGGATGAGCAGCAATATCCAACTCAACACCACTGCCATGACCGGCGGCGTCTCTGGCCTGTTTGGCGTATTGGGCCGGGCACTCTCTGGCGGCGGGCTGTTCCTAACTGAATACACCGCCATGGGCGGCTCCGGTCTCATCGCCTTTGCCGCCAAAATTCCAGGCACTATTCATCAAATCGACATTCCCCCTGGTCGATCCTACATGATTCAGAAACATGGGTTCCTGTGCGGTACTGAAGGCATGAACCTTTCCATCGGCTTTCAGCGCCAGCTTGGCGCCGGCATCTTCGGGGGAAATGGTTTCATCATGGAAAAACTCTCAGGTCCATGCTCGGCTTTTGTTGAGCTCGGTGGTGAGAGCGTGATGTATGATTTACGGCCTGGTGACATCTTACAGGTCCACCCAGGCCATGTCGGCATGTTCGAGGACAGTGTAAATTTCGACATCACATTGCTGCCCGGCATCAAAAACAAACTTTTTGGCGGCGACGGAATATTCATCGCCCGCCTCACCGGCCCCGGTAAAGTCTGGTTGCAAAGCATGAGCGTTGCCAACTTGGCGCACGCCTTGCAACCCTACCTCGACCCCAAACAACCTGGCCAGCAGTAAGGCTTAGGCCAGGCCGGTCAGAACCTGCCCACGCCACTGCTGCAAATTTGCAAAGGCTCTGGTATTTTGGCCGGTTTTATCAAAGGCAACGCCCCAGCCATTGGCCAATGTTCCGGGCTGTATATTGGTTTTGCGCAACGCATCCAGCAATTTTGCAGTGTCACCACCAGCTTGATTCAAAACATCAAACACCAGCTTAGCCCCAACATAACTCGTCAAACTATCGGCTGAGCGGGGTGCCATGCCAAACTGCGCCACGTACGCATCGGCGATATATTGTGCCCGCACCGGATAAAACGGTGCCGCCGACACAAAGGTTCCGTCGAGCGCCGGGCCGATCGCCTGCGCTGTTTCGCGCAATCCATAACCATCACTGCATCCAAAAATCGCCGCCGGCTTAAACCCTACATCATGAGCCGCCTGAAACATCTGCAGCACATCATCAGGCCCAGCAGCGTGCAACAACACCTCCACGCCGGCCCGCTGCAACCGGCTCACAGGATCATGTAAATCCGCCACGTCTTCAGAGTAGCCAATCATCAACGCAACCGGCGTGTGGTTCTGTTGCCATTGCGCCAACACCGCCCCCGCAATCGCGCCCGCCGTCGCGCCGGTATTAAACAATAGTCCAACCTTTTTACCCGTATAGCGAGCCGCTATGGCCGCCGTTGCCACCTGCGCCACCATTGAAGTGGTCAGCCCGCTCCGCAGTAAAAACTTGAACCCACGCCCGGTAATCCCATCGGCCGCGGCGCTCACCTCAATGTAGGGCACCTGTGCCAGTTCAGCCGCCGCCGAACCTGGATACGAAAAATTTGAACTTCCGGTCCCCAGTATCAAACCCGGATGCTTGGCGGCCACAAACGCCCCCGCCATCGCTGTCGACTGCGCCGTCTCGAACGCATCACCTACAACCAGCGCAAGCTGTTTACCTTTAATCCCGCCACTGGCGTTGATATCCGCCACCGCCAGTTGCACGCCGCGCAGGCACTCGTCACCCATCAAAGAATCCGGCCCGGAGGCCGCAAACAGCGCCCCCACCGTCACAGCGCCGGGCGCAGCCGTTGCCGCAGCCGGTTTCAATTCTGCGGCCCAGGCCTTCCAGGGCACAGCCGCCACGGCAGCGCCGGCAGCAATAAATTTACGACGGGACTGTTTCATGCGGCGCGAAACTGCCCGAGCCACCGCATCACTGCAACAGCAGCCCTTGACGCCGGGGCTGCGATTACCGAGCTAGAGACCATGACCATCACCCTTCCCGCCACCATGCGTACCATCGATATCTCCTCACCCGGCGGCCCCGAGACGATGCGCATTGGCCACAGTGTATTGCCAGAGCCAAAATCGAATGAGGTTCTCATCCGCGTGGCCGCCGCCGGGGTCAACCGTCCGGATATCCAGCAGCGCAAAGGGGCTTACCCGCCGCCGCCTGATGCCAGCCCCATCCTGGGCCTCGAAGCCGCCGGCGACGTGGTCAGGCGGGGCGCCGCTGTAACCCTTTATGACGTAGGCGACCAGGTAACCGCCCTCTGCAACGGCGGCGGCTATGCCGAATATGTAGCTGTGCCCGCCACCCAATGCCTGCCCTGGCCAAAAGGCTACAGCGCCGTGCAGGCCGCCGCTTTACCCGAGACCTATTTTACCGTCTGGGCCAATTTATTCGACATCGGCCACCTGCAACCCGATGAAACCCTGCTCGTGCATGGCGGCACATCGGGCATCGGCATCACCGCCATCCAATTTGCGGTGGCCCAGGGGTCCAAGGTCTTCGCCACCGCCGGTTCTGCCGAAAAATGCGCCGTCATTGAGCGTCTGGGCGGCACCCCGATCAATTACCGCACCCAAAATTTCGCCGACTTCATCGCCGAGGCCACCGTCAATCGTGGTGTCGACGTCGTGCTCGACATGGTGGGCGCACCCTACACAGCGCAGAATCTTGCCAGCCTGGCACCGCGCGGTCGGCTGGTGCAAATCGCCTTCATGGCGGGCGCGGTTGCGCAAAGCCTCAACCTGCTCCCCATCATGCTCAAGCGGCTCACGGTCACCGGCTCCACCATGCGGCCGCGCACCGCTATCGAAAAAGCCGCCATTGCCCATAACCTCCTCACCACCATCTGGCCGCAACTTGAAGCCGGGCTGTATGCGCCGATCATCCACGCTACTTTTCCGCTCGCCGAAGCTGCCCGCGCCCACGAATTGATGGAGAGCAGCGCTCATATCGGCAAAATTATCCTCACTTTCTGATGCCGGCCGTCATTCGCACCGAATACGGGCCGGCGGGCGAAGTGCTGCACCTGATCCCGCATCCGCCCAGCCTGCTTCCCAACGTCACCAAACGCGACCTCGAGCAAGCCTGGGAGGCCGCGCGCACGAACGCCCTCACCGCCAACGCGCCCACAGCGGCCCACGGCTTTCGCTTCACCCAGCCAGGCAACGCGCCGCTCGACCTCGCCCTCACCGACCCCGACGCCGCAAACTGGACCGAGGCCATTGACCGTGTGGCCGACCTTGGCACTGCCCACGGCATTTCGGTCTGCCTGCGCGTGCTCGCCTTATTTCAACTCATGGCCAATGCCGCTTGGACCCGCCCCTGGTTCAGCTTCACGCACAGCGGGCTGGAGTTTCATCCCGCCCTTTTGCAGGCTGCGGCCCTCACACCATTGACGCCGACCGGTGGTTTCGCCGAAACCGCATTGCGGGCACTGCTCCCCAACCCGCACAGCAGCGCCAAACAGGAGTAACGCTCATGGCTAGCCGGTTCACTTTCAGCCTTTTTTGCGCCACCGTCTTGCTTGGGCTTGGTGGCTGCGAACTCTCTCCCCCGCCCAGTGCCGCCGACCAGGCCAACCTCGCCGCCTGCACCGCCCAGGCCGATGCGACCTACAATGCCCAGAACGTCGATGCCCTATCGCGTACCGACCAGACCGGCGTGCGCTATTCCGCCACCCCCAACCATGTGTTCGACGGCGAACGCCTCGGGCTGATGCACCAACGCGACAGCCAGATCAGCAATTGCGTCGATAACGGCACCGCCAGCACCAGCGCCTTGCCTGGCAAGCCAGCCCCCGCCCCGCAGGTCATTTTGCACTAACCACTCAACCCCGGAGTCCCTCATGAGCCGCATTATCCGCACCGACGCCAACCCGGTGCTCGCCAAAGCCGTCGAATATCACGGCTTCGTCTATACCCAGGGCGTGGTCGCGTCTGACACGTCAAAAGACATCGCTGCACAGACCCAGGACGTGCTGAACCAGCTCGACACCCTGCTCGAGACGCATGGCACCGACAAAACGCGCCTGCTGCAGGCGCATATCTGGCTCAAGCACATGGCAGACCGCGAAGCCATGAATAAGGTGTGGTCCGCTTGGCTCCCCGAAGGCGGCGCTCCGGCCCGCGCCTGCGTTGAAGCCGTTTTGGCAGACCCCGGCTACCTCGTAGAGATTATGATTACGGCCTGTCGCTAAAATAAAATATCAACAACAACCCATTACTATTTGATTTCAGGCATAATTGCCGGATCCGAAACACTACCGGACCGGCAATTATGGCGTTGAATTTAGCAAAAGTTCACCAATAGGAACTTTTTCTTAACTTCGCTTCCTACAATCATGGAATATGACGAATTTGCGATGCTGTGGCATTTTTGTCGCATTTTCGTATTGCACAATACGCATTCCACCCGTAGCCAATTCTCATAGCGGCATTGTGATGGGGCTTCTGGGAATGAGACTTAACAAATGATGGGCAACACAGGTTACGCCCGTGCGTTCGCTCAGCAGATCAAGCTTGGTCTCTTCGGAATCACCCTTTTTGCTATTTCCGGCCTGTTCACCCAACCGGCGCACGCCAACGTCAAAACCACCTCACATAGCCACGTCATCGCGCACCACGTCGTCGCCCGCAAAAAATTCACCCCTGCGAATCACCTGGCCAGCGTCAAATCCCGCCCCGCAGCCCATGTAGCCACGCATGTTGCCAGCGCCGCCCGTCGCGTACCGCTGCACGTGGCCGTCGGGTCTCATGCACGCCATTATCACCTGGCCAGCGCCAAATATCGGCACTCGATGCTGCAATGCGTTCCCTACGCCCGTGAGGTCTCGCATATCGAACTCACCGGCAATGCGTTCCTTTGGTGGGCCGAGGCCTCGGGGCGCTACGCCCGCGGGAATACCCCCGCTGAAGGTGCCGTACTGAACTTCCGCCCCACCCGCCACATGCCGCTCGGTCACGTCGCCGTCGTCACCGCCATCATCGATAGCCGTACCATCCTCGCTACTCAGGCGAACTGGATACCCGGCACCATCACCAACGACGTCACCATGCAAGACGTCTCACCCAACAACGACTGGTCAATGGTCCAGGTCGAACTCGGCGACACCGCCTCGATGGGCGCCTCCTACCCGACCTATGGCTTCATTTACAATCAACCGGCTACCAACATCACCGTCGCTGACGGTGGAACAAGGGCGCCCGCCAGCGAAGTGGCCGAAGCGCCCAAACCAACCTTGGTATCTTCCGAAGCTCCCGACCGGAATCTTCAGTAACGGCACCTGCCTGGCTGGGCAAAAAACCTCACCCCTTATTGAGTTACCGCCCAGCCTGCGGTAGAGGCTGCTTGGTCGGCACCCCTGGAGGCCGACTTTTTGTGTTTTTATAGGAGCGGCTAATGGCCAGTTTTGAAACAATTGAGGCCTCGACCCGCACGCGTGCCGGCAAGGGGGTGGCGCGTGCAACGAGGCGTGAGGGCTTAGTGCCCGGCGTAATTTATGGGGCAAAGCAGGAACCTACCCTGATCGCCGTGGACCCGCGGATCATCATGCGTGAGTTAAAGCGCGGCGGCTGGAGGTCGCGCTTGTTCGAGATCAAGCTGGGTGACGACAGCACCCGCGCCCTGATGCGCGACGTGCAGTTCCACCCGGTGACGGACAAACCCGAGCATATTGATTTCCAGCGTCTTGCGGCTGGCGAGCGCATTCGCGTTTCGGTTCAAGTGATATTCCTGAACGAAACCACCTGCCCTGGCATCAAGCGCGGCGGCGTTCTGAACGTGGTTCGTCACACCGTTGAAGTGGCGTGCGACCCGGATAGCATCCCAGAGAAGTTTGAGGCCGACCTCGGCGCGTTGGACATCAACGACAACGTGCGTTGGTCGAACCTGATCGGCGTGGGCGATGCCCGTGCCACCATCATCGACCGCGACTTCGTAATCGCCACGGTCGCCCCGCCAACCGTCTCGGCTGAGGCCTTGGCTGAAGATGCAGCCGCAGCGGCAGCAGCTCCGGCGGCGGCAAAGGGCAAGGCTCCAGCCAAGGGCGCACCTGCCAAGGGTGCCGCTCCAGCAAAGGCTGCGGCACCGGCTGCCAAGCCGGCTGCCAAAAAGAAATAACGCCGAAAGGCCGCTGTCGCGCTCATGTTACTATGGGTTGGACTTGGCAACCCGGAGCCAGGCATGGCGCGGCAGCGGCACAATATCGGCTTTATGGCTATCGATACGATCGCCATCCGCCATGGGTTCACCCCATGGCGGCAGCGTTTCAAGGGTTTGAGTTGTGAAGGTACGGTGGCTGGGCAAAAAATCATTGCCCTGAAACCGCTGACCTACATGAACCTCTCCGGCGAATCGGTGCAGGCCGCCGTGGCGTTTTTCAAAATTCCAACACTCGATATCACGGTGTTTCACGATGACCTCGACCTTGCCCCCGGCAGGGTGAAGGTCAAAAAAGCTGGCGGTGCGGCTGGCCATAATGGCCTGCGCAGCATGGACCAGATGCTGGGCACCCAGGATTACTGGCGGGTGCGGCTCGGCATTGGGCACCCTGGCGATAAAAACCGTGTCACCGGCTATGTGCTGAGCGACTTCGGCAAGGCTGATATGGACTGGCTGTTGCCGTGCCTCGATGCCGTGGCCGATCACGCGGACCTGCTGGTGACCGGCAAACCAGACGAATTTATGACCCGCACCGCAAGGGCCGGAGAAGGATAACATTATGGGTTTCAATTGCGGTATCGTCGGCTTGCCAAATGTCGGCAAATCCACCTTGTTCAATGCGCTCACGGCAACAGTGGCAGCGCAGGCCGCCAACTATCCGTTCTGCACCATCGAGCCCAACGTCGGGCGGGTGGCAGTGCCGGATAAACGCATGGATCAACTCGCCATCATCGGCAAATCCATCAAAGTGGTTCCCACCAGTTTGGAATTCGTCGACATCGCTGGGCTGGTGCGCGGCGCCTCCAAGGGCGAAGGCCTCGGCAACCAGTTCCTCGCCAACATCCGCGAGGTCGATGCCATCGTGCATGTGCTGCGCTGTTTCGAGGATGACGATGTCACCCATGTCGAAGGCAGCATCGACCCGATCCGCGACGCCGAGACGGTGGAAACCGAATTGATGCTGGCGGACCTTGAAAGCCTGCAAAAGCGTCTGCCGCAATTACAAAAAAAAGCCAAAGGCAACGACAAAAACGCCGCCGCCGAAGTGGCATTGATGGAACCCATCCTCGCCGCCCTGGAAGCAGGCAAAGCCGCCCGCACGGCCGTCGCCAAAGGTGACGAGGAAGCCGTCAAACGCCTCAACCTGCTCACCGCCAAGCCGGTTTTGTATGTGTGCAATGTCGAAGAATCCAGTGCCGCCCATGGCAATTCGCAAAGTGCGCGGGTTGCTGTGATGGCCAAAGCACAAGGTGCCGGGCACGTCATCGTCTCCGCCGCCATCGAGGCTGAAGTGAGCCAGTTGCCGGAAGAAGACCGCGCCTCCTTCCTCGCCGACCTCGGCCTCGAAGACAGCGGCCTGGACCGCGTGATTCGCGCCGGTTACGACCTGCTGGGGTTAATCACCTATTTCACCGTCGGCCCCAAAGAAACCCGCGCCTGGACCATCATCAAAGGCACCAAAGCCCCCGGTGCGGCCGGCGTCATCCACGGCGACTTCGAACGCGGCTTCATCGCGTGTGAAACCACCGCCTATGAAGACTACATCGCCTACAAAGGCGAAGCCGGCGCCCGCGAAGCCGGCAAGCTGCGCATCGAAGGCCGCGACTATGTTGTAAAAGACGGCGACGTTTTGCTCTTCCGCTTCAACGTCTGATCTGTAAGGTAGGGGGTATGAAAATTGCCCTCGCCCAAACCCCTGGCCTCGTCAACAATATCTCCGGCGCGTTTGCACTGATGGACACCAAAGCCGCCGAGGCCAAAGCCGGTGGCGCTGCTATTCTGCTCCTGCCGGAAATGTACCTCTCCGGCTACAATATCGGCCCGCAAGCCGCCCTCGCCCAAGCCATCACCATCGAGGCACTGGCTCCCGCGCAGGAAATCGCAAAAACCCATGGCATTGCGCTGGTGTTCGGCTACCCGGAACGCGTCGGCGACAAAGTTGCCAACAGCGCGGTGCTGATCGGCCCCGACGGCACCATCCTGCTCAACTACCGAAAATCACACTTATTCGGCGACCTCGACCGGGCCATGTTCAAAGCCATCGGCACTGAATTTCCCATCGCCGAATTGCACGGCTACAAAATCGGCCTGCTGATATGCTACGATATCGAATTCCCCGAACCCGCCCGCCGCATCGCGCTCGCGGGCGCTGACATATTGCTCATCCCCACCGCCCAAATGGAACCCTACGAGCAGGTCGCCAAACACGTCATTCCGGCGCGCGCTTATGAAAACCAGCTCTACGTCGCCTATGCTAACCACTCCGGTAACGACGACGGCCTCAGCTACATCGGCCTTTCCAGCATCTGCAGCCCCAACGGCGATATCATCGCCGCCGCCGGTAAATCCGAAACCATGCTATACGCCACCTGCGACAAATCCCACCAAGCCGCCGTACGGAAAGCCGACCCACTGCTCGCCGACCGCCGCCCCAGTCTTTACGGCTCGCTCAGTCGCTCGAGCCTGATCGTTTGAGGTTGACGTGCACTGCGCGGCGACCGAAAGCGTGAATCAGCCTCGCATCAAATACTTAGAGCGCGTTCGGCTTGGCGCGATTGCGTCAAGCTGAACGCGCTCTAATCACGCTTCGACTGAACTGCAAACCCGTTGCGAAACGATCGAGAGAAACTCCTTACGGGTGCTTGGGTCATCGCGGAACGCGCCGAGCATCCGGCTGGTGATCATGCTGGCACCTGGCTTATGCACCCCACGGGTGGACATGCATTGATGGTTCGCCTCAATCATCACCGCCACGCCGCGGGGCTGCAGAACGTCGTTGATGGTGTTGGCAATCTGGGCGGTCAGCTTCTCCTGGATCTGAAAGCGATGTGCATAGGCATCCACAACCCGCGCCAGTTTGCTGATCCCCACCACCCGCGTGTTGGGTAAATATGCCACATGGGCGCGCCCGATAATCGGCACCATATGGTGCTCGCAATGGCTTTCCACGCGAATATCGCGCAGCACCACCATTTCATCGTAACCCTCAATTTCCTCAAAGGTGCGGGCTAAAACAGCCACCGGGTCTTCGCCGTAGCCTTTGAAGAACTCCTCATAGGAGCGCACCACGCGCGCCGGCGTATCCAGCAAACCTTCGCGTTCGGGGTCCTCACCCGCCCAGCGCAGCATGGTGCGCACGGCCGCCTCGGCCTCGGCCCGGGTGGGCTTTGTGGCAGCGTCATTTTTAACGAGTTTCGCGGCAGGCGTATGGATATTCACTGTGTTCGTCTCCGTGTGTGGCAGTCTTGCCTATTTCGGGTCGGTCTAACCTTGAGTCCGATATGGGCGGGTCCGGCAATGCCGCAACCCATCCTGTTACTGACTTTATATAAAGAATTCCCTAATCGCAGCCGCCGCTGCCAGCGGTTTCTCCTGGTGCGGAAAATGCCCAACCCCGGCAAACACCTCAGCTTGCAGGTCACTGAAAAACGCGCCCAACTGGTCCATCCATGCCACCGGAAACACCGCATCGCGCTCTGGCCATAAAATCCGGGTAGGAATCGTGATCGGCGTGGTGGGCGGGGCCACGGCGCGGGCAGTGGAAATATACCAGTTAAAGCCGCCCTGCAGGTTGCCCGGCGCCATCATGTTATCCACGAACACGCTAAAATTATCATCAAACGCCTGCTTGTTCTGGCTGCCGCCTACCAGCACATAGCGCAGGTAAATCTCCAGGGTTTCGCGCGAATGTCCCACCAATTCCATCGCCAGCCGGGTCTGATGAAACCACATATACCATGAGTTTTTCAGCTGCCCGTCCTCGATCCAGCGCCGCCCGATGCCCGGATACGGACAATCAAACGCCAGAAATTTGCTGACGCGCCCCGGAAAATTCCTGATCAGCGTTTGCCCGATCAGCGCCCCGATGTCATGCGCCACCAGCCCCACGCCCGGCTGCCCAGCACCCGACAACCCCAGCACATCCAGCAACGCCGCCAAATCCTCGGCATGTTGCTCGGCCGTCATTGCCTTGGAATAGCCCGCAGGAATTTTATCGCTACCGCCAAAACCGCGCAAATCCGGCGCAATCAGGCGGAATTGATCAGCCAGCAGCGGCATCACTTTCGCCCAGGTGAACCAGAACTCCGGCCAGCCGTGCAGCAATAATAACGGCGGCCCCGCACCCAGCTCGGCCACCTGGATGTTAATTCCCTTCACCGGGACCAGCCTTGTGGCGATCTGCATCAGTGCAACCTGGTATTCTGATAGGGGCTATCCAGGCTGAACGTTGGAATCGCAATATCAAATGCCTCGCCACTCTCGGTGCGGACCATGTGGTACTGGCCGGTCATGAACCCCGATGACGTCGGCAACGGCGTGCCGGAGGTATATTCAAAACTCTCGCCCGCCCCCAGCACCGGTTGCTCACCCACCACACCGTCGCCATGCACATGGTTTATCCGCCCGTGCGCGTCGGTGATCTTCCAGGTGCGCTTGAGCAGTTGCACCCGCTCATCACTCTGGTTTTTAATCGTGACCCGGTACGCCCACACATAATGGCCCGCTTCCGGTTTCGACTGGTCTTCCAGATAAAACACCTGTACCGCCACTTTAATCCCCGCTGTAGTGGCAAAAAACGCATTCTCCAAATTTTTACTGCTTTCCTGGCGTAAAAAAAACATTCCAATGCAACGCTAACTTACCCACAGCTTGCCGACAAGTAATTCTCAACCCACCTGAGGCTACTTGGGGCCGGCCATGATGGCTGCTACAGGAAAACCATGACAATGCTGTTCAAAATTTCTCGCCGCGCATGCACCGCCACCGCCATTATGCTTTCAGCCTGTGCCGCCGCCACCCCCGGCAGTGCCACCAGCGCCACCGGCACCGCCTATGGCGATTTTCTGGCGGCCCGCTACGCCGATGCGCAACAGGACCCGCAGGCTGCGGTGCATTATTACACCCAGGCCCTGGCGGCCGACCCTAACAATCACGCCCTGATCAACGAAGGTTTCATCGCCGCCGTTATTTCCGGCAGTCCACAGGCACCGGCCCTCGCCAAACAGGTTACCAACAACGCGCTGGCCACCATGCTGCTCGGCAACCAGGCTGCCATGAATGGCAATTACGCCGAAGCGGCGCGGCAATATGCCCTGTTGCCGCCAAATGACCTCTCAGGCTTGCTCGCCCCGCTGCTCTCAGCCTGGGCTCTTGCCGGTGAGGGCAATTCCACCGCTGCCCTGGCCACTCTGCAACCGCATATCGACGACGGCTCGCCCTTCGGTGGCGTATATGCCCTGAATGCCGCCTTGATCGCCGACCAGGCGCACGACATGAAAGACGCCTCGAAATATTACGCCGACCCGGCCAACAATATCGCAGCCCCCAACCTGCGCCTCGCCCAGATCATGGCAAGCTGGCAGGCCCGCCAGGGCAACATTACCGCTGCGCAGGCCGAGTTGGCCGCCATGGCCAACACCCACCCCGGGCTGGCCGCCGCACTCCCCGGTTTACAGGCCGATGTCGCTCAGCCGGTCATCATCAACCCCACCGATGGTCTGGCGGAAGCCTACCTCACCATCGCCGGATCCCTCAGCCAGCCAGACCAAACCGTGCTGCGCCTGACGTTTTTACATTTTGCTCTGGATTTACGGCCTGACCTCACCTCCGCCCGTATCTTGCTGGCCACTCTGCTAACCGGCGGCAACAATGACAATCGGCAATCTGCCACGCCCTCCAAAGCCATGATGCAATCGGCCCTCGACACCTTAAAGCCCATCCCCGCTACCGACCCGCTGTACGGTCCTGCGGCGGCGCAGGAAGCCACCCTGATGGCGGCTCTCGGACAAACCCAACCGGCGGTCGAACTCATCAATAAACTGCTCGTTACGTACCCGAAGGATATCGGCCTGCTGGAGCAAGCCGGCGATACGCTGCGCGGCAACAACCAGTTCCCTGATGCGATCCCGTACTACAGCCGCGCCATCGCTGAACTGCCTAACCCGCCGCCAGCGGAAGCCTGGACTCTGTTTTACGACCGCGGCATCTCCATCGACCAAAGCGGCGACTGGACAAAAGCTGAACCAGATTTACAGGAGGCACTCAAGCTCGCCCCCAACCAGCCCTATGTGCTCAACTATATCGGCTACACCTGGGCGCTGCGCGGCGAGAACCTGCCAAAAGCCCTGGCAATGCTCGACCAGGCCGTTAGCCTCGCTCCCAATGAAGGTGCGATCATCGACAGCCTCGGCTATGTCAACCTGAAAACCGGCGACACCAAACAGGCGATGCAACTGCTCATCAAAGCCGTGCAGATGGACCCTGACGATGCCGAAGTGAACGCCCATCTGGGCGATGCCTTCTATGCCGACGGCCAAAAACTGCAGGCCGATTATCAATGGCAACGTGCGCTGGCCCTCAAGCCGGACGCCAAACTGCAAGCCGACATCGAAACCAAGCTCAAGCAATTCGCGCCGCCTTCATAACGCCCATGCTCGCCAGTTTCGCGCCTGCCAAGGTCAATTTGCACCTGCATGTCACCGGCAAACGCGCCGATGGGTATCATCTGCTGGATAGCCTCGCGGTATTCCCTAATGTCGGCGATGGCATCCGCGTTGAACCGGCTGACAAGCTTTCGCTGACCATTACCGGCCATTTCGGTAAAACGCTGGCCGCCGAGCCTGATAATTTAGTGTTACGCGCCGCCCGCGCCCTCAACCCCACCGGCACCGCGGCCATCACGTTGGAAAAAAACCTGCCAGTGGCTTCTGGTATCGGCGGCGGCTCGGCTGATGCCGCGGCCGCGTTACGGGTGCTCGCGCGCCATTGGAACTTAAACGTTCCGCTGCACGGCATCGCAGCGTCCTTGGGGGCCGATGTCCCGGTCTGTCTCGCCCGCACCAGTGCCCGCATGAGCGGCATCGGGGAAATCCTCTCCCCCGCGCCAAAACTACCTCATTTCGGCATCATCCTGGTCAACCCGGGCGTGCATGTCGCCACCCCGGCGGTATTTCGTGCCCGCACCGCTGCCTTCACGCCCGCCGCCATGTTCCCAGCCGCCTGGACCACCGCCGAGGCGCTGGCGCAAGCGCTCCAGCATGCCAGCAACGACCTCGAACCATTCGCCATCAGCCTGGCCCCGGTGATCGGCGACGTGCTGTCTCACCTCAAATCCCTGCCCGGCTGCCTGCTGGCCCGCATGTCCGGCTCCGGCGCCACCTGCTTTGCTTTGTTCACCACGCCCACCGCCGCCAGCACCGCCGCCGGCCAAATCAGCCAGCCAAATTGGTGGCATTGGGCCGGGGGGCTTTACGAACCAGCCCCCACCGACATATGAGCACCACATACAAGACTACCCACGCCCATTGGGACGTCGCCAAGCGGTAAGGCAGCGGATTTTGATTCCGCCATGCGGAGGTTCGAATCCTCCCGTCCCAGCCAGCGCTCTTATCATGCCTATGCGCTGCAATTCCCCTACCGGCGCGGTGCGGGGTTTGCTACATCGACGTGGTGAATCAATATCTTGCTCTATCAATTGGGTTGCCCGGCCATGGTTTGCACCTGGCCTACGACCCGCTGGCGTTATTGTTTCTCGCCATTCTCACCCCGCAGATCATTGCCACCGCCCTCGGGCCCGACCGTAAATCCGTCGCCTACTGGCTGTTTGTGGCCGGCATGGTGCTGGCAGTGCTGGCCGCCGAAGCGTTTACCCTGTTGCTGGGCTTCGAGTTGATGAGTGCGGCTTCCTGGCTGCTGGTGCTGCGCGGCGACCGTAAACCCGGCACTTTGTACGCCGGCGTCGCGATGTTTTCCGGCGCCTGCCTGTTACCGGCACTATTCCTGCCGCCCGGCGGCATCGCCTTCACGCTCATTCTGTTGGGCGCCGGGGCCAAGGCCGGGCTGGCCCCCTTGCACGCCTGGCTGCCCCGCGCCCACCCGGCGCCCTCCGCTGGGGTATCCGCTCTGATGTCGGGCGGCATGGTCAAAGTGGCACTATACATCCTCATTCGCTATGGCTTCATCGTGCTGGGGGGTGCGGCGCAGCCCTGGTGGGGCACCGCGTTGATCATCGCCGGCAGCGCTTCGGTTCTCATCGGCTCACTCAGGGCGATGCTGGAAGTGGAGCTTAAAACCATTCTGGCCTGCTCCACGGTCGAGCATGTCGGCCTGATCGCCGTCGGGCTTGGCATCGCCCTGCGTGCCAAGGCCCTGGGCGACCCCTCCCTCGCCGCGCTGGCGCTGCAAGGCGCATTGTTGTGCGCCATTGCCCATGGGCTGTTCAAACCCTTGTTATTCCTCGGCGCGGGCGCGGTAAAACACGCCACCAGCACCACCTCGCTGGACTGGCTGGGCGGCCTCATTCGGGGTATGCCCAGGCTCGGCGGGCTGATGCTGGCCGGCTGCTTCGGCATGGCAGCGCTCCCGCTTGGCCCCGGCTTTGCGCCGGAATTTTTGTTACTGCACGCCGTCATCAACGCCGCCGACACCGGCGAGATCATCTCACGCATCGGCTTTACGGCACTCCTCGCCATCCTTGGCCTGAGTGCCGCCCTGGCCCTGGGGGCGGCGGTGCGGATCATCGGCATCGGTTTCCTGGGCCGACCACGCTCCCTACGCGCTGCCGCCGCCGAGGAGGCCGATAAGCCGGTACTGCTCGGCATGGGCCTGCTGGCGCTGCTCTGCCTCCCCGTCGCATTATTTCCGGGCCTGATTTTGCTGTTTCTCAACCCGGTGATCAACCAATTGATCCCCGATGCTGAACAATTACCCCTCGGCTACGCACCCGCCCCCCTCGCATTTTTGCTGCTGCTATCCGCCGGGGCCGCCTATGCGGTTCTCAAACGCTTTGGCACCAAGGCTGAACGCGAAGTGCACGCCTTCAACGGCGGCTTCGGCAAACCCCCGGCCTGGCTGCCGTTCGGCGACCCGATCACTCAAGCTACCGGCACCGGCTTCGCTGAACCGATAAAGCGAGCACTTGGCGTCGCGATACTCGGCCCCAAAACCATCGACCCTGGCGAGCTTTACGTGCTCGACCCGCTGCGCCGCCTGAACGTGCGATTCACCCGCGCCGCCGAGCGCGTCCGGCGCGCCACCATCCGCCAGCGCCTGGCCTTCGTATTCATGGCCCTGGTGCTGTTCCTGGCCGCGCTCGGCTTCGTGCAGGGCACCTGAGCATGCTGCACGCCCTCCTCGCCGTTATCGCCACCCTCATCCACACCGCTTTGATGTTTGGCCTCGCCCCGCTGCTGATCGGCATCGTCACCAAAGCCCGCGCCCGCCTGCTCGGCCGCACCGGCCCACCGTTCCTGCAGCCCTACCGCGACCTTGCCAAGTTACTACGCAAGACCGCACTGATCCCAGACACCGCCACGCAATTTTACAAAATCTGGCCGTACATCACGCTCAGCGCCACCGCCGTCACCGCGTTGCTGGTGCCGAGCTTTTCTTTCGGCCTGATCACCGCGCCACTCTCCGATTTCATCACCCTCATCGGCCTGTTTGCCGCCGCCCGCGGTGCTACCATGCTGGCCGGGCTGGAAACCGGCTTCGGCTTCGGTGGCGCCGGTGCGGCGCGCGACGCTTTATTCAGCCTGTTCACCGAGGCGGCTTTATTGGTGCTGGTGCTCACTTTCGTTATGCTCGCGCATACGCCCACCGTTGACGGCATCGGCACGCAGTTCCGCGACGGCCATATCGGCCTCTCCGTCTCGCTCGGTTTCGCCTTCGCCGCCATGCTGTGCGTGGCACTCACCGAAACCGGCCGCATCCCGGTTGATAACCCCGCCGGCCACCTCGAACTCGGCATGGTGCATGAGGCGATGCTGCTGGAATATTCCGGCCGTTACCTCGCCATGTTCTATTACGCCGCCGCCTTGCGCCTGATCATCTGGATGTCACTGATCAGCGCCATCTTCCTGCCATTTGGTTTAGCCAATGCCGCTAATATGCTCTCTTGGCCGGGCGGTTTAGTTTTATGGGGCCTCAAACTCATCATCGGGGCTTTTACTCTGGCGGCTTTTGAAGTCGCCACCGCCAAGATGCGCGTCTTCCGGGTGCCGGAATTTCTCGGCGTGGCGCTGCTGCTTGGCATTCTCTCGAGCGTGTTTTTATTCGTCGCCACCAAGCTGGGTGGCTCATGAGCAACTTCATTTATCCTCTCGCGCATCTGCTGGGCGGACTCATTCTCATCTGCGCCTTTGCCCTGCTCTCGCAGCGTCGCCTCGCCGCCATGATCACACTTTACCAGTTTGAGGCCATGATCCTCACAGCGGCGGCCTTCTGGCAAGGCTACGCCCAGCATGAACTTGCCCTCTATCTCACCGGCATCATCACTCTGGTGATTAAAGCCATAGCCCTGCCCATCGGCCTGCGCCGCATCGTGAAAAACTTCAACATCGTCCGCGCGGTGGAAACCGCCATGCCGGTTGGCCTCTCCATGATCCTGGGCGTCGGCCTGATTGGTGTTGCGGTATGGGTCGTGCTGCCCACCACCATGAGCGCTGTGACCTTGACGCGCGAAGACCTCGCCATCTCACTCTCAGTGGTATTGTTGGGCCTGTTAGTGATGACCACGCGCCGCAACGCGCTCAGCCAGGTGGTGGGCTTCCTCTCCACCGAAAATGGCCTGGTGCTGGCCGCCATTGGCATGCCGGGGATGCCGTTCGTCGCCGAACTCTCGGTGGCTCTATTGGTGCTCATGGCCTTCCTGGTCGTCGGCGTATTTTTATTCCGTATCCGTGAGCATTTCGACAATCTCGATATCGCCGGGATCGAATCCATTGAGAAGCAGGGCCGATGAGTATTGCCCTGCTCGCCGTTCTGGTCCCACTGCTTGCCGCTATCCCGCTGGCGCTGGCGGGCAGCGCCACCAGCGCTTCGTATTTCAATCTTGCCCTCAACGCCGTGACGTTCGCACTAACGCTCGGCGTTGGCTTCAGCCCCGGCACCGGCATGCTTCACGCCGATCATCTTGGCATCATCTTCGGAATCCTCAGCGGCTTTGTCGGCTTCACCACCTCGATCAACAACATCGGCTTCATCAAAAGCGAACAAGGCCGCAAATCCATACGCCGCTGGCGGCTGTATCACGCCATGTGCCAGGTGATGCTGGGCACCACATTGCTGGGCCTGTACGCCGATAACATCGGCCTGCTGTGGGTGGCGGTTGAAGGAGCCACCATTTCCGCGACACTTGGCGTGTCACTCTCGCGCACGGCGTCAGCACTCGAGGCCGCCTGGAAATATTTCATCCTGGGCGGGGTCGGCATCGCGCTGGCTTTGTTCGGCATCATGCTCACTTATCTCGCGGCCCAGCCAGCGCTTGGCCCTGGCATTGCCGCCATGAGCTTTAACGCCCTCACGCAACATGCAGCGCAACTCGATGGCTCGCTGATGACCCTGGCCTTCGTGTTTTTATTATTCGGTTTCGGCACCAAAGCGGCTTTAGTACCGCTGCATGGCTGGCTGCCGGATGCCTACGCCGAAGGCCCCATTCCGCTCACCGCCACTCTTTCGGTGCTGTTGCTGAACGTCGGCTTGCTGGCACTGTTGCGGTTCCGCCATTTGATGTCAGCCAACGCCGCCGCTGGCGCCGGTGCCATGCACCCTGGCCCGTTCCTGCTTATTCTCGGCCTCGCCTCATTATTCCTCACCGGCTTTTCGCTGTGGCGGCGGCGCGACTCCCGGCGGTTTTTCGGCTTCTCCTCAATCGAGCATTCCGGCATCGCCATCTTTGCCTTCGGCATCGGCGGCCCCGCCATCATCTTCGGCGGCCTGTTGCATATGCTGCTGCACACGCTGCTGAAATCGGCGTTGTTTCAAGCGCTCACCAAAGCCGCTCTGGCGCGCGGCAGCGCTGCCCCCGGCAACTACGGGTTCTCACACCTGCGCGGCATGATCGCCACCAACAAACACCTCGGCTGGCTGCTGGTCATTTGCATTTTCGCCCTAACCGGCCTGCCGCCCTCGGGACTATTCACCAGCGAATACCTCATCATCAGCCAGACCATCATCCGCGACCCGTATTATTCACTCCCGCTGGGCGCCGGACTGCTGCTCTGCGCCATCGCCATCATCCGCCAGGTCGGCCCGGTGGGTTTTGCCCCCGCCCCCGCCAGCGCCAAACCGCAAAAAGCCGGGGCTGATATCATCACCATCTATGCCCATCTCATTCTGGTGCTGCTGCTGGCCTTTGCCATGCCGGTTGCCCTCGTCACCCTGCTCTCTCACATTGCGGACACCCTGCAATGACCCCGCCTAATCTTTCAGCCCATTTCTGGCAAAATCACAGCGGCGAATTTATTGCATTATGGACCAGCGGCGAGCTGGCCTATGCGCTGTTCGACACCGGCCTGATCACCACCAGCCTTGAGGACGGCACGTACCCGGCGCTCTCGCCCAAGCACCCCGGCGCGGCCTGGTTCGAGAAACTCGGCCAGGACCTCAACGGCCACAAAGCCAGCGGCGTAACCCACGCCAACACCGCCATCGAACATTTCCTCAGCCCCAACGGCACCGCCCCCTGGCCAGAATTCCGCCCTGCCCCTGGCGATGGCGTGCACCAGATGGCGGTTGGCCCGATCCACGCCGGCATCATCGAACCCGGCCATTTCCGTTTCTCGATCATCGGTGAAAAGGTCCTGAAGCTCGAAGCTCGCCTCGGCTATACCCACAAGGGCACGCTGGCGCTGATGCGCGGCAAATCGCCACGCAACGCCGCCCGCTTCGCCGCCCGCATCTCGGGCGATGCCACCGTGGCGCATTCGCTGGCCTTCGCCCACGCCACCGAGGCCGCCCTCGGCCTCACCCCGCCGCCGCGCGCGGTACATTTACGCGCCGTGATGGCCGAGCTGGAGCGCATGGCCAACCATACCTCCGACATAGGCGCCATCGCCGGTGACGCCGGGTTCGCCTTCCTTGACGCCCGCTTCGCCTGGCACCGCGAATCCCTCTGCGCCGCCGCCAGCGCCGCCTTCGGCCACCGGCTGATGATGGACATGGTCATCCCCGGCGGTATCGCGGGCGACATTAAAACCGGCGGCGCCGATGCCATCCGCCGCACCCTCGATGCGTTGGAAACCGAACTACCCGGCCTGACGCGGGTATTCGAGGATTACGCCAGCCTGCAGGACCGTCTGGTCGGCACCGGCCATATCGGAACCCACCTCGCCGCCCGCTACGCCGCCGGCGGCGTCACTGGCCGCGCCTCGGGCCGCCAGACTGACGCCCGCATCAACCCCGGCTACGCCCCCTACGAGCTGATGGAACTCAGCGTGCCGGTGGAAACCGAGGGCGACGTGGCCGCCCGCGTCAAAATCCGGCTGGCCGAACTGGCCGAAAGCTACCGCATGATCCGCACCCTGCTGAACCACCTGCCCGATGGCCAGATCGCCCTCGCCCCGCCCGCCACCTCCGGCATGGGGTTGGGTGTGGCGGAAAGCTTCCGCGGTCCGGTCTGGCACTGGTTGAATATCGACACTGGATTGATCACCGACATCTTCCTCGCCGATGCCAGCACCCTGCATTGGCCGCTGGTCGAACATGCAGCCTGCACCAGCATCATCGCAGATTTCCCGCTGATCAATAAATCCGTCAACGCGTCATATTCCGGAGTCGACCTGTAATGGTGTGGTCCACGCTCGCGCAGCATCTGCTCACCAAACCCCGCGCCCCGCGCGAGGCCGGGCACAGCACCGCCGCTGCCCTGGCTGAGCGCCTGCAAAATCTCTCCAATGAAAAACTTGGCCGCAGCCTCGCCATCCGCCATGTTGATGCCGGCTCCTGCAACGGCTGCGAGTTGGAACTGCGCGCCATTCAGAACATGGTGTACGACCTCACCCAATACGGCCTGTCCTTCACCCCCAGCCCGCGCCATGCCGATGTATTGCTCATCACCGGCGTTGCCGCCCGCAACATGGCCGAGGCGCTGCGCCAGACTCGCGCCGCCATGCCGGACCCGGTTTTCACCATCGCGGTAGGTGACTGCGCGGTTGACGGCGGCGTGTTCAAAGGCTCCCCCGCCATTACCGGCGGCGCTGATTCCATTCTCACGGTTGATTTAATGATCTCAGGCTGCCCGCCCACCCCAGGGCAGATTATCGACGGGCTATTATCCCTGATCGAGGCCCATACCGGGGGGAAATAAAGCCTTTGTCAGCCTGGTTTTTACCCTGCTGACAAAGGCCGGGGAGAGATTACTGCTTGGTATTCTGCGCTTCGGCCTTCAGGTCGGCAGCGCGGGCCAGAATGCGGTCTTCCAGGCCGTTGACCGTGGCGGGGTCAACGTTGGCGCTTATCCATTGGCCGTTTTGCAGCACCTGATGGAACAGCGAAACCTTGATGGCATTGGCGCTCATGGTCTGGCTGAGGATATAGGCATTGGCCTTGAAACGCTCATTCGGGGTGGCCGGGGGTGAATACCAGTCGGTGATGATCACGCCGCCGAATGGGTCAGCCGAGACCAGCGGCATGAAGGACAGGGTGTCCAAAGTGGCGCGCCAGAGATAGGCGTTCACCTGAATGCCGGTGGCGGTGTTGGGGGTGTTACCCTTGCCATTGAATATGCTCAGCAATCCGCCGCTACCAGGTGCCACGGGTGTACCCGCAACACCCATTGACTGATAATTGGCAATGTTTCCAACGGCTGACTGCGGTTTGGGAATTGCAGAGCAGGCGGAAATCGCCAACGCCGTTGAGAGTACGACGATATTTTTTAACCGACTGACATACAAAACCATGAACAACCCCAAACTAAATTTTGGACGATAGATAGCCCGAGGTCTTTAGTCCGCTATAGCGGTGCCGCCAAGGGTTTAGCGCAAAAAACAAAGGCAGCAGGTTGCCCCGCTGCCTTTGCAAACATGCGATTTAGAAAATCACATTACCACTTGAGAGTTGCACCGACAGCCACGCCATCCTGGTGGGCCTTGATCGGGGCCGCAGCAGTGTTCTGGCGCTCTTCACCATACAGGAATTCTGCATAGGTCGCGAAGTGCGGGGAGATGTTGTAGGTCGCACCCAAAGCCACGCCATTGGTGGTTTTGTAGGGGCTGTCGCCGTTGGTTGGGGTGTAACCACCGGCGTCTGACACGTGCAGGTAGTAACCACCGACCACAACCGGGCCCATGGTGTAGGTTGAGCCAACGATAACCGACGTACCATGACGCTGGCCGGCGGTCAGGAAGCCGTAGCCGCCATTGACAGCACCGGTCTTTACGTTAGCGCCAACGGCCAGCCCGGCGTAGGTAACCTGGGCGCCGAATTGAGCAACGCCCATGTTCTTCTCGTGAACTGCCACAACAGAGTTGTTGCCGAGCGGTGAAGCGTCGAGATAACCAGCAGAAGCCTTCAAGCCAACGCCATCCATTTCAGTGGTGTAGCCAACCATCGCATCGATGGTGTTGCGACGACGATTGCCGTTGTTGCTAACGCTATTGACAACAGGCGCTTCAACCGAGCTCTGAGAATTAACTGGCGCAGTGCCAAGGTTTTCGCCCTGGTTGAACGCGTTGGAGTTCGGCTCAAAGCCAACAGCAAAGTTGAAACCCGCGAAAGAAGGCGAGACGTAAACAACTTTAGACGTGGTATAAAGCCCACCAACGTCAGAGAAGGTGAATTCGCTGGGGCTAGCAAAGCTAACATCAGACAAATTACCATCACCATTCCAGCCTTGGCCATCACCAAAGCCTTCAAGCACGCCATCCTGCATCAAGGTAAAGGCGCTGTCAGTCTGGCCAAAGCGCAGGTAACCAGCGCTGGCGGTGCCAACATAGCCATAGGCCCGACGGAGATACAAAGCTCCCGAACCACCGCCTGAAGTCACGTTGCTGTTCACGCCCACGCCGGCTGTGCTGGATGAGGTGTCACGAATTTCGGCAGCAACACCGTACTGCAGGCCGCCTTCGGTGGTGGCATCAAAGCCCGGATACAGACGCAGGAAGCCGATATCATTGATGGTGGAGTATTTGGTGGCGTTAGAAGACGGGGTGTTCACCGCAGTCATTTCGAAAGCGAGCGCGCCGTTCAAATGAACGACCACGGCGCCTGGAGCAGGGGCTTTAACAGGCTGGGCTTGTGCACCAGCGGTCATGGCGAGGGAACCTGCCACGGTGGCTACGGAAGCCAAAAGAAGTTTACGCATGAAAATCTCCCAGAAAAGCCGGATGCCCGGCCAGAATTAAAACAACCGACTAAAACGCGACCAAAAATTCAACTGCGCGAATCATTGAACCGCGAGCGTAAGGCCGGTGATGTTAAAAGCCAGAACGGGGGTCTGAGGCAATGTCTGAAATGCGGATTTTGCTTAATTGCTGGCAGGTGTGGCGCAACCGCCACAACAATATGACATTACAGTTAAAAAGCATTTGACAGGGCCTGAATTGATGCTGCGCCGCAACTAAAACCTGCCAGTTGTTTGACCGTTTTCCCGTTAATTCCGCCTAATGCGTAGGCTTTGGCGGGTTTGGCGCAGGCCGCCAGCCGCCGCCACCGGCAGGGGCCCCATGTGCGTCCGCCGGGGTGACTGCCGGTGGAGAACGCCGGTGAGATAAAGATAATCTCGGCCTTGGCACGGCGGGCGCGGATGACCTCCGCCATATTATGGGCCGAGGCCGTATGCAGGCCGGTGGGGGGCCGGGGGTGGGCCGCAGCACGTCCGCCACGCAGATGCACCCCGGCGTGCAGACGGGCGGCGAGGCTTGCATCGCCCGCCACCACCAGGGCGATCCGCCGGGCTTTGCAGAGTTTGGCGATGCGCTCGCCCAGGGCCGCGCGACCCGGTGTGCCGTCATGGCGGAACACCACGCCGCTGATGCCCGGCGGCAGTGCTGCGATACTGGGCAACGGGTCGGGCAGCCGCACGGCGTCGGTGAACAGCCATAGGATGGGGAGCTTATTGCGCCGCCGCCGCTTTACCTGGCGTGCCCAGGTTAGTAACCCTTGGTCCATGGCTAACCTTATATCTGTCCCCGAAGCGCTCGCCAGTGTGCTGGCACGAATTCACTATGCCGCACTGGCGGCAGGGCGGCGGCCGGAGGATGTGACCCTGGTGGCGGTCTCCAAGACCCATGGGCCGGAAGCAGTGGCGGCAGTGCTGGCGGCGGGGCAGATGGCGTTTGGCGAGAACCGGCTGCAGGAGGCGGCGGCGAAGTTTCCGGCGCTGCTGGCGCAATATCCGGCGGCGCGGCTGCATCTGATCGGCGGCTTGCAGACCAATAAAGCCAAGGAGGCGGTGCGGCTGTGCCATTTGATCGAGACGCTCGACCGCCCCAAACTGGCGGATGCCATTGCAAACGCGGCGACGACGGTGGGTAAATGCCCGGATTTGCTGGTGCAGGTGAATATCGGCGACGAGCCGCAAAAATCCGGCGTGGCGGTGGCGGATGCTGATGGATTTATTAGGGACATGCGGGCGCGCTTTGGCGCTTCGGTGACCGGGCTGATGTGTATTCCGCCCGCCGATGAAGACCCGGTGCCGTATTTCAAGCGGTTGGTGGCGATGGCAGATGCACATGGGCTGGCGGTACGCTCGATGGGAATGTCAGGCGATTTTGAAGCGGCGATTGCCTGCGGGGCGACGCATGTAAGGGTGGGTTCGGCGATTTTCGGGGCGCGCGGGGTTAGTCCCGGTACTTCAGCGCGTCCATGATCCCGAAGTCCCCCGGCAGGCTGCCTTTGGGGAACAGGCGGTTGATGTGGCCCATTTTGCGGCCCGGCCGGGCGACGGTTTTGCCGTAATGGTGCGGGATCAGGCCAGGCGTGGCTACAATGGCGGGCCAGTCCGCCATGTCATCCGGGCCGATCAGGTTTTTCATCACCGCGTCTGAATGGCGGGATGCCGGCGGCAACGGCAGGCCGGCAACCGCGCGGATGTGCATCTCGAACTGGCTGGCCGGGCAGGCATCGAGGGTCCAGTGGCCGGAATTATGCGGGCGCGGCGCGATTTCATTGACCAGCAGCGTGCCGGTGGCGGTGACGAACATCTCCACCGCCAGCAAGCCGGTGAGGTTGAGTTTCTCGGCAATCAACCGGCCCAGGCGGGTGGCCTCGGCCAAGATCTCCAGCGGCAGCGGGGCGGGGGCCAGCGTGAGGTCGAGAATATGGTGTTTGTGGCGGTTCTCAACGGGGTCGAAGCTGGCGATGCTGCCATCGGCGCTACGGGCGACGATAACTGAGATTTCGCAGGCAAAATTGATGAAGCCTTCCAGCACCAGCGGCTTGGGGGCGAGGGCGGCGAAGGCGGCGGCGGCGTCATGCTGGGTGCGCAGCATGGCCTGGCCCTTGCCGTCGTAGCCGAGCCGGGTGGTTTTCAGCACAGCGGGCAGGCCAAGCGTGGCAATGGCGGCGGCGAGGTCAGCCTCGGATTCGACGGCGGCATAGGGCGCGGTGGGGACGCCGATGCTGTTCAGGAAGGCTTTTTCGGCGAGGCGGTCCTGGCTGATCGCCAAAACCTCAGCACTTGGGTGCACCGGCTTCAGGCTGGTGAGCAATTGCAGGCTGGTGGCGGGGATGTTCTCGAACTCAAAAGTAACCACATCCACCGTGGCGGCAAAGATTTTCAGCGCGGCTTGGTCGGTATAGGCCGCCACGGTGGTCTGGGCGGCCACCAGCGCAGCCGGGCTGTCAGGCTCCGGGGTGAAAATATGGGCGCGGTAGCCCAGGCGGGCGGCGGCCATCGCGGACATCCGGCCTAATTGGCCGCCGCCAATGATGCCGATGGTCGAACCAGGGGGTAAGCTCATTCGGGAAATTCGGGAACGGCTTCGGTTTGTTCGGCCCGCAAGGCGGCGAGGCGGGTGCTCAACGCGGGGTCCGATAACGCCAGGATGGAGGCTGCCAAAATCCCGGCGTTGATGGCGCCGGGCTTGCCGATGGCCAACGTGCCGACCGGAATGCCGCCCGGCATCTGCACGATTGAAAGTAAACTATCCTGACCCTGCAACGCGGTGCTGGCCACGGGTACGCCCAGAACCGGCAGAATGGTCATGGAAGCTGCCATGCCCGGCAGATGCGCCGCCCCGCCGGCGCCGGCGATGATGATTTTCAAGCCGCGGGCCTGGGCCGAGGTGGCGTAGTTAAACAGCCGTTGCGGCGTGCGGTGCGCCGAGACCACCTTGGCCTCGTACGCCACGCCGAGTTTTTGCAGGATGTCTGCGGCATGCTGCATCACGGGCCAGTCTGACCGGCTGCCCATGATGATACCAACCAGAGGTTTGTTCATGCGGTGCGGTCCGGGATCAGGCGGCTTTCCAGCCAGGCAATTTCATCCTTCAGGCCGAGTTTGCGCTTTTTAAGCCGCTGGATCTGCAACTGGTCGAGCGGGCTGTGCTCGGTGATGCGGGCGATCACGGTATCGAGGTCCCGGTGTTCGCTGCGCAGCGCGTGCAGGCGGCGGAGGAGGTTGTCTTTGTCGGTCAGCATGGCGGAGCCATAGAGCGAATCCTTGTCGGCTGGAACCGAAATCTTTGGCAATACGATTTAAGTGTGCGTTTATTCAGATGACAAAGATGTGGCAATGGGGTTAGCCTCATAAGTCCGGGGGTTCCCGGATTTGATACGGCAACATCGCCTACCCCACTTTTTCAGGAGGGATTATGAGCCTGCAATCGCATATCGAAGCGCTCAAAGAGCGTCACGCCAGTTTGGAGACAAAAATTCACTTGGAGGATTCCCGGCCGCGCCCTGATGACGGGCAATTGGCCAAGTTGAAGCTGGAGAAATTGCGATTGAAAGAGGAAATGGCGCGACTGCGACCCTCAGCAGGCTGAGGGTTCTGGTTCCCAAACCCGGCATGGCGATACGGCTATGCCGGGTTTTTCATGGCCGAAATTTGAAAGGCCGGGTTGCGGGAGTTGCCTTGCTCAACGCGACGGATTGTCCTAGCGTCACGTTATGGCATTGCCCGAGACCATTTTTGGACTCCTCCTTCGACTTACGCACCCCTGGGCGTAGTCAAGCCGCGCGACCTCATCGTCAGCCGGCAACGTTCAGGGGAAATGCCCTCGTTAAATTTCCATTGGCATTCTGAGCGTGTAGCGGAGCAAGTTTATGAGCATCAATCATCCTAATTTCGGCCAGGTCAGCGCGAATCGCGTGATCATGTTCGACACCACGTTGCGTGACGGCGAGCAATCGCCAGGGTTTTCGATGAACCTCGACGAAAAAGTGCGGATGGCGGAAATGCTGGCCGAACTGGGTGTCGATGTGATCGAAGCCGGGTTCCCGATCGCCAGCATCGGCGATTTTGACAGTGTGAAAACCATTGCGGAGACCGTGAAAGGCCCTGTGATCGCAGGGCTGGCGCGGTCCGGCGCGGCGGATATCATCCGCGCCGGGGAAGCTGTGAAAGCCGCTGAGCGCAAGCGGATTCATACCTTTATTTCAACCTCGCCGCTGCACATGAAGTACAAATTGCGGATGGAGCCGGAGGCCGTGTTGGCGGCGGTGACGGCCTCCGTGACGCTGGCGCGCGATTACACCGATGACGTGGAATGGTCCGCCGAGGATGGCAGCCGCACCGACCCGGATTTTTTATGCCGGTGCGTGGAAGCCGCGATTGCGGCGGGCGCTACCACCATCAATATCCCCGATACCGTGGGTTATGCGGTGCCGGAGGATATGGCGCGGATTTTCAGCATGGTGCGCGAACGCGTGCCGGGGGCGGAGAAAGCCATTTTCTCCACCCATTGCCATAATGATTTGGGTCTGGCGGTGGCGAATACTCTGGCGGCGGTGAAGGCCGGGGCAAGGCAGATTGAGTGCACCATCAACGGCATCGGCGAGCGTGCCGGGAATGCGGCTTTGGAAGAAGTGGCGATGGCGATTCGTACCCGGCCGGATGTGGCGCCTTATGTGCATAATATTGACACCACGCGGATTTTGCGGACCTCCAAGCTGCTGGCGACCATCACCGGGTTTGATGTGCAGCCCAACAAGGCGATTGTGGGCCGTAATGCGTTTGCGCATGAATCGGGCATTCATCAGGATGGGATGCTGAAAAACGCCGCCACTTATGAGATTATGACGCCGGAGAGCGTGGGCTGGCAGAAAACCTCGCTGGTGATGGGCAAACATTCGGGCCGGGCGGCGTTCCGCGATAAATTGGCGACGCTGGGTTACGGCGAATTGGGTGATAACGCCTTGAACGATGCATTTCGCCGGTTCAAGGATTTGGCTGACCGCAAAAAGATTGTTTACGACGATGACATTGTGGCGCTGGTCGATGACGAGGTGATGCGCGACCATCAGCGGATTAAATTCGTCTCGCTGGAATTGTGGGCGGGCTCAAAGGCCAAGCCGCGGGCGCTGCTGGAGCTGGATGTAGATGGCACCGTGCACACCGCCGAGGCGCTGGGCGATGGGCCGGTGGATGCCACCTTCAACGCCATTCACGCGATTTTCCCGCATACCGCGGAGTTACGTTTGTTCTCGGTGGGTGCGGTTACTGAAGGCACCGACGCGCAGGCGAAATGCTCGGTGCGGCTGGAGGAGGATGGCAAGCTGGTTGATGGCCAGGGTGCTGATACCGATACCATCGTGGCGGCGGCGCGGGCATATTTGCACGCCTTGAATAAGCTGCTGGTGAAGCGGGCGCGGACCGCCCCGGCGGCGCTGGCAAGCTAGGTTAAGCCGTCGTGGCCGCTTTCGCGGCCATGACGAGACAGATAGCGGGCTGCCGCCCTTCCTTAGTGGCCAAGATTAAGTTGGTTATGGGTGGTTGCGGCCCCTGTAAGGGCGCCGGCGCCGGCACCGATCAGCGCCCCCGTTCCGGCTCCCATGCCGGTAGCTGCCCCAATGATAGCACCCCCCGCAGCACCGATCGCGCCACCGGTAAGTGCCCGATGACCAGGCGAATACCCACAGCCAGCCAAGGTGGAGAGGGATAAAACCAGCAAAGCCGGTGCGGTGAATTTGCGTAGCATGATGAGTGCTCCTGATTGTTGCATCACACCTGCTATATTTTTCGGGAAACGATGATTTCCAGCCCAAAGCTGGCGGTCTGACTAAAGCTTAATGAAGCGCTTAGGTTCGCGCCTGAGGATGAGCCGCAATGCTGAGCTGATGTGCTCGTAGCTGCACTTGCAGCGGCAGGACCAGTTCTGTAAGCCCAGCCTGCCTGCGGGACCATGTGAGCTTGCGTCCCAAATGCGTAGGAAGGATGTTAATGTTTGCTCGAATTCTAGGGATCATGTCAGCCGACATGGCCATCGACCTCGGTACCGCTAATACGTTGGTTTATGTCAAAGGCCGGGGGATCGTACTTGCCGAGCCGTCTGTTGTTGCCATCGCCGATGTGAAGGGCCGCAAGCATGTGCTGGCCGTGGGTGAGGAGGCCAAGCAGATGCTGGGCCGGACACCAGGAAATATTCAGGCCATCCGGCCGCTGCGGGATGGCGTGATCGCCGATTTCGAAGTGGCGGAGGAAATGATCAAGCATTTTATCCGTAAAGTGCATAACCGCCGCGGCTTTGCCTCGCCGCTGATTATCATTTGCGTGCCGTCGGGTTCGACCGCGGTGGAGCGCCGGGCGATTCAAGAATCCGCGGAATCCGCTGGGGCGCGGAAAGTTTTGCTCATCGAAGAACCGATGGCGGCGGCGATTGGCGCTGGCTTGCCGGTGACCGAGCCTTCCGGCTCGATGGTGGTGGATATCGGCGGCGGCACGACCGAAGTGGCGGTGATCTCGCTGGGCGGTATTGTATATGCACGCTCGGTGCGAGTTGGTGGCGACAAGATGGATGAAGCCATTATCTCATATATCCGCCGGCAGTTTAATTTGCTGATCGGTGAGAGTTCGGCCGAGCGGATCAAAATGGATATCGGCGCGGCCTGGGTAGATAACGACCAGGACGGCCCGACGCGCTTCCTGAAAGGCCGCGATCTAATCAATGGCGTGCCGCGGGAAGTGACCGTGACGCAGCGACAGATTGCCGAAAGCCTGGCTGAGCCGATTGGGCAGATCGTCGAGGCCGTGAAAGTGGCGCTGGAAAACTGCCCGCCGGAACTGGCGGCTGATATTGTGGATAAAGGCATCATGCTAACCGGCGGCGGGGCATTGCTGCACCGGTTGGATGAAGTGCTGCGCGTTTCCACCGGCTTGCCTGTGATGGTGGCGGAAAACCCGCTGCAATGCGTGGCCCTTGGTACGGGGCGGGCGCTTGAGGAGATCAAACGGCTGCGGCCGGTGCTGTCCTCGATGTATTGAGCCTTCATATCGAGCCATCGTTGGCTCGACCCCTGCACAACGCGGCCGAAATTGCGTTAACTCACGCGGGCTGCGGCCGGGCGGCGCGGGTGCAGGGGGCGCGGGGCAGATCGCCTACCCAACCACCACAACCACCACATGGTCGGCATCAACCTCACCTAAAGCGGTGTGCAAGGCTGTGATACCCTCCAGCATCATGTCGCCAGCCTCTTCCTCTTCCTCCTCGGCAAAATCTTCGTAGGCTTCGCGCAGTTCCTTTTTGGTGAAATTCTCCGGGTTGAGCGATTCCAGATACTTAGCCTTGTCATCGACGGTCAAAATCACCACCATCGCCTCCATCGCCTCAGCAAGGTCGGCCACCACCTCGTTTTCGCTGGTCTCCAGGTCGATATCGTATTCCTCGGAGAGCACCGGCAGCAGCACCTCGAACACCTCGCCATCCCAGTCATAGTCCGCCACCGAAGTGCCGTTAGCAGCCAGATAGCTCATGAAGGCCTGCGGGTCTTCGTCATTTGCGGCCTCAACCAGTTCAGCCAAATCAGCGCGGGCAAGCCGGGTAAAGGTAGCGGTGGCCGACATGTTTGCACTCCTGGTGGTTGGTTAGGTTCCAGGTGTCATACCAGCCAGATTCCGCCCTGCCAACGCCGAAAACATGACAGCTCAGTCAAGCGCATCCGGCCCGGCAAACAAGCCGCTCAACCCATCAATAATCATCTGCGCGGTTTGCTCAGGAGAAGCCTGCGCGGTCAGCAAATGAAACTCCGGCGCCTGGGGCGGCTCATACGGGCTGGAGATACCTGTGAAATTAGCAATCTGCCCGGCGTCGGCCTTTTTATAAAGGCCCTTCGGGTCGCGCTGGCGGCAGACCTCAATCGGGGTATCCACAAACACCTCAAAAAACTGCCCCGGCCCGGCCAGTTCCCGCGCCATCTGCCGCTCCGCCCGAAACGGCGAGATGAACGATACCAGCACGATCAACCCGGCATCGGCAAACAGCTTCGCCACCTCCGCCACCCGGCGGATATTCTCCACCCGGTCGGTATCGGTGAAGCCTAAATCACGGTTCAGCCCGTGGCGCACATTATCGCCATCCAGCATGTAGGTGTGCGCGCCCAGGGCGTGCAGCTTGGCTTCCACGGTGTTGGCGATGGTGGATTTGCCCGAACCGGATAAGCCGGTGAACCACAATATCGCCGGTCTATGGCCATTCAGCGCGGTCCGCGCCGCCTTATCCACCGTCAGCACCTGGCGATGCACATTGGTTGAGCGCCGCAGCCCAAACCTTATCATCCCCGCCGCCAGCGTTGCATTGCTCACCCGGTCGATGATGATGAACGCGCCGGTGCGCCGGTTGACATCATACGCATCAAACGCCACTGGTGCGCTCAGCGAGACATTGACCGTGGCGATTTCGTTTAGTGCCAGGTCGTTACTTGCAATATGCTCAAAGCTGTTGACATCGGTTTTATACTTCAGCTTGGTAATGGTGCCCGCCACGCTGCGCGTGCCCACCCGGAACAAATAGCTGCGCCCCGGCAGCATCGGCACGTCCGACATCCACACGATATCAGCGGCAAACTGCTCGCTCACCTCCGGCAGGTCAGTGGGGGCGGCAAACACATCGCCGCGCGAGGCATCAATTTCAGTATCGAGCACCAGGGTAATGGCATCACCCGCAATCGCCTCGGGCTGGTCGCCGTCGTAACTGACAATCCGCGCCACCTGCGCCGCAGCGCCTGAACCCGCCACCGTGACCTTATCACCCGGACGCACAAAACCCGAGCCCACCGTGCCGGAAAATCCACGAAAATCCAGGTTCGGCCGGTTCACCCATTGCACCGCCATCCGGAACGGCATGGCAACCAAATCCTCAGCCGTATCCACCTGTTCCAGATGCGCGAGCAAGGTTGGCCCGTGATACCATGGCATCGCCGCCGACTTGCCCGCCACATTATCGCCAAACCGGGCCGAGAGCGGAATCGCCACAATATCCTTGAAACCAAACTTGCCCGAGAATGCCGCGAACTCGGATTTGATGGTTTCAAAAACGCTTTGGCTATAGCCCATCAAATCAATTTTATTCACCGCCAGCACGATATGCTTGATGCCCAGCAGCGCACAGATAAACGCATGCCGGCGGGTCTGCACCTGAATGCCCTTACGCGCATCCACCAGCAAAATGGCCAACTCCGCGCCCGACGCGCCAGTCACCATATTTCGAGTATATTGCTCATGCCCCGGCGTATCGGCGATGATGAATTTGCGCGACGCCGTACCCATAAACCGGTACGCCACATCGATGGTGATGCCCTGCTCGCGCTCGGCTTGCAGACCATCAACCAGCAGCGCAAAATCCATATCCGCGCCGGTGGTGCCAAATTTTTTGGAATCATTGGCGAGCGAGACAATCTGATCATCCGGCACCGATTGAGTGTCATAAAGCAACCGCCCGATCAGCGTGGATTTACCATCATCCACCGAGCCGCAGGTGAGAACCCGCAGCAATGAGCGTTGCGCCGCCAGATTGGTTTGCATCTGTGCGGCCATCAAAAATACCCCTCGCGCTTTTTCTTCTCCATCGCGCCGGATTCATCATGGTCGATCAGCCGGCCACTGCGCTCCGAGGTTCGCGCCGCCAGCATCTCATCGACAATTTTATTGATCGTATCGGCATCGCTTTCAACCGCGGCGGTCAGCGGGTAGCAGCCGAGCGTGCGGAACCGCACCAACCGCTGCTGTACGGCCTCACCTGGCAAAAATTTGAAGCGCTCATCATCCACCATAATGAACTGGCCGTTACGTTCCACCACCGGGCGCAGGGCGGCAAAATACAGCGGCACGATCGGGATGTTTTCCTGCTCGATATATTGCCAGATATCCGCCTCGGTCCAATTGGAAAGCGGAAACACCCGGATCGATTCGCCGGGCGAAATGCGCGTGTTGAACAGCCGCCATAATTCCGGCCGCTGCACTTTGGGGTCCCAGCCATGATTACTGGTACGGAACGAGAATATCCGCTCCTTGGCACGGGATTTTTCCTCATCGCGCCGCGCCCCGCCAAACGCCGCATCGAAACCAAATTTATTCAGCGCCTGCTTCAGCGCCTCGGTTTTCATCACGTTGGTATAGGTGGAAGCGCCATGGTCGAACGGGTTGATCCCCGCCGCCCGGCCTTCCTCATTGGTATGCACCAGCAATTCCAGCCCCAGCCGCTTGGCGGTATCATCGCGGAACTTGATCATCTCCTGGAATTTCCAGGTGGTATCCACATGCAGCAGCGGAAACGGCAGCTTGCCCGGATAAAACGCCTTGAGTGCCAGATGCAGCATCACCGCGGAATCCTTGCCGATGGAATACAGCATCACCGGGTTGCGGAACTCGGCCGCAACTTCACGCATGATCTCGATGCTTTCAGCTTCAAGCTGATGCAGATGGCTACGGTGCCGCGGGGGCAGATTTGTCATGTTATTCACAGCCCGCATGTGGTCGAAAGAAACACTGATTGCAAATCCGGCATGGTTGTTCCACGGGCGGACCTGCCCGCACAATATTCCTTCTACACCAAATTAAATAACGAGGATTAAATTCTTACCCTCAAACCTGCTCCAGCGCCTGGCCTAAGTCCTCAATCAAGTCCTGGGCGTCCTCAAGCCCCACCGAGAGCCGGATCATCCCATCGGTAATCCCCAGTTTCGCCCGCTCTGCCGCGCCGATTCGCATATGGGTGGTGGTGGCCGGATGCGTCGCCAGCGACTTGGTGTCGCCCAGATTGTTAGAAATGGTGATAATCTGGAACGCGTTCATCAGCCGGAATGCCGCCGCCTTGCCGCCCTTCACCTCAAACGCCACCAGGGTCCCGCCCGCCGACATCTGCGCCATTGCCAAAGCCTGCTGCGGATGATCCGCCCGCGTGGGGTAAAGTGCCCGCGCAATCTTCGGCGACGAGGCCAGGAACGCCGCTACCTTTTCAGCATTGGCCGACTGCGCGGCCACCCGCAGCGCCATGGTCTCCAGCCCCTTCAAAATCACCCAGGCATTGAACGGCGACATTGAAGGCCCGGTGTTCCTGAAAAACGGCTGAAACACCTCGTCGATCCATTTTTTACTGCCCAGCACCGCGCCGCCCAGCACCCGGCCCTGGCCGTCCATATGCTTGGTGGCGGAATACACCACCACATCGGCGCCAAACGCCATGGGCCGCTGCAACAGCGGCGTGGCAAACACGTTATCCACCACCACAATCGCGCCGGCGGCATGCGCCATCTCACAAACCGCCCGCAAATCCACAATATCCAGCATCGGGTTGGAAGGCGTCTCCAGCAGCACCAGCGCGGTCTTTTGGGCAAGCGCCGCCCCCCAGGCCGCCAGGTCACTGCCATCCACAAACACGCTCTCAATGCCGTATTGCGGCAGCAGCGTGCTTACAATCCAATGGCAGGAGCCAAACAGCGCCCGCGCCGCCACCACCCGGTCGCCGGTTTTCAAATGGCTCAGCATGGCTGAATGCACTGCCGCCATGCCGGTGGCTGTGCAGCGGCAGGCTTCTGCGCCCTCAATCCTCGCCAGCTTGCCCTCCAGCATCGCCACCGTCGGGTTGGCAAAGCGGGTGTATTGGTAGTGCGGAATCTCGTTATTGAATACCGCCTCGGCCTGCTCGGCACTATCATATACAAAGCCGGAGGTGAGGAACAACGCCTCCGAGGTCTCTGCCATATCAGAGCGGATGCGCCCGGCATGAATTAAATCGGTGGCAATACGGCGCTTCGGGGTCTCGGTCATATCCAGGCTCACTCTACCAATAACGCCCGGCCGCCCAACGCGGTAATGGCGTATGCGCACGCCATAGCCTCTTTAGCGCGTTTATTTAACCTCGCCGCAATCCGGCCGGACAAATCACGAGGTCCTTTTGGGTAACCTCGCTGGCTTGCATGGTCAATACTTGCGCGGTCAATGCTGGCGGATTATCACTTACCGCAAGGCGGGTATGATGTAATGGTAGCCTGTTAGCTTCCCAAGCTTGATGCGCGGGTTCGATTCCCGCTACCCGCTCCAAAACTCTGGTGCAAATTCTACTCTGGCGGTCATTTGGCAGCGGTTTTCTGCGCTTCCGGTGCTCACGTACCTTAAGTACGCTCCGCTCCGGTTCTCAAAAACCACTCCCAACTGGCTCGCCAGAGGGAATTTTCATCCAGAGTTTCTAGTGGCCCCCGCCTCTAAAACCGCCGGGTTTCGCCGCATTCCAGGGTGGTGAAGGCGTCGCCTGGCAGGCCAGCGGCGTCGCGGGCCAGCGCCAAATCCTTTTCCGGGGCGTCGATGGGTTCGGCGGTGAGTTGGAAGGTGCCGAAATGCATGCCGACCGCCCGCTTGGCGCCCAAATCGGCAAAGGCCTTTACCGCGTCTTCCGGGTTCATATGCACCGGCCCCATGAACCAGCGCGGCTCGTACGCGCCGATGGGCAGTAGCGCGATGTCAGGTGCGCCCAGGCGCTCGCGGATGTCAGTGAAAAACTTCGTGTAGCCGGTGTCCCCGGCAAAATAGAGCTTCTGGCCGCGATGCTCCAGCATAAACCCCGCCCACAGGGTTTTATTGCGGTCATTGAGCGTGCGCGCCGCAAAATGCCGCGCCGGTACGGCGGTAATGCGGGTCTCACCCAGCCCATGCGTATGCCACCAATCGAGCTCCGCGACCCCTGATATTCGCTTGCTCGCCAGAAACTTCGCATTACCCAGGCTGGTCACAATCCGCATCCCAGGAAATTTTTTATGCAACGTCTGCAAACTCGCCACATCACAATGATCATAGTGGTTATGCGAAAGCAGCAGTAAATCGATCTTCGGCAAATCCGCAATCGCCAGGCCGGGGTCGCGCACCCGTTTGGGCCCGATGAACCCCACCGGCGAGCAGCGCTTGGAAAACACCGGGTCGGTCAGCACATTCAGCCCCGGCAGCCGCAACAAAAACGAGGCATGGCCGATGAATGTTACATCCACCTGGCCCACCGGCACCTCGCCGGCGGGCGGCGGGTAAGCGGCGTTCTCAATATGCTTCGGCCAGGTAGCCCAGCTACCGGGCTTGCCCCGCCAGCGCGACCACATAATGGAGGCAATGCCCCGCCTTTTACCGGAGGTTCGCCGGATGGTGGGTTCAGGATTGAAAAAAAGCGTGCCGTCAAAATGGTCGGATATCGGATAAATCATTCCCCCTGATATGGCAGGGAAGCGGCCTTAAGGAACCCCCGGCAGCATTTTATAAATCATATGCCGGCGGCGGGCTGAACCCCAACCAGTGTTTTTCCAGCAAATCCGCCACCGCGATGGTGGTAAAATCGGCGTAGGGCGCACCGATGATCTGCATGCCGAACGGCAGGCCGGACTTTGTCATTCCTAAAGGTGCCGCGGTGGAAGGTAGGCCAAAATTACAGGAATACCCGGCCCAGAATAATTGCTGGCCGAAAACCATCGGCTTGCCGTTCACCGTTATGGTCCGCTCGCTCATATTGCCGGAATGGTCGTGCAATACGGCGGCGGTGGACCCGACCGGCGAGATCAGCACGTCGTAATCCTTAAAGAATTCCGCCCAGGCAGCCCGCATCCGGGCGCGCTCCTCATTCACCCGCAGCCACAGCCGGTGCTCCAGCAGCACGCCACGCGCAGTCATGGTCACCGGCGACATATCATCCGCCGCCGCACTCGCCAACGTACCGCGCATTTTATCGATCACCTTGTCAGGCATCCGTGCGCTCAAGGCCGAATTTAGCAGCATCATGAAATTCTCATACGCCGGCCCCGCTTCAAAATCCGGCCGCGCCGTATAATTAACTTTCGCGCCGGATTTTTTCAGAAATTTGCCAAGTTCCAGAAATTCATTTGAAATTTCAGTTTCCACCGGACAAATCTCATGGTCCGCCATGATCGCAACCCGCAGACCCTGCAGGGAACTGATCGCAGACTTCGGCAGCGCCAATTGCCAACCGCTTTCAATCGCTTCCGGCCCGGCCATCACGCTCAGGCCCATCGCCAAATCCTTCGCTGTACGCGCCATCGGGCCGATGCAGGAAATATCCGGCGGGGCGTAACTGCCATTCAATGAATGGCCGCGCATCGCGCACACGCCATACGTTGGTTTATGTGCGTAAATGCCACAATAATGCGCCGGGTCACGCAGGCTGTTGCCAATGTCGCTGCCCGCCTCGAGTGCGGCAAATCCCGCCGCCAACGAGGCCGCCGAACCGCCTGATGACCCACCTGGCGAACGCGCCATATCCCAAGGGTTGTTGGTGGTGCCGTATATCGGGTTGGTGCTTTGCCAGTCCGCCAGCATCACCGGCACGTTGGTTTTGCCCAGCACCACGGCACCGGCCGCCTTGAAGCGCTGCACAGCCACCGCATCGGTTTTTGCAATATTACCGCGCGACATTTCGACCCCCCAGGTGGTCGGCAGCCCGGCGACATCGAAGCTCTCTTTCACAGTCATCGGCACGCCATACAGCGGCGGCAGCTTGCTGTGCTTCTTCCTGTTGCGGTCAAGAAGTTTAGCCTGTGCCCGGGCGCGCTCAAAGTCGCGCACCACCACCGCATTCAGCGCATCATCAAACGCTTCAATCCGGGCGATGTAAAAATCGGTTGTTTCCAACACCGATAATTTACCATTTTTAATAAGAGATGCCACGCGACGCGCGGATGCAAAGGCGTTGTCCATGGGAAATTCCTTCAGAAGCTATTATCCGAGCGTTGCGTTAAACGAGCCACCGTCCAGCAAAATATTCTGCCCGACGATATACCCGGCCTGCGTACTGCATAAAAATGCTGCCATGGCGCCGAATTCCTCGGGCTCGCCCACCCGTCCGGTCGGCACACTTGCGCCCCGCCGCGCGATCTGCTCCTCAACGGTGATCCCGGCAGCAGCAGCGCCCTTTGCCTCCGTCACCCGCAGACGGTCGGTGTTAAAAGCTCCTGGCAGCAGATTATTGATAATCACGTTATGCTTCGCCACCTGACGCGACAGCCCGCCGATAAACCCGGTCAAGCCCGCGCGTGCCCCGTTGGAAAGCCCGATCGTGGGAATCGGCGACTTCACTGAGCCGGAGGTGATGTTGATAATCCGGCCGAAGTTCTGCGCGATCATCGAATCGATCACCGCTTTGATCATTGCGATCGGCGATAGCATGTTAGCGTTCAGGGCGTCGTGCCACATCTGGTCGGTGAAATCACGGAAATCACCGGGCGGTGGGCCACCGGCGTTATTGATCAGAATATCCGGCTCCGGCATCAAATCCAACGCCACCTGCCGGCCTTGGGGCGTGGTAATATCGCCCGGCGCAATCCGCACTGAAACCCCGGTAGCGTTGCGAATTTCAGCAGCCGTGGCTTCCAACGCATCTTCATTGCGCCCGGTAATCACCAGTGCCACGCCTTCCCGCGCCAGAGCGAAAGCGCACGCCCGACCCAGCCCCTTGCTGGCCGCACAAACAATGGCCTTACGGCCCGCCAGACCTAAATCCATGCGCTATCTCCGATGTTTTATACGCCATAGCTTGCCCCGGTGAGTCAGTCGTCGTGTTTTTCGAGACCCGGCGCACCGCGTACATTGAGTACGTGAGCACCAGAAGCGCCGAACAGTGCGTCGAATGGCCGCCGGGGTGAGTTTTTACTTCAATAAATCAGCTACCGCATCGCGTTCTTCGGTCAGCTCCTGCAACGTGATCGCCAGTCGCGATTTGGCGAAATCATCCATCGGCAGACCCTTCACGCGGGTGTATTCACCGCCCGAGCAGGTCACCGGCACTCCGAACATGATATCTTCCGGCACGCCGTAATCGCCATCCGAAGGCAGGCCCATCGAGACCCATTTGCCATTGGTGCCCAGCGCCCAATCGCGCACATGGTCGATCGCCGCATTGGCCGCCGAGGCAGCCGAGGAGAGGCCACGCGCGTCGATGATGGCCGCGCCGCGCTTGCCCACTGCGGCAAGATAATGCTCGCGGTACCAGGTTTCGTCGTTGATCGTCTCTGACAGCAATTTGCCGCCCGCGGTGGCAAAGCGGTAATCGGCGAACATGGTTGGCGAATGGTTGCCCCACACCGCCACCTTGTCGATATCAGCCACCGCCACACCGGCTTTTTCCGCCAGCATCGAGGTCGCGCGGTTATGGTCCAGCCGCAGCATCGCGGTGATGCAGCCCTTCGGCAGGTCCGGCGCCGACTTCATGGCGATGTAAGCGTTGGTATTGGCCGGGTTGCCCACCACCAGCACCTTCACCGAGCGCTTCGCAACGTCGTTCAGCGCCTTGCCCTGCACCTTGAAAATCTCGGCATTGGCGGCCAGCAGATCGCGGCGCTCCATGCCGGGGCCACGCGGGCGCGAGCCCACCAAAATACCGTAATCAATATCCTTGAACGCCGCCTTCGGGTCATCGCTCGGCTCAACGCCGGCCAGCAGCGGAAAGGCGCAGTCGTTGAGTTCCATAATCACCCCGCCCAGCGCTTTTTGCGCCACCGGTAAATCCAGCAGGCTCAAAATCACCGGCTGGTCCTTGCCCAGCAAATCGCCGTTCGCGATGCGGAACAGCAAGGCATAACCAATCTGACCGGCAGCCCCGGTAACAGCAACGCGTACAGGTGATTTCATTTAGGGGTACTCCATAAGTGTTTCCGCCCCTCGTTTATCCCCTTCCCGCCCCCGCCTGCAACTACCCCACAATCAGCGAAATCGGCGACAATGCGTCAACCACCATCTGCGGGGTTCCAACCAGCCGGTCACCATCGGACTGCGTGAGAATCGGCCCATTGGCGGCGGCAAACTCAACCTCCCGGCCAGCAATCACCCGCACGCCCGGACAGCGCGGCAACAGCCCCAGCGGCAGCGCCGCCCCGGCGAGCAAGGCGGCAAAGGTGCCGGGGTTTTCAAACAGCGCCACCTGAAACCCCGGTTTGGTCGAAGCCGCGTTCGGTGCCAGCATATAGGGCCCGCCATACAACCGCCCTTTGCTCACCACCACGCTGGACGCCTGATACGCCTTGCCATCGACCGTCAACTGCACGCCAGGGAAACCATAAGCCACTGACTCCCAGAGCGACTGCCACACATACGCGCCGCGCCCGATCACTCGCTTCAGTAACGGCTGCAATCCATGCACCACGGCACCGTCGAACCCCAATCCCACCATCTGTACAAACACATGCTCACGCCCACCGAGCCGCGCCAGGCCGGGCCATAGCGCTTGCGTGCGCCTGTGCGCCAGAGCACCCGCCACCCCCCGGGGTGAGGTGGAGAGCTTGTATTCCTTAGCCAGCACATTGGCCGTACCCAGCGGGATCACCCCCAGCGCTGTCGGGCTGCCGATCAACCCGTTGGCCACCTCGGCGATGGTGCCATCGCCGCCGGCCGCCACCACCATCTCCAGCCCATCCCGCGCGGCGGTCCGTGCCAGCTCGGTTGCATGGCCGGCATGTTGTGTCTCCGCCACCTCTAGCTTGATGCCGCTTTCAACCAGCAAATCCAGCACCTTCCACAGGGCGGCTGCCCGTCTGCGTCCGGCTACCGGATTGAAAATAACCAACATATCAAAATTCCTGCGGCACCGCGACAATCCCCCTCAATGCACCTATTTCATGACATTTGCGTGACGAAAATATGAATCCTGCGTGACAAGTCTTAGGTTCGCTAATTTTGCAAACATCAAGGCAGCGTCATAGAATCTTCACTGTCTCCGGCGCCTGATGTTAGCCTATTGCCCTGCGTCATGAATGCAATGTCCCCACCGCGCCTTCACAATACAACGGCCTATCGCAGTATCTTCATCTCCGATACGCATTTAGGCACTCGTGGCTGCCGCGCTGAATTCCTCGCTGATTTTCTGAAATCAGTTACCTGCGAAAACCTCTACCTGGTCGGTGACATCATCGACGGCTGGCGCCTGCGCCGCACCTGGTTCTGGGATTCCCACCATGACGACGTGCTGCGACTGATTTTACGCCATGCCCGCGAGGGTGCCCATGTGGTGTATGTGCCCGGCAACCACGACGAGATGATGCGCAAATACGTGCCGCTCGGCCTCGAAATCGCCGGCATCAAATTGCAAATGGAAACCGAACACACCACGGCTGACGGCAAGCGCCTGCTGATCACTCATGGCGATGCCTTCGACTCCGTGGTGCGGCATGCTAAAATTCTCGCCCTGCTGGGCGACTGGGCTTACACGGTGGCGCTTGGCGTCAACCGTTATTTCAACCAGATCCGCGTAAAACTTGGCTATCCGTACTGGTCACTCTCGGCCTGGCTGAAATTACAGGTCAAGGAAGCCGTAAAGGCGATCGACCGTTTTGAGACCGCCCTCGCCGATGACGCCCACCGCCGCGGGTTTGATGGCGTGGTCTGCGGCCATATCCACCATGCTGAAATGCGTACCGTTAATGGCGTGATGTATCTCAACGATGGCGACTGGGTGGAGAGCTGCACTGCGCTGGTTGAACATGCTGACGGCAAACTCGAATTAGTGGACTGGGTTGCCCGTAACAAGCTCTCACTGCTCGCCACGCCATCCGGCAAAGCTATTTCAAAATCTGCAGCACTGGCCGCCGTCGCAGCGGAAATTGAAACGTCACGTGCTGCACCAGCCAGAGTCTGAAACACTGCTCGCCTTCGCCGGTCTCAGTCGTATTCTAATCGTTACCGATGCCTGGGAGCCTCAGGTGAACGGCGTGGTACGTACCTTGCGTACGATCGCCGATGAAATGCGTGCCATGGATAAGGCGGTTGAAATTATCGGGCCAGATCGTTTCAACACCATTCCAATGCCCTCGTACCCGGAAATCCGGCTCGCCATACTCCCGGCCCGTAAGCTCGCCCGCCTGATTGATGAGTTTGCCCCGGATGCCCTGCATATTGCCACCGAAGGCCCGCTCGGCATGGCAGCGCGCAAATATGCCATCAAGCGCAAAGTCGCCTTCACCACGGCATTTCACACCCGCTTTGCCGAATATTTAAAGGCCCGCACCGGCATTCCGTTGTGGGTCAGCTACGCCTGGTTGCGCCGCTTCCATGGTACCGGCAATGGTTTGATGGTAGCCACCCAATCATTACGCGACGAACTGTCCGCCCGTGGCTTCAAAAACGTCCGCGCCTGGTCGCGCGGCGTCGACCTCGGCGCGTTTAACCCCGAACCGCGCGAAGAATGGAATTTACCGCGTCCGATTTTCGTGTATGTGGGCCGCATCGCGGTTGAAAAAAACCTCCGGGCTTTTCTCAATTTAAAATTGCCCGGCTCAAAATTGGTGGTGGGCGATGGGCCGCAACGCAAGGCGCTTGAGCGAGACTACCCCGACGCGCATTTCGTCGGCGCCCGCCACGGCGCCGAACTCGCCCGCGCCTACGCCGGAGCCGATGTGTTTGTATTCCCGTCCAAAACCGATACGTTCGGTCTCGTGGTTCTGGAAGCCCTCGCTTCGGGCTTGCCGGTTGCCGCGTACCCGGTGACTGGCCCCATGGATATTTTAGGCGAATCTGCCGTGCCGGTAGGGGCGCTCAATGAGGATTTGCAGCGAGCGGCCCTGGAAGCATTGCATATCGACCGCAGCCATTGCCGCCCGCACGCCGAAACCTACTCATGGACCGCCTGCACCAACCGCTTTCTGGATAATTTAGTGCCGACGAAAAGTTACGCGTAATTTGCGTATTTTCGTCATGGTCCGCCTTGATCCGGCCATGACAAGTTATATTCCTACCAGTTGAATGCCGGCAAAATCGCCACCGGCGCCACCCCGGCCCGCGCCGCTTCCGCCGGTGCGTCTTCAGCATGCAGCGCGTGAATCCCTGAAAGCACCCAGCAACTATCAATGCCCGCCGCCTTGGCCCCCGCGATGTCCGTACGCAAACTATCCCCCACCGCCAGACTACGCGCGCGCGTGGTTCCCAGTAATTCCATCGTCGGCGCATAAATTGCCGCATCAGGCTTGCCGCGCTCGATCACCAACCCACCGCGTGCTGCGTAATATTGCGCCAGCAGCCCGGCACAAATAATCCGCTTACCATCACGGATCACCTCCAAATCTGGGTTAGCGCACACCATCGGCAGTTTAGCATCCAGCCCCGCTTGCAAGGTAGCGGCATAAATTGAAGGATCGTCCGGGCCCAGATGATCATCCGGCCCGGTGTTCAAAATAAAATCCGCCAAAGCTGGCGCATCTACTTCAGTGTAAGCCAGCGTATTGAAAACATCACGGTCCCGCGCTGGACCAAGATGATAAAGTTTGCTGCCTAAACCTGCAAACTCCGGGTCCACGCGGTCCCGCATCGCAATATGCACCGCCTCGCCGCTCGACATCACGCCGGTATATAAATCCGGCGTTATCGCCATCGCGTTCAAAGCCCGCCCGACTGCCACCGCCCGGCGTGGCGCGTTCGAGAGAAACACCACCGACTTTCCTGCCGCCCGCAACTGGCGCAAACATTCAATCACGCCCGGATAGGTTTTAATGCCGTCATGCACTACACCCCACAGGTCAACGATAAACCCATCATATTTTTCAGATAATTCAGCAAACCCGCTCAAACGCCTGCCCCAATCGCATCCATTAATGTCGCAAATCCCCGTGCTTTCAGCAGCGCCGCCAGCCCGGTTTTCAAGCGCGACACCAGCGCAGGCCCTTCATAGGCGAACGCCGTATAAACCTGTACCAGCGATGCACCCGCCAGAATTTTAGCAAGCGCATCCTCCGGCGAGGATACCCCGCCGACACCGATCAACATCAGCCGACCAGCCGATAATTTATAAGCCTGTGCCAGCATCTTTGTGGATATCTCGAACAGCGGCCGGCCTGACAGCCCGCCTGCCTCGGCCTTGTATGCACTCTGCAAATGGCCGGGTCTGGTTATTGTGGTGTTGGAAATAATCAGCCCCGCCACCTTACGTGCCGCGCAAACTTCCACCACCGAGGCCAGACCATCATCCGACAAATCTGGCGCGATTTTCACGAATACCGGCGTATCCGTGGCGATCGCGTCGAGAATCCCAATCAACCGCGCCTCGCTCTGCAAATCGCGCAAATTCGGCGTGTTGGGCGACGAAATATTGACCGTGATATAATCCGCATAAGGCGACACCGCGTTCACCAACGCCGGATAATCGCGTTCAGGGTCAGCGCCTTCCTTGTTGATCCCGACATTTGCCCCCAGCGCCACCAAGGCGCGGTCAGCGCGGCGCAAATTACTCAAAAACATATCCAGTCCGGCGTTATTAAACCCCATGCGGTTGATCACCGCCTGGTCTTCCAACAACCGGAACAAGCGCGGGCGGGGGTTGCCGGCCTGCGGGCGCGGTGTCACCGTGCCTGCCTCAACAAAGCCGAATCCCAGACGCCCCAGCGCCGTCACCGCCACGGCATTTTTATCGAACCCGGCGGCCAGACCTATCGGGTTGCGTAAACGACGGCCAAATGCGTTCACCGCTAAACACGGATCATCACCAGAACCATCACGCCCTGCCAGCCCAAACCTTAACGCATACAACGACAGCCGATGCGCGGTCTCAGGGTCGACCTGCCGCAGCAGCGGCACCAGTGCTGAAGCCAGGCCCGGGGTCATTTTACATAAACGAAAATATCGGTATCCGTACCCGACGTTGCCGCCGTCAGAGTGACATTTTCCGGCGCCACACCATCGCCGATAATCGCCTGCGCCACCGCCGCCGCCGTGCCGGACAAAGCCGCCAGTTTCGCCACGGCCGCATCCGGCCCGGTTGCAACCGGCGAGACCGCCCGCACGTCAAATTGCGCTGAGGGTTTAATCGCCCGCGCCTCATGCACAGCCTTGGCGACAGGCGTAGCAAAATCCACCGTCCCCGGTGGAATGGTTATCAGCGGCACCCGGCCGGCGAAGGCCTTGGTGGCGGCGATGCTCGCCGGGTTTGCCGCCACCGGTGCTGGCATGAAACTGGTACGGCTGGGCAGGCTACAGGCGGCAAGCAAAACGGGCAGCAAAATGATATATCGCATGGCACCTCGTTTAGAGCCTGCCCGCCCGCAAGCCAACCCACAGGTAGCTCATATACCGGCCAGGGGGTGCATTTACTGCCAACTACCCCTACATAACCGCATAAGTCACGTTGTAGTTTCTGGGGGCCTCATGTCGCAAAAAACCATTCTCGTCACCGGCGCCACCGCCGGG
>VFSW01000341.1_pt1 | contig 66820 bp, 96 predicted proteins | sample 5358111 | NCBI WGS metagenome assembly VFSW01 (sample SAMN11554181, study PRJNA540505) | mine drainage metagenome | isolation source: sediment from site ElyBrook_90M | place: USA: Ely Copper Mine, Vershire, VT | collected 2017
GTCTGGGTGGCGGTAACAACGCCGACATTCAACAACTGCAGCAAGACTCTGGTGCATGGGGTGGGCAGGACCCGTTCGCTGCGGGAGGGTTTACTGACTACAACCAAGGCGGCCAGGATATGGGCGGCCTAAACATTGGCCAGACCAGCCCGATCGCTGATTTTGGTCAAGGAAATCCATTTAGTAGCGATACACAGTTTGGTTCAGGTACGTCCGCGGATCAGAGCAACCCGTTCTCCGATTTAGGATTTGGACAGAACCCGTTTGGTGATATGGGTTCGCAACCTATTGACACGAGCGCGATCCCAACCGATACCAGCGGCGCCAGCGCCAACTGGGATACAGGACAGCCGGCCAGCCAGCCGTGGCAAGACCCGAACGCTGATCAGAGCGCGCTTACAACTGATACAGGTGGTGGTAGCTACGATACAGGTGGTGGCGGAAGCAGCGATGGTGGTGGAGATTACGCACAAGGCGGCGCGATACCAGGTAATGCGACTACTGGCGGCCACGTGCCACAGGGGGCCAGTCCGAGCCAAGGGCGTCAGACGGATGACGTACATGCGAACTTGAACGCGGGTGAGTTCGTCATCCCGCGCGATATCTCTGAGTGGAAGGGCCAAGAGTTCTTCCACAATCTGATTGCACAGTCACGTATGAAACGACAGAAGATGCAAGCAGCGTCAGGTGCCGGTGCCCAGATGAAACCGCAAGCGCAAGGTCCTGTTACCTTCCGCTCACAGGCTATGGGGTAAGATATGTCCGATCCCTACACAACAAATACAAATGGGCAGTCTAGCGGGGGCATTCCCGGCCCGGCCCCGTTCCAGTGGAATACAGGTAACGGCACGAACGGACCTACCCCTGGAATTAGCGGCACGCCTCCTGTATCTACCGCACCGGCAATCCCGGCTCCCGCGCCAACAGCGCCAAGCTCCCCTAGTACATCAGGCGGGGCTAGTTCTGCGCCATCTGCTTCGGACAATCCGGGGTTTGGTGGTTTACAATTCAGCCCGCCACCTAGCGGGTCCACAAGCACCAGCACGCAGCCGTCGGCTGCACCCTCGCCGGCTGCTAACAGTGCACCTTCGGCGCCAGTACATTACGCTGGTCTATCATCCAGCCCGATCCCCGGTGCTGCTCCTGGCGGTGCGATTGCGTTCGATGATGGCGGCGCTGTACCCGACCAATCACAGGGCGACCCCGTTACCGCGGCGGTAAACCAGGCATTGGAAAGTGTTAGCAGCCTTTTCGACTTTGGCCGCCAGAAGCATGGTCTCAGTGGAGGCGGTGATAACCAAGACGCCGGGCCGACATGGGGTCAGCTGCCGAATACAAGCGGCCTGCCTGATGCACCACAGAGCGGCCCGATGACGGCTGGGTCTAAAACGCCTGGCGAAATCATGCCAACGCCGCTTGTAGACCCCGAATCTGATAAGGGGTATTCCAGCCCGACGGCTACCGGACGCCCTCCTGCGCAGACTACAAGCGCGGCGCGCGGCGGTGCTATTCCGTCCTACGCAGATGGGGGTGGCGTTGAAGAGACAGGCGATGAAGGCGCCCCTGATGTATCGCAGGCCGCGCAAGACCAAGGCGGCGGTGGCGTTGGTCAGCAAGCTATGGCATTGCCTCAAGGTGTTCCCGATCAGGCGCAATCAGCCGGTCAAGGTGCTCAGGGTGGCCCAAAGCGCGCGATCGGGTACTTGACCGGTGAAGGCGCCATGCCGTCCCAGAACATCGCCCAGCTGGAAAAGATGGTTGATCCGCGGGGGCAGATGCCGCCAGAGATTCGTAAACTGTTGGCTGTGCACGCTGCCAAGCAGCAAGGCGGCGACGAAGCAGGTTGGGCTGCTATGCAGCACTACCGTCAGCGGTTCCTTATGCTGAACGGTTTAGCCGCTGCCCAGATGAAGGGTAACCAGCAGAAACCGCCTAACCCGGCTCTTGCCGCTCAGACTGCTACAGACGCACATACTAACTCGCTCATGGGCGACAAGGTGTCCTTCACGCCTAGTCCACAAGGGCTACTAGCACACGTGCAGCCGTACAAGCGCCCCACGCAGCAGCCAGCTATGGCGCAAGGTGGGGCGATCCCATCATATGCTGATGGCGGGGGTGTACCTGATCTAACATCCGATATGACCGTCACACCGGATCAACCGCACGCCCAGTCACAGCAGCAGCAATAGGGCGGGTGCGCCGCCGCGGCGCCGGGGGTTGCGAAGAATATAGTTGGAGCATTAGGTGATATAGTCACAGGCCCAGGGGGTGGGCCGACAGCGCGAATGGGACAAATGTTGTCTGGTGGTATTCCGGTAGACCAGCAAAAGTTACAAGACGCTGCTGCATTTGATAAAATACAGGCGCAAGGGTATCAAAAATGGTTTGAACAGCAGACAGAGCCAGGTGTGCTACCGCAAGCTGGCCAAACCCCGGCACAACCAACGGCACCTACGACAACGGCGCAACCGACTGCGCCGGCCGCAGAACCCGCCGCTACACCTTCACCCGAGCAAAAGCCTAAAGGTGGGGAAGCTGAACAGCCGGCTGAAGAAGACACCAAAGGAAAGCTGGTTCAGATAGGCGGTAACAACGGACCCCACGTTTATGAAAACCTGTGGCGCGTTGCACAGCAGAGTGCTGGTGGCGGATGGGCTAGCCGCCAGGATGAAGCATGGAAGATATATCGCGAGCTTCTTAAAGGGCATGAAGATGTAGAGAGCAAGACGGCCGCCGCCGAGCTTAAGGGACAGGGCGCCGCTAACATTGCGCACATTCGAGCCCAGCAATCGGACGTTAACAACCAACGTACCAATGAGCAGCACGACCGCCGCACGGCCATCTACGCGCAGTCTACACAGGCGCGCATTGAAAGGTTGCACGCGGATGAACAACGGTTGGTACAGGCCGCCGCGCAGAAGTTGGCGGGGCAGAACCAGTCCAACATGGTGCGCTTGATCAACGGGTGGCAGAACAACCCTAACAGCATGCCGCCTGAACTGCAGGAGCAGATGAAGCAGTTGTCCCACAAGGCGATTGCCGATCTAAAAGGGTTCACCCCCACATCTGTACCAGGTGCAGCACAGGCGCCGCAGCCGGGGCAACCACAGGGGCAGCAGGGGAAGAGTAAGGAAAACCCCATTACTGCGAACAGCCAGCAAGACTATGCTGGTGTCCCTAGTGGCACTTGGATCAGCTGGCAAGGTGGACAACCGTTTCAGAAACAGTAGGCACCATGGCTGACGAGAACGAAGATGCCGGGTGGACCCCTCCTGAACTCGCACAGCAGCAAGCAGAGTGGACCCCACCCGAGCTTGCCGGACAGCAGCAAGCAGAGTGGACCCCACCCGAGCTTGCCAAGCCGCCAGAGGAAGGACCACTAACAACCTTCGCCCGCGAAGCTGCGCGTAGTGTAGCCACGCTACCGCCGACCATTGCCGGCGGCGCGCTTGGCGGCGCGGCGTTGTCTACATTCGGCCCGATTGGAACTATCGGTGGTACGCTTGGCGGTGCGGTGGCGGGGTCTATCGCCGGCAACAAGTTCATTGACTGGGTATTGAATCAATTAGGAGTTCGGGAGGGCACCGGCTTTCTTAGCAAACAAGCAGAACAAGCCGGTCAAGAAGCCAACCCGAAGTCAGCCCTATTGGGGTCTCTTGCTGCGGCCCCAGTAGGGTTCGGCGCTAAGCTGCCAGCCGCCATGAGCGCAGGCGAGAAACTGTTGACCCGCGGTATCGGCGCCGCGGGTATGGGCGGCCTTGATATTGGGCAGCAGTTGGTTGAAAAGGGTGACGTTGATCTAAGCGAAGCCCTTGCTAGTTTCGTAGCTGGTGGTTTGTGGTCCAACCCGCGCCCCCTAACTAAACGGTTTAGTGCCGTCGGGGAACGTGTTGGCCGTCCTCTCGGTGATATGTTAAAGCGTGAGCCGACTGCGGGTGCTCCACGCGACACGGCCACAGGGATGGGGGAAGCTACCCCTATGCCCGATCAGAGCGGGATACAGATGCCAGACCAGAGTGGCCAGCCTTTGGTAGAGGCGCCCAAGAAAGCGTGGGAAGGAGAACATAATCAGGCTGTTGATTCAGTTGAGCAAAACGTTGCGCGCGAGCAGGCGCAGGCTAAGACACCAGCTGTTGATGCTGAAGAAACTACACCTGAAGCACGTCCTGATAAAGGTAATCCACAAAGTGCCCCGGTAGCCGGGGAAGATGCTTCCCCTAGCGCTGATCCCGGTAGCAAGGGGCGAAAGTATACCCCGCAACGGATACTCGATGAACGACAGGCGAACAAGGAAAGCGTCATTACAGGTTTGGTACCACAGGAAGTCATAGACGCGTTCCGCGCGAACGAGAAGAACTCCATGCCGGCTGAAGGCGCGAAGCCGTCCATAACACCGGCCGAACAGCCGCGTCCGAACGCCCCTGTATTTACCCCGGAACAGCAAGCCGCGGCTAAACCAACACCGGGTGAAAAGATATATGCTCCCGAACCGGTAACCCATCCCGCTTCCATACGGGCGCTTGAGCGTATACGGGCGCGACAAGCGGGTGCAGGACACGATCCTGCTACACTTGAAAAATTGGTTGACCAAATATTGGCCAGGGGTGAAGAAGCCGGGCATATCCCGCCCGATAGCAAAGAAGCCGCGCGAGAGCGCATCAAGGAAATTATCAGCAAGCCTCCGCAAGACGCTGAGATGTTGGCCGAGCGTGATCGGCTGATTGCCGAGAACGAGCGTCTTACTAAGGCCCAGGAACCTGTTACCGCGGCGGTAAAATCGGAACCGTTGCCGTTCGTACAGAAGACACTGAAAGCGCTTGAAGCGCGCGGTCACCCGCAAGCTATTGCTCTTGCCGATGGTATCCGTAATCTACCACATGACCAGCAGGTGGCAGCTGCTTCTAAGGCCGCTGCTATGATGGCGAGCCGTACAGGTAAAGTACCAACACAGGAACTTAAGAACCAGCGGTTCCGTAACCCAGAGACAGTACCAACCATTACAGTCGGTGGTAAAGAAGTATCGTTCAAGTCCAAGAGCGCAGCCGCTAGGGCAACACAGGCTCTGCAAGCTATGGACACAGCGATGAAGGAACATCCACCGGTCGAGGGTGAAACCGCGAGCCAGTTGCAAGATCGTATGCGTAAAGTTATAGAGCAGGCTCGAGTGCTTAACAAGGGTGAACTACCAACTAAAAGTTATCGGCCAAATGAAAAACCAGCGGAATGGTTATTCGCTCGTCATGCGGAGAAGATCGCTAATCGAAAAGGACTACTTCGTGAAGGTTTCGACGCGCATACGCAAGCCATTGCGGACGAAAAACTCATACGAGGGTCGCCAGAAGACGTGGAAGCCTATCGTGCTAACCGGCGTGGTGAAGCTGATATAGCCAAGTCTCGCCGATCGGGCGAGGAAGCCATAGCCGGGGCTGAAGCCGAGAAAGCGGCCAAAGGTGAAGTATCCGACACGTCTAACCATACCCCGGAAGCCCAGGCCGCCCTGCATGACGAGGTTCGCAAGGTGTCCGATAACATTGTGAAGTACGCGGATACGAAGTATAGCCAATTTGAACCGGAAGAACGGTCTGTTGCCACCGGTAAGGACGTTGCCGAGTTCCGTAAGGGACAGGAACAAAAACCGTCAAAGGTGCAAAAGGAAGTAGAAGCGCATATATCCAAGCCTACACTGTCCCTTATCAAGAAGGTGGTAGAGCATAAGGATATGCCTAAGATCGAGCCGCCGGTTGACCCGGATACCAAGTACCCTGGATCGTGCACATGACTACGAACGCCTGCCCTGAACCCAATGTGCTAATGCGTACATTAAAAAACCTGCACGCCACTACAGCGCCGGTGTTGCGGAAATTCGCCGAGAACATTCTAGCTATGCAGACGAGCGACCCTGCTCGTCGTACGGCTTCGCGCGCTTCGCAGATGATGGGGACGCGGGACCAAATGTCCAGGGATATGCTGAACAAGTTGTCCACACGACGTGGTATGTGGGACAACGTTCCAGCAAAAGAAACGTGGACCTACCTAAAGGCCGCCGAAAAACACGGTACACAAGATATGATCGACCGGTTGATAGCGTCCGGTAGCACCCGTTCAGCAGCCGAACTGGCAGCGAAGAATGGCTTTGCCGCTACCATGCGCCGTGAACTCCAAGCGATGAACCCCCAGGCGGACCCTGCACATATCGCTACCAAGTCCGACTTCATGGCGAACGAGTGGATGCTGCACCGCGGGGAAATGGAACACCTGTTCCAGTGGGATGCAGCGCATGGGTCCAAAGCAGAGTATGTAAAAAATTACATCGCGCACATATTCAAGGATGTAGCACGGGCGCAGGATTGGCTGGATGAAAAGGTCAAGGTGCTAGGGCCGAAATGGTACCAGAAGATGCGTACTTACGAGCTAATGGAACAAGCTGTAAAAGACAAACTTGAACTTAAGTACACCAATCCTATCGATATCATTCATCACCGATGGATGGCGTCCATCAACGCCAACTCGGCAGTGGATATGTTACGCAAGATGCAGAAAGACGGGGATGCTATCCCTGTTATCACGAAAGAAGAGGCGTTGAATACGAACCCGAACGCGATCGAAGGGGTAGACTACCCATCCCAGTATCAAAAGAACCGGTGGCGGAACAGCGACGGGGAACCGACACGGTTTTACGCCAGCGATCGGCAGGAATGGTTGATCCGTCCAGAGGCCCAGAACGTGGTACGGAACGCGTTCGACCAGGACAGCCTGTTCACCAAGGGTGGGGCGATAGGTACTGCGGCCGATGCGTTCCGCCAGGTAAAGAACGTCGTCATGCCTATCAATCTTGGTTTGTCAGGGTTCCACGCGCTCCACCTTGTATCGCTGATCGCACCTGCGCAAGCCTTAGTGCGGGCTATTCGGCTAAGTGCGGGCAAGGGTGCAGAGACATGGATGCACAACTTGGTAGATGCCGGCAAATTCACCATGCGTGAATCCATCTTCAACTGGCCGCTCGATAAGATCGGCATGGGATTCGGTAAAGCGCTGGATGACATGAGTGGTGGCAAGTTCTCCGGTAGCCTAGCCCGACGTTTCCAGCAGTGGGAGAACATGCCGCCGGCAGATAGAGTGAATAACCCGGAAGCAGACGCGTGGGTCAAGTGGAAGCAGGAGGGCGGCGCCAAGTTCACCCGACCAGAGATGGAATCGTCCAACTACATAGGGGCATTCAAGAAGGCACGTAAGAACAAAGAGCTTTCAATGATACCTAAAGGCGCCTTGGCGGCTCTTGAGAGCATACAGAAGCCGCTGTTCAACCATTTCATCCCGCAGCTGAAAATTGCGCACTGGATGCAGGAAGTTGCCGCGTTCCAAAAGCTGCACCCGGATGTATTCGCTGATGACGCCGGGCGGCGGTTTGCACTGCAGCAGATCACCCGTAACCTGGACGATCGGTTCGGTGAGATGCACTACAACACTTTGTTCATGAACAAGCTGGTGAAGGACGTGGCAGTTATGTCCACCGTGTCGTTCTCGTGGAACTACGGTTTCGCGCGACAGATGGCAGGCGGCGCGGCGAACATTGGGCGCGAGGGTATCGGCCGCGGTACCGAACTTCAAAAGCGCATGATGAAGACCGATGACAAGGCGAAGTTCATCATGGCTTACGCCGGCCTGACAGGAGCCCTGGCTGGTGTAACGACGTACCTGCTAACCGGGAAGATGCCCGAAGGTACGGACTACATCTACCCGCGCACCGGTCTTACTAACGCCGACGGCACCCCTGGCCGGTTGAACGTGCCTACTAACTTCCGCGATATCCCGATGGCGATTGGTCACGCCCAGCAGCACAACTCTATCATCGCGGGGGCTGGTCAGTTGTTATGGAGCAAGACAATCCTGCAGCCATACCTAGATGCGGTGACCGGTAAGGATTGGAAGGGCGGCGACCTGTACGATACCAGCCGCCCCTGGGTTATACGCAATATGCAGCTTGCGGATAGCGTCCTGGGTGAGATGGTCCAGCCGATGGGCGTAGAAGGTGCCATGCGTGCAGGGGAGGTTCCTGGGGCCGGGTTCCGCGAGAAGGCCCTAGCCGTGGCCGGGTTCCCTCCTGCCCCCAAGTATGTGGGCTACGACGCGTTCGAGAACCGCATCATGCAGATGGGTTATGACCGTCGCGGTCCAACAGCATACCAATACGGTGAGAAAACCGGTCTTGGCAGGGGGCTGGTCCAGGGAGCCATTAGGGCGGTCGCTGGTGACCAGTTGAAGGGTGAAGTCCGTCATGAGGCCAACGTTGAATTAGAGCGTGCCAAGGCCGCTAGCGACCAGGCAGGCGTCTATAAGGCCCACCAGAAGCAGGCTGACCAGGGACAAATGACCAAAGGCGCCATCAAGTACCAGAATCCTAGGCAGCAGGTGGAGCGTACGTTCGCCACCCTGCCAATAGAGGACCAGAAAGCCCTGGTCCGCGATATGACCGCTAACCAGTTCACCCGATTCGTGCGCACTAACCAGGCGTTCGGGGACCGGCGGTTGAAACACAACCAGCAGGAACTGCTAAAGCTAAGGCCGTCTTAAGCCTTGGATGTTACCGTGGCGGTAAATGGAGGGGCACATGCCCAGCACTTCACCGAAACAAGCTAGAACCATGGCCGCCGCGGCGCATAATCCCGCTTTCGCTAAGAAGGTGGGTATCCCGCAGGGTGTGGCGAAAGATTTTAACCAGGCCGATAAGGGGACTTCCATGCTTAGCGAAGGTTCAAAAGGTAAAGGTCCACAGGTGGCCGCGTATGCCCAAGGCGGCGCGGTACTTGGACGCACGCGTGACTTCCTCAAGGAACCGGTTGAGTTCCGTTCCGGCGATGAAGGCCAGAAGGGCGGAAGCCTTAACCAGGGTGGACCGGCCGAAGCTGACGAGGACCAGAAGTACGGCAAGAGCGGTATTGGCAGTGGCAAGGGAGTGAAAGCCCCACCCCCAGAACGCATGAGCAAGTGCCTTACGCCCGTTAAACCACGCAAGTAGGAGGATACTATGGCTACGGATGGACGCTCGAATGTGAACCCTATTGCTGCTATCGGTAGGCAGGTGACCGCGATTATAGATGAAATCGCTATCCTGCGTAATACGCTGGCAACACATACAACTAAGACGGTTGAAACTACAACCTTGTCAGCGTCTGTGCAGGCGAAGATTGACGCCCTTAACGCCGAGTTGAAGGTGGTAACTAATAACCCGAAATACCCGACGATCTAATGGCGCGTTGCGATGGCCCAGAACAACCCCCCGCAACCGAACGCGACTACCATCGTTGACCAGATCACAATTCTCAACGAAATGATCGCGCAAACGACTGCCAAGATTGCGGAGCTTACGGCCGCAATCGCCGCATATAACACGGCGAAAGCGGCGTTGAATGTACAGCTGAAACTAGCCAACCCGAATCTAGGACCACTCTAGGTATATTATGGTTGGAGACAAATATACTAAAGAAGAAGCAGAGTACCGCACGTCCGATAACCAAGATGAGCGATGCCGCGTATGCAAGTATAGACGCCCCGAGGGTGATCTGGTATATTGTGCATTAGTTGAAGGGACTATTGAGCCCAACGACGTATGCGACTACTTCGCCCACAAATAGGACATTCATGCCAGCCTCACTTTTGGTCGCCCTAGTGCTGTGTTTAGCTCTGGGTAAGCTCGCTATGGTACTCTCACGCCAATCCCCGGATAAGTGGAAAGAACCCCTCGATCCGCTATAAATAGAATTAGTGGAGGTTGCAAATGAGTACCGCGCCAACCGCTGATAATGGATGGATCGACCTTGACTCTCTCGGAGTTGAGGAATGTCATCGTACGGTTACACGTAGATTACGTCGTACGATTACACGTAGATTACGTCGGCCGCTGTAGCTCAGTTGGTAGAGCAGAAGTTTTGTAAACTTCAGGTCGTGGGTTCGAATCCTACCGGCGGCACCATCTACCGTGGTATTACAAGCCGCTTCCGTCTGATAATAGCTGACTTGATAATGTACTGTCTTGAATGAGACGCGCCGTCGTGGCAGAAGTTAGCAAGGCACAACACCTTCTTCGTTTCCTTAAGCACGAACCCTGCCCCTATACAGACCGGCACAGCGTTGTCTAAGTCTTCATCGTTGCACCAGCCAGAACCGGAGGCGTGGTCAAGCCATTCTACGTATTCCAATGGCGCCTTTTTCATAGCTTCCTCGCTCGATCCAGATCAGCCTTGGCCTGCTTCATCGCCTGCTCGATTATACTTACTTCTTTTGAAGGAATTATACCCGGCTGTATAACAGTATCCTCCTGCGAAGGCATATGCATGCCCCCCGTATCGATGGCCCGGTTCCGGTAAGCGTACATGCTCTCTTCCAGCGCGGACCCTGGCGGTATTTTGATCTTGACCACGAACTCGTTGCTACCCGAGGCGATAGTCCCGGCCCCCAGTGTTAGCCGGTCATATGTTGCCTTGAAGTGATCAGCCAACCCCGATACGATGTACGACGACATGCCATTATCCTTGGCCAGGAAGTTGAAGAACACCTTGCGCGAAAAGTGCACTTCGCGTTCCTCCACGGCGTAGTGAACGTTGATCGGGGTCTTACGGTAGTTGGTACCACGTGGCGGACCGTCCAACCAGTTCACCAGGATCGGTTTGCCACGGCCCTTGGAGAAGATATCCGTCCACAAGGTTTCGCCGATGTATGCTTTCAGGAAGGATGCCAGGATATCCTCCGTGCTGGCTACCGTTCCACCTTCCAACCCTTCTCGTGCCACCCGTGCCCGGTTCAGCAGATAAACTTCGATAATGAACTTTCGCAGTTCATCTATGTCGATATCAACGCCGAAATGCTTGGCATAGTGCCCCGCTGCCAACAGTGCACCGGCCCCAGCGGTCCAGTATCTTTCTTCCTCGCGCGGCTGCACGGCGGCACGGATATCGTTCACGCACTTCATAACAAACGCGTCCACCGCTGCCGGGTCGCGGCCAAGCATCTCGGCATACTGCAGCCCTATCTGGCCATAGTTCTGCTCCAAGTTCTGCATAATGCGAGTAGCATCCGTATCGGAAATCAGGCCGGTTCTTTCTTTTGGTTCGAGTATTTTGTACTCGAATACCCGGTACAAGCCGGCACTGGTATCCTTGGACTTCAGCACAACGTGGTCGTTAAAGCTGCCGTTCGAGGTTATCACCAGCATGGTCTGCCAGTCGCCCTGCTTGGCGAATGATCGGTCGGACTTCAGCTTGGTGCCTTCGACTCCTTCACTCGCTGTCGTCAGAACTTCGTATACGCTCTTTTGCTTGTCCACGGACATTTCGTCCCAGTAGGATGGCAGGTTATTCAACTCGCCTAGGCGGGCGATGACAGACTTGGGGGACGAATCTTTCACCAGCTTTTCCTTGAGCGGGTGGCCCCAGATCGACAAGGCCAGCTGTACCGCGGTGGTCTTCCCCTTACCGGTCAGGCCATACACGCTAAGCAGCACGGCTTTCTGCGCAGGGATGGCAACCAGGGGGGCGGCAAACCCGGACACCATCAAACAGTTCAGGTCGGCGCGTTTGCGATCGGTTATCATCCGGGTAGCGTCGATCCATGTCGCTGCGCTTCCTCTCGGGGTATAGTTTTCCCGCATACGGGAGGTAACAAAACCAGATGTGGTTTTGGTTCCGTTGTTACGGAATGACCAGCCGCCGAACGAGAATCCCTCGCGCCCCTTATCGCCGTATATCCATCCGAACGGACGGGATTCGATGGCAGCCTTGGCATCTTGCAGTTTACCTAACCAGGACATGAAAAACCCCTTTACGTACTGTTCGCCGGTCGGTTCCGGCAGGACACCTTGCCCATATAGCGTAGCTAGCAGATCATGGACGGTAGCCATTGAAGATTGACTAACGGCTACCGGACCGGTGCGTCCTAGATCGAGGGTAGTAGTGAAGTTGACCGTTAGCTCCGGTGTTCGCCCAACCCATGCATTGGAGAACTTGTTCTGGAAGATACGAATGTAGATCGTTTCCGGGGGGCCGTCTTTTTCTTCACTTTTGTCGGCTTTTACCTCTTTAAGGACACAGATGTATCCGTGCTCGTCCACCGCGTAGCCAGGTGGTAGTTCAAGCTGGTTGGCTTTACCTGATCCAGCTGCTCCGGTACCGGCAGTGGTGGCCGTTTGCCCTGTAGAGCTAGTAGATGGTGCACTCGATTGAACGCCGAGATTAAGAGGGCTCTTGCCTCGCCCAAAGTGTGGGCATTTTGCACACCGCTGGCTACCGTTCGCATGAATGGCAGCACATCCTGGCCAGCCAATTCCTCGTTCATCTCGATCGCGTATCTTTCTAGCAAAAAGTGCATCGGTTTCAGCCTTACTGTACGTTGCATGGCCTTTAGCGAATCCATGTGCGAATTTTTCCCCGTCTGGCAAGAATGTCGCGCAGAGCGTCGTGAGATGCCACAGGGGGTTGGCGTAGGCTTTTCCGCCTGTAAGAAGCGCCTCGCGAAGGAAGGCACACCCAGATAGAATCGGCTTGATATCAAGCGGTGGTAGCTCGTGCTCGCAGCCAATCGAGAGACTTTCAATGGGCTCCCCTGTGTCAAAGGCGGGGTCCATCTTTATCCCGCCGGCTGATTGTGGTGGCGTTACCGCCGCGGTAATGGCCGGCAGGAGCGCACCCAATTCCGCGAAGTCAACTTCTTTCCCCACCCCCAATACTTTCGTGGGGCGAGGCGACCCCGTTTTCCAATTAAAGGTACCTGGAACGCGAAGGACGCGAGCGCTATCAATTGTGCAGCCTCCATCGCAGTACAACCCGGCTTTATCAGCCGCCGCACGTAAAGACTGAGAGTACCTTTGCCATTCGCTCGGCGAAAGCGGCGTTTTGTTAATCCAGTATACTTGGGCACCGCCCCCCGAACCCACGACAGCCGATGGTGGAGGTAGATTGAATTGTTGGAGAAAAGCTCGCACCGCGGCAAGTGCATCCTTGAGGGTCTCATATTCTAATTTATCCTTATGTTTGCCGGGAGTTTTAACATCTACATCTAGCCAGATGGCCTTGAGCGCAAGTGCATCGTTGGCATGTTTCGCCGCGCGCACCTTGCCAGTCTTGGAGTCTTGGTATGTCTTCGCTTGTAAGCTGGTGCAAAAGTATATGTCGTGAGGGTCTTTCTGCGCGCTCAGCCAATCTATGAAACCGCAGAACTTTTCATGTGTCTGGAACGGTTTACCGGTCCACAGGGGTTCTTTTTTACCTGCAACTTTGAAGGTCCAGTGAACATTGCACCAACCAACATACCGGCCTTGATCTTCCTGGGGCCACGGTAGCACGCGTCTAAAGAACTCTTTTGCGAGGTTATCTAACATGCGGGGCTCGGAGATACATTTCTAGTGCAAACAACACTGCGGGATTTTCTTCTACGAACCCTAAAGCCACGTTACATCGATGGCACAGTATACCTCTAATTTCTCCGGTATCGTGGTTATGATCTAACGCCCAACCGCTAGTACGGCCGGGGTGGTCTCTTTGGCAAATTGCACAACGTTGTCCTTGAGCCGTGAACAACTCTTCCCATTGCTCAAGGGTTATACCGTACTTTCGTTTAAGGGCTTTACGACGCGCAGCAGCACGGACACCTGCGTTAATATCACCACTGTTTTTGTGGTAATATCGCAGGCGGCGGCCGTCTTTCGGTGCAAGCCATGTTAACATCTCGGCGCATGCTATGTCGTCTGTAAGAGGTTCGCAATAGCCGCGTCGATTTCGGGCGTGCTCTCGGTCGGATCAGAACCAACTACGTCTGACATTTGCTCTTGTATTCTTGCTTCTGTTACGGTTTGCAGCGGAGATGTAGCATGTCCAGCATCCAGGTTCTTAGCCGCACCGAAGAGGCCCCCAGACACAGACGGAGTGGGGGACGGCTGCGGCTTGGGGGCCTGCTTCGGTGGGATCACTGTTTGCTGCGCCGGGGTCGAGACCGGTTGTGCAGGTCCAGCGATGGCTTTTGACAACGTATGGGTCAACTGTGGACGGTTCACCTTATCCTCGCCGGTCACCCGGAGGGACAGATCATCGTTGAGCATTGGCAGGATAACCGGTGCGTCATCCTTGCCGAGCACCTGTACGTGCCGGAATGTGAACTTCGGGTAAGCGGTATCCGGCTCGAACGCCACGCGGGTCACCACGGCGTAATAGGCGACCCCCTGGCGGGCCAGATCGTCCCCATAGTTCCCCAGAGCCTCTAGGGAGGCCGCTGGTACGCGTAAGAACACCGGCTCCATCAGCGGCTCTCCAAAGAACGGAATCGACTGGGCAGGCACTATGAGCACCGCAAGGCGCTTATAGTCGGAACAATCCTTGACCTTCTTGCCCTTGTCGTTCGTGTGCCAATGGTTGCGCGGGCACAACGCGCAGGTTTCCGATTGCTTCTGGGCAACGTCGTCGTCTGGCAAGATACCATCGAGCGAAGCGCAGATAGGCCGGGCACCTTGCGACTGGTGCTCGTCGTAGCTGTCGTAGTACGATTTGGACTTCTGCTTGGCCTGGCGCAGGATGATTACCTCGATCGATGCAGCGGCGGTCCCGTCATCTGGCCGCTTGAAAAAGTGCTGCTCGCCCTTGTACCGCAGGCTCCACGTCTTGCCCTTGTAACCAAGGACACCGTAGGAACCGGTGATACCTTCGGACAGGCTCTCCACGCCACCCTGCTGTGCGGCGTAGTTCTTGAATGCGTCGGCCATACCCCCTTGGGGCAGTGCGATTTCGTTAGACATCTTTGGTATCTCCTACTTCCTCTACTTCCTTGAGAGCGCCCTTAGCGGCGGGCGCGCGAACGTTGATAGGGGTGAGAATGGTGAGGGTAACACCGGGCGGAAGGTGCTTATGCTTCTCCGTGAACCCTTCCACCGCCTTTGGGTTGGCACGCCGTTCGATCATGTCCCACAGCTGATTGTCAATCACGTGTTGTATGAAGGCGTGTGGGTCGTTTACCGTCGCGGTAACGCGTCGGCCATAAAAGAACGTGCCTTCTTTGGTCTTGGCACTGGTCTGCCCGGTTTTCACCAGGAACGCGTCCAACATGCCGCCCAGTTGTTCAAGTACCATCTTGGCCGGTTCTAATTCTTTCTCGTGCCGTTCCTTGATTTCCGCGATCTTGGCCCGCACGGCGCGGTACTGTGCGACACGAATGGAAATATCTTCCGTTGCTTCTGTCATGTTCTCTCCGTTATTGCGCGAGCTATTGCTCGCATTTTTCTGTCTGTCAGCGTCCCCTTTAATGCGTTAACCGCAAATAAAGTGAATCGGCAGTTCTTGGGCACATACCCTTTACCGCGTTGTACCCGATCAATTGTCGGAGACAACGGCCCGAAAGACACTTTACCTACCTTAAATTTTATACCGCTTACAGCGCAGTATCCTGTATACATATCACGAGCCCAATCGGGAGTCAATGAGTAGGCTAACCCCCTGTCCCGCGCCCGCTTTTTTGCGAGATTGAGAAGTACCCGCCACGGTTCACGGCGGCGCGATTTCCTATACGACTTTTGACGTAGAATAGCTACATGATCTTTATTTTTTACAACATATCTTTTCGCATTAGTCCTACGGCGTAAAATAACTTCCGGGCGTTTCGCATATTCCCGTTCATACTCCCGGTATCTCTTCTTACGGCGAAAGCACCGTTGCCAGTCAGCTGCATATGTCATTCGTGGCCTGCTCTAAAAGTTCAAGAAATTTCTCTTGTACCTTCTCTTTATTGTGGAGCATCGTATACACCCGCCGTTCAACTGGTGTTGCTTGTAAACGAAACACCTGTTGCCGGTTTTTTTGCCCTATTCTACGTATTCGAGCGTTTGCTTGCTGATAAATGTCATTCGATAAAGTCGGACTGTACCATATCACCGTTGAAGCAGCGGTTAAAGTTAAGCCATGACAGCAGCACATCGGGTGCGCCAACAGCACTTTTACCCGAGGATTATGCTGAAATTCGTTAAAGATATGATCCCGGTCTTTTGGCGGCGTGCCACCGTGCACCACATAATGCTCAATACCGTTAGGTTCATTTTCAGTTACTTGTGCCTGTAGCGATTTGGACAACTCTTCTACGGCGTGCCTGTACGGGATAAACACAAGCACCTTTTCGGGGGCTTGCTCGATCAGTTCCAGCAACCAGTTAATACGGGAATAAGGATTGAGCCCGACGTATTTAGGGTTGGTGGTGTAGACCCAACCACTGGCTATCTGCAGCAGCTTACCCATGGCCACGCCAGCGTTCATCGCTGTCACCGTGCCACCTGCCACCATTACCTTTAGCTGCGTTGCCAGTTTCTTGTACGTGTCCTTCTGCTCGGCGCTCATGCCTACTTCAACCGGTGGAGGGTACACAATATCCGGTAGCTCGGTAACATCATCTAGTGTGTATCGTACCGCAGGGCGCATCATCTGGATGGCCTTTTCGGCGGCATCCGGCTTCGCTACCCACTTGTGCAGGTTCTGGCTTGGCTTGACCATCAGCATTTCGCGTGTCTGGCCAAAGTACGTGGTCACCGTCTGCGGGGTGACGATCTTGCACTGTGCCCACACGTCAGTAGGCGCATTCGGCATCGGCTTGCCGGTCATTCCCCAGACGGTTTGGTACCGGGCAGCGAATTTGCGCATGAGCTTGGATCGGTTGGACTGGTTGCGGAAGACGGCGAGTTCATCAAGGACCAAGGCCGAAATATCTGTTCGCGCCAGGATGTTCTCCGCGATGGTAGATAAACCGTCGTGATTAATGACATAAATGTCAGCGTCTTCATCTAGCTTCTCCAACCGCTTCTTCTTGATACCGTGCAACACTGCCACACGGCGATGCGGCAGCCGTTTCAACACTTCGGCCGCCCACACGAACCACAGCGTACTCAGCGGCGCGTCTACCAGCAGCTTGCCGACAAGCTTGTTACCGTAGAGGTAATCCCACGCCCACAGCGCGCTGGCCGTCTTGCCGCAGCCCAGGGCGTTGAGCACGTATGCCCGCGGGTTCTCGGTCAACATGGCGCACGTGGCGCGCTGTACGTCGAACGGCGTGCCACCGGCCCAGTCGTAATATGTTAGCATCGGGTGCGGCGGTTCGAACCCCAGGTGCTTGAGCAGCTTGTACTCGTGCATCCCATGACGAACTAGCACGCGGTCAGTGTCGAACACTGGTGCGTCGGGAAATATATTCTGGATCGCTGGTATCTTCGGGAGAACCAGCGTTTTGTTGGCTTTGGAAACTATCACAATGCCTGCACGTCTTTCATGGAGGTCGGGCTGCAGCCAGCCGCGCAGTTTTGAATGAAGGCTACGGCTATCTGGAAAGACTCGATATCGTCCACCACGAACACCGTGGCACCGGCCGCTTCCATCTCAGCCTTGGTGTGCTCCTGTCGTGTGGTCAACTTCTTACCCTTGGCTTTGGTTTCAATGGCCACAAAGTGACCATTGACGCAGAGCAGGAAGTCGAGCGCTGGGCGACCAAGCCCCATTTGAACAGGCATAAAGCTCCACAGACGAGCTATAGGACGAAGCCCTTTATTTACTTGCGCCTTCACCTTTGATTCGGGAGTACTCATATCGCGGCTCCAACAAGGTATTTGAACGCACGGAAGATACCTTCTATATCGTCCCCTAGTCGGGCTACCGCTATGTTATGACCCTTACAAAGTAGCCCTCTTACATGGCCTGTTTTATGACAATGATCAGGAACAAGGTTTTTAGTTTTGCTGCATAGGGCGCAATGGCCCTTTTGTAGTTTTAACAGTCGGGCGATATCCTCTTCGGTCAATCCGTACCGGTATCTTAATTTAGACCGACGAATAGACGCCCGTCCATTAGGCGTTTTAGCCCATGCCCGCGCCATCTTATTCGCAATTTTGCGGTTAGGGTGCCACATATTTATTCCTGTTGCGCGGCCTTTATCTTGGCAAGTAGCTCCGGGTCTCCCTGGTATGGATAGGTAGCCAGATTAGGCGGGCACCGTGTCACCGGTGCATCTTCTATAGCCTTCAACTGGCTATCGATAAACTTGTTATACGGGTCCCACTCACAGTTCAAAGCCAGCACCGCTAGCCGCTCCCCGGTGTTACCCCAGATATGTGGATTACGGAACAGGTTCTTATCCTCATAGTTCATACCGTAGAACCGGACACACACGTATTCGATAATTTCGTGGTCCGGTATCGTATCGGTGGTGTCCAGGGTATGGTTGTGCGCATGGCATCGCATAATCGGATCAAACCGGCTATCAATAAATACTGGCATCCCGGTAGTAGCTATGCCGCCCAGATAAGGTATGTGGTAGTTACAATCAACGCGTCGAGGCTTCTGCAACCACTCCAACACTAACGGGTGGTCACGGCAAAACGCCAGCCAGTCTGCTTGGGTATGGAACTCGTTTTCCGGTAAGCCGGGAACATGGTGTCCTGCGCTCATCGATCTTCTTCCCGTTGACGGCGCGCGGCCATCGCCTGTGCCTCGCGCTCAACCTTGTCTATATGGTCGGCGGCACTACGTAACTCGACAGCGACTGCCCGCATAAACATTTCCGGGTATCGTTCTATCAAGTCCAGCAGTGCTTGTTTGAACGGCTTGCGGAATGGAATTACCTTCGCGGTAATTTTTTCGGTCATCAATCCCTCACGTCCAACAGAAAACGAGCGCACATAGCAGCTATCTGCGTTGCCTCTTTGCGCATTTCCGGCAGGTCGTTCTTGTGCATTGCCAGCATGAACTCGTGCCATTCTTCAGCTATTACGCCATAGGCTTCGTGAGCCGAGTGCATCGGGCCATGTTTAGCTGTAGCACGCCGTAATTCTTGCGCTATAGCTGCTGTAATAGCATCTATCGCAGCGTTTCCGAAGGCCATTATCTGTTTCCTTTCCCCCAAAATGGGCACGTTTTCACCGGGCAGTATCTCACACAGAGGCCGCTCGGTCTAGGGGGGAACTCGCCCTTACGCGTGGCATCTTCCATTACCTTTACCCGCTCGAACAGCCCGAGCCACTGGTCGGCCAGATCGGCTCGGGTGTATGATCGCTCTGTATGGGCGTCGCCATGAGACAGCCATACGTACTCCGAACGAACCTTCTGTACCTCGGGCCAGTAGCTAAACACACACTGCGCGGCTAACATCAGCTGCGTCTCGTCTTCCTTTATATCCTTGCCGGTCTTCCAGTCTAGCACCAGTCCCACCGGGGGGGCTATTCGTACTATGTCGCCGATAACCCGCACCCATACGTTCTGCGCCATCCAGGTAGTCGGTTCGAACGATTTAGTCAGTGCGAATTTCTGTTCCACATGCAGGACACCCGGTCCGACTTTTACCCTGTCGGCCCATTTCCTGTACGGGATCATATCTACAGGGAACGGCTTGCCGTCTTTCAGGTAATCTTTGAACGCGTCATGCGTAGCGGTTCCCCACTTGCTAGCGGGGCTCTCTTCATCGGGAACGTTCTTCGCCAGCGATATTTCATAATATCGCTTGGGGCACGTTTCGAACGAACCCAACCGGGAAAAACTCCATGCGAAATTCTTAGCCATTAAGATACTTTCAGTACGCCGTTATCATTCCAAATTGCACCGGGAATTTTTGTATCCCATGTTGGCGGTGTGTATATAGTACCGTCATCATTCCACGAGCCAAACCGCATGACGCCATGCCCGCCAAAGTTCACCGCTAAACCAATCCTCGCGAACAACCCCTCCGACGGGAAGTCAACGGTAAGCTCGCTGAAGTATTCGTCCCCAACGATTACCGTGTCAAACATTATCGGGTTAGTTACGTCCGCTTCCTTGAACCGTAACCGCCCTTCCCGTTGCCACTTACGTATCGCATTCATGCGAATGTTACGGGTGGCATCGCTATCTTTGTATTCCCGCCCGATCGCCTCCGCGCCACGTTTCATTTCGCGGATCGTTGCCTCTGTCGGCTCTGTACGGTGCCGGTTATCCTCCGGTGGCGTCATGTCACCGTTGTAGGGCGAAATCGGCATGCGTTTTACCGCTACGGTAATTTCGAACCACGGGATATCGGCTTGCCTTCCTGTTCCTCGATTTCCGTCTGTAAGAGAGCAAGCGCCCGCCATGCTAGTTTCGCACTATGGCGCATACCGTCTACGTCTCGCGTGCCGCGCTCTAACAAATGTCGCGCGATGGTGTCGGCGAAGTCTGTACTCTTGGCACGCGCCCAGTGCAAGGGCTGCCCAGGGTTATGCTGCTGGTTGCCGGCGTAGGATACCTTAGCCACTTCCGCCAGGGCATCGGGGAAGTAGTCGAACACGCCAGTACACAACGGGATCAGCTTGCGCTCGGCCGCATCATGCGGCAGGACCGACTTAATAGCAGCCTGTGAGCTCGGAGTATTATTCATACCAAGTTCCTCGCGCCGCTTCTCAATGCGGGCCTGCTGTGCTTCCGTAGCCGTTTGACAATGCCGCGGACCATGTTCACTTGCCATTGATGTATTCCTTTCCGAGAATGATGATGGTAAGCCCAAGGGCCTCTGCCAGGGCCTTTTCGGCAAGAGCACCAAAGCTCCCTCCATAACCCGGTAGCAAGGCGACGGCATCGGCATGTTTACATATCCACGCTGTATCGGCTCCCAAACATTCACGTATATCTACGTGCTTCTGTACACGCTTCATGGTTCCCCAACGTTGAAGGTCTGCTTCGGCCGGCGAGAACACTTCGAACCCCTGTTCACGCAGTCGTTGCGCGGCATACATGAAGGCTTCAAAATTTAGATTCGGACGACCCCGCATGGGGCCGGCGAGATAGACCTTCATAGCGTGAACACATCCCCGTTTTCGGCGATCTTGGTGTCCTCGTATGGCCCTACCACTTCGTAGTACCACTTGGCGAAGGCGTCCATAAGCGGCTGCCGGTCGTAACCTAGGTTACGACGACCCAACTCTGACACCGTGCCCAGCACCGCACCCATCACCTCGGCATAGGTCTTCCACGAAACCTCTTCCTTCGGGAAGCCGGCGATGTAGCCGTCGAATAAAGCCCGGTACGTTCCAGGCGACCCTTCCAACTGTATAAGCTGACACATTTCATAACACAGCTGCGCCGCGTTGGCCGGCTGGATGATCTCCAATGCATCGCGCTGCGCTTTCTTAATATAGGGCATGGGGTTTCCTATTTCGCTTCACCGTAGCTGCGACCAAATTTTACTTCGGCCGCTAGTGGCAAATCCTTGGCCCACGAGGGGGGCCGCACCATCTCTTCATGAATGATTTTCATGGCCTTGTCAACCTCTGAGTTGGGTACAACAAACACCAGTTCATCGTGTGCCTGCAGACAGAAACGATACCCTCTATCGTTGAGACGCAACGCGGTGTTCATTACAATGATACGCGCCAGGAACTGCACGATGTTCTCTAACATCTTGGCGCCGTACATTTTGTGCTGCATTTTACCGTAGCGGTAATTCCACTCGGACCCACGCCCCGGTGTTTGCACTGTGTGGATGCCAGCGTAGCGCATCTCCAACCCGTTCGGGCCAAGGATGCAGCCGGGACTAATGGTAACCGGACCGAATTTTATATCGGGTTCATAATTCCTATGCCCAGGTGCCCAGAACATTGTAACCGCGTCGTTAAGCCAACGCCATGTCTCCACAATACACGGATTCATATCACGATAGGTGTCCACAGCTTTCTGTGCCAACACATGTGTCCATTTACCGCCCAGGTCGATACCCATAATGTAGGACAGTTCAAGCACCATGCTATAGAACCGGTCGGCGCCGCAGCCATAACCCAGGCCCAAGGTACCAGTCTTACCAATAAACCCCTCGATCATGTCTTCGGCTAGCTTGCGATTGATCGATCGCCCGAAGATAGCCGTAGCTAAGCGGTTGTACGGGTCGTGTAGTGGATCATATTTAGCATCAAGAAGCGCGTCCCTGAACGTCTGTAGAAGTCGCTTTTCACCGCATATCCATGCGTTAAGACGACACTCTATCTGTCCCGAATCGGCAACGATAACGCTATGCCCTTTCGGTGCTACGTGCGCGTACCGTAGCTCGGACCCGCGTTTCATGTTCTGTTCATTGAGGCCCCAGTCACCGCTAAGGCGGTGCGTATGGGCACCGGCATACCGTAGCGGAACGGGCATTAGAGGCCCTTGAATATACTTGGCGCCGTAGTACGTGAGAAAATATGGCCACTGCAACATGCTGATTTTGAGCAAGCGCTTGCACCTGGTTTCTTCTAGGGTGCTCTTATGGCCCAGCCTAGCCGCTGCCAGGGCGGCCACTTCGGGGTTTTCGTGGTGTACCAATCCCTGCATGAACGTATCGGTACGCGCCAACGCTGGCACCATGACAGGCACCGGTACGCCTTGACGGTCTTGTGGTTTTCGGGCGGCGTCTTCCGCAAGTGCGGCTTGGTACTTTTCCGCAGCAGCTTTGGTTACCTTGCGCTCTACTATGACGCCCTTGCTTGCCAGCAACTCCGCGAATTTGTTTGCGGACATAAGTTCGGCCGGGATGACGCCGCCGGCCCGTTGCAGCAGTCGTTCTTTCTCCGCGCGCACGCGCGTGTAGTAAGCGTATAGGCGTTTCTTATCCAGGTATAGTTGGGGGTCCACAGTGCATCGAATGACCAAATCTTGCAGTCTTTGTTCCGCCCACGGAAATTTCGGGCTTACTACCTGCCAAATGGCAGCACATAACTCGTTGTCGTGTATGGCATAGGCGCATTCCTGCTCCCACATCCCTCGCGAGATTATATCCGAGCGGTGGAGACCGTCCACGCGTTGCACCATGTCACCTTTAGGGGGGAGTTTGAAGTACTTGGCCACGTTCGCCAGGGCGAAGCTCTCTAGGTCGTGCCCCAGGATGGCACGGCACATGGTCATCGCGTCTAGCATGCGACCGGGAACATACCCGTAGCGCCACGCGCAAATGCTCGCATCGAACAGCGCGTTCCAATTTACCGTGGCGGTATTTTCTCGGTGAGGCTCAGCGTCTTTGACCCAACGGGGGAAGTCGGGTCCGTCCACAACGTATCCCTTACCGTCAACGCCTTCTTTGACGGCCATAAGGATCAGTTCGAAACGATTATCCAAAATGTATTCGACAGGGGTCAGCTTCTTCAGCGTATAATTATCCGCGCTGTCGTAGAAGGTTTCCGCGTCGAGGAAAAGAAGTCGCTTGGGATCAGGTTTCATTCGTCCTTCTTTTGTACCGCTATAACACGCGGGTCATTCATACGCCATTCTATAAATCGGCGCAAGATAGGGTCATCAGTCTGCTCGGCATCATGTAACATAACGGAATGTTGCATGTGTTTATCGCTTGCATATCGCATTACGTTGTACATATAGAATTCCCACGTGAACTTGTTATCTATTGGATGTGAGCACCTACCACTCATAGAACGGGTATTCCAGGTCATCGACGCCAATCGTGAACGCGCTCTCGCCGCTCCGGTTTACCGCAGGCGGTAACAAAACCGACGCGGCCACCGTGACACCGGTTTCGCGAATCAATTCCAGCATCGGCCCCATCGGTGTTTTCGTACGACAGTTACCACCGGTAGGCGGTTCGTCCTTGGCACCAGTCAGCGCATTCAGAGCCGGCCAAAATGCTCGCGCAGCGGTGTGAGTGGCGTTCTCTTCGAACCACTTAACCACGGTTTTCACTTTCAACCATTTCACCTGTAACTCGTACACTTCCCGAAACACTTCCCGCAGTTCGCTGTCTTCTATAACAGACCGCACGAACTCCGTTCGTGGGGGCACGATGCCAGCCGCTTTAGGGTTTAACTCGATATAGGCGGCCACACCGTTCGGTAAACCAGCGTCAACATGGTACTCGGTACTACTGGCCCAATTATTACACTCGTAGAACGACGCTCCCGCCCTGATAGCAGGAAACAAGTGCGGACGGAACATCATTTCGGCCAGCTGTGACGCCGTAAATGTAGGCGTCACCATAACCGCTACGGTGTGCTTACGCAACCTCTCCACTGCACTTAAGGCGGTCTTGAAGTAGTCGGTTTTCGGTGTTCGCTTCTTGCGGCCAAGTGCCATCTCTCGTCTCCGTTGTTTGCGGAGAATGTTCCGCACAAATGAAGGAACAGTCATGCCAGCATCCACAAGGTAACCACGGCCACCGTTTAAGTTGATACATTCAGCGCCCCTTCCGCTATACGTCGGATACCTTGTAAACCGTGGCGTAACGCATCCGCGCTAATACGGTCCACAGATAGCCCGGCTAGTTTTAGATACTTATGCGCTTTTTTGTAATCCGCCGCGGTAACCTCCGGGAATACAGTAGGGGGATAAGCGCGGGTCCACTCCGCTATTCGCTGTAGAACTTCCTGCAGTTCTTTCTCGCGGTCTGTCATTTGATCCTCACAACATCACCGAATGGGTACGTATGGTCGCTCACACTGGCCCACACGAATGGGTAGTCAGGCGGCACGTTGGGGAACTTAACATCCCCATCCGTGAACCCGATGAAACACTCCGGTGCATCCTGCTCCTGCGCGATGGCGTCTAATACCGGCAACATGCTAGTACCGCCACCGCCACCCTTGACACCGCGCACCTGTAACTCGGCCAGTTCACCAGGTTCTGCCAGTTCATCGGTTTGATGCAGGTCACAATCACACCAGTACACGGTAAGCCGGCGCGGGTTAACTTCGTCAATTATACCGGAGAACTCGCCAAGGTACGTCCTGAAGTCCGCTTGGCTGATAGACCCTGACGTATCAGCCCATATGGCGATCCAGCCGGCCGATGCACCGCGCCGGCTTGGCAGGTGTATATCCTGCACGATGAAACGCCGATCCGGTCTACGCCAATCATACATATCCGCGCCCAGCTTGCGGGCGAAAATAGTGCGGATATGCTCGGTCCACGGCACCTTGGGCTCAAGCAAGTCTTCAAACATACGCGACAGGGCACCAGGGCACCCGCCTTGTGCACGTTCCTGTAAGTCACGCGCTATGGCAATTTCGATCGCCCATTGCTGCCCGTTACGCGCGGCGGCAGCGGAGGCGGCTTGTTTACCCATAGACTTGCCGGGCTCCAGCAACTTGTCGAAGCCCTTGACGCCCAGCTTGCCGCCGCTCGCCTTTTTTTGTTTATAGACCTTGGCATACACATCGTAGATGCTATCGTTCGCGGTGGCGATCTTCACATTGTAACAGCCGATCTGCGTTTCCTTGCCGTTCTCATCTACAGATTTTGGCATCTTGCCAATCTTACTGTCTACCAATAGAGCATTGATACGATAGTCAGCTGCCACCTCCATAACATCTTCCTCGAATGGCAGCGTGCTACCGTTGATCATTGGCACCTTGCCGGATGCCGCGCAGCGGTGTAGCAGTTCAACGTCTTCAAAGAAGTTATGGGCGATTTCATGGGCTGCAATGAATACCCGTTCCATCAGCGAGCGCTTGAAATACCACTCCGGGTTTACCAACATGTTATAGCCGTCGGTCGCGGCGGTAGGTACCTCGTTAGTAAAGATAGCCGAGTGCTCACCGTGCGCCTGCGTCAGCATGCGGTAAAAGATATGCCGGAACCCCGGCGCGACCCAGCCAAGCAGGTTCATGGTCTCTGTCCACTGCCGTTTCTGTTCCGGCGTTAGGACAACTTCATTCATTACGCTGGTGCTCATGTTCTACTTCTTTTCCATAAGTTGTACTGTGCCTTTGACGCATCGGGCAACCGAGCGGTTTCTGACCTACCTACACCTGGCCCTGGTTTAGGGCGGTACTCTTCCGCGGCTACCTTGATCATCTTGTAGACGGTCTTGGCGTCAAGTACCGCAGCGTGAATATCTTGCTGGTCTTTGAACCCGCCCGCTCTGGCCAGCACGAACGCTTCAGCAAACTTGCGGTAGTTTCGTTCTTCTTCGCCATTATCCATTGTCACACTCATTCCATGCAGTATCGCATCGACTGCATCGCTCGCCATCTTGTTCGCGGAGGCACCCCATAAACGGGCATAGGCTTGCCTTTTTAACTCAACGATTTCGGCCGCTGTTTTGTTTCGGCCTACTACCGCGCACTGCTCGGAGAGCGTCTTGGGCGTACCAGTTAACCGGGACGTTCTCCCTGATCTGGCGCCTGAGTAACTGTAACGCTTTAGCTCTGCCAACGCTTGTGCACAAGTAGGATGGATCATTAAGGGGATCATTGGGGTCTTGGTCATAGTACCCGTACATTTATTTCACCTTGTTGCATCTGGGATCACCCAATCGCCACTTTACTAACTGCTGTAACTTATAGTCGTTTTTAATATACGCCATGTGGTAAACAGATATTTTATGCCAACCTGGATGCGGTTTAGTAAGCGACCAGTAGCGCCAGTATGCTTGCAACGCGTGAGCCTCAAAAATTGTTTCCTTTACCGCCACGGTAAAATCACTAAGGTGCAAATTTCACGTTGGCCACCGCGTCAAGCATCTCCTGCGAGATGGCTTCCTCTGGTACCGCTTCACCAGCCGCTTCGGCCAGCTGTTCATGTCCCTTCTGCACGGTGTTTTCGAGGATAGAGATATCCTCGTGCCCGCTGAAACTATCATCGCTGTATACCGCGATGGTAGGCTTGGAACCCTTGTCCGCAATCAAGCTAACCGTCGCGAACGCCTGGCGGCCTAACGCGGCCATCGTTTCACGCACTGCCGTTAGCTTGTCCTGGTCGGTGAAGTCAACGCGAACGTCCATTGTGAATTGGCGGTACATGCCATCCCTCTTGAGTTGTCTACATGTTTTGTGCTTCGGGTGGCACATGAGCCACCGTACCATCGCGCTTAGCTGTGCATCGTCGATTACTTTAAGATCGGCCAAGCACTGCTCCTCGAACTTCTCTCTCGCGTAGTCATCCCATTTAGCTTGGGAACGTCGGTGCATATAGCTGAAATAGTACTGATGCACGCTATCTATGCCTGATATAGTGCAACATCCGCAGAGAGCGCGCCACTTCCATTTCTTACTGCGTGGCAAGTGCCTGCACCACTGACAACATGGCCGAGTTCTTGCTGATCCACGCCTGCATTGCCGGTGCGTTCAGGAAGTTCTTGTAGTCCCGTCGCAGCAACGTGCTGGCGAAGGTAATCGACATATCCTTGGAAGGCAAGCGTTGAATGTAGGTCAACAGCTGCGGCATGTCGTCCGGCTTCGCCATGCCGGCCATCTCGTAGACCATCAGCAGCATGATATCCGCCTTCTCGGGTACAGGCGTACCGGTAGGATCGCTAACCACCGTCGCGTATGACGGTAGCTTCAGCTTGAACTGTACGTGAGCCATGAATGACGCCGTAGCCGGCATGCCCATGGTACCGCACATGCTCTCGATAGTCGGACCGTTCGTGGGATTGATCTTATCCCCGGTCGGTCCACCTTTGACCTGTAGGTACCGGTCAACGGAAGTAAGCGTAGCAGGGTTGCACCATGGCCCCTGTTCCTTCGGTTCCTCTTCGAACAGAACCGTGGGGTTCGCGAGTGCCCATGCCTTGGTGATCGGCATAACCTGCCACTCACGGCCTTGGTGCCAGTATGGCTTGTCGGCGAAGTCCTGCACCCACACATCCGCGTCCCCTCTGATCCTAAGCAGGGTACGGCGGCGAATACAGAAGTCAAAATCCTTGGACACGCCGTAGCGTGCGCCCTTGTTGGTGGCGCCCACCCGTACACTGCCGGGAGGAAGATACCATGGGCTCGTGCCACCGTTCAAGAATATCTCCGCGGCACCGCGCTTAACGTCCGGTTCACCCTGCCCATACTCGTCCAGGAACAGGAAGAACTTGTCGTACATAAACGCGGGCTTGCCCTCATCAGATATCATCCATAGAGGTACCGATGGGTCGGTCACGGTGATCTTTTTAGTTATCACCTTGCCATCGCTATCCTTGCCGATAACGAATTCTTTCTCGCCTTTGTACTGATAACCGATCAGGTCAGGTGGTGTCTGGGTAGCCAGAAATATTTGGCCATACCCAACAGTCTTGCCGGCTGCCTCGTGGCGCTTCTTAAAGCGCTCATACGCCTGGCGTACCTTATATGACTTGCCGATACCTGACTTGCTTTCGAGCATGACGGCATTACCCGCCTCGATCGCAGCGTCAAGCTCTGCATCTACCTCGCGTAGCGTGATTGACATTACTTCGCTCCACGCCTGAGAGGAACAACCTTGGTTGGCACAAGGTATGTGTCTACCTCGCGCCAATCTGCTGTAGCCGCCGTAAGCCGGCGAGCAAGCTCGTCAAGTATCCCCGCTTCGCGGCGGTGACCTTGTTCTGCAAAATAGTTCGCTGCGTTTACTAGCGGTGTTAGCGCCGCTTCAGGTATGAACATTCGAGGCATGGTGTCGTTCTCCTGTTGCATTCTTCCAGTGGTACCGCTCCCCTGTCGTTAGGTTTACCGTCCGCGGTAACAATTTCCCGCCGCGATCCACGCGGGCAAGATACCGCACGCGCATTTCCTCGTTGGAAAGCGGCGGTACAACGTTGCGACCAGGTACCGCGATATATTCGTAGTATCTGGTTGCGATCTTTTTCTGCACAAGATGGCACCGTGTGTTTGTGTATGCGTTCCACGCCGCGCGCCGCATAGCTATTGCGCGTTTGCAGGCATCCGTATCGCGGTTGCGATCAAACGGCGCACAGTCGCCCGCCAGGTCACCGACGTAGTACATAAGCGGCTTGCCATCGATCGCCGCGAAGTCCAAGCGCGAGTCGAACTGGTATGGTTCGAACCCTATCAGGCGTTGATCAGCCATGTTCACTCCTAAATTTCCTAAAGAAAGGATGGCACGGTACCCGTCCACTACAGGGCCATCGACACCGTGCCACCTGTACCCGACTTTTTTATTCGTCGGCTACCTCTTCCGCCGCCGCTTCATCTGCGGCATCGGATATCTCTTGCGCGGTCAACGCTGCCTCTTCTTCGGCTTCAAGCTGTGCCGCGGTCTTGAGTGCTTGGATACGCTCGGCGCACTTGTCGCGAATATCCTGCACTATCGCGTGATCATCCTGCAGCGTAGCCGCTTGCAGTGAGCCCACTTTAAGTTTCTGAAACATCTTCGCCGTGTCATCCCAGAACTTTTCCAGCGAGCGCGGGTCTTTGATCTTCTTGAAGCACAGGCTTCGAAGTTCCTCATCTTCCAGCACAGAGTTCCGCTTGAGTTGCAGCCTGCAATATCGATGCAGCACATTGGCGGCATCCTCCATCTTGCCCGCGTTCTGCGGTGCCTTGCGCTGTTTCTGCCAAATATCCATCAGCTTGTGGACGGTGTTCAACGGTTCACCACTGCCACCCTTCGCCCACTGCCCAGTACGGATATCAAGGCGCGCGGTGCTGATCAGCTTGCGATTGTTCGCCGCCTTGGCATCCCATATGACGTTCGCCTGCCGCGCCTTGAAGTACTCGGACGATAGCATGGTTGCATCGTCGATGCCCTTGCCATGCCTGTCCTTATCGTTGGACAACACGGCATGAAACGCGCCTTCAAGCACCTGCAGGTGGAACTTGATCTGCGTATCCGCGCCCTTGGCGTTCTCTTCGCCAAGTTGCTTGACCCTGGACTTGATTTCCTCAAGTCCGATAGTGTTCGGTATGTTAGCCATTACTTCGCTCCTTTCGGGATTATGTCACCGTGTGCGTGCCACACGGCCGGATCGATCGGATGTTCTTGCGCCGCGTCGGGCAAAGGCCGGGTACGTACATGCCTGCGCTTGTGCTTTGTGCCCTTGTCCTTGCGCACACCCTTGCCCTTGCCACGGTATGTGCGCTTGGATACGTCTATGGATGCCTGATCCGGTTTAGGCGCGCCATCCAGCGTCTTGGCAAACATATGCATGTCAGCTGCGGCACAGAGCAACCGTGCCACAGCGTCCTTGTAGCGTTGCACCACGCGAATAGGAAACAGCTGCGGCACATCATGCTCGCCATGTATTTCTAGGTGCTTGGTCAAACGTACCAGGATCAGCACCATATCGGTGCGAGTGTATGGCGTTGAATTAGTCATCGAACTGCTCCAACCATGCCCACTCATCAACGGCCTTTTGTTCGGCCTCGTTGATATGCTCGCGCACGATAGCTGCCCAGTCGGGCTGTTCCTTCTCAGGAAACCGTACAACCTCGCCACCCATCGGGCAAGCGCGCTGCAACGTACCTGTGATCAGCATCACGTGCACCATATCACGCTTGGCGGTGAATATGAAACGCGCGTCGATTACGTTGCTCATAGGTCGTTATCTCCAACCCATACCCAAGCCTGCACCCATACGCCTTCCTCCGCGATGGATACGCTTGGGTTAGACGCATCGTCTATTTCGATGTCATCATCGCAGTATAGCTCTCGTGCTTTCGCTACGTAAGCGTCTATGTCACGACCGCTCATAACCCATACTCCACATGGCCGCATTCTTTCACTTCGCACGTCACCACAGGGTATATCTCTTCCCGTGCGGCGTTCTCGTGCGCTATACGTTCCACACGGTCGCGGCTATGTGTTAGAACCTCGTACATGCGCCGTACAGGTCCGTTTTCGCGCCACCCTGATACCGTGACAAGATATCTAGTCAACACGGTCAAGCTCCTGATATCCGCATGCCTTCTTGAACCGCACGCAGTCAAATGAGGGGTTGTCTGCGCTGAACAACTCACACAGGTGAATTATCAGCGTATAGTTGTGCGGATGCACCGTGTGCTTATAAACTATTTCCGCGATGGCTGTATAGTCCTTTTTAGTCATGACTTCACCTTACGGCTACGCTCATACTCGGCCTCAAGGTGTGCCAGTGCATCCTTGGCCCGCGTCAGGTTGACCAGATCGCTAATCTGTCGATCCGAGTATACTATGCACCACAGGTTGCTGTTCTGCGCTTGGATCAGGTATGGCTTAGGCATCGTTCGCTCCATCGTGAGGGCAGCGATTACCGTCGCGGTAACCGCGCCGCGTCGGGCAACCGCCTAAAGTCCAAGCAACTTAAGAAAGCTACGAGGCGCGGTTACAACCGGCGCACCGTTGTCATGGTACTTTCCGGCCCATTGATCGTGCTCAGCTTGCAAATGCTGTGCAAAGTCCGCATCTTCAAATCGTACCACATGCCGAATAGATCGTGTGCTGAAGCCCTCGTTAAGATTTAGCTCGCACAACTTGCGCAAGACAGTCGGCGACAGCGCCGCACCTATAGCGCACGTAGTGTTGTTCTCGCCCTTATAGACACACTTGCGAGCAGACCTGGTAGACTGCTGCGCAGTTAGGCGCCCTTCGCGGTATGCCTTGCGGCACAGCGCCTTCAAGTTCTTGGTTGAGATAGTGTGAACGGCCATGTTTAACTCCTGTTAAGAGTAAGTGGCACGGTGCCCTTTTCACGTCACGTAGGACAATGGGTCACCGTGCCACCATTGACAGCTAGGATGGAGTACCAGCCGCCAAACCTATACCAAGTGTGAAGCGGTATGCCTCAATTCGCATCCATCGTCGTATGCCGAGTTTTGTGGTCCTTCCGCTTCTTCACGACTGTCCGCGATGCGCCATAAATCGCGCGGCGAAAACGTTATATGCGATAATTCACCGCACAAACGAAACCCGCACTTTACCGGGATGCGGATACGTTCCTGGTCGCGCTTCCATGTCTGCGTTTTACCGTTACGGCGCGCAAGCCAGAACTTACCGCCAGACATAGCGGTATATAGCTTGCCTTCGTCAAGCGCCTTCTCGGCATCACGTATGCAGTGTGGGTTACGCCAGGTCATGGCCGCACCACATTACGGTACACCGTGACCATGTAGCTTGAGCCGTTCTCCAATGTGCGCGCCTCGGTGAATGCCGTGGCGTCATAGTGCGCGTAGGGCTCGGGTATGACCTTTTCCATCTTACCCTTGCCAGCACCCCACAGGAACGGTTCGGTGTTCTGCGCACGGCTATCGCTAATGCGGTTGCGCATGTGTGCCTTACACCGTGCCAGGGTGAACGGGTCTGACCTGTCCGCTGCGGCATAGCGCTCGCAGGAAGCCAGGCGATGCTGCTGGTGTTGCTCTTGCGCGGTCATGTTACACCCAACTGTCGATGATTACGGCACCGATGTGGCTGGCGATATAGCGTGTGTACGCTACGGCGTAATCGTTGTCCTGGTCGTTCGAGAAGCCCAGGTGTTGCCTGCCATTACGCGGCAAGCGATCGGCCAGTGCGTTCAGGTCTTGCTGGTGGCTGGCACTCAGGACGAGTTCCGGGTCAAGCACCGGATTGACCGGCAGGTACCGTCGTTTCGAGTGTAACATGGTAGTCTCCATCAGTGGCCGCGTTACCGCGGCGGTAACGGCGCCGCGTCGGGCAGTCACGCTAAGGTCATGAGCAGTTCTTCTGCCCCATAAACCGCGTTACGGCCGCAGCACTCGCATTCGTAGGCGCGGGCATCGGGCTCACAGCCGTCTGCATCCTTACCACACGCGATACATAGGCCGGGGTTATCCAGGCTGGTATGGCCGCGTTCAACCGCTTCCATGACCCGCTCTAGGGTTATGCTAGGGTGTTTACGCATTGTCTCGCTCCATCGGTTAGAGGGGTGGTGGCACGGTAGCCACTGTCCTATATTGGCAGACTGGCACCGTGCCACCTGTGAGGCTCCTAGGACGGCTAGAGGTCGTCTTGCGACGTTGGCCGGCATTACGCCTCACATCTTGCGGGGATATGTTTGCAGGCTCCTGGGTTTTCATGGGCCATCCGGCCTTGCCTGGTCGCGTCCCGCACGAGCGCCGCGTCGGGCAACCGCGGTACATTCCGTATGCATAAAGTATCGTTTTATGTTCCTTTTTTCATATGGAGTATACCTTATTCAAAGGTTTTCATACCTTATTCAAGGTTTTCATGGTCTGTTTGCAACGTCATAAGCTCTGCAGCCCATTGATCCGGCCCTTCAGCTTGCATGGCTTCGGTTATGCGCTTTTGTGCGGCATGTTGGCGCTTTAGGAAGCGTGCTTCCTTTTGCCGCTGGGCAAGGTTGTCCAGGTTCTCAGCTATGCGTTCACGCCGTGTTGGCGCACGAGGTATGCGTACGCCTCGCGGTATACGTTTCGGACATTTGTTCTTTTTATGTTTTGTACCGCAACGAGAGCAGGTTAGCGTATTGTCGCGCAGTCTATAGGGTCCGCGTTTTCCAGGTATGCCCATTTCAAGCTCCTTATGCCAATTTCATCATGTGCCCATTTCGAGGGTCTTAATTGTAATAAATTGTGCCCATTTCAAAGTCAAGCGTGTTTCAGTTGTTCAATGTTTATGCGGGTTACCGTGGCACCTTGGCACCGTGTAACCGTTTCAGAGGATTAGAGAAATATTATGGCCTATACTGAATTGGGTACACCATTAATATTATTAACTATATTTTTTTAACATACGATAGTAGTATAAGCGCGAAATGGGCATAAGGTGTACGTGTGTCCCATAGTCTCTCTCTGCCTCTGAAACGGTAGCGAGCGTACAAGGTGCCACAGTTGTCCTACTGCTGCAGTCAATTTTGAAACGCTATCTTATTTGCATTCGCGCTATAGCATTACACATTAGGTTATACAACCCGCTAATTGTACCCATTTCGTTTGATTTTACCCCCTCAGTTACGGTTTTGTCCGGTTTTGTGCAAGGATGTGCGTAATTGTACCCATTTCACCTTGTTACCATGCCACGGTAACAAAAAATCACCGTTGCCCGATGCAGCGAGAGCGAGCGAGCGGCAAACCGCCGCCGCCGAAATGGAGCAACGAAAATGACACAGAACGTTCAAGCGACCAACGGCAAGGTGCTTCCGGACCTACAGGCACAGATTGCCGCGCTACAAGCGGAAAACGAGCGGCTTACCGCTGCCATCGTGAAAAAGAACACCTTGTCATTCAAGGTGTCCGAGAAGGGCGCCTTGTCGGTGTACGGGCTGCAGCGTTTCCCGGTTACCCTGTACGCCGCGTCTTGGGAGCGTATCATTGACGCGGTGCCATCGTTGCAAGCGTTCATTGCGGCCAACGCCGCGACCCTCTCGCGCAAGTAATTGCCCGATGCGGCATGGGTGTGACGGTGAACGCCACACCCTCGCTAAGCCCCTAACGCGCCGAGTCAAGTAGGGCGCGCCTTGCCGGGTGAAACCTGTAGAGCCCCCATGGGAAACCATGCTGGGGCTCGCAGGCGTTTGTCCCCACCCCCAGGCTGGCCAGGCCGGCGCCTCGCGCTTCGCGCGAGAGGGGTTCGCGCATACAGAATCCCAAAAAAGTAAATTAACCTTTTATTAAGCCTTGGGTGTCACGGTATAAGGTAACAGACAGGCGCTTCTCACGGCTCGTAGGTAACAGCTGCAAGGCCGCGAGCGGGACCGGGTGTCTGGTGTACGCAGCGGCCCGGTCCCAACCTTCCCAGGAGAACCACGATGGCACCGGCCAACCTCAAGACAGTAAAAGTGCTGGCAACCACTGGCAACAAGGCGTTCCCGACGTACAATATAAAGACGGCCGGCTCGAACCAGCTGCCGACGTTGAAACAGATCGCCAAGGCCACCAAGATGTTTCCTGGCGAGAACATGACGTGCCAGGACAGCGGTGGCCAGTTCAAAGGGTTGAAGACGGTAATAATTCCCGGTTATGTCAAAGGTCTTTAGTACTTGACTAACGATTGATACCGTGGCACCTTTCCACCATGCCAAAGTCAAAGACACCACGCCTTTACCGCGCCGATCGGCGCAACGAGTTCCGCGCCAAGGGTATCATCCGCGATTGGCGGAACTTCGGGTTTAGCGACCGGGCCAATCAGCAAGCCAAACTGTTGGAACGAAAGACGCAATGTTCAGAGGCCAACGCTCTCGTAGCCAAGGCCGCCGCCGCGCATGTGCGTACTGGTACCCGCCACGATATCCTTGCTACCCTGCGTAAGTACTGGAATACCCAGAAGAAAACGCGGGTGGTGTCCCGCATACTCCGTCAACTTGCAGCCTAGGAGATTAGCATGTTCCACATCATAGCTACGATCGTCGCTCTTACCTCTATTCCCCCTCTGGCGTATCGCAAGGTGCCCGTGTTCGACACCAAGGCCGCTTGCGAGGACTACCTTGCCGGCGATGAGTACAAGACCGAGGTTGAAGCTCTGAAGGCACAGGTCAAGATAGCTGCCGACGTTGACAGTGATATCATCTCGGTCTGCGTCGAGATTGAACAGCCGGAAAAGTGAACCCGCTGAGAAGCGAAGGCGGTAGAGGAACCCGTGGCGGCGACCCGCCGGCTACAACAAGGGCACGCGCCATGGGCCTCGAACATGAGTAACACCGAACACGACGCCATCGTAGCACGGTGGCCGGATATACCGGTATACCTTGATAGGAGAACCCATGTCATTACACCCATCGACATACAAGTTCCTGAAGCCGACAGACGACCAAATACACCAGATGGAGCAAGTACGTGCCGCGGCTAAAAGCTATAGCGACGTACTAGAACTTATGCTGCCAGATGGACCGGACAAGACGTACATCCTGCGAACACATCGGTCGAACGCCATGTGGGCGAACGTAGCCATTACACGCTTGCCGGATGGTACACCTAGGACAGAATAATGAGCCAGGCACGAGCAGCAATCCGCGCCCGCCGGAAGGCAAAGATGGACCCGCGGTACCGCCCGCCGAACGCCCAGAAGGTCAGTCGCAGACTGCAGCAGCTAGTTGAGCGGCAGAAACAGATGGCCGCCCGTAAAGGGAATAAGAAGCGATGACTATAGGTGATGCCATGTTAACCTGTATGGTGATAGTAATACTAGCTTGGATGTTTCTCGGGTTCGGAACACGGGAATGAATCTGCAGGTAGATCACACCCCGCCCAAGTGCCCGCGTTGCAACGAGCGCATGCGCAAGGCTATGCACAGAACCCGCGGTGCGATATGGTTCTGTCGGGGATGTAAGTGGGGTACCAAGCCGGTTGCGTTCAATCCACTAACCGATAACATCAAGATACTACAGTCGGACAGTGATACACCTCCTGAAGGATCGGACCGGGCATGAACACCCTCCCGGAAGGGTACATGGTTCTGTCTGAAAAGTCTGAACCCGAGTTTATGGGTGATGAACTGACCCACACGGTAAAATTCCAACTACCGAACGGGGAAGTACGGTACGCTGTTACCAAGGAGCCGTTGGAAGAGTTGTATAACTTCCTCAACGGTTTGATACGCGCGAAGATACTCTAATGGAAAAAGCCCTGATAAAGATGAAAGACGGGACGGAGTACGTCCGCACCGCGCAGCCATATGACGACTTCTGGTCCAAGGTGACCGCATTGCCAGGTTCATGGGATAACTACGCTTGCATCTACTGTTCGGTGGAGTTGGAGCGCGCCATACGGAAGCGCTGGAACGACTTAGGTTTGCCACCGGACAATGGACAGCGCGTCCCGCTGAAGGGGCTTGGTGATTTGCCGCTTGAGCGCGCGGCGGCGTTACATGCGCGATTTAACACTGGATTGGAGACACCTCATGTTCGTGAAGATGACAGACTTGAAGGGACGACCGATATATCTTCGGGCTGAACTGGTTGAGAGAGTACGTGAGCCAGTTGAGGGTGAGTACACTAGTGCCGATTCAATTCCTGGCGCGGTTATTATGTTTACCGGTGGCGGTATACAAGCGGTGCAAGAGTTACCTGGTGAAACGTCGCGTAGAATGCAGTCGCTGAAGCACGGTGGCGAAGTTGGCGGTCCAAAGTTACCGTGACGGTAACACGGTGCCCCTTGACAGATGGTTTACCAACGCGCTAGGATAGCTGCTTACCTCCGTTGTGTGTCTGACTGGCCCACTGGTCCCTCATAAGGAACGGTGGGCCTCTTTCTTGCCAGGGTATCCAATGATTAACGAAAACACCGTAATGATCGTGTTGCGCCTCGCCAACGAGGAAGTACCGGTGAACGCCATCGCCCGTGCCGTACAGGCCCCTTCTGATGAGGTACGGGAAACCATCCAAGAAGCCATCATGTACGGGAAGGTTCTCTCGATGCCGCGTAGCGACTGGCATCCGTTGCAACGCGGTAACCGCGGCGAGAACAGCAAGCTGACCGAAGAGGAACTTGTCTCGAATTGTCAGCGGACGTTCCACCTGACCAAGCTACATGCGTCGTTTTTGTCCGTGCTTATGCGGCGCAACGAGGTTACCAAGATAACCCTGCACCAGATCATTGAAAGTTGCCGCCGTCAGCCGCAAGACGAGGAAACCGATATAAAGATGGTGGATGTTATCCTGTGTAATCTGCGGAAGAAGCTGAAGCCGTTTGGGCTGCAAATCAAAACTTTATGGTCTTCCGGGTACTATATGGAACCGGACGTGCGGAAGAAGGCACAGGATATCATCCTTGAGAGGTTGAACGGTGAGACAGATGGCGCGAAAAAAGAAGCTAGCTACCCTGTCGGTCCCGGTAATAGCGCCGCCGCCGCGTTCCAAGGAGATATTTCCACTATTGGACGAACGGGCACTAATAACGTCCCTTTCCTCGGAAGTGGCACTTGAAACTCTTAACGATATTCGTAGCGGGACCATCCTCTCAATTATAGACGCTTACGACCGCCGCGTTCCTCGCGCGGTGTTCCTTGATATCGTTACTCATTCGCTGCCGTTATACGACTGGATTGGCAGCTTGGAGATGGTTAATCGGATAGCGGCGCTCTATACCCGACAGAAGGTATCAGAACCTGCCTTGGCCGAAGCGGCGGCTGAGTTCAGCAATCGGGCGGATAGTGCACGGCGCCACCTGTTGGGGCGGATGAAGGCCGTGGTGGCGTGTGCGCCTAGTGATGCAACGCTACATTAATCCATTAATTAGGCTATGGTGTATAGCGTAGCGGAATGAACGACTATTGGAAAACATTTATAGATTACGTGGTGGCGCCGTTGGCCATTGCGCTTAATCTTGTGTTTCAATTTTTACCGTCGGTCGCGTTTATCGTGCCGATTGTTTACTATAGTATACAAATTTACGAAAGCAGAACGTTCAAAGTGTACCGGCAGAACCTGCAGAATAGGCGTATGGCACAGCTATCTGCCAAGATACTTCGCCTAAAGGCGAAGATGGTAGAGAAGCAAGTGCAGGATGTTATATCCGCCGAGGTATCGCGGGTGGTATCTGCCGGTAAAGTAGCGCAAACCGCGGCAGTTGCTGACCTTGCAAATAATACTGTACATAAGGTTGAAATTGGACCTAAGTCCACGCTTTAGGTGTGAAGCGTTTGACATGTGCGTTGCCCCGCGGCCGAAGGCGTCGGGCTATCTCCCCGATCATACCACCATGCACCATGAGCGCAACGTACTGCAGGCAGTCGGCGACGTGCGAGAACCCCTCGGGGTCGTTCTTCTCTGGGATGTTCTTGAGGCCGCCGGCAGGGGATTTCTTGAACCGGTAGCCGCCGCTCATGGCGCGCATGAGCATGGGGCACTTCTGCTTGTTGATCAGGAGGGCGGCCTTGCCGTTTACCTGGCGCCCTAGAAGTGCTTCAACCGCGCGCAGGCGTGGGTCTATTTCGTTTGTAGGAGCAGGGATTGATGGCAAGCCAAACCGTTTTAAAGCGTCGAAGCAGCTTTCTTCTGCGATGCTTCCTTTTGCGACACCTGACGGGTCGCCCACCAGAGCCACCTTGCAGCCGATGTAATCAGGTGACCATAGACGAGGTTTTAGATTCTGCTCTATGTGCTTTTCCAAGCCGATGTTTGTCGCGGGGACTTCTTCATGTACTAAAAGCCTACCCATATGATCTGGTTGACATATCAGTGACCAAGGATTTCGTCCAAAGTCTTGACCTACTACCAGAGGATATGATGGGATTACAAGAGTACTTTCAGTACCATGAAAATCGGCCTGAAAGCTGGCACGGAAAACTGCTTCACCCGAAGGATCATTGCCATACTCGGCCTTCACGTAGCGATTGACCCAGGCGCTGTTCTCTCCGTACATGTTGACAAAATTTTCGTAGTAACGGCGGCCCTGTGCTCGTCGTGCAGGATGGCCTGGCGGTAGTGCGATTGTGCGCTCATTTTGCAGTAGATAGTCCAGATTTTCAGCGTTTGGGGACAAACCTGATGGTTGACGGAACATCTGCCAGTTGGCTGGCGGGTTCTCCATGAACTGATGCCACGGTGTCATCTCTGTGGGCATGTTCGTGTCCGCTATGATCCCGTACCACGTAGGGACCCCAAGCGCACCAGAAGGGTACCGGCCGCAGCGTCCTGAGACAGGCGCCACTACATCTAAGTTCATCTCGATCGCTTCGGATAGCCACGCACCGGTCAGCTGCATCGAAAGCAGTCGCGCCTGATCGGCAGCATCTTCCAGAGGTATAAACACCCATTCGGACCTCACGGTGTCAAAGTTGACGTGGAACGTGCCGTCACTTACTTTCCACTCGCCCAGCGGGGCGCTGGCCGTCAGCCACGACTTGCAATCTTTCAGGACGGTATCTTTCAGCTGCTTCAGCGTCTGACGGACGATAGCCCAGCGCGTGTAGCGGTATCCGTCTGCACCGGGGCGCTGTTGGATAGAGCGACGTAGAAGTTCCATGAGGCAGGAGGTTGTTTTGCCCGACCCGACTGGCCCGGCGATTAGCCGGCCGAATGCATCACTGGCCATGAACTCGCCGCAGGTATCCGGGGCGGTGTAGTCTACACTTGCCATTGTGCCCAGACTTTCTCTTGGCCGGCTTTTCGTAGGCGTTCCAGGTATACCTGCCAGTTGGCAGTAATGCCGTGTTCCGGGTGGATGAACGTAAGCGCTTGCGATGGCCGGCTATACGGCGCGCGTAGCTGAAGGCGTGCGTATTCGTCGTACCCCTTGAGGCTGTTGTTGCACAGCAGGCCCGGTAGAGAAATATACTGGTGCCAGTGTCCTATGATAAGTGTGTCAAAGTCGCGTCCGATGTGGCGTTCGCTGTTCCCTATTTTAACAAGTCCACGCATAATTGGACCGAGGGCGCCAATAATTCCATCTCCACCTTTCGTGCCCAAGCTATCCCCGTGAGTGAGCATAAACCGGTGTCCGAAGACGGAGAAGTGGTAATCTGCTTCGTTTGACGGGATGATTTGCACATGTTTGGTATCTTTACGGAACTCCCGCTCCAAGTTGCAGTAGATCGACCAGTCGTAGTTATGAAAGACGCGGCCCTTCATACGGGTCTTTTTGGTGGACCGTCCATGATTTCCAACTACTCCGGGAACAAACACGCGCCCGAATTTGGTGGCGAGTGTTTCTATAGCGCCACATAGATAGTCGGTAAGGTCGTTGACAGCCTGATGACTGGTGCGGTCGTTGGTGACGGCAAGTTCTTCGTGGATATCCCCGCCGATCATGTCGCCAGCGAGGCAGACTACTATGCCAGGGTATGCGGTATTAGCGCGTCCCATATGGTTGAAGCAAAGATCGATGGTGGTGTCCACCGCTTGTTTAATGCGCCGTTTAGCGATTGTTTTGTTATATTCGTTTAATCCGCCCACTTCATCCGGGTTCACTACTTCACCGTAATGGGTGTCCGATAATACGAGAAGAGGGCCACCGCGAGAACCGTTATTAACTCCCTTGCCGGTAATCCATTCGGGCGGTTCTGGTGGTCGCGCGGCTAGCCCCCATATTTCCTGGCGGATGGCTTCAGCGGTGTCGTTTTCGCGCCGTATTTGTTTGACGGTTTGATTGAGGCGGGTAATCTCGGTGTTCTTCTGCCGAATGATTTCTTGCGCGTCGGCAAGATAATCCTTATCAGTTTTGGTCTGGTTCATTGGTCTTCCTCTGTTTGTATCGTGTCTTTACTTCCATATTTTTCGGTGAGTGGTTCCACCGATATGCCTTCGCCTGTCGTTTCGGTGATTGTTCGTATTTCGATCGACTGTTCTTCCGATTCGGGCTCGCTTCGTGCCGTTGTGTCCGAAGTTTCCCTTTTGTCGAAGTCGAGTAGCGTAGGCGCCTCGCTTTCCCCTTCGGGGAGCGGTCGTATCGGGCGCGTCTCATTTTCAAACGAGAGTTTTTGGTTTCCGAGAGAGATGTTGATGGTGAACTTTTCACCGGTTCTGACACCCGCAGCTCCTTCTCCTACACCCGCCAATCGAGCTAGCAGCTTACCCGTTTCAACCGCACCTGACAATGGCTCGTTGGAGTTCGCCATCCGTGCACTTAGGCCAGGAAGTCCATCTTCCAGTGCATAGGCGGATTGAAATTTGATGCGATCTTGGACTGAGGCAACCGAGTTCCATTCTTGCACGAACGCGGATAATAGTTTGGCGTACGTGGGCGTGTTGCACAACACTGCATATTGTTCATCGTCGAGATTATAGTCGTGCAGGATGGCCGCTTTTTCGCGGATATCCATGGCCATTTCACGTGCGAGCTTGCCTAGTTCCGGCAACGTGAACGGCGGCGTGATGGTTGGAAGGCCAGGGTTCGTCATTAGCTTCGGCTTAATACATCCGTAAGCGGGGCATGTCAATGATTACCGCGGCGGTAACTAATCCGCGGTTAATGGCGTTTTTCATGGCACAACTCGGACAAGCTGGCGTTATGAACGTCACCCCACCGGCTGTCCTAGAACAGCAGCTAGCTGCACGAGCGAAACAAAAAGCCGATGCGGCTGACGCCGCGGTAGCGCAGCCGGATGTGACCCCACTCGCCGGATATATAAAGAGCCAATTCGAGATTTTCCGCAACCACCGCAACACGGTGAACGGGTGGTCAGAGCGCCTTCTAGTCGCTCTGCGGACGTTCAATGGCCAGTACGACCCCAGCAAAATTCAGCAAATTCGCCAGTTTGGCGGGTCCGAGGTATACGCGAGAGTTATTGCACAGAAATGTCGTGCGGCCAGTTCCCTGCTTCGCGATGTATACCTTAGCGAGGATCGCGTATGGGGCATACGCCCCCCAGCGGACCCGGAGATTCCAGACAACATTAAACAGTCTATTGATGCCTTGATGCAACACGAGCAGCAGCTGATCCAGCAGCACCTGCAACAGCCGCCGAAACCACAGGACGTTGAGCAACGGCGCAGGGCTCTACTAGAGGATGCACGCGACGCAGCCAAGGTGAAAGCTACACAACAGGCCCGCGATAGTGAGGACAAGATTGAGACAATCTTACGGGATGGTGGGTTCTATCATGCCCTTGCGGAGTTTCTTGTCGATCTGCCGATTTTTCCGTTTGCTTGTATCAAGGGGCCGGTCGTCAAGGTGGTGCCGACAGTAACCTGGCCGCAGGGCGGCGGACGGCCGACGATTGTGCAGAAGCCACGGTTGACATGGAATAGGGTATCCCCGTTCGACCTATGGTGGACACCAGGTGTAGGGGACATCTCTAATGCGAACGTCATCGAAAAACTGCGTGTTACGCGCGCTGAACTCAACGATCTACTTGACCTACCCGGCTACAACCAAGACGAGTTGCGTGCCGTCCTCGACGAATACGGGCGCGGCGGTCTCTACGACAACTGGGACACGACCGATGCAGAAAGGGCTGTCCTGGAAAGTCGTGAGAACCCCGCCTGGAACCGCTCCGCTATGATTTCAATGATGGAGTTCAATGGTAATGTCCAAGGTAGACTCTTGCAGGATTACGGTTTGGCGGTTGAAGACGAACTTCGTGACTATCACATTCAAGCCTGGGTTATTGGTTCTCATGTCATCAAGGCCCAGTTATCCCCTAATCCTCGGCAACGGCATCCTTATTTTATCACGTCTTTTGAAAAAGTACCTGGAACGCCGGTCGGAAATGGGCTGACCGATCTGTTAGTTGACGTGCAGGAGAGCGCGAACGCGTTCTTACGCGCGTGGATCAACAACGCGTCGATAGCGTCAGGCCCACAGGTGGTTATCAATGCCGATCGGCTCAGCCCCGAAGAGAACGCCGAAGACCTATACCCGTGGAAGCGGTGGTATGTTCGCTCTGATCCCGTGGGTAATAACAGCCAAGAACCTATTAGCTTCTTCATGCCTACGATGAACGCGGAACAGTTGAAGAGTTCCTATGAGACGTTTATTTCAATTGCGGACGACGTTTCTGCTATTCCTAAGTACGTGGGCGGTTCGGCTAGTTCTGGTGGTGCTGGTCGTACGGCTAGCGGGCTCGCTATGCTTATGGGCAACGCTAGTAAGATACTGCAAAGTGTGTCAGCGAATATCGATCGGGACGTGCTTGAGGAAGCACTAATGCAGTTGTGTGACCTGGTTATGTTGACCGATACATCGGGCCTATTGACAGGTGAGGAAAAGGTAAGTGTCCAGGGCGTCACGGTTGCCATCCAGCGCGAGACGATCCGTCAGCGCCAGATTGAGTTTGCTCAGACGACCAATAACCCGACCGACATGAAGATCATCGGGCTGAAGGGCCGGGCCGCTATCCTCCGTTCTGTTGCTGCGACGATAGGTATGTCGGGTGAGAAGGTGGTTCCGTCTGAGCAGGCCATGGAAGCCATGGAGCAGCAGGAGAAACAGCAGCAGGCTAGCGGCCAGGGCGCGACCACCCAGCACGTGGAAGCTGGTATCCAGAAGGGTGTTCAGGCGGGTGTCAGTCGCATCGTGACCGAGTTGACCGCGGGCGGCCTGGCGCAGGAGTTTGCAATGCCAGAAGGCATGCCGACCCATATTGGTACACCTGGTACTATGCCGCCACCGCAGCAACCTGGTCAGCCAGGTCAACCGGGGCAGCCGCAGGGTCAACCGCCGCAGGGTGGGATGCAGCAGCGTGCGGCTCAAGCGCAGGGTAACCGGCCGAAACAACTGGTCGGCGGCGGGATGGCCCCTGCTACATCGGTTGTTGGAAACCAACCAGGCCGCTCGGCACTGCCTATATCGCCGGGTGTCGGGTAATTGTTACCGCGACGGTAAAGCCCGCTTTAAGGATCGGGTGTTAGAGCTATAGCGAGAGATTCAAAGGGGACCTGTCATGGCCATCTTGAGTAGCAAACATTACGACACCAATCTTCTTGGGGTCGTTTTGAAGCAGGTTGTCGATGCGGTGAACGCTGGCAACGTGGGCGGGCCGACTGGTCCTTCCGGTAAAACCGGGCCGACCGGAGCAACTGGACCATCCCAAGGGCCGGTTGGTCCTTCAGGTAATACTGGTCCAACCGGGCCTACTGGTTCAGTTCAAGGTGTTGTGGGTCCTGGCGGTAGCCAAGGTAGCACAGGAAACACGGGTCCGACCGGTAACACCGGTCCCACGGCATCGTCTTCTGCGGGTGCTACAGGTCCGACTGGTCCTAATCCTGGTGTAACTGGTCCAACCGGTATCACAGGTCCTACTGGTAACGCTGGCGGATTTACTGGAAACACCGGGCCGACCGCGGCGACTGGTCCAACAGGCAACACTGGTCCAACAGGTAATACGGGTGCCCAGGGTGTAACCGGCCCTGTTCTGGGTGCCACAGGTCCTACAGGTGCGGCGGCTGTCACAGGTCCGACTGGGCCGACCGGTCAATCTACTGGGCCGACCGGTAACACCGGTAATACGGGCGCAAGCGTGACCGGGCCTACGGGCAACACCGGCAACACCGGCAACACCGGCAACACCGGCAACACCGGACCTACGGGAACGGTAACTGGGCCTACCGGAGCTACGGGCGCTTCTACTGGTACTACCGGTAATACCGGTAACACCGGTAACACTGGGCCGACAGGTGCAGTCGGTGCTACCGGTAACACTGGTAACACTGGTAACACTGGACCGACTGGCACGGTGACTGGTCCGACAGGTCCGTCATCGGGTCCAACAGGTCCTACAGGTGCTACCGGCGCTACTGGTACAGTAGGGTTTGTGGTTATTCCGCCTACGTTTGATCCGCATAACGTCGGACAGGTGTGGAACAATGGAGGGGTATTAACGGTTTCAGCGGGTTAATCATGCCGCGGTGGCCGAAAGGATATACACCTCAGACATATGCTAAATATAGAGCTAAGTGGGTAGCTAGGTATCCTGAAAAAGCGAAGCGTTGTTATGCAAATACGCACCTTAAACGTAAGTACGGTATTACACTCGCTTATAAAGAGGCACTACTTGTTGCACAGGGGTCAAAGTGCGCGGCATGTGGGGGTTCCGATCCGAAGGCTAAACAAGGTTGGCATCTTGACCACGATCATAAGACCGGAAAGATACGAGGGCTCTTATGTTTGCCATGTAATGCAATAGCAGGGTATGCGGCTGATAACGTAGACCACCTTAGCCTTGTTATTAGTTACCTGATTAAACATAGATCGGAGTAGAACATGTCCACTGGTGCAACTGGATACGGTCCTGGCGGCCAGGTGTCGAACATCGGGTACGAGAGCCAGTTTCCCGGTGCTCAGCCTTTGGTGACACCGGATAATATTACTGCCGCCGTTCCGTCTGCGTCTTCTCACGGCGTGTATGATGACAACTATGTTTCGGCGGTCCTGAAGGAAGTCGTTGACATGATCAACGACCGGGATGTGCCGGGTCCTGCGGGAACTGTAGGTGTTACAGGTGCGACTGGTGTAACCGGACCCGCTGGCGGCGCTACTGGTGCAACTGGTTCCAGCCCGACTGGACCCGCGGGTCCTCCGGGTGGACCGACAGGACCAACAGGACCGACAGGTTTGGGTGGACCAACAGGAAACACCGGGAACACCGGGTCTACTGCGCTAAATCAAACAGGTCCGACCGGGCCGACTGGCGGATTCATTGGGCCGACTGGTAATACCGGGAATACCGGGAATACGGGCACGGCGGGAACTACAGGAAACACCGGTCCGACCGGATCGTCTCCTACAGGAAACACCGGCAACACCGGCAACACCGGGCCAACTGGTGCGACTGGTTCTGGCTATTTGAATGCGTTTACTGGGCCGACCGGACCTACCCCTGTTTCCGCTACTGGTAATACCGGTCCTACTTCAACGTCGGGCGTTCCTGGTCCTACCGGTCCAACCGGTGCCCCAGGATCGGGTCCTGCCACTGGGAATACCGGGAACACCGGTAACACTGGACCGACAGGACCAACCGGTGCGACTGGACAAGGTTTTGCTGGTCCAAAAGGACCGTCGTCCGCGGCTGGCGGCATTGTCACCGGGCCGACAGGCAACACCGGGCCGACAGGCAACACCGGTAACACTGGTAACACCGGCAACACCGGTAGAACTGGTCCAACCGGTGCGGCCGGTGCTAATCCGAAGGGGCCGACTGGTCCAGTCGTGAAGGGAACTAATACCGGCCCGACAGGTCTGCAGGGGCCAAATGGTCCTGTGCCTACTATCACGGTCTGGATACCCCCGAAGGTGGACCCGCAACTTGGCGGCGCTGTTTGGATCAATCCGGGCGTTCCGAGTGATCCGTCGCCGACAACTGGTGTTGGTGTGCTTCGTATCTCGACAGGTGAAGGCGCTTCGCCGCCGTCACCATCTCCGGGATCAGGCGTGGGCCATTAGGCGCTTGACACTCCTAAATAGTTGGTGTTAGAAACGGGTCCTCGCCAGAAACGAGGACCTTATGTCTCGCCTCTGCCTCAGTATGATAGTTAAAAACGAAGCGGACAAAATTCTCCGTTGCCTTCACAGTATCGCCCCCTACGTTAGTTGCTACGCCATCGCCGACACCGGTTCGACCGATGGTACGCAGGTGCTGGTTGAGGAGTTCTTCGATAAGCTCGGTGTACCAGGGCAGATTGTCCAAGTACCGTTTAAGGATTTTTCCCAGGCGCGTAATGCAGCGCTTGAAGCTGCTCGCGCTTATACAGGTAGTCCTTTCGATTATATTTTGCTTTGTGATGCTGATATGGAGTTAGTAGTTGAAAACAAGAGTGTATTCAACAATTTGATCGAAAAATCGTACAATATCGTGCAGCACGGCGGCGGTATTGTATACCCTAACAAACGCCTGGTGCACCGGCTTACGCCTGGTGATTATCGCGGCGTCACCCATGAGTATCTTGACATTGGGAACAGTGCGGATTTGACCGGTGTGCACTTTATCGACCATGCGGATGGCTCCAACCGACCCCAGAAATATAGCCGGGATATTCGTTTACTGACGGAAGGGTTGCGACAGGAGCCTAATAACGGGCGGTACCTGTACTACCTTGCGAATACATACCGTGACGCGGGCCAACCTCGCCCTGCTATTGCTCACTATAAGCGGCGAATTGCGCTAGGTGGATGGGATGAAGAGATTTGGTCGTCCATGTACGAGATGGCGAAGTGTTGGAAAGACAAGAAAAGCGAGGATCACTACGTGACAGGTATGCTTGATGCTTATTCTTATCGCCCATCGCGAGCTGAAACGTTGTACGATTTGGCTCATTACTACCGTAACAAAGGGAAGAATGCCGCCGCGTTGATATTTGCTAAACGCGCACTCGCTACCCCCCTGTCGGGTGATGCGTTGTTCGTGTCGCCCCATGCGTATAAGTATGGCCCGCTTGAAGAGATATCGATCACCGGGTTTTACGGTACTCCACAGGAGCGGCAAGAAGGGCTCAAGGCAGCGGATGTTCTATTAATGGACCGCGAAGCGCCTGAATGGTCTAGGAATGGAGCACGGTCTAACATGTTCCACTATCTGCAGCCGCTTGCGAAGCACCTGCCGTCGTTTGAAGCGAAGCAGATCAACTTCACGCCGCCCGAAGGGTATGTGGCGATGAACCCGTCGATAGCTCGTATAGGTGACCGGTACGACATGCTTATTCGCACGGTGAATTATACGATGAATGAGCAAGGTCAGTATCTTATCCGTGCCGGCGATGGGTCGATCACCAATGATAACCCGATCCATACGCGCACCTTTCTGGTTGGCTTGTATGACGATTTGTCGGCTGGCGATCCGAAGGAAGTCACTTTGCCGGTTGATTGGCCGGCACCGAAGTACCTTCTTGTACGGTCATGGGAAGACCTACGCTTGATTGCCCGCGGTAGCGAATTATGGGTGAACGCAGCTGTACGTGAGCACGCGGACGACGGTCTACCGGAACAGTTTGAGGGGCAGATAGGTCACGATGGGCGCCTTATAAATTGGCGCCTGATGACGCATCAACCACGTGAATGTCAGAAGAACTGGTGCCCGATCGAGGGTACTAATGACTACCAGTATTATCTTGGGCATGTTGTGGCCGGGCGGGGCGGGCCAGGGATTCAGTATCACAAACCTATGCAAGATACCGATGACATGCGTGGCGGCACACAGTTGGTGAAGTTCAATGGGGGCTGGTTGACAATTGTGCACGAGGCGCAACCGAACCCACAGAACGGGAAACGGTACTATTGGCACCGGTTCGTGTATATGGACCATGAATTTAAGCCCGTGCACATTACGCACCCGTTCGTGTTTCATGATAGGGTTATAGAATTTGCCATGGGGCTCGTGTTGAAGGATGACCGAGTGTACGTGTCGTACGGTCGCCGTGATTGCGAGGCTTGGTTGTGCTCGTTCACGCGGAACGATCTACACGATTGGCTAGAACGCTCATGACCAAGGTTTGCATTGTCACCGGTTTCACGCCAATTCCTGATCATCCGCGCAAAGAGGAAGAGTATAATATTCTTGCTCGACACTTTACTGAAATAGCCCATGTGCCGCGCTTAGTGTATAGGACGGCCCTACAAAACTGTTGGCTGCGGCAATGGTTAGATCGAAACAATCTTTCCGGCGTATTTGTATCACGGGGAGACAATCCGGCTAAAAACACTCTGGCTTATCATATAGTTCAGCATCAGAAGACAGAGTGGCTAAAGTGGGCAACTCAAGACGATGCCTACTCTGATACGTTTGTGTGGTTGGATTTTGGTATATTTCATCAACCAGGTGTTACCGCCGCGGTAATATCAGAGTTCTTGAAGCGCGTTCGTTTGAATGATTTCGCGATACCTGGTTGTTGGCCAGTCGGCCATAGTGGGGAGCCTAATTGGAGGTTTTGCGGCTCGACTGCGGTGGTTCCGCGTGATAAAGTTTCAATATTTGATTCGATGACGAGAATGGTTACTAAGGATCGTGCTAGAGAACAGAACCGGGTATCCTGGGAAATTAATGATTGGGCCGACGCGGAAGTAGAGCACGGTTTACCCGTGAGGTGGTATTCAGCAGATCACAACGAAAAACAGTTCACCAACTACGTATAGAGGGTACCATGGGTCATGATTTCATTTTGACACCGGCCATTGAGCACGGTTGGGGCGGTAAGGTACCGATCGAGCAGCCACTTATAGAGTGGGCGCGGCAGTTTCAAGATAAAAGTAAGACGGCGATTGATGTAGGCGCGCATGTCGGCGATTGGTCCGTAGATATGTCGCAGTACAGCGAGGACGTTCACGCGTTCGAAGCACAGCGTTTGACTTATGGTCTGTTGATTGCCAACTGTTCGTGGTATACGAATGTCCAGTGTCACAACATGGCTCTAAGTGATGAGAAGGGTCCTGCCACCCTGCATCTTGTTGGTAGGGATGGCGGTAAGTCGTCCCTCCTAAAGACGCCAATTCATGTGGAACTATCTCATGAATATGTACGTATGGTGCCCCTAGACTGGTACGATATCGACAATATCGCGTTGATCAAGATAGACGTTGAAGGGCATGAACGACAAGTTATCAAGGGGGCGCTTAAAACCTTACAGCGTTCCGGGTGGCCCCGTATTATTTTCGAGTGTTGGTCCTATCCCTGGTTTACATCGCAGAAGGCCAAGTTGATGGACTACATCGCTTCGCTAGGCTACACGGTGATCCCCATCGATTGGCCGGACATGTACCTCGCAGAACGGAGAGCGTAATGGAACGAACCTTACTATGTGATCTTGCCAAAAAGTATGGCACGGATAAAGGTCATCGCGATGATAACGGATGGGGATATACTCCGTTCTACTATGAGGCGTTCAAAAACCGCCGGTACCGGGTTAAGCGGGTGTTCGAACTGGGTATCTGCGGGTTCCGTGATATTCCGAATAACACTGTCGGCGCTAGCCTCAAGATGTGGGCTGAGTTTTTCCCGACTGCCCAAGTTATCGGGGTGGACCGGGACTCCAAGTTCATGTTGAACACAGGCCGCATTTGGTCATTTATCGCGGATGAAACTCAACCAGATACCATGATTGGTCCACTGCTTGCCGGCGGTGGTAAGTACGACCTGATCGTGGATGACGCGATCCATGACCCCCATGAGCAGATCGTGGCGCTTCGCACCATGCTGCCGTATCTGGCGGAAGATGGTGTGTATGCGATGGAGGATGTGTGTCCTGGCAAGCTGCCGCACAGTGATCTACATGCCTTGTTCGATATGATGCCGGATGGTATTAAGGTGGAAACTATTGAGACCCACAAGCCGGAACGACTTCTGCTGATCCGTTGGGCTCTTTAAGGGCGTCTTAATCGTCTTGCGCTATCTTCCGCGTACAGGGTTTGCAATTCCTAGCAGGAGGTTACTATGGCTGGTGGATTTAGTGAAAAGGCATCGAACGTGCATGGTGGCCACGGCAGCAAGTCCGGCATGCAGGACTCCAAGTCGGAGGGCCTGGGCAAGGGCAAGGTAGCTAAGGTTGAAAAGCAGCACGACGCTACCAGTGATTTCGCTCAGGGCGGCGATACCCCGATGTTTGGCGAGCAGGCTGCTGGATCGCAGAAACCGGCCACTACCGCGCATGACGTAAAGGGTGGGGCTCCCGGTGCGGAGTTTGCGAAGGGTGGATCGAGCAAGATGTTCGATTACCATCCGTCGGCGCCGGCAACAGCGGGCATTACCAGCGCTCGATAAGCGTGGAGGTAATCATGGCTTTCTCGGTCGCGAAGAAAGGACCAAAGCAGATACCTGGCCCCAAGGCGCCTAAGTTCGTCTTGGGGTCTAAGCCGCCGGGTATGCGTTCGCCGCGGATCAAGCCTATCACTGGGCAGACGCAGTACGGCAAAGAGTCCGGACAGCCAAGTCCGACCGAAGTAGGCGGGACGTTCGGCGATATTATGCAGCCACGGGAGTCGTAAATGGGTCCGCTCAAGAAACATCTTACCCCCATCGGGAAGGGTGGTATCACCAAGCACTCTGGTAAGGGCTCCATGAGCCAAGCTGTTCCGAAGGGCCAGCTGCAGACATTGACCCCTGGCGCCCCACTCGACCGCACCATGAACACCTATGCCAAGGCTACCCCTATGGCCAACCCTGTGCCGTCTACAGGTATGCCGACTGCCTCGCCTATTGGCGGCATGCCGCCAATGGGTGGTGGCCCTGGCGACGTGTAATGCCCGATAAGACCAATACCGACAAGTTAAAGGCCCGTTTTCACTCGCTTTTCCGTGGCGCCCCGGAGCAATTCGAGGCTGCGCTATTCGAGTTCGAGCTTTATTGCGAGGATGTTGCCGATGCGGTTATCAAGGCGGATGCGTCTACAATCCTTAATATACAAGGGCGTATCCAGCAAACCAAAGCTATTTTAACTTTTCTTAAAGAAAGTAGGGATTACAAACCTAGGCAGCAGCCCGCACCGCCCACCCGTCCCTAGGAGCCGTGCGCGCCTAGGAGATTACCGTGAATAAGCAAATAGATGTTACGGTTGATGCTCGTGGTATGTCACAGCCGCCGGTTGATCCCAGTGTTACCCTCCCATCTTCAGTACGTAAAGCGTCCAGTGCAGCGGACAAACTACATGCGCAGGCTTATGCCACCCAGGCCGCCGCGCCAGCGCCAGTAGAGCCTGCTCCTGCGGCCCCGCCAGCGCCGGTAAAGCCTGCTCCTGTGCCCCTGCCAGCGCCAGTAGAGCCTGCTCCTGCGGCCCCACCCGCTCCTACGGTGAAACCTGATCCGAATGCTACTCCGGGTTCTCCCGAGTTCGAAGCACATACGTATCAGTCTATGAAGGGTCGTTATGACGCATCACAACGGCAACTTGGCATAGCGCACGAGCAACTACGTCAGCTTGGCAACGAATTGATGCAGACGCAGGCGCTTTTGGAGAAGGCACCTACGCAACGTGCCGTGGCGCTGGGAACTGCACCGGCTCCTGTTGCTAGGCGTGTTACCGAGAAGGATGTTGAGACTTACGGTAATGAACTTATCGATCTTGCGGCGCGTGCTGCGGAAGACGCCATTGCTCCAAAGTTGAGCAAACTAGAACAGGAAAATGCTGAACTACGCCAGCGGGTTCAACAGACCGGCCGACAGACGGCGGCTATTTCTGTTCATTCGGCACTTGACGAGCAGGTGCCTGGTTGGCGTGAAATTAACACAAGCCCGCAATTCACTGATTGGCTCCGTTTACCTGATATTTACTCGCGTCAGGTACGACATAGACTATTGAATGCTGCTTTCGCTGCCGGTGATGCCGCCACGGTCGTAGCGTTCTTCCAAGGGTTCATCCGAGATGGACTCGCAACCGGCAGCATAGAGCCGGCGACACAGCAGCCCGCAGCGGGTAACCCACCCCCTGCACCTAGGCAAGCAGCCGTCGCACTGGACTCTTTAGCCGCTCCCGGCAGGGCTAAGCCGGCCCCTGGTGGTACCCCCACTACGCCCGCGGATAAGCCAGTCTACACCCATCAGCAAATTCGCGACTTCTATACTCTCGTGCGCAAAGGTGCGTTCGTAGGACGGGAAGCCGAGAAAGAGCGCCAAGAGGCTGCAATCTTCGCGGCACAGGCAGACGGGCGTATTCGCTAGAAACCGGGGTTAGCTAATAACTGGTTGACCCCATCGTGTAAACAAGGGGTTAACCATGACTATCCCGACAACCGGTTTTCCTGCGGCTTCCGCCGGTACTATTTACCCGGTCGGCTCGGCGCAGAATAACCTCCAAGCTACCGGGTTTATCCCGGAAATTTGGAGTGGTAAGCTCGTTGAGAAGTTCTACGCCTCGACCGTGCTCGCTGCCATCAGCAACACCGATTACGAGGGTGAAATTCGCAACAAGGGCGATCGTGTAAAGATTCGCACCAAGCCCACCATCTCGATTCACGCTTACTCGTCTGACCAGCTGCTCGGTCTTGACCGGCCGACTGGCGGTACCGTAGAGTTGTTCATCGGGAATGGTCTATACTTCTCGCTGATCCTCGATGATGTGATGGAGATTCAGTCCGACCTGAACATCCTGTCCATGTGGTCTGACGACGCGGCGCAGCAGCTGAAGATCGCGGTGGATAACGACGTTCTTACCGGTATTTACAATACCGGCGTGGCGCCGTTCAACCCGTTCAACGTTGGCACAACTGCCGGCGCTATCACGGGCAACCTTAACCTCGGACAGAAGGGCAACCCGCTCTCCGTGGTTGGGCGCAACCCCGGCCAGGGTGATATCGAAATCACCGACGTTCTTCTCCGTCTTGGCCAAGTTCTGGACGAACAGAACATCCCGGAAGTCGGCCGCTGGGTCGTCATGCCGGCGTGGGCTGGCCGCCAGATCAAGCAGTCGGAACTGCGTCAAGCCTACCTCTCGGGCGACAGCGTGACGATGCTCCGTAACGGGCGGCTGGGCATGGTGGATCGGTTCACCATCTACATCAGCAACCTGTTGCCGAATAACTCGTCCCAGCCGTCGCTGTTCAACGCGGGCGAGTGGCCAATTTACGCGGGCCATGCTCACGGGCTGACCTGGGCTTCCCAGATCAGCAAGGTTGAGACGCTTCGGTCCGAGTTGACCTTTGGCCAAATCCTGCGCGGTCTGCAGGTGTACGGCTACCAGGTCGTGGACGGCAAGGCTCTTGCCCAGGCACAGGTCACACCGAACCAGTAATGGAACGGCCTAACGTGACTGTATAGGGGGGCGGCCCGCGGATGTACCGGGCCGCCCTTTCCTTATCAAGCCCTTAACCCCCCGGTGTTACCGTGGCAGTAACGCGAGGGCGCCATGGTTGACGTTGCATTCAATGACCTTCCCGAGAATCCGTCGCTTGACGCAGTTGAGGATTACATTACGGATGCGCGAGTGCTTCTGCTTGATACGGTGATCCCTTATCGTTATGGGGATAACTCCCTGCTGATTTCCATGAACGCTATGATTGCGCAAATGCGCCGCCTGCGGCCGGACCTTTTCGTATACAGTCATGAGGATTTGCCGGCGTTTACGGCGGTGGATGACACGGTTGTAAATATAGAGAACCAGTTTAGGCTGGCCTTGGTTTATGGCATGGTGTCCCATGCGCTCGCTCGCGACCAAGAGGACGTACAGGACGCCCGCGCTACGTCGTTCATGGGGTTGTTCGAAAACATGTTGCTAGGGTTGAAGATGCCCGTCATGCAGGGTGGTGGGGTAAGCAAGGGAAAGGGATAATCCATGACCGTGCCGAAGAAGGACCTTAACTACCTGTTGAACCAGGCGCGGGTGAAGTTGCCCGGTTCGTCGGATCAAGGTATCAAGCATGAACTGTATGAAGTGCTCCACGAGTTCTTCGATACTACAAATGCGTGGAAGCAGGATGTGCAGATTCAAGTGCAGCCGTTGATCCAGGCATACAACATCAGCGTGCTGTCGGGGCAGATTATTCGGTTGTTCACGGTGCTAGATCAGAACCTTATCCAGCAACCGGCGGTCTTAATGGCGCCTAGTCTACCTGGACCGCCTGGCGGGTCTACGTCGGGGCCGACTAGCATCAATCTGCCGCCGAACCCGAGCACTATGGCGGATTTCATGACACTATCGCTGCAGCTTCAATATTCGAACCCGCAAACGTTTACCGCGTCATTGATTACGAACGTGACGCAGCCTAACGATAATCATGGCATTCCTGATATGCCGGATTGGACGTTGGCAAAGTTTGGGCGCGTAATTCTTGATGGGTTGCTTGGTAAGATGATGGGCCAGCCTAGCAAGAGCTACACGCAAGACAGCCTTAGCGTTTATCACTTAAAACGGTTCCGCGATGGGATGGCGATGGTGCGTGTTGCGATGACCCGTTCGAACTCGGTGGGTTCACAGAACTGGGCCTTTCCGCAGCAATTCAGGACTCGTAACCAGCGCGGAGGCGTGTCGGTGGGCAGTCAGACAGGATTTGGGTTTTAATCATGAGCAGCGTTCAAGTTCCGACAACGATGGCTCGCGTCAATATGACGATCGCGAACAATGGGACGTGGATGGACGCCTTCCAGATAGGTACGCCCGGCGACCTTACATGGAGTTTCACTGGACAGAATTTCCGTGTGGATGTTAAAGCGGACAGGTTATCGTCGATACCGTTGCTGACCCTTTCTACGCCGCTTGGTACAATTGTTGTGGATGACCCCATACAGCGCGTGCTGCATTTCAACGTGTCTGAACAGATACTTGCCGCCGCTAATCTGGTGCCAGGAGAGTACTGGTACGACCTGGTGATGTACGACGCATCTAGCCCGTCCGTACGTGTGCCGCTTATGGGTGGCAAGTTGAAGGTGAAACTCGGGATCACCGGAGGATAAAATGGTTGTCAGTGTAAATCAGCCAGCCCCGGTCGCGTCCCAGCCGGTTGTAGTTGTAGGTGGCCCGACTGGTCCTGCTGGTACTCCTGGCGGACCTACGGGTAACACCGGGCCGACCGGTATAACCGGTCCTACGGGATCGACCGGTCCGCTTGGATTTACTGGCGCCACTGGTTTCACGGGGGCGACCGGTCATACTGCAGCTACCGGTCCTACTGGGTTCACAGGTCCGCCGGGAAATTTTGGCGCAACAGGCCCGACCGGTGGAGTAGGCCCGGCTGGTAATCCCGGTAGTGCTGGTGTAACTGGTCCGACGGGTTATACCGGTAACACCGGTAACACCGGGGTAACGGGGAACACCGGGAATACTGGTAATACTGGGAACACCGGACCGTCCGGCGGTCCGACTGGTCCCACCGGTAATACTGGCAACACAGGGCCATCTGGCGGACCTACGGGTAACACCGGGCCGACCGGGAACACCGGGCCACTAGGTACCGGACCTACCGGACCTACCGGTAACACTGGGCCGACTGGTGCTGTTGGGCCAACTGGAACCGCTTACGATATCAACATATTCATTCCTGGTGGGCCGCCGTCTGGGCGGCTCGTCTATCGTCTGCAGGCTACAAGGAACTTTTCGCTACCTGCTTCGTTGGCGGGATCGGAAGCGAGTGCTGGTGCCGCGGCAACGGGGAGTCCGGTGTTCACTCTGGCGAAGAACGGAGCAAACATTGGGACGATAGTGTTCGCTGTGTCGGCCACAGGGGCGTTCTCGTTCCCCATAAAAATTTCCTTCTTGATAGGGGATATCTTCACGATTACAGGACCGAACCCACAGGACTCAACGCTTTCTGATATAGCGCTCGATCTGCTGGCTGGTATTCCGTAGGAGGGCTAAATGGCGTCACCTGCGGTAGACGGCACAGCCCGTATAGATTTCACGAGTGCGAGTTCGGGAGTTGCTACGCTTACTACTACGCAGCCTGGTGACGCCATTTTTGCGTTGGTGGTTTGGGGTGGCAATTTTACTCAAGGCGCCACGACATATGGTGCCACGTCTGTTGCGTCGATATCCAGCGCGCACACTACTAATTGGCAGAAGATTGCGTCTGGGAACGCCAATGGTACCGGTGCCCCTACTTCACCTGCTACCGGGGCTACGTGTTATGCGGAGTTATGGCAGGGTTTAGCGGCGGCGCCACTTACCGCTGAAGCCATAACGGTCAATATGACCGGCGGTGTCAACAGTAACGTTGATAGCGGTCAAATGGCCGTGTTTGGGGTATCCAGTGCGACTGGGTATACGGCGCTGGCGCAAGACCCGAACGCGTTAAGCCTGGCAACCACGGTGTCATATGACAGTCACGCGGCGGTTCCTGGCCCTAATGCTCTAGCTACGGTGAACATCACTACTACGAATGCTGCCGATTTGTTGTTGGAGTTCTTTTGCAATATCAACGCGGCTGTTGGGCAAGGTATACCTGCCGGATTTACAACGCTGATTACACACGCAAATGCCAGTGGAAATTTCTGGGCGGGTATTACGTCGGGATATGAGCAGGTAGCCGCTGCCCAAAATAACGTGGCGATTACGACCAGCAATACTATCGGATTTACAGAGGGGTGGGTTTACATCGTTCTCGCGTGTCAGAATGGTCCAGGCCGTGCTGCGCCACCCCCTGCAACATTTTCAATGTGCTCAACTACTAATGTTCACTAGAGGATAATATGGTAGGTTTGTGGGTTGGTATAGGGGAAGAGGTTTTTGTAGTGCCACCAGGGCCACCACGGGAGTTTGATATCTTGGATAAACGTTGGGAGTTTGCCTTGGAAAAGGATGCCATCGTGTTCTATGTGAAGGAGGACTAAATGCTAGGCGCTCGTAATCTACAGGTGCAATCGCGCCAGCTGGTCCGCGTTAACTATGATCAGTGGTTGGACTGCGCTCGGGGTGAGACGATTCAGTCTGTTAACGTGACGGTAATTCCAGTTTCAACCCCGGCAACTGCCGCAACCGTTGATTCGGTGTCGGTTCTTCCCGATCGGGAAGGCGTTATGTTCGTAGTTGGAGGGCCGGGTGTGGTAGGTGACCAGTTTAACCTTGAAGTGCAGATCACTACCAGCCTTTCGCAATCTCGTGCGGATTTGATCGGGGTCACGGTTGTAGCGATATCCTAATGGCGAATGATAGCTGGGTTTTTAATGTGGGACCAATTGTGCCGGGTGCTCAGGCGACCCCGACCCCTATTGCTTATATTCCTGGTATTGTTGGCCCTGCTGGGAATACTGGTCCTACGGGTAACACCGGAGCGCAAGGTATCCAGGGCGTAACAGGCCCTACGGGTAACACCGGAGCGCAAGGTATCCAGGGCGTAACAGGCCCTACGGGTAACACCGGGAACACCGGTCCTACCGGAAACACTGGTCCTACCGGAAACACTGGTCCTACCGGAAACACTGGTCCTACCGGAAACACGGGGAATACAGGTTCCCAGGGGTTACAGGGTATTCCTGGATTAGCAGGGGAGGACGGTGATGATAGTCTTGTTTCACTAGGGCCGCGATTTAATGGTATACTTCCCGCTCGCGGTTTTTTCAGTATTAAGATTCAATTTTTTATTACTACGGGCACTTATACCCCAACACCTGGTATGGTGTTTTGCATTGCTGATTGCGTAGGTGGCGGTGCCGGCGCTGGCGGTGCAGCATCAACTGTTGGTACTGCATTTGGTGGCGGCGGTGGCGGCGCGGGAGGTTATGCGCAAGCAGTTTTAACCGCTGCTCAAATTGGCGCGTCACAGGTTGCTACAGTAGGAGCAGCCGGTACTGCCGGTAATAGTACTACAAATGGTGGTAACGGTGGTACTACTAGCTTAGGATCATTGTTAGCAGCTGCTGGGGGTAACGGTGGTACTTTCTCTTCGAACGGTAACGTTGGTACAGGGGGTACATTTGGCAGCGGCATCACCGGGGATGTTAAATTAACCGGTGATTCGGGGGGTCCAGGTACGTATTCCCCCAGTGCCGGCAGTCCTGTTATTACCGGATTTGGCGGTGCATCGGTGATGGGTGGCGGGGGGACTTCCGTTTTTGCGTTTAATAACGCGCCTAACGGTAATACAGGTGGTCAATATGGCGGTGGCGGCTCGGGCGGCGGCGCTTCTAATACAGTGGGAACGTCCAACGGTGGAGCGGGGAACCTTGGTGCAATACGGATTATAGAATTCATCTCGCAATAAGGTCTACAAGATAAGGTGCTGTCATGTCTCTTCCGACCCTTAAGCGTCTTGGTTCGTCCCCGGTAGCGTTGTCCAATACGCTGACGACGAACATTTACAACCCTGCAGCTGGGGTGGTGGCGTTCATTCGCCATATCCACATCGCCAATAAGACCGCTGGACCGGTGACATTTTCGTTGTGGATTGGTGCCACAGGCGCCAATGCTGCCGGTACCGAGTGGTTTAACGCGGTATCTATCCCTGCGAATAGCACATTCGACCATTATTGCGGATTGAAAATGGTAAACGCTGACTTCCTTGTCGGTGGTGCCGGTGCCGCTACCTCCCTCACGATCACAATCGAGGGTGAAGAATTCTTGGTGCAAACCTAATGCCAGGGATAACACTTAACCCGTCGCCGACCGGAGACGACTGGGCGCAAATTACCGCGGCGGTAACAACGTTACGCGCTAATAAATTGGGCTGGATTGAGTTTGAACAGCTTCATAGCGATACCCCTTTCAATATCAAGAAGTCCGTAGATTTAACGTCTTTATGGGCTGCGGATGTAAGGTTCGCTCCCGGCACCATAGTACGATGTGACATTGACAATTGGTTCAGGAAATTATACAGGATTACAGGTAATTTAACGAGGCTCCCATGCATGCCACATATGATGCATTCCTCGACCGGCTGATTCGCAAGTACGAAGGCGGATACACCTGGGATAAGGACGATCCAGGCGGACCAACCAATCTTGGTATCACCTGCTACGATCTGGCGGAACACCGTCACCAGCCGATGAACTCCATGCGGGCATGGGTGACGGCAGTGAAGGCGCTGAAGCTGCCGGAAGCGGAAGAAATCTACTGGACGAAATACGCGACGAAGCTACGGTACGACGAGTTACCTGCTGGTGTGGACGTGACGGTGTTGGACTACGGGGTGAACTCCGGTGACTCGCGCCCCATCCACGTTTTGCGTGCGTTATTTAAATTGCCAGGTCCGGCTGTCATGGACGATAACCTGGTTCGCTCTATCGAGCGTGCTGGACCGGAATGGTTGATCAAAGCGATTAATACCGAGCGGCTTGGGTTCATGCATTCGATCAAGCACGGTGCCATGTGGCATCAGTTCGGCCATGGCTGGGGTGCCCGTGTCAACGATCTTGAACTGTATGCGCTAGCGCTGGCGAAGCAGAAACCGCTCCCGCTATCGCATCCTACAGGTGCACCGGCTACTGTTTCGCCGATGCCAAAGGCTACCCACGACGATCCTCACGCCACCACGAAGGTGGGAACAGGTATCGGCGGGGCACTATCCACCGCCCTCGCGGGCCATGTAGCAGGAGTTCCTATGTCCTACGTTGTCATCTTTGCCTTGGGCGCTGTGGCCCTTGGCGTCGGTTACTACTTCTACCAGAAGTACGCCGCTGCTAAGCTCAACACTGTCGTCGCCGATCTGAGCAAGGTCGTGACCGATGTGAAGGGTGGTCCTACAGGTACAAGTCAGGCGAAGTAACATGTGGGTGAAGTTCGTAAAATCGTTCCATAACAGCGAGGTTATCGTCTTCGCTCGCGTGCAGATGTTCCTGGGCGTTGTGGCAGCAGTCGCTCTACCCATCGCCCAGGTTCTGTTTTCTACTGATTTAACCCCGCTGTTTTCCGATCCGAGGGCAGTTGTTGCATGGCTGTTCCTCAGCGGTCTTGCGCAGGAGTTCTTGCGCCGGCACCGTGAAGACTGGGGCGATGACAAGCATGACGATGACCCGAATGAGGGCGGCCATGCTCGGAATGATCCTTAGCTTTGTCACTGGGCTATTTCCCACTATCAATGGTATCACGGCGGCCATCTCTAACGAGAAGATCGCGGGCATAAATGCCAAGACTGACGAAGAACGTATCCACTCACAGGAGCGGGTAAGTGCCCTACAGGCTCGTCGGGACGTATTGATCGTAGAGGCTGGCCGTCCTTGGACGCTGAATGGGTTGATACGTGGGCTAATAGCGCTGGGGCCTACGGTTATATTGTTGAAGATTTTCATTTGGGATAAGGCGCTAGGGTGGGGATCAACCGATGCCCTTGACCCTAATCTCTGGTTTGTAGTGCAGACGGTGCTAGGGTTCTACTTTCTCTCCGAGATTTCGTTCAACATATTCAGGAAACGGTGATGCTACTATACAGCGTGGTAACGCTGTTCTTGGCGCTTGGCGCCCCCGAGGAACCCCCCATTGTGGTTTTTCTGGGTACGAAGTTGATGACCCAGAAACAGTGCGAACTGTCCGCGGTAGAAACCTCGCTTTATGCTAAAGCCCTTATACGTAAACGGAAGATACCATTAGACGTGGAGACCTTTTGCCAAAGGGCCGGTGCTGAGGTTTAGGGGTTAACGATGCCTAAAGATCGTCATTCTACACTACGTCGTGCGATGGTTGCGTCTGGGCGTCGTCCGAGGATAGGATGGTCCCAAGGCCGCGGCCCGCGTAAGGATCATGGTGCCAAAGAAGCGGCCCACGGAAGCCCATCCATAGACGTAGGAGTTAAAGATGCCACGACACCCCCAACATCAGGCACCGTCCAAGCTGCCGTACCCGGAAGCTCCCAAGGCCGTGACAACCCAAGCGGCCCTCGCTGATCCGAATGCCGGCTTGCCGGAATTGCCTCCGGTTCGCGTGGAACACAAGCCGCTGGAAACTTTCGACTTAGCCCCTGATCCGGCGAAGGCCGTTGACCAACCGGTTATCGAGGCGCCTCGCCAGAACCCGGTCCTGGTAGACGACCGCCCGTTGTCCGCGTTGACTCATGAAGAGTTGATCGCGGAGCTAAACCGCCGGAACAACGCTACGAAGGTGGCCCGCCCGCTCAATGAGGCACATGGCCCTCGCCCAGCTATGACGGACCGGCAGATGACCCAGCGAGAAGCGGAACTGGCTCGCGGTGCCGAGCGTGTGGCCAAGAATGAGGCTATTGCTGCCACTATGCCACGTCGGCCGCCGTTGACTTCGCTGGAACAGGGGAGGCAAAACCCCTTGCCCAAGCCACCGCTTCCGCTGCGTACTCAGCCGGTTCCGCTTGGCGAAGTTGAAGCCCGCGCCGAGCAGGACGCTGAATATGTGCCTGATATGAACCACGGGTACATCGAGACAAACAAGCGGTCACCAGGTGAATATGCCACCAACCAGCAGAACCTGGCGCAGCGTAAGGGGTAGCCCATGCCAGGGTTCAAGCTAGAGCAATTTGGTGGGCAGCTTCCTGCATGGTCCGACCGGTTAATCCCGGCTGGGCAATCAGCTAAAGCTAGCAACACCTATTTGTTCAGCGGTGAGCTTCGTGGCTGGATACAGCCGACCCTTCTCCACACGCTCCTAAACAGTGCGGCCAAGTTCGCATATCGCGTGCCGATCATCACCAGTGCGGCAGCGATAGGTAACTTGGTGTTCATCGCGAACCCGAACGCTGGTGACTCGGTTGTCATCGGCGAGTTTACCTATACGTTTACCGCCGCGGTAAATGCTGGTGACCCGCCTTACGAAGTATTGATTGGTGCCAATGCTTTCGCGACGGCTGGCAACCTACTTGGCGCCATCATAAACTCCGCGCAAGGTGCGGGCGTTGGCTCTGGTATTACGTTCTCGGTAGGTACTTGCGTCAATCCGGTTATCAATCCGAACCCAGGTGCGAACAATGTCAGTTCCGTCCAGATCGGTGCTACAACGTATACCGTTCTCGAATTGGTTGCTCAGGATATTGGTGCGGCATTTAACTCTACAATTAGCACCGAGTCTACGGGAGGAATACGGCTATCTTGGGTGGCCCCACTTACCTCCCTATCAAATGTGGTGGCCACATTTACGGGCGGGAGCAACGTCACCTATGACCCCACCATTACGGGTGCATCTCAATGGCTCGAATTTCTTGATCCTGACACGGATGTTATGCGATCACAGGTGGTTGACGATTCGTTCCAGCGCTATTATTTCGCAAGTCCCAGTCAACCTCCACAGTATAATACTTACGCTAGAATTGCTGCCGGAAAGCCTGCATTTTTGCTGGGTCTTAACCCTCCTGGCTGTTCCCCTGGTCTATCAGTCACCGGAGGCGGCAATACGGCGCAGCTGGGTTTCCCAACTTCGACCTTCCCGGCGACGGGCACCCCCGGAGCTAATATTGTTTATTTGATCCCTGTCACCCCGAACGGTGCTCAGTCGCTCAACGATATCGCGTTGATGCCGGAACAGACGAACGCAACGGCCGGGTTCGCGGGCGTTCTGTATGATGACAACAACGGTGTTCCATTTCAACTGGTTGGCACTGGTAGTGTGATTCGCGGATGTACCGCTGGGACGCAAATAACTAGCATCTTCCAGAACCCGCCTCCGTTGCTCGCAGGCGTGCAGTACTGGATCGGGTTCATGACAGACACCGCTGTGCAGATACAGGCCGGTGACGGGTTGAATAACGCCCAGTACTTCGTCAACACGTTCACTAACGGGCCGCCAGCATTCGCCAGCGGGCTTATCACGCAACAGCCGGACTTACAGGTGTGGGCGGACTGTAGTACGTCGTCGCAATTGGAGACGCGGGCATATGTCTATACATGGTTATCAGCATATGGCGAAGAGAGTGCTCCTTCGCCATTCACACTGGTGGAAGGTTGGTCTAACGCAACGTGGACTGTGGACCTGTTTTCTCCTGTGCCGGATGATTTGGGAATACTACGAAACATTGTGTCGGTTAATATATATCGCACGGTTACTAGTACAGGAGGTACGGCGACCTACTTCTTCGTGGCTAATGTCCCGGTGGGAACGGTAGCCTTTACGGATAATATTGACGATAGTGTAGTCGCCCTTAACAACCAGCTACCCTCTACCACCTGGACCCCACCGCCCGAAGGTTTGTCAGGTATAACATCTATGCCTAATGGCATGGCGGTTGGCTTTAAGAACAACGAGATTTGGTTTGCCGAACCATATCAGCCTCACGCATGGCCGGTAGCATATGTACTGACTACCGAGTTTCCGATCGTTGGCTTGGGTGTAACTGGTAACTCCGTGGTGGCATGCACCGCGGGCTCACCTTACATCGCGACCGGAGTGAACCCGTCCGGTATGTCAGAGGCCAAGACGGTAGAGAAGCACCCGTGTATCTCTAAAAAGAGCATCATAAGCCGCCCGGAAGGCGTGTACTATGCCGCACCTACTGGCTTGATACAGGTAACCAGTGCGGCGCAGGTGACCAATTCTACCGAGGCGTGGATCACGCGTGAGAAGTGGGCACAGCTGGTGCCGCAGAAGAACATCAAGGCGGTGCCGTTCCTAGGGACCTACTTTGGGATGGGTACCACGAACGGGCTGGACACTAGTGTAGCGCAGCAAGGGTTCGACATTGATCTTAGCCCTGCCGATGCGGCTAGTTTCACCATCTGGCCGCAGCCTGGCGGCCACCGGCTCGGGTTTCAATCGTTGACCAACCCGAACGGGTTCAACACTGACAACGTTATGATAGACCCATGGAGCGGGGTAACGCTTCTCCTACAGAACAACGCGGTGTATCAGTATGACTTCTCTCAACCGGCGCCAACAATTGTCCCCTATACGTGGCGTTCTAAACTATTTCAGCAGGAAAGCCATAAGAATTTTGCCGCCGTGCGGATATTTTTTGACACGCCGCCTGGCACCCCAGCACAGAATGCCAGCCCTAACACCGCTCCGACCCTTGACCCTAGCTGGAACACTTTATCAACGGGTCAATATGGAATTATGCGTGTGTTTGCCGACGGCAACTTGGTCACAACTCGTGAGATACGCACCAGCGGTCAGATACTCCGCATTCTTTCCGGGTTCAAGGCAGACACGTGGCAGTTCGAGTTCACCGCTCGTGTGTTCATAACGAACGCCAAAGTAGCTACTTCGGTTAAGGAACTGGGGATGATCTAATGGCTAACGCACCTGTCTGTAACATCTCGGTCAACGAGGTTATCAATCAGCCGCCCGGCGTCAAGCTGCCGTCTATCCCACAGGCGAATGATCTTGCTAGCGCTCTGCAGGCGATCCAGGCGATGACGGATATGTTGAACCTGCTAACAGGGCAGACGCGTAACCTACGCGCCCCTCCCGGCCGACGAGGTGCGCCGGGTCAACCTGGCAAGAATAATAACAATAAAGTAGGGAGATTTAACGAAGAAGCCGGTAGCCGGGTAACCGAGGAAGTTAAGATGGAGAGCACTGACGGGTCGGTAACTTTCACCTTTAAGCAGATTAACAAGCTGACGTTTAGAGACTCGATTACGGGCGAGTTGATCATATGGCAGAGGTAACGCTTGATTTTCTTACCACTATAACCAAGATAGAAGTTGTCAGTGGAGTTCTTGTACTAGAGTGTAGGACAGGAGTTGGCGGTAAGCAGACGGGGGTACCGCCAATGACTATTACTGTACCTGGTGCCGCTCCTACGTCTGTATTTTCTACCCAGCCTATACAGGTAGGGAAAACCGTTTTGGTACAAGGGCAAGGGCTGCAGCTAACATCGCAAACCGGTAAAGTGTTTCTGGTGTGTAACCTTAACGCGATCCGTGCGCAGCTGCCCCCCAAGCAAAAAACTATAAATATAAGCTTGGTAACGCCGCCAGGCCAAAATCAGCCCCCCACTGATGTTAACTACTACTGGATAATTGATAACAACGCTAGTGGTCAGAGCCGCTTGTTTGCAAATTTTGTACCGCCACCGCCGGGCGGTTTTATCGTAGACGTTTGGCGTGATCCTATCGGTACTGAAGGGGCGGGTGTAGGGACGGTTTTCGTAGGAGGGGCATCGTCTATAGCTACTCTTTCGTCACGGTATGCCATTGCTGAGGGCGGTCTTTTGGTAGAAATAGATAGTACTAAACCGATAGACCCGTCAGTGAATGTGTTTGCACAGGCTGCCCAGCTTAACGCGAACCCTCTTACCCAACCGGCCAATTTCACCGTTGTAACAACGGTGGTCTCCACACCGGTACCGGATACTACGCAGTGGGCTCTTAACGCGGGCATATGGAAGCGCAAGAAAGATTTTATACTGCCTGGCCCGGCTAACGATATTCCTTCTCCACCGCCCGCGGTACAGCCTACTTCTGTAGCAAATACGGGAGGAGGTCCGCCTAGTAAAACAGTCATCGTAACGGTAGCTCCACCCCCTGCCAATACGGTAAGTTTCTCCTAGATAGGGGGTTGCAATAGGTTAACTGCGCTTTAAGCGCCTTTGCGTATAAAGAGTAATTATACTGGAGTGCGCCTAATGTCGATGTCCCAATCCACGTCCTTTCCGGTCACTACACCGTTTGACCAGCAACTTGCACAGTTTTTGCAGCAAATTTCCGGCATCGCGGCCGGTATCGGGCAGCAGGTATTCAACTGGGGACAAGGCGTTTACAACCAGGTTAACAGCGTCACAGACGCGAATATTGGTCGTTACCTGGACAGCGCCAACCAGGCCGGCGGACTTGCTTCAAATATTCTTAACCAATACGAAAACGTCGCCGCTCCCGAGTACAATGCTCTTGTGGCCGAGGCCAACCAGTACGCTGGTGAACCGTTCATCCGGCAGCAGATGGGCGAGGCTGAAGCGCAGCAAATGCAAGGTTCGGACGCTGCCCGCCAGAACACCATTCGCGATCTTCAGAGCTACGGTATTGACCCGTCCGCCGGCCGCTATGCCGCGTTGGATACCGCGGAGCGCACTGCAGCAGGTGCTTCGGCAGCGGCAGCTGGTACCCAGTCGGCGCTGGCCACCAAGGCAGCTGGCCAAAGGCTCTTAGGTAACGCGGTTCAAGCCGGGCAGCAGTTACCTGGTGCAGCGGTGAACGCGTTGAATACGGGCTTGCAGGGTATCGCTGGGGCTGAGAACTCTCTCCTTGGTGCGGCTAACACCGGGGCTAACTTGTATGGCGCCGCGGCGCCATACTTTGGGGCTGCTATGGGGCTTAAGTACCCGCCGTCTGGACAGCAGTCGCAGTCTACTTCCGGTACTGCCCTTCAAGGTGGTGCGGGTAAAGACCCGTTTGGGCAGCCGCAAAAGAGTAACCCTTCGCCGTGGCCGCAGTCTAACGATAACCAGGGGCAGGGTGGATCGTCTAATGGGCCTGGGCCTAAAGCACAGACGCTGCAGGCACCGGGTGGAGGCGGCGGTCGGGGTGGCGGTAACAACGCCGACATTCAACAACTGCAGCAAGACTCTGGTGCAGGGGGTGGGCAGGACCCGTTCGCTGCGGGAGGGTTTACTGACTACAAC
>VFSW01000342.1_pt1 | contig 66656 bp, 54 predicted proteins | sample 5358111 | NCBI WGS metagenome assembly VFSW01 (sample SAMN11554181, study PRJNA540505) | mine drainage metagenome | isolation source: sediment from site ElyBrook_90M | place: USA: Ely Copper Mine, Vershire, VT | collected 2017
ATTATGCCGCCCCTGCCGGGGCTCTACGAACCCGTTCCCAGGGGCGCGGGGTAGCCGCTCCGGCTGTAGCGGCGCGGCCGGGGCGGCGGGGTGGTAGCGCGGTCCTCCGGTTTTGAGGTCCGCGGGTTGTGCCCGCCACGCATGAGGCGCAAGGTGCCGGAAACGGCAGGGCGAGATCCTTCGCCGCGCAAACCGCGACTCAGGATGACACCGCGCGGGCTGGCGTGGGTTGATTAGATCGCCACGGCACGCTTTGTGTGGCACGGGCGTCCGCCCGTGACCACGGCCAGAACGGCCGTGCCACGCGAGGGCGCGGTTCAACCCTGGTTCAATCGATAGCTTGCAATTTAGGGCGGGGAAAAATTATAATTGATCATTTGCGACGGCTGGCGTAGCTCAGCTGGTAGAGCATCTGATTTGTAATCAGAGGGTCGGGGGTTCGAATCCCTTCGCCAGCTCCAGATTGCAGGCGGCAAGCGGGCGAAGCCGGCAATGGGCGCGCAGCGCAGGGTAGCGGAATGCGTCGCCCAAGGTTCAGGACAGGTGGCTGAGCGGTCAAAAGCAGCAGACTGTAAATCTGCCGGCCCATGCGGTCTACGGAGGTTCGAATCCTCCCCTGTCCACCAGGAATACAATGGTTAGTGACGAGTGACAAGAGACGAGCAAAATCGCGCGGCATCCCGCGGGCAGCTTTTGGCATGACCCGCTGGTGCGTTAATTGCGGTCTTCGGAGAAAGAATTTGCTCGTCACTGTTCGCTGCTGTTCACTGTCGTTGAGCGGGCGGGAGTAACTCAGTGGTAGAGTCACAGCCTTCCAAGCTGTTGGTCGCGGGTTCGATCCCCGTCTCCCGCTCCATTCCTGCCGGATGAATTTGGTTTAAGGCGCGGGAGGCTCGCGCTATAATGACGCAAAGCTTCCCACCCGGGCCGATGTAGCTCAGTTGGTAGAGCACGTCCTTGGTAAGGACGGGGTCAGCGGTTCAATTCCGCTCATCGGCTCCAGAATCTTTTTCTCCAGGGCAGACAATGGTGGACCAAAAGATTAAGGATGCGGCAAACCGGCACCTGAACTTGGCTCACGGTTTGATGAGCACAACGGAGTTGAGCGCAAAGCCCTCAGAATTTGAGGTTCGCAATGCGTTTTCCCGTACATATTACGCACTGTACCACGCCAGCCACGCCTTCTTGTGGGTCAGCAAAACTGATGTAAGTGCTCTTGGGAAGACACACGGTCGTTTGCATGAAGCGATGGGAAGATGGATGGGTAAACCGTTCGCGGACTTTTTGAAGAATTCGTATGAGTTTCGACGTAAGTCGGACTACCGGCCCGAGTGGGAGCATCCGCCCTTATACAAGGTTGCCGAGGAGATGAAGCGGGCGCGGAAGCAATTCTGGTTCGTGGCCGGGACTACGCGCAGAATGCTATCATGACTTCGGGCGGTGGTGATGAACAACCTGGACTTGGAGAATCTGATCAAAGAGCGGCTGAACGCGGCGGGCCTCGGCCGGTTTCTGGACCATGAAAGGGAGCAGTATCTTGAGTTCCCGGACGGCTTTTTTGCTGAGATTGTCTTAGAGGACGCGGCCAAAATCCCCGATGCTGAAAGGGTCATTCGGAGCGTGAAGGAGGAACTGGAAAGCCAAGGCATTGAACTCCACGCGATTGTTCGAGCCATCTGGGGGCTTGCCGCGGTGACAATTGTCCCGGTCCATCCGCCTCGGTTCGTAGTGACCTTGCGGTCTGGCACGCGCGAGCAAAAGGTGACTGTCAACGTTACGGGGGCGGCTTTCGAGGAAATTAGGAGCGCGGCGCGCAACGGGGGTTTGCGCGAGTATGGGGCGGACGAAAGTTCCATTCTGGTTGGAATCGTAAGTGAGTTTGTGCGTTTGGAGCTTTCTTACGGCGGAGAAAGTTACTGGCCTGTGCTCGAACGACCTCAACTTGAACTTAATGAATGGGCGCTTCAGTATTTGATGATCCACGGTCCTGCCAAAGCGAGTTGAAGAGGGGAAACGGGCATTTCCTTTTTGTGCACGGCTAATGCCACAAAAAAAGGCCTTACGGGTGCAAACCTAGTGGGGGTTTGGGACGAAAAGCGATCTTTTACGTGGAATCATAATTGCTGTAGCCAAAGCATTTTTTTTCTGTTAGACTTGTAAAATTGTGGGTATAGGAAAACGGGCAACAGTGTTTCCGTGCGCCACGGGGGAAACAATAGATCATTCGAACGGCCGGGAAAATGCCTGCCAATTATTGACGTGTCGGGTAGGAAGTTAAGCCGCTATTTGCCATAAAACCGCAGCAATCCGGAAAAGTCCATGCGCGAAATCATAACCTTACAGTGCTCCGATTGCAAAAATCGGAACTATACAACGACGAAGAACAAGAAGAAGAACCAGGACCGGCTTGAACTGAAGAAGTTTTGCCCCTCGTGCCGCCATCACACTGCGCATCGCGAAGTGAAATAGGTTTTTGGGGCTGCGGCGCCTGAAGTCAGACCGAATGGGAATGCAGGGGCGTAAGTTTAACGGCTAGACTGCCGGTCTCCAAAACCGGTCGTGGGGGTTCGAATCCCTCCGCCCCTGCCATCACCGGAAAAACAGCGTGTAGCGCTGAACGGTCCCTGCGCGGGGAAGGAATCATTCACGGCTTATGGCTGACGAAACCACAGAACGGCGAAGTATCTGGGCGCAGATGAGGGCCTATTTTGACGAAGTGCGCACGGAAACCCGCCGCGTAACCTGGCCTGGAAAGCAGGAAGTGTACGGCACCACGGTGATGGTGATTGTGACCACTTTCTTTTTTGCCATGGTTTTCTGGGTATGTGACGAGACCTTTTCGCGCACGGTTTCGCGGCTTTTGGATTTTCTGCTGCACCATTCCTAGGAGGGCGGGAAGGCGGTGGTTGTTCGCGCCCGGTCGACGTTAGAAAGTTGAGCATGGAGAAGAACTGGTACATCATTCATACCTACTCAGGGTTTGAGAAGAAAGTGGCTGAGACCCTGCGCACGCGCGCCGACGCTGAGGGCTTTGGCGAGCGGATCGGCGAAGTGCTGGTGCCCAGCGAAGACGTGCTGGAGGTGAGGCAGGGCAAGAGGGTTGTTTCCCCCAAGCTTTTCTATCCCGGCTACGTGCTGGTTGAAATGGCGATGGATGACGATACCTGGCATTTTGTGCGCTCCACGCCGCGCGTAACCGGTTTTGTGGGGGCCAGTCAAAGGCCCAGCCCGCTGACTCCTGACGAAGTGGATCGCATTGTGCACAGGGTTGAGGTGGCGGCGGAAAATCCCAAGCCCAAGCTGAAGTTTGAAAGAGGCGAAACGGTCAAGATCAATGAAGGGCCTTTTAAGGATTTTACCGGCCTGGTGGATGAGATTAACGATGACCGGAACACCTTGCGGGTGATGGTAACCATCTTTGGACGGGCGACTCCCGTGGAGTTGGATTTTTACCAGGTGGAGAAGTCGTCCTGACCGGGCTTTGAGTATTCGTGCTGGCAGGCGCGGGATGCGATAAGCAGCCTGGGGCAGCCAGTTCCGTGCAGGTTGAGGCAACAAGACAATGGCAAAAAAAGTACAGGCAATGGTTAAGCTGCAAATCGCCGCCGGCAAGGCAACGCCGGCGCCGCCGGTGGGCCCGGCTTTGGGCCAGCACGGCGTCAACATCATGGAGTTCTGCAAGGCATTTAACGCCAAAACCTCCGGCAAGGATCAGGAAGGCCTGATCATTCCGGTGGTGATCACGGTTTACACGGACCGCACCTTTTCGTTTGTCACCAAGACTCCGCCCGCGGCCATTCTGCTGAAGCGCGTGGCGGGAATCGCCAAAGGCTCCGGCGAGCCGAACAAGAACAAGGTGGGCAAGGTGACGGAGAAGCAGGTTGAAGAGATTGCCAAGATGAAACTGGTGGACCTGAACGCCCGCAGCCTTACTTCCGCCATCGCCACGGTGAAGGGAACCGCGCGCAGCATGGGTCTTGACGTTGTATCGTAAGGCGGGCAGCGAAATCCGCTTGGGGCGGTGTTTTAAGTAACGCGCCCGCGGCGGCTATTGCCAGTGGAGGAGATAGCGGTGGGCAAGAAATACGATCAGTCGGCAAAGTTGGTTGACAAGGCGGCCTACGTTTTGAAGGATGCCATGCCGCTGCTGAAGCAGGCGGCTTTTGCCAAGTTTGACGAAACCGTGGAAGTGGCCATGAGCCTGGGCGTGGACCCGAAACACGCCGACCAGATGGTGCGCGGAACCGTGGTGCTGCCGCACGGCCTGGGCAAGAGCAAGCGCGTGGTGGTGGTGGCTTCCGGCGATCAGGTGCGCGAAGCGCGCGAGGCGGGAGCGGATGAAGTGGGCGGCGACGACATCGTGCAAAAGATCCAGGGCGGATACCTGGATTTTGACGCCGTGATTGCGACGCCGGACATGATGAAATCCGTGGGACGCCTGGGAAAGGTGCTGGGTCCCCGAGGCCTGATGCCCAACCCCAAGACGGGCACGGTTACCGTGGATGTGGCGCGGGCGGTGCGCGAAGTGAAGGCCGGCAAGGTGGAGTTCCGCGTGGATAAGACAGGAATAATCCATTGCCCGGTGGGCAAAGTGAGTTTTGATGCGGAAAAGCTGGCGGAAAATGCCCACGCCGTGATTTCAAGCGTGCTGAAGGCCAAACCGGCATCGGCGAAGGGCAAGTATGTGAAGAGCATTGTGGTTTCATCGACCATGGGGCCGGGAATTCCGGTGGATGTGGCCTCGGTTGAGGCGGCATAGTTAGCGCGAAGGGAAACGGAAGATGAAAAAAGAGGAGAAGCAGAAGCACGCGGAGGCTCTGCACGAAGACCTGCTGAAAGCCCGCACCGTCATCCTGAACGGTTTTGAAGGCGTCACCGTGGCCCAGGATACCGATTTGCGGCGCAAGATTGCCGACGCGGGCGGAAAATATCGTGTAGTGAAGAACAGTTTGATTGAGCGGGCCGCCAAAGGGACTTCCGCAGAGCCCGTTGCCTCCAAGCTGAAAGGCACCACTTCGCTGGCTTACACGGAAACCGACCCGGTGGCGCTGGCCAAGGCCATCACGGCCTATGCCAAGGAAAATCCGCTGCTGGTTTTCCGCACCGGAGTGGTTGAGGGCCGGGTAGTGGCGATGGCGGATTTGACCGCCGTGGCCAATCTGCCTTCGCGCGAGGCGCTGCTGGCGAAGGTACTGTTCCTGATTAACAGCCCCGCGCAGCGCGTGGCTTCATCGATTGCGGGTGTGGCCCGGAATCTGGCTTATGTCATCCAGCAAGGGGTTTCTGAAAAGAAATTCAAAGAATCGGCTGGCAACTAGAAGCGGCCGCCAGGTTTTGCCTGAGCGACGGTTCAAGGCTGGTCAAGACTTTTAAGAGGAGAAGCAAATCATGTCGGAACGTTTGGAAAAGATTGTTGAGGAGATTAAGAGCCTTTCGCTTCTTGAAGCTGCCGAACTGGTGAAGCGCCTTGAGGAAGCCCTGGGAGTAAGCGCTGCCGCGGCAGCACCGGTGGTGGTGGCTGGCGCGGCGGGTGGGGGAGCTGCGGCGGCTCCGGTTGAAGAGAAGACCGAATTCTCGGTGATCCTGACCGGCATCGGCGCCAATAAGATCAACGTGATCAAGGCGGTTCGCGAAGTTACCAGCCTGGGATTGAAGGAAGCCAAGGATTTGGTGGATGGCGCCCCCAAGCCGATCAAGGAAGGCGTAAGCAAAGACGAGGCTGAATCCATCAAGAAAAAGTTCAGTGAAGCCGGCGCCACCGTTGAGGTGAAATAGTTTAATCGCCCGGTGATAGTACTGGAACCAGAAAGCCGCCTGTAAAATTGCCTGCCGCGCCATGAAAAAGGTGATGCGGCAGGAACAGGCGGCTTGTGTCTTTTCATTTTAATTAGCGGACCCTAACATCCCCTTGCGGCGCTAATGCATCCTATTCTCAGGGAAGAATTGGGCCAACGCGCAACATTCAGAAAATCTGCATTAAGGAGTCGGAAGCATGCCTAACGGCGGAAATGGCGCTTCGCGTCACCGGATTAATTTCTCTAAAATACCTACTGTCATCAACATTCCCAACTTAATCGAAGTTCAGAAAAGGTCATATGAGCGCTTCCTGCAGATGAACCTGCTGCCTTCCGAGCGCGACGACGCCGGCTTGCAGGCGGTGTTCAATTCCGTATTTCCCATTACCGATTTCCGTGGCATTTCGCAGCTCGATTTTGTGGACTATTCCATCGGCAACTGGGAATGCAAATGCGGCAGCCTGCGCGGCCTGCATCACCTGCGCAGCACCTGTAAAAATTGCGGCTACACCGTGATTACCGACCCGTTCAAAACCGGTCAGGTGCTGTGCAACAAGTGCGGCACGTTCAACGACAACATCGTGACGTTTTGCAACAAGTGCGGCGACCCGGTTGCGCTGCAACTGAAGTATGACGTGACGGAATGCCAGGAGCGCGGCATGACGTTTGCCGCCCCGCTGAAGGTGACGATCCGGCTGACCCTCTACGATAAGGACAGCGACACCGGACAGAAGACCATCCGCGACATCAAGGAGCAGGAAGTCTATTTCGGCGAAATCCCCCTGATGACCGAAAACGGCACCTTCGTGATCAACGGCACGGAGCGCGTGATCGTCAGCCAGTTGCACCGTTCGCCCGGCGTGTTTTTTGAGTCGCCCGCCTCCCGCAGCTATTACCTTTGCAAGATCATCCCTTACCGCGGCTCCTGGGTTGAATTCGAATACGACAACAAGAACGTGCTGTACGTTCGTATCGACCGCAAGCGCAAGTTCCTGGCCTCCATCTTTCTGCGCGGCCTGGGATTGAGGCACAACTCCGAAATTCTGAAGGCGTTTTATCAGGTGGAGCGCATCACGGTGCGCGACAAGCGGCTGTACTGGGAGTTGTCGGAAGGGCTGATCGGCACCAAGCTTTCCAAGAATATTGAGCACCCCAAAGGCGGCGCGACCATCGTTCCCGCCGGGCGCAAAATATCCGCGGCGCTCTTCAAGGAGATGCAGAAGGCCCATATTTCCGAGGTTGAAGTAACCCCGGCGGACCTGGAAGGCGCCCTTTGCGCGGCGGACGCCGTGGATACATCCACCGGCGAAGTGCTGATTGAAGCCAACAATGAACTGACTTCCAACGCCTTGAATTCCATTCTGGATTCCAAGGTGGGTGAGTTTGAGATCTTTTTCCCGGAACGTGATGACGTGGGTGTGGTGATCAGCCAGACCCTGAAGCGCGACACGCTGCTCTCGCCTCAGGAGGCGCTGATCGAGCTGTATCGCAAAATGCGGCCCGGCGATCCTCCCACGCTGGATACGGCCACGGCGCTGTTCAACGGCATGTTCTTTGACTCGCGCAAGTACGACTTTTCGCGCGTCGGCCGCCTGAAATTTAACATCAAGCTGGGCTATTACAACCAGTTGAAGTCCCGCATCGACGACAAAGCGACCACTTTGGAACTGGAAGACGCCCGCAACCTGCCGGAAGCCGGCTTTTATGCCATCGTGGACCACGAAAAAATCTTTGTAGGGAAGCGCAGCGGCAATGTGTGCTCCGAAGTGGTGCGCGGCTGCGAAGGCACTTTGGCCACGGACCACTCCGCGGCTTCCGTGTTCCAACTGCCTCTCGACAAGCGCACGCTTGACTCGGAGGATTTCCTCTCCTGCATCCGCTATCTGCTGAAGCTGCGAAAGAATCCAGGCGGGCAGTTCCTGGTGGATGACATCGATCACCTGGGCAACCGCCGCGTGCGCGCCGTGGGCGAACTGCTGGAAAACCAGTTCCGCATCGGCCTGGTTCGCATGGAGCGGGCGATCAAGGAAAAGATGTCGGTCTATCAGGAAATGTCGACCGCCATGCCGCACGATTTGATTAACGCCAAGCCGGTGATGGCGGCCATCCGGGAGTTTTTCGGATCGTCGCAACTCTCGCAGTTCATGGATCAGACCAATCCGCTGTCGGAAATTACCCACAAGCGCCGCCTCTCGGCACTGGGTCCGGGCGGTCTTTCGCGCGAACGCGCGGGGTTTGAGGTTCGCGACGTGCACCCCACGCACTACGGCCGGCTCTGCCCGATCGAAACTCCGGAAGGTCCGAACATCGGGCTGATTTCGTCGCTCTCCTGCTATGCGCGAATCAACGAGTACGGATTTATTGAGAGTCCGTACCGCCGGGTGCGCAACGGCGCCATTGTGGACTTTGTAACCATCACCCACGGCGGCGACAGTCCCTGGCGCGTGGGCGAGCACGTGGAAATCAACGAAGTTCGCAAAATGAACGAGGAACTGCGCGAAAAACGGCGCAAGGCGGCGGAGCACGAGCCGTTTTCGTTCTACCTTTCGGCCTGGGAAGAGGATCGGTACGTGATTGCCCAGGCCAATGTGCCCGTGGATGAGAAGGGGCGCATCGCCAATGAACTGGTGAACGCCCGCCAGGCCGGCAACTTCGTCCTGGTTCGCCGGGAAGACATTGGCTACATCGACGTAAGCCCCAAGCAACTGGTAAGCGTGGCCGCCTCACTGATACCGTTCCTGGAAAACGACGATGCCAACCGCGCCTTGATGGGATCGAACATGCAGCGGCAGTCGGTGCCGTTGCTGCGGGCCCAGGCGCCGCTGGTGGGTACCGGCATGGAAGAGGTTACGGCGCGCGACTCCGGCGCGGTGGTGGTTTGCAAACGCAACGGCGTAGTGGATAGCGTGGATAGTGAGCGCATCATTGTGCGCGTGGAAGGCGACGGACAAAGCCTGCACCTTTCGCGTGAAGTGGGCGCGGATATCTATCAGCTCATCAAATTCCGCCGCTCCAACCAGAACACCTGCATTAACCAGAAGCCCGTGGTGAAAAAAGGGCAGCGCGTGGCGGCTGGCACTGTGCTGGCCGACGGTCCCTGCACGGACCGCGGCGAGCTGGCACTGGGCCGGAACGTGCTGGTGGCCTTTATGCCCTGGCGCGGCTACAACTATGAAGACGCCATCCTGGTAAGCGAAAAGCTGGTGAAGGAGGATTCCTACACCTCCATCCATATTGAAGAATTTGAGATTGAGTCGCGCGACACCAAGCTGGGACCTGAGGAAATTACCCGCGACATACCCAACGTTTCTGAAACGCTGCTGAAGGATCTGGACGAAAGCGGCGTGATTCGCATCGGCGCCTACGTAAAGCCGGGCGACATTCTGGTGGGCAAAGTTACGCCCAAGGGCGAAACCCAGCTCACTCCGGAAGAAAAGCTGCTGCGCGCCATCTTTGGCGAAAAAGCCGGCGAAGTGCGCGACGCTTCACTGACGTGCCCTCCCGGAATTGAAGGCATTGTTGTGGACGTGAAGATTTTCTCGCGCAAAGGGGCGGAAAAAGACGAGCGGGCCAAGTCCATTGAAATGATGGAAGTGGGCCGGCTGGAAAAGAACCTGAGCGATGAAATCCGCATTTTGAATTCCGAGCGCCTGGACCGCCTTTGCAAGCTGCTGGATGGCGAAAAGCTGCTGGCCGATCTGCACGATGAAAAGACCAACAAGAAACTGCTGGCCAAGGGAGCGGAACTGAACCGCGAGACGCTTTCGCGGATCACAGCCCGCAACCTGAAGCGCATCAAGATTGCCAAGAAGGACCCCACCTTCGTCGAGCGAATTGATGAGATCGAGGAGATGACCTCGCGCCAGATCGACATTCTGCGCAAGATCACCGACGAAAAGATCATGAAGCTGAAGAAGGGCGACGAGCTGCCGCCGGGCGTCATCAAGCTGGTCAAGGTGTACATCGCCATGAAGCGCAAGCTCTCCGTGGGCGATAAGATGGCCGGCCGCCACGGCAACAAGGGCGTAATTGCCCGCATTCTGCCGGAAGAGGATATGCCCTATCTGCCCGATGGAACTCCGGTGGAGGTGGTGCTGAACCCGCTGGGCGTGCCTTCGCGCATGAACGTGGGCCAGATTCTTGAAACCCACCTCGGCTGGGCCGCCAAGGCCCTGGGCGAACAGATTGTGGCCTTGCTGTCCCAGGAAAACCGCGCCGAGCTGATTCGCAAGGAACTGAAGAGCATGTTCAAAGGCAACGGCATGAGCGCCATGCTGGAGGGCATGACCGACGAGGATGTGATCCACTACGGGCGCACCTTCAGGGAAGGCGTCGCCTTTGCGACCCCGGTATTTGACGGGGCCAGTGAGAAACAGATCAAGGAGTATCTTGAGAAGGCCGACCTGCCACGCTCTGGCAAGGTTACGCTTTTTGACGGAATGACCGGCAATAAGTTTGAGCAGCCTGTGACGGTGGGTTACATCTACATGCTCAAACTCTCGCACCTGGTTGATGACAAGATTCACGCACGCTCGATCGGGCCTTATTCACTGATCACGCAGCAGCCCCTGGGCGGAAAAGCCCAGTTCGGCGGCCAGCGCTTTGGTGAAATGGAAGTGTGGGCTCTGGAAGCTTACGGGGCGGCATACATTCTGCAGGAACTGCTTACCGCCAAGTCCGATGACGTATACGGCCGCGCCAAAATCTATGAGGCCATCGTCAAAGGCGAGGCGGCGATTGAACCCGGCGTGCCCGAATCTTTCAATGTGCTGGTTCGCGAGCTGCAAAGCCTGGCCCTGGATGTTGAGCTGCTGAAGCGGCCAAAAGAAGAGCCGGTGCCCGCACTAAGTGAGTCCTAAATTCAAACGTCTGCCGGTTGAGGCCGGAAATTTCCGGCTTCACCGGCGCAAGTGATCATACTTCATAGAAGTTTTGCGAAGGGGGTCTAAATTGTTTCGAAGCAGCCCTTATGACCGCGTTAGTCTTATTGGTGAGTTTGACAGCATTCGTGTAAGCCTGGCTTCTCCGGAAAAGATCCGCTCCTGGTCGCACGGAGAGGTGACCAAGCCGGAAACCATCAATTACCGCACCTTCAAACCCGAGCGCGACGGCCTGTTCTGCGCCCGGATTTTCGGCCCGGTCACCGACTGGGAGTGCCTGTGCGGCAAGTACAAGCGCATGAAGCACCGCGGAGTCATCTGCGACAAGTGCGGCGTTGAAGTAACCCTTTCCAAGGTCCGGCGCGAGCGTTTGGGGCACATTGAACTGGCCTCACCCTGCTCCCATGTCTGGTTCTTCAAAGGATTGCCCAGCCGCATCGGCCATTTGCTGGATATCTCCCTGCGCGACCTGGAGCGCATTCTGTATTTTGAAACCTTCGTGGTTATCGACCCCGGGGAAGCGCCACTGAAGGAAAAAGAAATTCTGACGGAAGAACGATACCGCCAGTTGATGCAGGAATATCCCGGCAAGTTCCGTGCAGGAATGGGAGCGGAGGCGATTAAAGAGCTCCTGAAGCACCTGGATATCGAGGGGCTGGCCGTGGAATTGCGCGAAAAAATGCGCTCCGATCCCTCGCAACAGAAGCGCGTGAAGTACGCCAAGCGCCTGAAGGTGGTGGAGGCTTTCCGCAAGTCGGGCAACAAACCGGAGTGGATGATTCTTGACGTGATTCCGGTCATTCCTCCCGAGCTGCGTCCCCTGGTGCCGCTGGACGGCGGCCGCTTTGCCACCTCCGATTTGAATGACTTGTACCGCCGCGTGATCAACCGCAACAACCGGCTGAAGAAGCTGATTGAACTGCACGCGCCCGACGTCATCATCCGCAACGAAAAGCGCATGTTGCAGGAGGCGACTGACGCGCTGTTTGACAACGGCCGCCGCGGCCGCGTGCTGCGCGGCACCAACAACCGCCCCCTCAAGTCGCTTTCCGACACCCTGAAGGGCAAGCAGGGACGCTTCCGCCAGAACCTGCTGGGCAAGCGCGTGGATTACTCCGGCCGCTCCGTCATCGTGGTGGGACCGGACCTGAAGCTTCGCCAGTGCGGTTTGCCCAAGAAAATGGCGCTGGAACTATTCAAGCCATTCATCTATCACCGCCTGGAACAGTCCGGCCAGTGCACCACCATCAAAGCGGCAAAGGAGATGGTGGAGCGCCAGGAACCGATCGTGTGGGACATTCTAGAGGAAGTCATCCGTGAGCATCCCGTGCTGTTGAACCGTGCGCCTACGCTGCACCGGCTGGGCATTCAGGCCTTTGAACCGGTGCTGGTGGAAGGCAAGGCCATCAAGATTCATCCTCTGGTCTGCACGGCCTTTAACGCGGACTTTGACGGTGACCAGATGGCGGTGCACATTCCACTGTCGCCGGAAGCGCAAATCGAAGCCTCCGTGCTCATGCTTTCGTCACGCAACATCCTTTCGCCTGCCAATGGACTGCCGCTGGCTGTGCCCACGCAGGACGTGGTTTTGGGTATCTATTACCTGACCAAGGAACGGAAGGGAAGCAAGGGTGAAGGCAGAGCTTTCGCCAGCAGTGAGGAAGTGCTGATGGCCGTGGAAGCCGGCGAGGTGGAGACTTTAACGCCCATCCGCCTGCGTTACACAGGCCGTGTGATTGATCTGGCCAACGCATATGACGATCAGGACGTGCTGCATACCGAGCCGATCACGGTTCAGAACCAATTCATTGAAACGACGGTAGGCCGGGTGATTTTTAACGACAGTCTGCCCAAGGAAATGCCCTTCATCAACGGCCTGCTGCGCAAGAAAGGCCTGACCGCGCTGGTGAATTACTGCTACCTGCGCTTCGGGCTGGAAGTGACGGTGACCTTGCTCGACGAAATCAAGTCCCTGGGCTTCCTGTACGCAACCAAGTCTGGAATTTCCATCGGTATTGACGACCTCGTGGTTCCCTCCAACAAGCTGGATCTGGTAACCCAGGCTGAGCACGAAGTCATCGAAGTGGAAAAGCAGTATCAGGACGGCGCCATCACCCACGGTGAGCGCTATAACAAGGTGATCGCGATCTGGTCCAACGTGACCGACCGCGTCGCTGACGAAATGTTCCAGGCTCTCGAGGCCCAGGACAAGGCGGGAGAACTGAATCCGATCTACATCATGGCCAACTCCGGGGCGCGCGGTTCCAAGCAGCAGATCCGGCAGTTGGCGGGCATGCGCGGCCTGATGGCCAAGCCTTCGGGCGAAATTATCGAAACGCCCATCACGGCCAACTTCCGCGAAGGTCTTAACGTGCTGCAGTACTTTATTTCCACCCACGGCGCCCGCAAGGGCCTGGCGGATACGGCTTTGAAGACGGCCGATTCCGGCTACCTGACGCGCCGCCTGGTGGACGTGGCGCAGGATGTGATTGTTTCTGAGCTGGATTGCGGCACGGTTGACGGAATCTACGTGGAACCCATTGTTGAAGCCGGCGAAGTGGTTGAACCGTTGCGCGACCGCATTGTGGGCCGCGTCTCCCTTGAGCAGATCAAGGACTACGAGGGCAACATCATTGTCGACGTAAACCAGGAGATTAACGAAGACCTGGCGGCGGCGATTCAGGCGGCGGGTATTGAGCGGGTTAAGATCCGGTCGGGCCTTACCTGCGAATCGCGGCGCGGAATATGCGTCCGCTGCTACGGCCGCAACCTGGCTTCCGGCCATCTGGTGGAGATGGGTGAGGCGGTGGGAGTTATTGCCGCGCAATCCATCGGTGAGCCCGGCACGCAGTTGACCATGCGCACCTTCCACATTGGCGGCGCGGCCAGCCGCGTCAGCGAACAATCCGGCCTGGAAATTCGCAACAACGGATTTGCCAAGTATCAAAACCTGCAGGTGGTCAAGAACCGCGACGGCCACTTTGTGGTGATGAACCGCAACGGCGCGCTGGTGGTTCTGGATGAGAAGGGGCACGAGCGTGAGCGCCACGCTGTGGTTTACGGTGCCAAGATCAAGGTGGCGGACGGTTCGGCGGTGAAGGTGGGCGACCTGGTTGCCGAATGGGATCCTTATACTTTCTCCATCCTCACGGAAATCGGGGGCGAAGTCAGCTTTAAGGATTTGGAGCACGGTGTCACGCTGCGCGAGGAAGTTGACGAAGTCACCGGCCTCTCCCGCTGGGTGGTGACCGACGCTCCCGATGAAAAGTTGCAGCCGCAACTGATCATCCGCAGCCCCGAAAAGAAGGGCTCCAAGAAATATCTGATGCCTTCCCGCGCCCACTTGATGGTGGCCGAAGGGGATCAGGTAAGCCCGGGCGACGTGCTGGCCAAGATTCCGCGCGAAACCACAAAGACCAAGGATATTACGGGCGGGCTGCCGCGCGTGGTGGAACTGTTTGAAGCCCGCAAGCCGCATGAAACCGCGGTGATTTCGGAAGTGGACGGCGTGGTTCGTTACGGCGAAGTCTCCAAGGGACAGCGCAAGATCATGGTTGTTCCCGACAAGGGAGAGCCCAAGGAATATCAACTGCCTCGCGGCGTGCACGTTTCCGTGCAGGAAAGCGAGCGCGTGCTGGCCGGTGAGCCCTTAATGGACGGCCCACGCAACCCGCACGACATTCTTGCCGTGCTGGGCGAAAAAGAGCTGCAGAAATATCTGGTAAACGAGATTCAGGAAGTTTACCGGCTGCAGGGCGTCAACATCAACGACAAGCACATTGAGGTGATTGTGCGGCAGATGATGCGCTGGGTTAAAGTTGAAGACGTGGGCGACACTGAATTTCTGCTGGATGAACACGTTGACAAGTTCCGCTTCCGCGAAGAAAACGAGAGGGTAATGGCCCTGGGCGGGAAACCGGGAACCGGTCATCCGCTGCTGCTGGGTATTACCAAGGCGTCGCTCTCCACGGACTCCTTCATCTCCGCAGCCTCTTTCCAGGAAACCACCCGCGTGCTTACTGAAGCCGCTATTCGCGGCTCGGTTGATCACTTGCGTGGCCTGAAAGAAAACGTGATCATGGGGCGCTTGATCCCCGCGGGCACGGGGCTGGACAGCTACCGCAACTTCAAGCTGCTTACGGAAGTTGCGCCGCCTCGAGTTGAGACGCCAACTCTTGAAGTGGATGAAACCGAAGGCGCCATTCCCGCCGCTTCGCCGGTGGCTCCGGAACTGGCTGACGACGATCAGCCCAGCCCGCAGTAAAACAAACCATCTTGTGTTTCCAATGGGGTCAAGGGTAGGCTTAACCTTGGCCCCATTCCTGTTTGTGGCGAGGTTCTGAAATGGGTTTTTACTGCTGGAAGTGCGGAGGAGCGATTGAGTTGAAAAGCGGAGAAAGGGTCGGCAGCCGTGATGAGTGCCCGCGGTGCAAGTTCAGCGTGCATAGCTGCCGCAATTGCCGCTTCTACGATCCTGGCCGGAATAACCAATGCGCGGAACCCCACGTGGAATGGGTTCGCGACAAAGAGGCAGCAAATTATTGTGATTACTTTCAACCTGCGACCGGGGCGGGCTCCAGGGCTGCGGCCGGCGGCGATCAAAGCGGTGATGTCCGGAAGAAGTTTGATTCGCTCTTTAAGCTTTGAGGCTTGCAATTAGTAACACCACTCCGGCGATTAAGCCGGAGTGGTGGTCCCGATCCCCCAGGTGATGGTGAACGCAAAAGGTGGTTAGTTGCTCTGAGTTTTGGCAGCCTTCTTCGCGGCCTTCTTGGCATGACGATGAGCGCGAAGATGGTGTTTGTGGTGCTTTTTCTTGGCGCTTGAGGTGGTGCTGGAATTTCCGTTGGTATTCTGAGCTGCCGCAAAGGTTGGCGCCGCGAGCGAAAGAGCCAATGCAAAAGTGCCGAGAACAGCCATTATTTTCTTCATATGATTCAGATCCTCCATTCAAATTGAACTGCAATCTATCGAGAAGCAATGCGGGTGCCAAACTGAACCCGCCGCGGCACGCGGGAATAAGTCATATGCTTGTATGGTGATGCAGCCTTTGAAAGGCCTCAAGGGGAATAAGGTGTGACGAGTGCGAGCGAATGAGGTACACGAGTTGGTCTAACGCTTGCACGGTTTGGTGCAGAGTGCGATCAGCATCAAGCCCCGAATAAACGCTTGCGGTTCTTTTGGGTTACGACAGCTTCTTAACCCAGCGAGTAGCTGGAAATATTTCGAGGATGTGAGTGCTCGGGCGACGAGATATTCTAAATGCACTCTCGGGGAGTTAAGGCAGTTGAAGAATAGCCGGATCCTGATCATCGATAATTACGATTCCTTTACCTATAACCTGGTTCAGTATTTTGGCGAGCTGGGCGCACAGATGGAAGTCCGGCGCAATGATCAGATATCCACCGAGGAGATCAGGCAGATGTCTCCCGGCCGGATCGTCATATCCCCCGGCCCCAAGACCCCTTCTGAGGCAGGGGTGTGCCTGGATGTGATTCGTGAGTTTTCCGGCCTCGTTCCTATCCTGGGGGTATGCCTGGGGCACCAGGCGATCGGCCAGGCTTTTGGAGGCAAAGTCATCCGGGCTTCTGAGATTATGCATGGCAAGACCAGTGAGATCAGCCACGACGGGAAGACGATTTTCAGCGGCTTACCCAACCCATTCCCGGCGACGCGCTATCATTCTTTGATCGTGGAACGGAGCAGCCTGCCGGAGTGTCTTGAAATTTCCGCCACCTCGCCGGATGGCTTGATTATGGGCTTGCGTCACAAGACGCAAAAGGTTGAGGGCGTACAGTTCCATCCGGAGTCCGTTCTTACCGAAGCAGGCAAGCAACTGCTCGCGAACTTTTTGAGAATATAGTTTTGCCAGGCGCCGGCGGAACTAAAGGGTTGGAAGCTCTCTGGCATATCTCAGGCCCGTCAACCGGGGTGCGTTCAGCCCCCGATGCTGGATCAGGACCTTGAAAATCGTTCCCATGCCCGCGGGGTTAATCAGCCTCTTCAGCTTCAAGCGGGAATTTTGCTTCTGCGTTTCAGTCTCATCATCCCAAAATAAGACTTCGAATTCGTCAGCTTCGCCCAGCGCCATCAGGAAGCGCTCCTGCGTCGTAAATCCAGTCGTCCCAAGCCCCGCCTCACGGCCGGCTTGAATGCACGCCGTAAAGTCCACGTGCGCCGTAAGGTCCTGCTCGCCGGGCAGCGCATAAACATTCTCTGCAGCCTGGTGCTGATGATAGGCCATCAGTGTGCCACGGGGGCGTGCGGGTGAGCGCAAGTCACTTCCCAGGCCGCCGTAGTCAATGGTGATTACAAATCCGCGCCGCAATATTTTCGAGGCTGCTTTAAAGTGGCTCGCCATATGGCGGTTCACCTCGATCCGCCAGCCCTCATCAAAATCAGCGTCCATTCGGGAAACCGTGGCCTTAACCCGGGGATCGACGATTTCGCCAAGGCGTTCCACAAACTGGCCGCCGTCAAGGTCGACGTAGACCTCTTGCCAAGCTCCCTGATGCCAGGCCAGAACCGAAACCGGCAGGGCATCCAGCAGTTCGTTTGAAAAGACGCAGCCCTCACCAGCAGGTATCGCATCCATGCTGGCAGCGGCGCGCAGAGGCGCATCAAGCCCGCGCCCGGCTGCTCTTTCGTGGAGGTGTTTGGCGGGCTCGGGGCTGGCTTCTAGAGGATAATATTCCAACGCCCGCCACAGATGCCGATCCAGGCGGTTCACGGCGTCCAGAAAATCGATGGCAAAGTTTCCGTTGCCAATTCCGGCTTCCACAAACTTAAAGATTTCGGGATGGCCCAGCAATTCCCACATCTCCATGGCCTGCCGGGCCACCAGCCTGGCAAAAACGGGATGGACGTCAGGGCTGGTAAAGTAATCTCCGCGAGCTCCCGTGCGGGCAATGCCCCGCGCGTAGTAACCGAGCGCGGGATGGTACAGGCAATGATCCATAAAATCGTGAAACGTCATGGGTCCGCGCAGATGGATCAGATCGAAAATCAGGTTGGCAAGCGGCGCAGGCTGGTCAGTCATTGGAGGAACAGAACAGACGGCTGGTGAAAGGCATGGGATTATAAATTGACGGGTGGGGAAACGCCCGCCGGCCGGCCGGCGACATTCTCAAAGGCTGCTTTAAAGACCTCAAAGGCCGTGTCGTCGTACAGGACAAAATAGACGTTCTCCAGGGTGGTTCGGGTTTGGAGGTGGTGGAACACTTCCTTGAGCATGATTTCGGCGCATTGGGCGATAGGGAATCCTGCAATGCCCGCGCCAACCGCGGGAAACGCAATGCTGCGCAATGCCTTTTCCTCCGCGCGCTCCAAAGACTCTCGCACCGCGTGCCGCAAGGATTGAGCGGTTGCCTGACCGCCCTGGTGCATGCTTGCCGCGTGGATCACATAAAGCGCTTTCAGATTTCCCGCGGTTGTGACCACTGCAGCGCCCAAGGCAATTCGGCCGATGCGGTCACAGTCCTCCTGGATGGAAGGGCCCCCTTTGCGCCGAATCGCCCCAGCCACCCCTCCGCCCAGGATCAAATCCGTGTTGGCGGCGTTCACAATCGCATCCACGGCCATCTCCGTGATGTCGCCCTTCAGGATGTGCACATGAGTTTGCATGTTCTAGTTTCCCTCGCGTGAGTTGGATGAACCTGCCTTTATTGAATCATATTTGTGGGGGGAGATGAAGGTAAAACCGGGTCCACGCTGATTAACGGAGGCAAGCCAGGGGTCTTCGGCGTGGGCAAGGATTAATTGGGAGGGGCAGGAAGCTGGGCGTCTGCCCAAAGTTCGGTGAGGGCCCGCCGCACAAAGACGCGGACCATGTGGCGGCGGTAGGTCATGGTTGAGGCAGAGGTGCGCAGCGGCTTCGCGGTGCAAAGGGCCTGATACGCAACTTCCTCGACGGCGGCGCGGGAATAAGCCTTGCCCCGGAGATGCTCGGCGGCGGACACCAGGCGCGGCGAGGGGTTTACGGCGGTTAATGCCACGCGGACGTCCTGGCACGTCCCATCATGGTTCAGTCGCATCGAGACGGCGACACCCGCCAGCGGATAATCGATGGACTGGCGAATACGAAACTTGTGATACACACCTTTCCAGCCGGCGCTGCGTGCGGGAATCAGAATACGGGTCAGAATTTCATCCGGCGCCCGATGGTTCCTGAGGATGCCGTCATTCAGATAGAACTCCTCGAGAGGCAACGTTCTGTTGCCACGCGAGCCTTGCAGTTCAACGCTGGCATCCAGCGTAAGCAGAGCCGGCGCCAGGTCGCCGGAAAAAACTGCCCAGCAGGTGTCTGCTCCCGGCGCCACATGGCAAACCGATCCGTCTTTCTTCAGGCATCCGCCGATGGATCCGCGCCAGAACTCCGATTGGTTGTAGTAAAGGCAGCGCGTATCAAGGCAAAGGTTGCCGCCTGCCGTGCCCATATTGCGGATCTGGGGGCCGGCAATAATTTGCGCCGCCTGTTGGAGAACAGGGAAGTGCTTTGCCAGTTCAGCCGAACCCGCCAGATTTGAAATCCGCACCAGAGCCCCGATGGAAAGGCCGGTGGAATTGTTCCATGCCAGGCCATCGAGTTCGCGGACTGACTTCAGGTCAATCAGAACGCGCGGCGCAAACAATCCCTGGCACAGGCTGGGAACCAGGTCGGTTCCGCCCGCAATAATTTGCGCATCATCGCCGAATTGCTGCAACGCCGCAATCGCCTCGCTGACCGAGGCAGGACGCATCAATTCAAATTGTGGCAGCATAGTCAAACCTGAAATCAGGCCCGCGTTTTTGCCGGCTCGGCCACTGCGCCTGTCGCGCCCGCCAGGCTTGTCACACAGGCCGTGCGCTCCCAGTCTGTCTCGCCTGGTGCGCTTGAAACGTCCACGCGGTGAATCGGCGTCAAAAAGTCCCGCCGCGCTTACCTGCGGTCCTTTTCCTTCAGCGCCTTCAGCACCTTTTCCGGTGTGATCGGCAGCGTATCCATCCAAACGCCCACCGCGTCGTAAATAGCGTGTGTTACCGCGGGTATCGCCGCGGCCAGAGAGCCTTCGCCAGCCTCCTTGGCGCCAAACGGGCCCTCCGGATCAATGCTTTCCACCAGGATGGTTTCAATTGGAGGTGACTCTGAAATTGAGGCGGTGCGGTATTCAAGCATCCCCGGATTCATCAGCAGGCCATTTTCCCACTGCATCTCTTCCTGCACGGCCTGCCCCAGTCCCATCCACACGGAACCTTGAACCTGGCCTTCAACCGTGAGCGGATTGATCGCCTTGCCGCAATCGTGCGCCGCCACAATGCGCTCAACCGTCACCTGGCCTGTCTCAACGTCCACGCTCACTTCAGCCACCTGGGCGCTGTAACTGTAGGCCGGTGACGGGCCGACTCCCGCTCCTTTGAACTTTCCCCCGCGCGAAGCCTCCGGCGGCGAATACGCGCCCTCAGCGGTCAGAAAACCCGCCCCAGCGGCTTGCGCGTCTTGCTGGATGGCTATGGCCGCCGCATCGGCAAAGGACATCGACAGGCGCGGATCGTTGCGAAGAAGGACGCGCCCGGCTTCCAGTTTCATTTGCTCCGGCGTAGCGCCGAAGCTGGCTGCCGCAGCCTCAAGAAGCTTCTGCTTCAATTCTCGCACCGCCGCCAGCGCCGCGTTGCCGGCCATAAACGTGACGCGGCTGGAGTAGCTGCCCAAATCGACCGGCGTAACCGCGGTATCCGCAGCCACAATTTTTATGCCCGATATGGGAAGGCCAAGTTCTTGAGCCACGATCTGCACCTGAACCGTATCCGACCCCTGGCCTATTTCCGATGCTCCCGTATAAATCACAACTTCGCCGCGCGCATCCATCGCCAGCCGCACGGTGCTATGCGGCATGTCCGAGCGGATGATGGCGTTGGCCGCGCCGCTCACGTAATGACTGCCCGCAACGCCAATGCCTTTGCCAAAGGGCAGCCTTCCGTGCTTGCGCTTCCAATCCGAAGCTTCGGCGACTTTTTCCAGGCAGGCCGGGTAGCCGTAGCTGAGCACGCGCAGGTCGTTCACCGTGGTGCAGGGAGCCTTCAGCAGATTGCGGCGGCGGATTTCAACCGCGTCAATTCCCAGCACGCTGGCGATGCGGTTGAGCTGGTCCTCAAACGCGAAACGCGTGTTGACGGTGCCGTGGCCGCGCATGGCGCCGCAGGCAGGCTTGTTGGTGAGCACGCGGTAGCCATCGAACTTGACGTTCGGAATGTGGTAGAGGGCATTCAGAAGCTGGCCGGAATAGAGCAGTGTTACCACGCCAAAGCCGCAGTACGCCCCGCCATCCTGAATGATGCGAGCTTCGACGGCAGTCAGCGTGCCGTCGCGACGGGTTCCTGTGCGCAGTTCAACGATCTGGCGGGGCCGGCCGCGATGCGCGTAAAAAACCTCCTCACGGGTGTAGGTGATCTTGACGGGCGCCCCAGCCTTGCGCGCCAGCACAGCCGCCGCAAGCTCCAGCGGAATGACTTCGCTTTTGCCGCCAAATCCGCCGCCCACCAGCGGTTTGATCACGCGCACGCCGGCTTCGGGCATTTGCAGGGTTGCCGCCAGCGTTTTCATCAGGTAATAGGGCACTTGCGTGGATGACCAGACGGTCAGCGCGCCATCCGGCTGGAAGCTGGCCAGCGTGGAGTGCGGCTCCATGGCGGCGTGCGTAACTTCGGGGCAATCGTAACGATCCTCGCGGATGTAATCCGCCTCCGCAAAGCCCGTATCCACGTTGCCAAAATGGTGGTGGTATTCCTTCTCAATGTTGTGGGGGCGGTCTGCGTGAATCCAGTTCTGCTCCGCCAGCATGGATTTTTCGGCGTCAAACCAGGCTTCCAGCGGCTCGTATTCCACCTGGATCAGGCGCAGCGCTTCGCAGGCCGCAGCCTCGGAGACGGCGGCAACGCCAGCCACGTTGTCACCGCGATAGCGGACTTTATCCACCGCAAAAATAGTTTCGTCATGGCCTACCGGCAGAATGCCGTAGCGCACCGCGGTTTCCGCGCCCGTCACTACGGCCTTTACGCCGGGGACGCGCTCCGCCTTCGAAATGTCGATGGAAAGGATGCGAGCGTGGGGGTGAGGGCTGTGGAGAATCCTGCCGACCAGCATGCCGGGCAGCGCCATGTCGTCGGTGTATTTGCCGGCTCCGGTCACCTTGAGCGGAGCGTCAACCATGGCCGTGCGGACGCCAATAACCGGCTGGGATTCGCCCATCACCCGGCCACCCCGGTGGTATGCCGTTCGCGCATCCACTCGATGGCTCTGTGCACAGACTTCAGAATCTGAGTGTAGCCCGTGCAGCGGCAAAGATTGCCGGCCAGCGCCTCACGAACCTGGGCCTCGGAGGGGTCGGGAGTATCGGCCAGCAGGCTGTGCGCGCTCAGAATCATGCCCGGCGTGCAGAACCCGCACTGCGCTCCGCCTTCTTCCGCGAAGGCACGCTGCAACGCCGTCATCTGCTCCGGCGTGCCCAGCCCTTCAATCGTGGTAATGGCGCAATTCAGGCAACTCGCGGCCAGCATCAGGCAGGCCATCTGCGGTTTGCCATTTACCAGCACCGTGCAGGCGCCGCAACTGCCATCTTCACAGGCGCGCTTGGTCCCGGTCAACCCCAGATCCGCACGCAGCACGTCGAGCAGCAGGCGGTTGGGCTCGATCTGGAGCTCGCGTTCCACACCGTTGATGTTCAGTCGCACGCTGACGCCAGGCACACTCACTCTCCTCGCGGATCCGATGGATTACCGCCAGCCGCCGTCCAGTCTATGGGAGACGGGCGCACTCAGTAGCGCGGGATTTGCGGATCAATCTCGGCCGCCCAGCGGTCAATGCCGCCATTCAGGCTATGCGCCTTGTAACCCATGCGGCGCAGCCAGAGCGCCACATTCAGGCTGCGCATTCCCTGATGACAAAATACAATTACGGGCAGACTGCGCGGAATCAGATCGAGGCTGGCAGGGATCTCGCGCATCGGAATCAACGTGGCGCCGTCCATGCGCGCCAATTCGTGTTCCCAGGGTTCCCGGCAATCCAGCAGAAAGCATTCCAGGCTTTCCGCTTTTACTTCGGCAAGCCTTTGCGGCTCAATATGCAAATCTTCCGTCATCTTCCTCGCTCGGTGATAGATTACTTACGTTTTGATTTCGCATCGGCCGGTCCAAGTATTGGCTTCACGAAGCCGTCTCCTGCCGTTGCCAGTCAGTTCAGTTCTTCTTCCTTCCTGGGCAGCACCCAGCCGCGCTCCTTGAATACCGATCGCAAAAACTCCTCATCTTGCTCCGACGGAAGGACCGAGGGCAGGTAGCTCGCGTATTCCTCAGCAGTCAGTTCCACGCCCTCAATTGTAAAGTACTTCTCCTTGTGCTCGCCGATCCTGCGGTTGAATTTAAGGTCGGGAACAACCAGCTTTGACTGCCCAGCGGGTACATGCGAATTCAGCAGATCTGTCAGCCTCACCACTTCATCGCGGTAGAGCTTGCGGGCGTACTCATTCAGCCGCTCCTTATCCGTTTCAGGGAGCGCCTCGCGCTCGTCAAAGCGTCCCTTTAATCCCCATACGTAGGCCCATTGCGCTGACGAGGAGTGGTCCGTGCCGAACAGATCAAAGGACGTAGGCAGCCATTTGTTGAAGTATTTCTGCATGATCGTGGTGGGAATCATGCCTGCCTGCAGAATTCGCTTCAGGCCGTTGTTGCCGGTGCCCAGGTGAAATGACTCTTCCTTCAGCATGGGCAGCATGCTTTGAGCCAGCGGCAGAAATCCGGAATAGGAGAGCATGGTAAGCTGGTATTTGCCGTCGCGGTCCACAAACTGCGTATAGGTAAAAAAGTCCAGCCAGTTTTCCACCGTCTCGTTAAAGGCGCCGAGCAGGCGATTGTCCGTAAAGGCGCGCCGTTCCAGCAGTTTTTGCGCCTCAATGCGGCCCGCGCGCCCAAACTGGGTGATCAGCAGGTGGCTCATCTGCCAACCATGGCGCATCTCCTCGGACATCACACGCACCAGGCTCAGGTAGTCGTAGCGGCTGGGAGCGGTTTCAAACAGGTGGCGCTGCTGCTCCACCGACGCGAACTCCGTATCGCCCTGATACACGATCAGATTCAGCGCCGCGTCGCGAATACGCTGGTCGGGAATGTGCATCACGGTCTTCCAGCGCAACTGGCCTCTGTAGTCGCCAAACTCAATCTCATTGTTGGGCAGTTGGCCGTACTTGGCCTCAAACTTAAACGACCGGATTTCAGGCGCGTCCAGGCCAATGTCCTTTTGCCAGCCATAAAAATAATCCACCCAGTCGTCAAAGTTTGAAATTCTGAGCATGGGCGCCTCCTTCAAAAGAACGACGAATCACCCGCCGGCCCTCCCCGGCTGGCCATGCCGTGCCGCGCTAAGGCGCACCCTGCGGAACCGGCGCGGGCTTTTGCGCCTCGGCTTTGCGGCATTGCTCAACAAAGTGCTCCAAAAGCCGCAATTGTTCAGGCCGCGCGGTCAATTCTTCAGGATGCCACTGCACGGCAGCCAGGAAGGCGTTGCTATTTTCCGCTTCCACCGCCTCCACAATGCGATCGATCTCTGAGTAAGCGGTCACCTTAAGTCCGGCGCCCACCCGGCGGATGGCCTGGTGGTGCAGGCTGTTTACTTTGCAGACTTCCGGCAAAACAGCGCCCAGCCTCGACCCCTGGCGCTGGATCGTTATGGTGTGGGTCGCATCACCGCGGCTGCCGGCCTGGCGATGTGGAAGTAGTTCCGCGCCGTCTCTTTCCAGGTCCTGATACAGCGTGCCGCCAAAGGCTACATTGATCATCTGCGCTCCGCGGCATATGCCCAGCACGGGCAGCGCGGCTTGTTGAGCCTGCTCCAGTAAATGAAACTCAAAATCGTCGCGGCGGGGATTGGCCAGGACGGTGTTATATCTGGCGGTTTCATGATAGCGGCTGGGGTCCACGTCTTCACCGCCGGCAAAGATGACGCCGTCGTAATCCTGGATTCGCAGCCGCTCTCTCTCCTGCCCGTTCACCAGAAAAATTTCCTCAGGCTTCGCGCCCGCCTGCAATAGCGCCTTGAAGTATGGAGAATCCTTGCCGCGCTTGATTTCCTTTTCCGCCACCGAGACCGCAATCCTCATCTGATCTCCACATTTTTCCCGCTGCGCCAGCCCGCCCGGCGGCGCCCTGGGAAGCTTATCTTGCCTTGAACTGTGGGGCGCGCTTTTCCACATAGGCCTGCAAGCCTTCGTGCGCGTCCTCGCTTTTGAACAGATGCTGCTGCAATTCGCGCTCCAGCGCCAGGCCTTCGCCAAAAGGCATTTCCAACCCGGAGCATACGGCGCGCTTGATGCAGCCCACCGCCTTCGCAGCCTTGTTGGGTGGTAAAAACTGGCGCGCATACTGCCTGACCTGGCCTTCAAAATCTTCGCGATCCAAAACCTGATTTACCAGACCCATTTCCTCCGCCTCTTCAAACGGCATGGTGCGGCCCGTGGCCATCAGCTCAAGAGCGCGCGACTTGCCAATCAGCCGCGCCAGCCGCTGCGTGCCGCCAGTACCCGGCAGCACGCCCAGGGCTACTTCCGGCAGACCGATCTTGCCGGAGTCGCGGCGCGCCAGGCGCAAATCGGCTGCCAGCGCAATTTCCAGCCCGCCGCCTACGGTGTGGCCGTTCAGCGCCGCAATCACCAGTTTGGGAGTCTGCTCCAGGCGGTTCAGCGTTTCGTTGGCGTGCAGGCAAAAGTAGTATTTGAATTCCGGCGTCACGCTGGCCAGCATCGGGATGTTGGCTCCAGCGCTGAAGAACTTGTCGCCCGCGCCGCGCAGGATAATCACATGCACATCGGTATCCATTCGCGCCTGCAGAATGGCAGTGTCAAACTGCTGCATCATTTCATAGGTGTAGGTGTTGGCGGGCGGGTCGTTCATCTCCAACCAGGCAATGCCGCCTTCGGTGCGGTAATCGAGCAGTGCCTTTGAGGCAGAAACCGGTACGGTAGTGGCCATGAATTCCTCCAAATTATGTGTTTCTATGCCGTGGCGCCTTTGCCGTTTAAGACCGCTCCAGCTTCATCAGGCAAGAGCCTGACCTCGGCCGCAGACGGATGCGCCGCCTCACTTCGTGCCGCGCGCTTTCCGCCGTGCGCCCGGCCGTTCCGCTTATCCAGCAGTCCGTTATAGAACAGCGAAAGCATCTGCGCGGCCAGCTCGCCGCCTTCCGGATCGATCTTCGGGTTGTACCAGGTGTGCACCCAGTTCATCATGCCGAAAAGCGCCAGGGTTGCCACGCGAACATTCAGCCCGTCCAGGCGCCGGGTCTGCCTGATTGCTTCCAACTGCTCCGCGCACAGCCGGTAGTAGGCCTTTTTAACGGCGCTCACCTGCTTGCGTAATTGCGGGCGCAAGGCTGACTCTTCGTGATTGATCACCCACATCTCATTTGAATGATCCAGCAGAAAAAGCATATGCCGGCGTACAAAAGCTGCCAGCCGCTCTTCGGGGTTCTGCAACTCCGCCAACGCGGCGCGCGACAGGCTGAGAATGTTCTGAAAAGTGTGGAATTGAATCAGGTAAAGGAGTTGTTCCTTGCTGGAGAAGTAGTAATACAGCCCCGCCAGACTGATGCCCGTGGCGCGCGCAATATCGCGTATGGTGGCCCGATGGTAGCCGCGCTCGCGGAACACCACCGCCGCCTGGTGCACAATCCGTTCAAGTTTGCGGTTGTATTGTTCAGTGTTCCGGGCGAGGCCGGTTTGCGAGGCGAATGACTCGCGGGGATTCAAGGGGGTCTCCGCTGACTTCATAGCCGGGTCCGATTCAATTAATGCGCCTGCCGGGCCTTCAGCCTCCTGCCCGTGCCTGCGGCCGTTGCAAATATTCGTTCGAACGACCGTTCGATTCATTCTCTTCCGGCTCAGAACGAAAGTCAAGGGCGGCAGAATCTGGTCATATTCCCGACAGCTTGTTGTCAACCGGGGAGTATGGTTCCCGGATCACCAGCTCCCGGGCATCTGTCTTGAATCCCGTTGCCCCGGAAGGGTGAGCGCAGGTATCATGCGAGGCTGGCAACTAAATCCGTAAAAGGTGAGCAGAATGGCTGAATGGACAGAACCTCTTAAAGTTCGACCCGCCCGCGCTGAAGATGCCAAGGAAATTGCGCGTATTTACAACCAGGGCGTGCAGGACCGCGTGGCCACGTTTGAGAATGCCTTTGTCACACCCGAGGAGCGCTACCTTTGGCTGGTGGCGCGGCCGGAAAAGTATCCGGTGCTGGTGGCGGAAGTGAAGCACACGATGATGGGCTGGGCCTCGCTGACGCCGTACAGCCCCCGCGCCTGCTACAGCGGCATTGCGGAGCTTTCCATTTATATTGACCGCAGCCTGCGCGGCCACGGCGTGGGCCAGGAGTTGATGAAGGCCATGCAAGACGCCGCGCGCGAGAAGGGCTACCACAAAATGATCGGACGCATCATGGAAGTGAACCAGCCGGGCCGCAAGCTGTGCGAAGTAACGGGCTGGCGCGAAGTGGGCGTGCACCTGAAGCATGCCAGGCTGGCCAACGAATGGCACGATCTGGTGCTGGTAGAGTATCTGATTCCTGAAAATATGAAGTAGCTGCCGTCTGCAGTAAGGCCATATCCGTTCCAGAGGTAAAGATGAAGAGCACCGTCCCCTTGATGGCGCTGGCCGGTGTTGTTGCAGCCGCGCTGGTGTTGCGTGGCCAGGCGAATCCGGAACCCGCGCCTGGCGCGGAAAAGATCTACCTGAGCCTGCTTCTTGAAATTCAGAAGATCAGGATCTTCGATCATCATGGGCACCCCGGCTATGCTACTGACCCGGATGTTGACGCCATGGCCATTCCACCCGGAAGTTCCACGCCCTTGCGTATGCGGGCGGATAACCCGGAACTGATCCAGGGCGCGCGCTTCCTGTTCGGTTACCCCTTTAATGATCTCTCGCCGCAGCACGAACAGTGGCTGATCGCAAAAACCCGATCCTTGCAGCAGGAGCAGGGCAGGGCCTATTTTTCGCGTATCCTCGACCGGATGAACATTGAGGCCGCGGTGGCGAATCGCGCCCGGATGGCGCCCTATCTTGACCCGCGGCGATTCCCATGGGTCTTCTTTGCGGACGCTTTTCTATTTCCCTTTGATAACAGTGGTCTCGCGGCCCGCAACCCCGATATGGCGGTGTTCATGCCCATGCAGACCCGCCAGTTGCATCGCATGATGCGCCAGACCGGCCAGGCGGAACTGCCGGCGGATTTCAGCGCCTATTTGCAATGGGTAACTCGAGTACTGCAGCAGAACCGTGAAGCGGGCGGCATTGCCATGAAGTTCGAGGTGTTCTACTTCCGGCCCGCCCGCTTTGGCGATCCATCGTGGACGCAGGCCGCCGAGGTCTACAGCAAATGGCGCGCCGGCGGGGTTCCTCCCGCCGCGGAGTACACCGTTTTTCAGGATTACATCTTCCGCTATCTGGTGCGCGAAGGCGGCCGGCTGAACTTGCCCGTGCACATCCACAGCGCGGTGGGCGCGGGGGATTTTTTCAGCCTGCACGACGATAACGTGCTTGCGCTGGAAAGCATTCTGCGCGACCCGCGCTATACCAGCACAACGTTTGTGCTAATCCACGGCGGCTACCCTTTTTACCGGCAATCAATCCTGATGGCGGCCATGAAAAACGTCTACCTGGATACGTCGGAAACCGAAGAACTGCTCTATCCCGCCGAATTCAAGAAGGTGCTTAAGCTTTGGCTTGAGACCTATCCGGAGAAAATTACATTTGGGACGGACTGCTTTCCTTACAACGCCGCCCTGGGGGTTGAAGAAGGTTATTGGCTGGGCGTACGAACATCGCAAGAGGCGCTGGCCGCGGCCCTGGCAGAGATGATCGCCGCACATGAAATCACACGCGCCAGGGCATTGCAGATGGCTCACGGCTATTTGCATGATAATGCCGCGCACCTTTACCCCCAGTTGTCGCTTTCGAATTGATGGGGCCCCGGCGTTCCTGCGTCCGGGTTCTGCGGTCCCTGTTGAAACGGCACCCGCATTTTCAATTGCGCCGCAGCGGCCGCGCCGGCTGAACGGCACGAAGAAATACGGCCAAAGCCGGGACCTACTGTATTATAAATTGGCTGCTAAACCAGCTTGATTTGGCGCTCCTCTGTTTATTACTGAACCGGGATGGCGCGTGCCAGAGTTCTGCATCTGGCTAATCCGGGGCGACCCGGATCAGGACGTGGAGTAATGACCTTTAACCGTGCCTGCCGTATCAAAGGTATGGCCGGCAGTCAGGAGAAAACGCATGCTTAAGCACATCCGCTGGAGCGAAGTGGAACTGGAAAAGCTGAACCCGCTGTTCGACCGCCAGTTTGTGGTGGGGGAACAGATCATGGTGGCTCGAGTTCTGATGAAGAAAGGCTGTATTGTTCCCCTGCACAGCCACGTTAACGAGCAGGTGAGCTACATTCTGGAGGGCGCCCTTAAATTCCTCATCGATGGAAAAGAGATAGTGGTAAACGCCGGGGAAGTGCTCACCATTCCCGCCCATATGCCGCACGAAGCCGAAGCGCTGGCGGATACCGTGGACCTGGATATTTTTAATCCGCCGCGCGAGGACTGGATCAATAAGCAGGACGAATACCTGCGCAAATAGCCGGCGCTGTCGATCCGACTCAGAATTTATGCGCCGGTAAAGAACGGTTTGTGCAGCGAGGAGATTGCCCCATGGCCATCGATTACTATCCGAAGGTCTGGCACAACGGTGAAATGATTCCGTGGGAGAAGGCCACGCTACACGTGGCCTCGCATGTGTTCACCTTTGCTTCCTGCGTGTTTGAAGGTATTCGCTGCTATCAAACGCCGAAGGGTCCGGCGATATTCCGGCTGAAGGAGCACATGGAGAGGCTGGTAAACTCAGCCCGGATTTACCGCATGGACCTGGCTTATTCCACAGACCAGCTTTGCACCGCCGCGGTGGAGCTGATGCGTGTGAATCAGGTGCAGCACGCTTACCTCCGCCCTCTGGTCATGCGCGGCTACGGTGAGGCGGGCGTCAACCCCATGAATAATCCGCTGGAGGTCTATCTGCTCAGTTGGAAGTGGGGAAAATATCTGGGCGCCGAGGCGCTGCAGCAGGGCGTGGATGTCTGTATTTCCTCCTGGAAGCGGATTGCCCCTAACACGCTGCCTTCCATCTCCAAGGCTGCGGCGAATTACATGAACGCGCAGTTGATTCAAATGGAGGCGGCGATCAACGGCTATACCGAGGGCATCGCCCTGGATTCCAGCGGCAACGTGAGCGAAGGCAGCGGCGAAAACCTGTTTCTGGTGAAAGAAGGCAAGCTATTCACACCGCCGCTGGCCAGTTCCGTGCTTCCGGGAATTACCCGCGCTTCTGTTTTGCACCTTGCCAGGTATTTGGGCTACGAAGTCGCGGAACAGCCCTTGCCGCGCGAAATGCTCTACATTGCCGACGAGGTCTTCTTCTGCGGTACGGCCGCTGAGATCACGCCCATCCGCTCGATTGACCGCATTGTGGTGGGAGCGGGCAAGATCGGGGCGGTCACATTAAAACTGCAACAGCAATATCTGTCGATTGCGGAAGGCAAAGTGCCGGATCCGTTCAGTTGGTTAACTTACTGTTAGGCAAGCGCGCAGGCGCCGTGAACTAATTCTTACAGGGGGAGTTGATGATCAAGCAGAACTGGATGAGGCTCGGGTTGCGGTCCCGTTTTATGGCTTGCGTTGTTTTGGCGCTGTTGGCAGCAGTTTCGGTTGCAAGCAGTTCCTCAAAACGCAAGACAGCGAACAAGAATACCCAATCAGGCGTGAAGAGCCCCGCGACCGCAGGCGCCAGGACCCGGTTTGAAATCTCATTTGCCTCCGCCATCCACGCAGAGCCCATTACCGGCCGCGTTTTCGTGGCCATCAGCCGCACCGAAAAGCCTGAACCCCGCAAGAGGGTTGGATTTTGGGGAGACGCGCCACCGCTTTACGGCCAGGATGTTAACGTATTGCCGGCCGGCCAGCCTGCCGTTATTGATGGCAGTGCGCCAGGCTACCCTGTGGCTTCGCTGCGAGACATCGCACCGGGCGACTACTACGTACAGGCGGTGATGAATATTTACACCCAGTTCCACCGCGCGGATGGCCACGTGATCTGGGCGCACATGGACCAGTGGGAAGGTCAGCAGTTCAATCAATCGCCGGGCAACTTGTACAGCGAAGTTGAGAAGGTGCATCTGGATCCCAAAGCTGGGTACGACGTCAAACTGAGTCTGACCAAAACCATTCCGGCTATTCAGATGCCCGCCGATACCGCCTGGGTAAAGCACATCAAGATCGAAAGCCCGCTGCTTAGCCGCTTTTGGGGCCATCCGATGTATCTGGGCGCCACCGTGCTGCTGCCCAAGGGCTATGACACGCATCCGAATGTTTACTACCCTGTGGTTTACGTGCAGGGGCACTTCGGGCTGCGGCCCCCTTTCGGATTTAATACGCATGAGCCGGCCGCAGAGCAGAAAAAGTATGCCGAACGCATGCGCGCTTACGGCCTTGAACCCGGATATGACTTCTATCAGGCGTGGGCCTCCAACAATTTTCCCCGCATGATTGCTGTCACCTTCCAACACCCCACGCCTTTCTTTGACGATTCCTACGCAGTCAATTCCGCCAATAACGGGCCTTACGGCGATGCCCTGCTGCGGGAATTGATTCCTTATCTGGAGAAGCATTTCCGCATGATCAGCCAGCCGTACGCCCGGGTGCTGACGGGTGGCTCAACGGGAGGGTGGGAATCGCTGGCGCTGCAGGTGTTTCATCCGGATTTCTTTAACGGCACGTGGACGTTCTATCCGGACCCGGTGGATTTTCGCCGCTACGGCATTATCAACGTCTACGAAGACAGCAACGCCTTTGTACCTCCTGGCCATCACTGGCTTTTTCCGGAGCGCCCGCTTGAGCGGTCACCTGACGGTCAGGTGCAGACCACGGTGCGCCAGTTCAGTCAACTGGAAGACGTGCTGGGCAGCCACGGGCGCTCCGCGCAGCAGCTTGAAGCCTGGGAAGCGGTTTACGGACCGGTTGATGACAACGGCTATCCCAAGCCGTTGTGGGATAAACGCACGGGCAAGATTGATCATCAGGTGGCCCTTTATATGCGCGATCACGGATATGACTTGCGCTACACCCTGAGCCAGAACTGGGCAAAAATCGGCAGCCAATTGAAAGGGAAGATCCACGTTTACGTGGGTGATATGGATAGCTACTACCTGAACCTGGCGGTTTACGATCTGCAGGATTTTATGCAGTCCACTGAGAACCCGCATGATGCTGGCTACTTTGAGTATGGCCGGCCCATGAAGCCGCACGGCTGGACGCCCATGACCCAGTCGGAGCTGGTCAAGGCGATGGCGCGCCACGTGGAGCGGACCGCGCCAGCAGGGCAGAACACCTCGGTGTGGAATTACAACTGACGCTGATAATTATATGCCCTAGTTCTTGCTTGGGTTGGAGTGTGGATCAGCCGCAGATTTAGAAGCCGTCGCCACGGCAGAGACCCCGGCCGGGCGGGGAGCGGGTTGCGCGGCGCCGTGCGTGCCAAAGCGGATCTCCATCGAGGTATCGCGGGCAAATACCACGTCTTGGCCGCGCCGCAGCCACTGGGAGTAGATGGAGAGAGCGGAGCCGTAATAGGCGAAGGCCGCGCCTACCGGCTGCGAGGCGATGGCCATGACCGCAAGGCTGCCGAGCAGGCCAAAGCCCATTCCGCCGTACACAGCGCTGGGCGCTGCGCCGGCCGAGTTGTTGCCCACCGCGGCTCCAGGCCCGTCTTGAGTATCAGCGGCGGAGTGAGCAATCGCCAGGCTAAGGGCGGGCGCCAGATAATGCCCCTTTGAGTTTTCCGCTTTGGCGCCGCCCTCGGAATCCAGGTTCAGGTTCTCGCGTTTGTCCACCGCCACGCCTTCCAGGCTGCCTTCCACGCTGCGTGGCTGCGCCCGCACCGGCTCAATGCGCTGGAAAGTGAATCGAAGCTCACCGTTATGATGCAGCCGTCGCGCCGGACGAGCCCGAACGACGATGCCTTGCATCAAGCTGCCCTCAGGAAGAATAAGCTGGTGCTTGGCGGAAAATAGCGGCTCCGTAAGAATCGCCTGCACCGGAGTTCCGCGCTTGGCGGTAGACGAATCCAGCGGCGTAAGCAGGCAGGCGTGCACCACGCTGCCGGGCGGAGGCGCCGTGCCCACTTGATTGAGCGCCTGGACCGGTAATTGCTTATTGCCCATGTTCAACGGGCTCGTCAGCTCCGCGCTATATACCGTGCCCGCCTGAATGCGCTGGCGATGGTAAGGGAGCCGCCGCTCCACCTGCGTGCCGGCCCAAAGCTTAATGCGATTCCATTTTCCGGGTGTACCAATCGCCTGCGAGGCCTGCTGGTGGGCGGCGTGAATCTGGCTGCGAACACGTTGCAGGGTTCGGGAAACTATACCAGTCTTGGCCGCCGCCTTGCCTGGAGTGGCGGTTAAATGCACCATTTGCGGCGCGCCCTGCGTCACCTTGGTGGAAATGGAGTAACGCTGCCCGTTCTTCAGCACCAGCGTATCCAGTTCAATATGCGGCGTCTTCCAGGGTGTAAAGTCGCCACCCAATATGGAGTGGGCGCGCACTTTGCGGTCAACGGGGACAACGCTGGCTACTTTGCCGAGCACTTTGCTGCCAGACGGTATCACCATTTGGTCAAAAGCGTAAACTGGATCAGTGACCGTACCCTCAATCTTTGCCCCAGCCTGCATAGGAACTTGTTTGTCCAGCGTGACATGCAAAGGAATGCCGGACTGAACCGTGAGAGGAATGCTCACCGACTGCTGGCTGGCAGCCTGTGCCGCGCGGGTAGAGGCAGGATGAATTATGGCCGCTGCCAGCGGCGCAGCAGCAAGCCACATGCCACGACGCCATCTGCGGGCATGAACCTTTTGAGTCGGGGCGGTGGCTCGTTTCATTTCATTCCTCGTTCAGGTGCTTGCTCACCGGCGAAGCAGCCAATAAACCGCAGGGGCCGTTCCTGGGTCAGTGTGATGTGGCGCCCGCGGCTAATTTCTCCAGTTCGGCGCCCGTGGCCGCGGCTACTTCTTCATGCAGAGAGTTGCCGTGCGCGTCCATGGTAACAATGGCAGGGAAGTCGTGAGCTTCCAGTTCCCACATGGCTTCAGGTACGCCCAGTTGCTCCAGCAAGTGAACGCCAAGAACGCGCGGCAGGCAGCGGGCGTAATATTGGGCGGCCCCGCCGATGCCATGCAGGTAAACGGCTCCGTACTCCTTCATGGCTGCCAGCGTTCTCTTTCCCATGCCTCCTTTGCCGATCACCGCGCGCAAGTGGTAACGCCGGATAATATCGGCTTCATAAGGTTCTTCGCGGATGCTGGTGGTGGGGCCGGCTGCCTTAACGCGCCAATGCTCCTTTCCGGCCGCTCCTTCTTTCAGCATGACGGGGCCGCAATGGTAGAGGATGCCTCCGTCCAGACTCGCAGGCGGCTCATGGTCCAGCAGATAGTGGTGCAGTGCGTCGCGGCCGGTGAGCAGGCGCCCGTTGATCAGAACCACGTCGCCCACTTTCAATGCCCGCACCTGAGCCTCGGTGAGCGGCGCCTCAAGCCTTACTTCGCGCCCGGTAAGCCGGAAGGCGTTGTTCTGCGCAATCAATTTTTCCACTGGGCGATCCGGGTCACGGTAAAGCCATCCAGTAATAGGGCCACTTTTGGCGTCCAGCGTGATCCCCAGGCGGCGGAAAGCCCAGCATTCGTACGCCACCGACACAAAAAAGCTGGCCGGAAGACGATTGGCGGCAACGATCTTGCAGCCGATTAACGAAGCCTTTCCGCCGAATCCCATGGTGCCAACACCAATTCGATTGGCCTCGTCCATTACCTCATGTTCCAGCCTGGCCAGAATAGGATTGGGATTTTCATCGTCCAGCGTGCGCAGCAACTGCTGCTTGGCCAGATGATAGCCGTGGGCGCGGTCGCTGCCAATGCACGCTCCCAGCGCCCCAGGCGCGCAGCCTTGTCCCTGCGCCTGCCACACGGCGTGCAGCAGGCATTTGCGTACTCCTTCCAGGTCGCGGTCTGCACGTCCCAGATGATCCAGGTTTGCGGGAAGTGAATATTGAATATTCTTATTCTCGCAGCCGCCTCCCTTGAGAATCAGGCGCACTTCAACTTCCGGCTGCTCCCACTGTTCAAAATGAATGACCGGAGTGCCCGGGCCCAGGTTGTTGCCGCTGTTTTTTCCGGTGATGGCGTCCACAGAATTAGGGCGCAGCTTTCCGCGCGCGGTGGCCTCAGCCACGGCTTCCTGAATCATACGCCGCATTACGATCTGGTTGGCGCCCACGGGAGTGTGAACCTCAAAGGTGGGCATGCCGGTATCCTGGCAGATGGCGCCTTCGTTCTCATGGGCCATATCGATGTTCTCGCCGATAATGGCCAGCGCCTGGCTGGCCTGCGATGCCGGCGCTTCCGCGTGCATGGCCCACTTCATGGCCTGGCGCACGTCCGGCGGCAGGTTCGTCGAGGTTTGTATAATCAGCTCCAGAATACTCTGCTTAAAGAATTCCATGGGATTCTCCAGCTCCGCCCTTTAAATCTGGTCAAGCTCTATTGTACCTGAGCTTATTCGGGCGTGACCAAATTCTACCGGCCGGCCCGGCAACCTGCGTATAATACCTTCGGGATGACTGAGATGATCAACGACGACACAAACCTGGCCGTTGCCTCCGGCGGCACACAAATGCTTTTCGGATTCTGGTACCCGGCTATGGCTGCAAGCGAACTGAAGAGCCGGGCGATGAAGCGCACCCAGTTGCTGGGTGTGCCATTAGTCGTGGGCCGCGACGCTCAGGGGCGCGCCTTTGCCATGCGTGACGGCTGCCCCCATCGCGGCATTCCGCTCTCATTCGGCAAGGTGGAAGGCGGCGAGTTGGAGTGCCCGTATCACGGCTGGAGGTTTGACGTTCACAGCGGCCAGTGCAAGCTGATCCCGTCGTGGGTTCCCGGCGACAAGCTGAAGGTTGACCGCATCTACGCTGGCGCCTATCCCTGCGAAGAAGCCGACGGTTTTATCTGGGCTTTTATGCCGGAGCGGGATGAGCGCGTGGAGCAGGCGCCGCCCGTGCCGCGCCTGCCCTTGTTCGGCAAGCGCTACCGCCTGGCTCACCTTTCCGCCCCCCTCCCGGTCAGCATTGACCACGGCATTATCGGATTGATGGACCCCGCGCACGGGCCCTTTGTGCACCAGGCGTGGTGGTGGCGCACCCGGCGCAGCATTCAATTGAAGGAAAAGGTTTTTGAAGCTATTGAAAACGGCTTCCGCATCCGTTCCCACTCGCCCAGCGCCAACAGCGCCGCTTACAAGCTGCTGGGCGTCTACGGCAAGCCCATTACAACCACCATCGAGTTTGTGCTCCCCAACCTGCGCCTGGAGCAGATCCACTGCGGCGATTATTGGTTTTCCAGCCGTGCCATCGTTACGCCCATCACGTCCCAGGAGTGCCGGCTGGATTTTTCAGCCGCCTGGAACGTTTTCCTCACCAATCCTCTGGTGACACCTGTTCTGAAATTCTTTGGGCGGCGGTTTATTGCCCAGGATACTTCGACAATGGAAAAGCAGGCGCTGGGCCTGCGGAACAATCCCCGCCTGATGCTGATTGATGACGCCGACCGGCCGGCGAAGTGGTATTTTCAGTTGAAGCAGGCATTTCTTGACTCCCGCCGTACCGGGCAGCCCATGCAGCACCCGATTCAGGAACCTGTGACGCTGCGCTGGCGAAGTTGATGGCGTGATTGCTCACCGGCTGGCGGATCAATAGAGCAATCTCGGGCGAACGGAGTAAATGTAATCGGCAAACGCTGGCAGTTTGTTGAAAAACTCGTGCCGTCTGTCTTTCCGAGGAGCTGCAAGAGACGAGGAATCTCGTAAGTGCTTGATTCCGGAAAATGCAGATCCTTCGCTTGTGCTCAGGATGACATCCTCGGAACGTTTTTCTACAAACTGCTAGAAAAACCGGCCGGCAATTTGCGAGCGCAAGGTCCGGTCGCGCCGGAGTTTCTCTTTCAGCTTGTGGAAGGCATCTTCAGGGGTATCCACATATTCGATCAGGCTTAAATCTTCGCGGCTCACCGTGCCGCACTCACGGAACCACTCCAGGTTTATGGCCCGCTTCCAGTAAGTTGAGCCATACAGCAATATCGCCGCGCGGTGGCCCATTTTGCCCGTCTGGACCAGGGTGAGAAACTCCCACATTTCGTCCATGGTGCCAAAGCCGCCCGGGAAAACGATCAGGGCCTTGGCGGGCTGGGCGAACCACAACTTGCGCATAAAAAAGTAATGGAACAGAAAGCTGACTTCAGGCGTGGTGTAGGGATTGGGCATCTGCTCGTGGGGAAGAAGAATATTCAGCGCCACCGATTTACCGCCCGCCTCGGAGGCGCCGCGATTGGCCGCTTCCATGATTCCCGGCCCGCCGCCTGAGCAAACCACCAGGAATCCGCTGCCCTTGTTAAGCTGCAGCGACCAGCGCGTGATCATCCCCGCCAGCTTGCGCGCCTCTTCGTAATAGGCGGACATTTCCACCGCCATGCGCGCCGCCTCCAATTCAGCCGCCGTGGCGGTTTTGCCGCGACCGTTGCCGTTTTGAAGCGCTCGAAGTTTTTCCATGGCCACGTCGCGTGGCAGCACTCTTGCCGAACCGAAAAAGACCACGGTGTTCTGCACTCCGGCCTTGCGCAACCGCGCTTGCGGCTCCAGGTATTCCGAAAGAATCCGGATCGGCCGGGCCTCGGCGGTGGTTAGAAAGCTTTCGTCAAGGTAGGCGAGCTTTGGCTGTGCATTGGAGTTCAAAGGTTTCACTTTTTTGGGCACGATAACCTCACGAGGAGCGGCAAATTTGGCGTTGTAAAGTGCGTCGGCGGGCAATAGCAGGCGCGCGGCCAAACGGGTAGCGGGGCGGGTTCTCAGGCTTGATCACAATGCGCATCTCCCCTGCATACCAATCGTCGGATCGAGCTGTGAGGATGATCAGTCAAGGCGGCTTTACGAATTTCCTCAGGAAACGCGCCCGTGGTGAGCCGGCTGGGACTCGAACCCAGAACCCCTGCCTTAAAAGGGCAGTGCTCTACCATTGAGCTACCGGCCCGAAGCACCCATTTAAGGCTACAACACCCATTGCCGATCCGTAAACGTGAAAATGGCGGGCAAAAGCCGGCCATGAGCGCATGCCCTCCGCGCCTGCCGGGCGGTCGATATGCCGATCTGGAAGCGCGGGGACATGCTGGTCTTTTGCGCGGCCATCACGACCTCCAATGCAGGAAGTGGTTCAATACCCACAGTGGACCTACCACCAGATGCGTCAGGTTCTTGTAAAACGCGGGCCGTTGTTTTTCGTAAATGCCATGGCCAACAAATTGGAAAATCCAGCCTAATACAAAGCACCCCAAACCAACCTGCCAGCCCACGTGATGGGTGAGCAAGGTGAGTGCCAGCAGCAGCAAAGTCATGGCCGAGCCCAGACGGACGTCCAGTACCACGTACACGGCTGCGGCCAATCCAGCCAACACAGGCGCCATGCTCACACTCAGGTCCCCCATGCCGGCCCGCAGCGGCCAGAGTATGGCCAGAATGCCGGCCATGATCAGCGGAATGCCGATCGCATGGCAAAGCTGGTTCCCCGAGGCCTGATGATGCTGGCCGTAGTCTTGCCATAGCCTTTCCCAGGCGCCAAAGCGCGCCATGGTGAGCCTCCTTTCACGCGAAAGCACGAAGAGCCCTGATTCTAATGCCGCGCACGTACAAATGCCAGCGCGCGCCGCATTGGCATAACCCCATGTTATTCTAAATGGTTGGAAGTAATGCTGCCGGGATCCCGATCGACATGGTGAAGATTGCTTATTTAGACGCCCCTTCGGGCATCAGTGGAGATATGTTGCTTGCAGCCCTGCTTGACGCCGGGGTTGACGAAAGTGTGTTCCGTGCCACTCTCGGAACACTGAACGTTGGAGCGTTTGACCTGATTACATCGCGCGTGATGCGCGCATCAATTTCAGGCCTTTACGTCGACATCACGTCGCCGGAAAAGCAGCCGGAGCGCCATCTGCACCACGTGGAACGCATTCTGGACGAAAGCCAGCTTCCCGCAGGGGTGCGCACCCAAGCCCTGGCCATCTTCACCCTGCTTGCGGAAGTTGAGGGCCGCCTGCACGGCAAACCGCCCAAGTCCATCCACTTTCACGAGGTGGGCGCGGTCGATGCCATTCTGGATATTGCCGGCGCCTGCCTGGGGCTGCACATGCTGGGCATTGAGCGGCTGTATTGCTCCCCGCTCAACGTGGGCAGCGGCCGGGTTGAGGCTGCGCATGGCGTCATGCCCGTTCCCGCACCCGCTACGGCCGAGCTGTTAAAAGGCATTCCGGTTTATTCCACCGGGGTTGAAGCTGAGCTGGTCACACCCACTGGCGCCGCCCTGGTGGCCTCGCTGGCGGCGGGCTTTGGACCCATGCCGCGCATGCGTGTGCAGCGCATCGGTTATGGCGCTGGCGCCAGGGATTTTCCCCGTCACGCCAACATCGCCCGGCTGATGGTAGGCGCCGAGGAAGCTGACCCGGCAAGGGCGCAAACCGGTATGGAAGCGCAAACGGTGAGCTTGATTGAAGCGACACTGGACGATATGACGCCGCAGCTCGCCGGGCATTGCCTGGAGCAGGCGATTGCCGCCGGCGCGCTGGACGTTACCCTGCGCCCGGTGTACATGAAAAAGAATCGCCCTGGATTTGATCTGGTCGTGCTGGCCGCTCCAGGCGATGAGGAAAAACTGGTTAAACTGATATTTGAGCAAACCACCACGCTGGGCGTCCGCGTGCATCAGGTTGCCCGCCGCACCCTGGAGCGCGCCTGGACTACGGTTGCCACGCCGTTTGGCGATGTGCGCATGAAGCTGGGCAGCCTTAACGGGCGCGTGGTGAATGCCGCACCCGAATACGAGGACTGCCGGCGGCTGGCGGAAGAGAAGTCCGTGCCCTTGAAGGAAGTGATGCAGGCCGCGCACGCGGCCTACCGGAACCGGAGGTAATGCGCCGCATCGATGAATAGATTCTATATCACCACGCCCATTTACTACCCCAACGCGCGCCCGCATGTGGGCTCCGCTTACACCACCATTGTGTGTGACGCCATTGCGCGCTACAAGCGCATGTGCGGCTACGATGTGGCCTTCCTCACCGGCACCGACGAGCACGGCGAAAAGCTGCAGCGCGCGGCCGACGCGGCGGGCGTTCCGGTGGAGCATTTTGTGGCCGAAAAGCGCGAGCTGTTTACGGACCTTTGGAAGACGCTGGGCATGGGCGAATTTCTGCCCATTCACAAGGCGCTGGCGGCGGCAGAGGAGGCGGGCCAGGCCGCAGGCGCCGCGCCGCCCCTGAAGCGGCTGTTTGTGCACACTTCGCAGAATCCCGACCATGTCAAGTCGGTGCAGTGGATGATCCGGCAGGCGGATAAGGCGGGTTACGTCGATAAGAAAAAATACGAGGGCCGCTACTGCATTTATGACGAACGCTACGTTTCCGACAGTCCTGAACCGGCCGATTGCGACATCTGCGGGCGGCCGGCGGAGCTGATCCGCGAGGAGAATTACTTCTTCAAGCTCTCGGCGTTTCAGGACCGCCTGCTCAAACTCTACGAAGCCCACCCTGAATTTGTGCAGCCCGACTTCCGCCGGAATGAAGTAGTGAGCTTCGTGAAAAGCGGCCTGCGCGATATCTCTATCAGCCGTCGCCGATTGAAGTGGGGCATTCCGTGGCCCGACGATCCGGAGCAAGTGGTCTACGTGTGGTACGACGCCCTCACCAGCTACCTGACCGGCCTCGGCTTTCGCGGCGAAGAGCGCGGACCCGCTTTCGAAAAGTATTGGATGGGCGCGGAGGGGCCGTCGGAAGTGGTGCACATGATCGGCAAGGACATTCTGCGCTTCCACGCCGTCTATTGGCCCGCGTTCCTGATGGCCGCTAATGACGCCTTGCCGGAGTCCGAGAGGCTTCCGCTGCCCAAGACCGTCTTCGCCCACGGCTGGATTTATTACCAGCAGGACAAAATGAGCAAGTCCAAGGGCAACGTGGTCTATCCGGAGCCGATTGTCAAGGCGTTTGACGAACTGGGCGCGCCCGGCAACGACGCGCTGCGGTACTACTTGCTGCGCGATACGCCGTTTGGGCAAGACGGGAGTTTTTCCTATGAGGGTTTGATAAACCGCTTCAACTCGGATTTGGCAAATGATCTGGGGAATCTTGCGAATAGGACTCTGACGATGATTTACGAGTATTTCAGCGGAAGCATTCCCGAGGTCACGAGTAGCGCCGAACCTGCAAATCGCGGGGGCGTGCGAGGCGTTAGCATTGACCCGGCATTCAAGCTTCCGGTGGCAGTTAATGCTAATGCGATTAGAGATGAATTTAGGCGAGCATTCGACTTCATCAATTTCTCCGGCGCGCTAGAAAAGGTGTGGACGTTCGTTGGACAGCTAAACCGGCAAATCCGCCTAACAGAGCCTTGGACGATGGCCAAAGACCCTTTGAAGCGAGGCAACTTAGCCTCCGTTCTTTACAATCTGGCGGAGGCGCAGCGCTACTTTGCCGTCCTGCTTCACCCTGTCGCCCCGTCCGGAGCGGAACGTCTCTGGCCGCAGCTTGGCTGCGAAGCCTACCTTGGGAGGCTGGAAGATCAACGCATTGACCAGCTCGCGTGGGGGCAGCTTCAACCGGGCACGAAAGTCGGCGAGCCTGAACCTGTGTTCCCGCGCCTTGACAAACAGAAAACACTAGCTCGCCTGCACGAACTTGCCGAAGCCGAGCGCGTTCGCGAGAAAGAATCGAAGGAGGTACCAACTCAAGTGGAAATACAACCCGAGCCGAAATCGGCGGCTGTAGCGCCGGTGTCCACACCGGCGGGCGGCGTTGGGGACGCTGCCGCAAACGCCAAAATCACCATCGATGACTTCGCCAAAGTGGAGCTGCGCGTGGGCGAAATCCTCTCTGCGGAGCCCATTCCGGGCGCCACCAAGCTGCTGAAGCTGATGGTGGATATTGGCGCGGAAGTGCGCCAGGTTTGCGCCGGCATTGCGGAGCACTACAAGCCGGAACAACTGGTGGGCATGAAGGTGGTGCTGGTGGCCAACCTGCAGCCGCGCAAGCTGCGCGGGCTGGAATCGAACGGCATGATTGTAGCCGCTTCAGTGGGGCCGGAGGGCAAGCCGGTGCTGGCCACGTTTAAGGAAGACGTGCCCAAGGGCGCGCGCCTGAAGTAGCCGCCGTTCCCGCGGCTGCGCTGCTACACCGTCTTGTCTTTCGAATCGCAAATCTTTTCCAGCGGGCACTCCGCGCAATTGGGGCGGCGGGCAAAGCAGATGCGCCGCCCGAACCAGATCACCTGATGGCTAAAGGCTATCCAGCGCGCCTCGGGCAACAATTCCATTAAATCTGCTTCAACCTTCTCCGGCGTAGTGTTGCGCGTCAGCTTGAGCCGCTGCGCAATGCGCAGAACGTGGGTATCCACCACAACTCCGCTGGCAATGCCGTAAGCCGTGCCCAGCACCACGTTGGCGGTTTTTCGCGCCACGCCTGGCAGACTCAGCAATTCCTCCATGCTTTGCGGCACCTTGCCGCCAAACTCCTTAACCAGCTTCTGCGCCGCACCCACAATATTCTTGGCTTTATTGTTAAAAAAACCGGTGGAGCGGATATCCTGCGCCAGCATTTCCGGCTGCAAGGCGGCAAAATCCTGTGGCGTGGGATATTTGCGGAACAGCTCCGGCGTCACTTTGTTCACGCGCTCGTCGGTGCACTGGGCGGACAGGATGGTAGCCACCAGAAGCTGAAACGCATTGGCGTGGTGCAGTTCGCATTCGGCGCGGGGGTAGAGGCAATCAAGCCCCTGCAGGATTTTTTCCACTCGCGCCGGGCTGGTGTAAGCCTTCGGGCGGGCGCGTTTTTTAGCGGTTTTGGCTTGGGACATTTTCAGACCATGGCGCTACGTAGATTGCCTGTTGGCAGCTTGTTGCTGCGGCGCTTCAATCGCCTCCAGCAGCTTAAGGAAGGCCTGGCCGCGGTGCGAAACCTGGAACTTTTTTTCGGGCAACAGCTCTGCAAAAGTTTTGCCGAACGGCGGATAGTAGAAGTACGGATCGTAGCCAAATCCGCCCGTGCCGCGCGGCTGCAGCACCAAAGTGCCTGAAACGCGGCCTTCCACCGTGGCCAGCAGCCCGGCTTTGCCGGCCAGGGCGATCACGCAGACGTAATGCGCCGTGCGCCCCGGGCTTTTCGCCGCGCTCAATCTCGTTTCGCGCTCCACGCGTTCGATCTCTTCCAGCAGCTTCTGATTGTTTTGCGCGTCGGTTGCACCTTCACCGGCAAAGCGCGCGGAATAAACTCCGGGCGCGCCGCCCAGCATATCCACGCAGATTCCCGAATCGTCGGCAAAAACCGGTCCGGGCGCGTAGGCGGCAAAGTGCAGCGCTTTCTTGCGCGCATTCTCTTCAAACGTGGCGCCGTCTTCAACGCACGCCGGAATGCGCTCCAGGCCTGGCACAGCCAGAATGCTTACCCCGTGGGCAGAGGCCGCGCCCGCGAATTCGCGCAGCTTTCCCGGATTGGTGGTGGCTACATACAAGGTTCGAATTGCAGCTTGCATTGACCTGCCAGTTGCCCTTTATTGCGCCGGAATTTCCAGCTTCAGAATGGCGCGCTGCGCCTCAATCAGGCGCCCGATCGCCGGCCGCGCCAACTCAATCAATCCGGTCATTTCCGCAACTTGAAAGGGCTTGCCCTCGGCGGTGGCCTGCACTTCCACCAACCTGCCGTCGCCGGTCATGGCCACGTTCAAATCCACCTCAGCGTGGGAATCCTCGGCATAATTCAGATCGAGCAGCATCTCGCCGCCCACCAGTCCCACGCTGATGGCGGCTACGTAATTTCGCAGAGGCAGCCGGTTCAGCGCGCGCTGGGCTTTCAATTTTTGCAAAGCCAGCCCCACGGCAACCATAGAGCCGGTAATGGAAGCCGTCCGCGTGCCGCCGTCGGCGCGGATCACGTCGCAATCCACCCACACCGTGCGCTCGCCCAGGCCTTCCAGATCGGTGGCGGCGCGAAGGGCGCGGCCAATCAGGCGCTGAATTTCCATGGTGCGCCCGGCCGGGCGGCCCTTGGTTACTTCGCGCGGCGTGCGGCTCTCGGTGGCGCGGGGAATCATGGCGTATTCGCCTGTAATCCAGCCCCGCCCCGAGCCTTTCAAGAACGGCGGCACTCCGTCATCCACCGATGCCGTGCAGATCACCTGGGTTTCGCCCAGCCGCATCAGCACGGAGCCTTCGGCGCTGCTGACGTAGCCGGGAACAATCTCAATTTTGCGCAGCTCATTGGGGCCGCGCCCGTCCGCACGCACCAGCTTGCCTCCGGAATAGAGCAGCCCGGTCAGGGGCTTGGGGGTTGATGACATAACACCTCATTCTTTCAATTTGACTGCGCGCTGGCGATGCGCGAAGGATCGGGCGCAAAAACGCCGCTTAAATCCGCGTGGCCGGCCAGGGTATCCACCTCCTGGCCTTGCTCCAGAAACTTCACGCGCTTCACTTCCGGCAAATTCGCTGTCAGCGACATTACCACGGAATAAATGGATAGTGTTTCGCTCTCAATCCCAACCGGAAAATTGTTCACGATGTCGCTGGAAAAGTCCAGGTAAACCGTTCCATCCTCGGTCAGAAAGACGGCGCGCAGATTGGCGCTGGCGGGCAGCGCCAGGTCCGAACCCTGGTGCGAGCCTTCCACGAGCGCCAGAATGATCTGGCGCACGCGGTCCAGCACTTCAGGCGCCAGCGCCAGCGTGCGCGCTTCTGCCACCAGTTTGCCCTGGCTGTAGGAGGGAAAGTAAAGCGTCACATTCTGGGTGCTGGTGGAAGCGGATTGCAGCACTTCCTGATTCAACTGTGTTCTCAGCGCGGCCTCCGGCTTGCCCGCCGGCTCAAAAAACAGGCGCCGCGCCAGCGTGCGCAGGTAGAGCGCGCCACCAACAAGGAAAGGCAATATGACTAGAATGAAAATCCAGGTGCGTTTGCTCATCGGATTCCAGGACTCTCACAACTTTAACAGCGACTGCAGCACGGCGTTGGCCACCTGCTGCTGAAAATTCGGATCGGGCAGCGGCGCCGCTGCAACTGCCGGGTCCAGACTTCCAAGTTCAATCGCCACGGCCGGCGCGGCAACGCTGCGCAACTGGCGGATGGGCGCCTGCTCCGGCAGCGGCACGGCCAGCCCGATGATCAACGACAACTGGCGCTGCACCGCCGCCGCCAGTTGCTGGCTGCGCCCGGCAAAAGATTGTTGCGCGGTCGCCCACGGCAGGAACAGCACATTGGGTTGGGCTGCCGCGGGAGCCTGCAGCGAAGGCGGCAGATAGGTGTAAACGATGGCCTGCGGCACGGCCTTGCCCTGCTCGCCCGCGTGCAGTGTTAGGAAAGCGACAGGGTGAGCAACATTGGCAATGCGGGTACGATCCTCCAGGCTGGGGTTCACATCGCCGCTGCGGGTCAGCACCACACGGAACTTGCCGGAGGCTTCTAGGGTCTGGCGCAGCCGGTCCGCCAGTTGCGCGTTCAAATTCTTCTCCAGCACTCCGTCCTGGCTGCGCGCGCCCGCATCAGGACCGCCGTGCCCGGCATCCACCACCACTACGGGCAGCACGGGGGCGGCCACGGCCGGTGCTGCGCCGGGCACACCGCCGGGTTTGCCTGCCGCGGCGCCCGCTGCAGCCGCGGGCGCAGCGGGTTGGGGCTTCGCGGGCGCGGGCGCAGCAGGAGCTGCCGCAGGAGCGCCCGCCTGGGCCGTGGCAGCCTGCTCCGGGCGGTTAACGCGCAATGCAAGGCTGCGCTCATCAGCCGCCAAAGTGGGGAAAAAGTTCAAATTCGCCATGGCCGGAGTCAGGATCAGCTTGGGGTTGCCATCCTGATCGTCAAATTGCAGCTCCTTGATAAAGGGATTCTGAAAGTGGAACGACTGGGCTGTGGGCTCAACCGGCGCGTGGCCCAGATAAATAATCCACTTGCCGTTGCTGGAAACGGTTTGCACGTTGACCGGGTTTGAAAAACTCAGGGTAAGCGCGGCGCCGTTCGGCTGGCCGCTCAGGTGCACGGAAAACAGCGTGGGGGCCACGTTGCCCATGAAGATGCGGCTGCTATTCGCCTGGTAGCGAATCGTCTGCCCGGTCAGCCGCGGCAGCAGATCGGTCACAAAATCCAGCGGTACCGCTGCCTGACCCTCCACTATGCGCACCGGCGCCGACATTTTGAACTGCTGCTTGTTAATGCGAACGCGCTTTTCCTTGACGTGCAGTTCCAACTGCTGCCCGCTTACCCAGATCTTGATGTTATTGCGCTTCTGCTGCATGGCGGTCACGTTGCCGGCAATGTTAAGCACCGGCAGAAGGGGCAGGTAACGGACGCCGCCAACCGCTGTAATGGGAACCACCTGATGGCTGCCGGGCAGGTAAAAAACAAAGTTGTCGCTGCGCAGGGCGCGAACAGGCCAGACCAGGAAAATCACAATGGCCGCGAAAGCGAGAGAGAAAATGGGTTTTGAATAACGTCGCATGGAATGACCACTTAGTGTACAGGCAAAAGTGATTGAATGGAATTGCCGCGCCAACTCGAAACTCCGTCAAAGCCGCCGCTGTAAAACACGCCCGGGATTATTTGTGCGGCGGCCACAAATTGCTCCGTTCACTTCAAATCAGTTCAAAACCCGGCCCCTGTCGTAGGGAAGCGGCGCCGGAATCTTCTGAAGTAACACCGGGCGCCCGGCGCTTATAGAGGGCCGCCTCTTGGATCTCCGCTGCATCCCGGCCCAGCCTCGAAACTGCCGCCATGAATGCCAGGCCACACGCCCAAAATCCTCTAATGTGCCTCCGGTCGCCTCAGTATCCCTTTGATTACAATTAAGTTAACCTGGTTTGGTTCGCTTTTTCGTCGTATCTCATTTGTTTTCAGTCGGTTGCTGCAAAATCGAGTTCCCAAATTGGGTTCGTATTTGGGTTCGTTCTTGAGGATGTGTTTTATTTTCAATAACCTTGGGTTCGTTTTGTATAAAAAATTTACACTTCGCGCGGGCCAAAATCAATTTTCCCACTGCGCGGTCAAAATCCGGTCCTTTCGGCAGCGGCGCCCTTGCCCGGCAATCCGCAACTGGCAACTGGGTTTGACAAAAACGAGAGGACCTGGGAGCGGGCATGCAACATCTCCTGCGGCAAGATCGGCCGCTCGCGGCATTACCTCATCAACTATGTACTATATATGTAACTATGTCAACTCAAAAGAGCTCCCTGACGGCCGTTCGCAGAGCCCGCTTTACGGCGCCATCCTGAACGGGAAAAAGCCGGCGGCAAGCCCTCCAGCCCGCAAGTCCATTGCGGCGCGGCCGCACTCAAGGTATAGTCAGCGGCCTGGAGGAGGCGGAAATGAGGCACAAGGATTCAACAGGCAACGCGGGGAGATGGCTGGCGTGGGCGGCGGTAATCGTGATAGGGGGCGCCGCGGTAAGGTGCGCCTCAGCCCAAAGCCTGGACCCTGCCCTGTTTCAGGATCTGAAATGGCGCATGATCGGGCCTTTCCGGGGCGGCCGCACACCGGTGGTTGCGGGCGTGCCGGGCGAGCCAAACGTTTACTACATTGCCTCGGTAAACGGCGGGGTTTGGAAAAGCACGGATTACAGCCAAACCTATCAGCCTATTTTTGACGGGCAGCCCACCGGCTCCATCGGATCGCTGGCCATCGCTCCCTCCAACCATTCCATTATTTATGTGGGCAGCGGGGAAGGCTTGCAGCGGCCGGACCTTTCCACCGGCGATGGCATATACAAGTCCGTGGACGGCGGCAAGACGTGGCGGCATCTGGGCCTGCGCGACGGCCAGCAGATTCCCGTGCTATTGGTCGATCCGCACGATCCGAATCGCGTGTACGCGGCGGTGCTGGGGCATCCTTACGGCGCCAATGCGGAGCGTGGCGTGTTCCGTTCCACCAACGGGGGTGAGACGTGGAAAAAGGTCCTTTACAAGGACGAAAACACCGGCGCCATTGATTTGCAGTTTGACCCTTCCAATCCGGGCACGCTGTATGCCGCGATGTGGGCGGCCCGGCGACCTCCCTGGACGACCGGAGGCTCCATCGACGGCCCCGGCAGCGGACTTTATAAATCGACGGACGGCGGCGACACCTGGAAGCCGCTAGCGGCGGGCCTGCCCGGCTGGGCGCAGCGCCTGGGGCGCATCGGCGTGGGCATTGCGCCCGGCAACCCGCGGCGAATTTACGCGCTGGTGGACGCACGCCGGCAGGGTGGGCTGTACCGCTCCGACGACGCGGGCGCAAGCTGGCGGCGGGTGAATACGGAGCGGCGCATCTGGGGCCGTGGCGATGATTTTGCCTGCGTGCGGGTTGATCCCGTGAACGCCGATGAAATTTACGTGGCCAACACGTCCACCTACCGCTCCACGGATGCCGGGCAGAATTTTACCGCCATCAAGGGCGCGCCGGGCGGCGACGACTACCACACCATCTGGATCTCACCGCAGGACCGGAACGTGATTCTGCTGGGCAGCGACCAGGGAGCAACCCTCAGCGTAAACGGCGGCGCAACCTGGAGTTCCTGGTATAACCAGCCCACGGCGGAGTTTTATCACGTGGCCACCGACAATCGGTTCCCTTATTGGGTTTACGGAGCGCAGCAGGAAAGCGGCTCCGCGGCGGTGGAAAGCCGGGGCAACGACGGCGAGATTACTTTTCGCGAGTTTCATCCGGTGGGGGTGGAAGAGTACGGCTATGTGGCTCCGGATCCGCTGCATCCCAATCTGGTTTACGGCGGCAAGGTGACGCGCTTCGACTGGAATACCGGCCAGACGCAGAATGTTTCTCCCGTGGCGCTGCGCAACGGCAAGTACCGTTTTAACCGCACCGCGCCGCTGGTGTTTTCGCTTGCGGACCCGCACCTGCTATACCTGGGCTCGAACGTGCTATTTGAAACCGCCAATGGCGGGCGCGACTGGACGGTAATCAGCCCGGACCTTACGCGTCCCGCCCCCGGCGCGCCGCCAAATCTGGGAAGCTTCAAGGACCTGGCGGCGGGGGAGCATCGCGGCGTGATTTATACCATCGCGCCTTCAATAAAAGACGCGAACCTGATCTGGGTGGGAACTGATGACGGGCAGATTCAGGTAACGCGCGACGGCGGCCAGAACTGGGCTAATGTGACGCCGCCGGAATTGACGCCGTGGAGCAAGGTGGCGATGCTGGAGGCCTCGCACTTTGACGCGCAAACCGCTTACGCCGCGGTCAACCGCCTGCGGCTGGACGATCTGCGGCCTTACGTCTACCGCACCCGCGACGGAGGTAAAAGCTGGGTGAAGATTGCGAGCGGCCTTCCCGCGGACGCACCGGTCAACGTGGTGCGCGAGGACCCGCAGCGCCAGGGCCTGCTGTTTGCGGGCACGGAGCGGAGCGTCTACGTTTCCTTTGACGACGGCGCAAACTGGCAGCCGTTGCGCCTGAACCTGCCGGCAACCTCCGTGCGTGATCTCGTAATCCACAAGGACGATCTGGTGGCGGGCACGCACGGGCGTTCGTTCTGGATACTGGATAACCTCACACCGCTGCGCGAAATCAGCGCCAGCACGGCCGGCCACGCCGCAACGCTCTTCAAGCCCCAAATCGCTTACCGCATCCGGCGCGATACCAACACCGATACGCCATTGCCGCCGGAGTTTCCCGCCGGCAAAAATCCTGCCGACGGCGCCATGATTGATTACACTCTGGGCGCGGGGTTGAAGGGGCCGGTGACGGTTGAAATTCTGGATGCCAATGACAAGCTGGTGCGGCGCTATTCAAGCGACGACCCGCCGCAATCGGAGACCCGCAAGCTGAACGTGCCGCTCTATTGGGTGCGGCCGCCGCATCCACTTTCCGCCGCGCCGGGCATGCACCGCCTGGTTTGGGACCTGCATTATCCGACGATTGAAGGGCTGAATCGCAATTATCCGATCGCCGCCATCGCCGGCGATACGCCGCTTGCGCCCCGCGGAGTGCGCGCCATGCCGGGCGAATATACGGTAAGACTGACGGCAGGCGGGCAAAGCCTTAGCCAGCCCTTGACGCTGGAAATGGATCCGCGAGTGGAGGCTTCACAGTCGGACCTGAGGCAGCAATTCGAGCTTGAAACCGCGATTGCGAGCGCTTTGACCCAGGACGGGCGTGCGCTGGAACAGGCCGGCGCCCTGCTCGAAGGCATTGCCAAAGCGCTGGCGGCAGAGCGCACCTCGAGCGCAATCCAGGAATTGCGCAACCTGGATCAGGAGGCCGCGCAAATTGAAGGCACGCCGGGCGGCTACCAGGGAACGGTTTTGGCGGGCGCGGACGGCCGCAGCCTGGCGCGGCTGCATTCCGGTCTGGCGGCGGTCTATGCCGCGGTGGATAGCGCCGATGCCGCTCCAACCACGGCACAGCGGCAGGCGCTTCAGGACTTGCAGAGCGCGCTCGCCGGCACGCTGGATGCCTGGCAGGCGTTGCGCAGCCGCGGCCTGCCGGTGTTGAATCGTGAGCTGCAAAAGGTTGGCCTGCAGCCTTTGGCGATACAGTGAAAAGTTGCCGGCAACATGCTCCGAAAGTAGAATCGCGTCGCGGAACCCATTCGCCGTCGCTCCCCCGAAGTCGGGGGTCTAAGACTGGATTCCCGCCTCCGCGGGAATGACGAACACGCTGTACGCCGGGTCGATGGGGGTGAACTGGATTCCCGCCACCGCGGGAATGACGCTGCCGCTTTCATACTGTGTGGGCGCCGCATGGCGAAATGACCATTGATTTGGGCGCGCTCCCTGGCGCGCCCGGGAGCTTTGCCATCCGCCTAAACCAAGCCCCCATTCCGGCCAAAATATTTTTATTAATCCGCAGAATTTATGGTAGCATCTCGCCCCATTAAGTTAGTTTACTTACAGCTCGTAGATTAGATTAGGCGTCCGCCCTCGCGTGCATCCAGCAGGAGGACCCATGCAGGCGCCATCGCCATTGGTTCGGTTCTGGTCGGGTTTTGGCCTCTGATAGTTTGTTGAATATCCCGTGCCGCTTGTCATTCCGAGGAGCTGCAAGCGACGAGGAATCTCGTATGTGCTTGATTCCGCAAGAAGCATATGCTTCGGTTGCGCTCAGGATGACATCCTCTGGACGTTTTTCAACAAACTGCTATGCGGGCGGAAAACACAGGGTATCGCTGAACTCTGAGGCGGACTTGGACAACACTTGATCAGGGCTTCAATCCCATGGGTTTACTCGGGATCGATATCGAGACGGGATGAATTCCATTTTTTGAAATATGGAATTCAATAATCAGAATTGGTTATAGCCAGCCATGATTTTGTAACTTCCTTAACTTTCAATAACTTGATTTTGTTAAATTGTTTAAATATTTTGGATACGAAATTGCACATTGTATTGCCGCGAGGTAGTCGGGCTTTCCCAGAAAATGTTCATGCTGACTTTCAGAGGAACTCATCCTCTGTGCACGGGCCATGGGGAGGTCTTCCAAAAATCAAAGCTGGAGGGAACAAACGATGAGGAGATGCTTAATATTGCTCGCGTCGTTGGTGATGTCTTGCAGCCTGGCCTGGGGGCAAGACACGGCCACGATCGTTGGCACCGTGGCTGATCCCACAGGGGCAGTCATACCTGGGGCGAAAGTTACAGTGTCAAACCCTCAGAAGGGATACACGCGGGTCTTGGTAGCCGATTCTGCCGGCCTGTTCCGCGCCAATGCCCTTCCGTTAGGTGATTACGTAGTTACAGCCGAAGTCAGTGGCTTTCAAAAGCTGGTCCGCTCTGGCATCCATCTGGAAGTCGGACAGATTCAGCAGGTCAATATGACCATGCAGGTAGGGCAGACAACCCAGGAAGTAACGATTAGCGGCAATCTGCCCAAGGTACAGACCGAAACCGCCAACATTTCAGACGTGGTAACAGGAACCCAAATTCAGAAGCTGGACTTAAACGGACGCAACTTTGTAACCCTGGCCACTCTGGTTCCCGGCGCCGTGCCTGATAACGGCCTGAACACGACGGCTGTTGGAGTCATGGGAAACAACAGCATTTCGTTCAACGGCAACCGCTTCCAATACAGCAACTGGGAAATTGACGGCGGCAACAACACCGATGAAGGTTCGGCCAGCACTTTCAATACTTATCCGGACCTCGACAGCATCGGCGAGTTTCGCATCACCACCAACGATTACAACGCCAGCATGGGCCGCCATGCGGGCGCCAACATCGAAGTGGCCACCAAGTCCGGCACGCAGCAGTTCCACGGCGACGCCTTTGAATACGTCCGCAATGACGTGTTTGACGCCAACGACTTTTTTGTGAACCGCACCATTGAACCCGCCGGCGTCTCGGCGCCCATAACTCCACTGAAGTGGAACGACTATGGCTATACCTTAGGCGGCCCGGTCTACATCCCCGGCGTCTACAACACAGATAAAACCAAGACCTTCTTTTTCTGGTCTGAAGAGTGGCGCGGCTACCGGCAGGGCACCGTCATCAATTCCGGCGTGCCAACCATACGCCAGCGAAACGGTGACTTCAGCCAGTGCGATCCGAAATCAGTGAATTACGCTCCGGGCATCGGGACCTGCACAGTGCCCACGAACCCCGCCACCGGCCAGCCGTTTGCCGGTGATATTGTTCCGATAACGCCTAACGGCCAGGACCTTTTGAACGCATTCTTCCCGCTTCCCAACAGCGGCATATCCGGCTACCTCAATGCGCCGGATGTACCGACCAACTGGCGGCAGGAACAGATCCGGGTGGATGAGAACCTCACCGACAAGACCTCCATCTTCGTTCGCTACACTCAGGACGCCTGGAACCAGACCACCATCCCCTCGCTCTGGGCTTGGGCCACTTACGACACGGCCAATACCCAATTTCTTGGTCCCGGCAAGAGCGCTGTGTTGCACATTACTCACACCTTCCAGCCCAATCTTATGAATGAGTTCGTGATGGGCTACACGGTGGATCACATTTCCCTCTTCCCCGTGGCAGGCGCCTCCTCTCCCGCCGGCTCGATCAACAAACCGGCAAGCTGGAACGCCAGCAACTTCTTCCCGGCCAACGCCAATAACCCACTTTTGCCCCAGATTGAGGTCTGCGGCGGAACGCAGTTCTGCATGGGTGAAGACGCTGGAAACCGGCCATGGTTTAACTCTAACCCGGTCTCCACGATGAAAGACAATGTGGGATACATCACCGGCAAGCATTCCATCAAGGCCGGATTTTTCCTTGAGGACTACCGCAAGAACGAACAGTTTGGCGGCGACACTCAGGGGCAGATGCAGTTCTACGGCGGCGGCACGGTCACTACAGGTAACGCCTTGGCGGATATGTACCTGGGCCGCATTCAGCAGTACAGTGAAGGCACCCAGACGGTCAACGGCATTCCTGTGGGCGGTTATCCCAAAGGCCACTGGCGCATGACCGACTTTGAGCCTTACTTCGAGGATGACATCAAGTGGACTTCGCACCTGACCGTGAACCTGGGCATGCGTTACTACCTGTTCGCGCCCATCCACGATGTGAGCACTCCGCAGACAGTGGACTCGAACTTTTTCCCCAACTTGTACAGCACGCAATTTGCTCCACAGCTCGATGCCAACGGCAACATTGTTCCGGGCACGGGGGTAAACTTTACCCAATACGGAAACGGGATGTTTGCCTGCGGGGTTAGCGGGATTCCGAAGGGCTGCAGAATGCCGTTCTACGACACCTTTGCGCCCCGCTTTGGTTTCGCGTGGGATCCCACCGGGCACGGCACAACTTCCATCCGGGGCGGATACGGCGTTTACTATGACGCCGGCAACGGCAACGAAGCTAATCCGGAAGGCGCCGAAGGCAATCCTCCGGTTTCCTTGAATCCATCGGGATATAACCTGCCCAACTACCAGACGATTGTTCCCGGCTTATTTGGCCCTACTGGCTTCACGGCGATTCCCTTCTACATGGGATATCCGCAGGTGCAGCAGTACAGCCTGAGCGTGCAGCACTCGTTCACCAACAACGATATCCTCTCCGTCAGCTACGTAGGCACTCAGGGCCGCGACCTGGCTACAAGCATCAACCTGAACCAAGTCCCGCTAGGGGCGACCACAATGACGGTGCCTGTTCTGGCAAATGCAAATCCTTACTGCGGCGCTGGAGGCGTTTGCAACGTCCAGCAGGATCTGATCAACCAGAAGAATCCGCCCGTCTTCTTTGCTCCCTACATGGGCTGGAACGGAATATCACAGAAGGAGAACGGCGCCACCTCCCATTACAACTCACTGCAAGCTAACTTCCGCCACACCATGAAGAGCGGCCTCACGCTCGAGGCCTCTTACACGTGGGCGCATTCGATTGACAACGCATCAACCGTATACTTCACCGGCAGTTCACCCGGCGGAGTTGATACCAGCAATATGGCGCGGTGGTATGGCACTTCAGACTTCAACCGGTCGCAAGTGCTAACCGTAAACTTCGTGTATGATCTGCCGTTCTTCACCAATAGCTCGAACCACTTTGCCCGCAGTGCCTTGGGCGGGTGGGAATTGAGCGGCATTGGCACGATGATGAGCGGAGAGCCTATCGACTTCAACTGCGGCGTTTCCGGCATCAGCACCGGTATTGGCCAGAGCTATCGTTGCAACACCCTGGGCACGCTGGCGCCCAACCAAGCCACCGTAAACGACCCCACCTACGGGCCCAGCCCGGGTTGGTACAACCCCGCGCTTGTGGCTCAACCCACGGCCGGGCAACTGCTCGCCAACGGCGAACCCGGCATGTTCGGTTATATGGGACGCAATATTCTTAACGGTCCCGGCCGCAACAACTGGGATATGGCTATGTTGAAGAACTTTGAGCTGCCGTGGCTGAACGGCGAACATTCCACCTTGCAGTTCCGGTGGGAGACGTTCAACACCTTCAACTGGACGGAGTGGCAGGGCGTAAATGCCGGCTGCGCCGGCACCACGCCGTTAGGTGGGGCTTGCGGAGGTGTGGTTAACGGGCAATTGCTGGGTACGGTCAACAGCGATTGGGGACCGCGCCTGATGCAATTTGCCTTGAAGTTCATTTTCTGAGCAGGTCACACCCCCGCGCGGTGGCCTGTCATCCTTCGCATGTGTTCTGAGTAAGGAGGAGAAATGAATTCAAAAAACGGAGCGCTCGGACGCTGGGGCAGCCTCGTCGTTGCCATCTTGGCTTTTGTGGTGGTGTCACGACCCGGCGCGGCCCAGAATTTCAACAGTCCACCGTCGTGCACTGTAGGTGTGACCGTCGACAGCAGAAGCGAAGCCACTCTATCGGGAAATGTCACGGGAGGGCTGTACCAAATTGGCTACCTCTCGTGCGATCACGGCGGAAAGGCTGCGGACATCTTTGCCGAGACAGCGGTCCTGTGGTACTACTTTGACGGCGATGGGCCCCAGGAGGCTAAGGTAACGCTCACAACGGTGCAGCAGGGCCGGAACAATAGTTGCACACAGTCGTACTTGCCGTATATATATTCGTACGACCAAGCCGTCGACATATCATCGCTTAGCCCCGGCCAGCACACTGTAACAGTATACGCAGTGTGTGAGTATGCATCGGGAACGGACACGGCGACTTTTACCGTTCCATAGGGCGTGTGAAGTCCGCACGGCCCATCTTGATGCAGTAGTATGTCGGCGATAAGGTTCTCGGAACTAAGAATCGATAACTTACAGGCACCACAATGTCGGTAACTCGTCGATTCTCTGTACGATCTGATCTATCTCCGACAGATTCCTGGGCTGTTTCGATTGGGCCAGGGGTGCAATGCCGCCTGGCCCAATGGTTCAAAAATTAAAAGTGTTGGTAAACGACCTTGGCTTTCCTTTCGGGACGGCCAAGGTCTTTTTTTGCTGGCGGTTTTTGGGGCACTTGGCGCCCCGCCAGAGAGTAAGATTAGAGATGCCGGCAGATTGCTGCGGAATTGGGTGGTAATCAGGGCGGAATCAAGCGCTTAACAAATTCTTTACACCGTGTCAGGCAACGAGCTGGCAGCGCTTTGAATCTGAATTATTGGAACCGCTTGCATGGCGGATTGCGAAGCGCTAGACTAAATTTGATTTCAGAATACCCATTTCTGCGCAATGTGTGCTCGGGCGGTTGATGTTACACCGTGAAGCGGCAAATTCAAGGAGGTTGCGTATGAGGCGCCCCGTGGTTTGTGTTTTTTCGTCTGTGGCGGCTTTGCTGCTTTACACCGGGCTGGCGGGCGGAGCGCAGCAACAGGCGCCTACCAATCTGGCTAGCGCCAACCCGGCGCCGGCTCCGGCCCCAACAACCAAGCCCTATGTTCCCCCGCCGCAAAATACGCTGCAGATTCCTGCCGGCACTACCATTCGCGTGCGGTTAAGGACCACGCTGACCGATAAGACCAACAAGACCGGCGATCCCTTTAGGGGTGAGTTGAGCGAACCGATTGTGGTTGATGGAAAAGAAGTAGCCCCCAAGTACAGTGAAGTTGACGGCCACCTGGCCTTCGTCAAGCCCTCCGGACGCGTAGCGGGCAAAGCCCAGATGCGGGTTGTGCTTGACAAGATTGTTACTGCTGATGGGCCGGTATTTTCGCTGAACAGCTCGCTGGAGCAGGCGCAGGGGGGCGTTTGCGCCCACACCACCGACACCGAAAAGGTTAAACTGACCAACACCAAGGCCGATCAGGAAGGCACCATTACCGGCTGCGGGAAGAGCAAAAAGGGCGCTTTGAAAGACGCTGCGATTGTGGGCGGCGTGGGCGCGGCGGTTGGCGCGTCGATCGGGTTGGGCACCATGATGACGCAGCAGATGAGTTGCGCGTACTACGGTTATTGCCCGCCGGGAGGCTCCGGAATTGGCGGCGATATTCTGCACGGCGCGGAGATTGGCGCGGGTACGGCGCTCATCTACACTATTTTCAAGCACGAGAAGCACATTGTGCTCGTCGATGGCTCCGAATTGACGTTTGTGGTTAACCGCACCACGGATGCCACGCCAGGTTCGCCGGCATCCACAGCCAGTAACTAAAGCGATTGCGACGGCGCGAAGTGCGCCCGGCCTAAGCGCCCGAGGGAGTTGAGGTATTTTGAGCATGAACAGATTTATCCCAGCACTGGCAGCCTGTAGTGCAGCCCTGGCAATGCTGGCCGGGCAGGCGCTGGCCACCGACGCGGCGCCGGTGATTCCCGCTGGAACCCACATTAATGTGCGCCTCACCACCACGCTAAGCACACGCGCCAACCAGGTGGGTGACCCGTTTACGGGCCAGACGGAGGATCCGATTTTTGCAGGCGGCCAGGAGGCCGTACCCTCCGGCAGCACGATTGAAGGGCACGTGGCCTACGTTCAACAGCCTACCCGGGCCAAAAAGGTTGCGGAAATGCGCCTGGTGATTGACGGCATTACCACGAGCGATGGCAAGCATTATGTGGTGGCGGGCGGCCTGCAGGATAAGAACGGAGTGGACGGCAGCTCCGCGAAAGACAGTGAAGGAACGCTGCAAGGGCAGGGCAAGGATAAGAAACAGGCCGCCAAAGACGCGGGCATTGGCACGGCGGTGGGCGCGGGGGTTGGCGTGCTGGCCGCGGGCGGCACGGGCGCAATGTACGGCGCGGCTGCCGGCGCGCTGATTGGCGCTTTGCACGTGCTGGGCAAAAAGCACAAGGACCTTGTGCTGCACCCGGGAACAGAGCTCTCATTCGTGCTGGATCGCGCCGCTAAACCCGGCCCGAACACTTCAAAAGACAGCAGCGTGTTTATGTATCACCAACCCGACCGCTCTAACTGAAGCACCGTGCCGGGCGCGACTGCCTAACTGATCTTCCTGATCCGCAGATTACGGAATTCGATTCTCGACCCTTCCGCCTCAAGCCCCACGAAACCCTTCGGGTGGTTGCACTCCTTATAGACGCTGGAGAGCGTTCCGTTCACTTTCAAACTCAAGGTGCTTCCCTGGCAGTGGATATCATAAACGTTCCACTCGCCCGCCTCCCGAACCGGGTTCTGCTTCATTTCGTGGCTCAAATTAAACCGAATCGGCTTGCCGCCAATGATGCGGTCGCCAAACCAATAGCCGCCGCTCGCGCTGCCCACCTGCGCCTGGAACCAGGCGCGGCCGTCGCTGCTGTTGCGCACAAACACTCCGCTGTTGTAGTGCGGGCTGCCCGCCACCGGCGCAAATCGCCACTCCACGTGAAAATCAAAATCGGCAAACTGCTGGTCGTAACGCAGCCATTCGTGGCCCTGGTCGCCCGCGCACCAGATGACGCCCTTTGCCGTCTCCACTGACCATTGGTTTGCACGCGCCAGGGGGTGATCGGGTGGAATGGCGACGCGCGTCCACCCGTGGAATTGAGCGTCGGGCATCAACCTGATCCAGCCGCTTTGGGCGGGCGCAGCCGGCGGAGCGGAAAACGTGGTAAGCGAATAAAGCGCGGCAGCAAGAATAAAGAGTGGAGCAAACAGGAAGAGCGGTTTTTTCAAGGCAGCCTCCTTGAAGATGAATGGCCTGGCGGCGGTATCATACACCATCTGATGGCTTGGACAAGAACAAGGTACGGCGCAGCGGCAGGGCGGCAAGGCAGAATGGATATGCGCTGGGAAACGCGGAGGCGCAAGCGTAGCGCCCGTACGATGATCGCGGCCTTGCAGCAGGCTGGGACCCGCTTTTTCGCGTGGTGTGCGCAGCGGGCCTGAATCCGCTCACATGGCCATTTTGCGACGCACATCGCCGATGATCTGGCTGCCGTGGAAACGCCCGTTTTCAATAAAAACCTCGTTGGTATTGGGCCCGGCTATGATGACCCCCGCCAGGTAAAGGCCCGGCACGTTGCTTTCCAGGGTTTCAGGGTCGCAAACCGGGCGGCCGAAAACGGAATCAATTTCCACGCCGCTATCGCGAATAAATTCAAAATCGGGGTGGTAACCGGTCAAGGCGAATACATAATCAGCGGGAATCTGGCGGGTTTGGCCGTTGGCGAAACGGACGTCCACCGTTTCAGCCTCGATCGCGGTGACCTCGCACTCAAAGTAGGCGTCAATTGAGCCTTCTTTGATGCGGTTTTCCAGGTCAGGGCGAATCCAGTACTTGATGTGCCGGCTCAACTCACGCTCGCGGATCAGCATGGTGACCGCCGCGCCATGGCGGAAAAGATCCAGCGCCGCAACGGCGGCGGAATTGGCGCCGCCTACCACGACTACGCGCCGCTGGTAATACTGGTGGGCTTCGCCGTAATAATGCGAAACGTGGGGCAGGTTTTCGCCGGGAACACCCATCATATTCGGCAGGTCGTAATAGCCAGTGGCAAGCACCACAAAGCGAGCCTTGTGAACACTGGTTTGGTTCAATTGGTTTTGTGTGTTCACCAGAAAATGATCATCGTCGCGGCGCACGCTGATCACACGCTCCTGGTAGCGGATGGGGAGTTTGTAGAATTCAGTGACGCAGCGGTAATATTCCAACGCCTCGGAGCGCGTAGGCTTGATGTTCAGGCTGGGCATGGGCAGATCGCCAATTTCCAGACGCTCGCGGCTGGTGAAAAACGTCATTCCCGCGGGATAACTGAAAATCGAGTTTACCAGGCACCCTTTCTCTACTATAAGGCAGCGCACTCCGGCCTTCCGGGCCTCAATACCACAGGCGAGTCCGGTTGGCCCGGCGCCAACAATCAGAACATCGGTTTCGGTTTGCATTCGGCTTCCCCTCCTTAATATGCGCCGTGGCGTGCCCATTAGCCCGCGCGCATGCCATTCCCGTGATGTCTGGATTCTGCAGGGTATGTGGCTTTGGTGCGTAGGAGCAATTGAATGAAACGCATTGAGGCTGTTGTCTGGCCGGCCCCGATTACTATTCCACCGCATCCAGGTGCGCCGCTAAATCCACTTTGAATTGATCGTACCGTTGCAGCAACTGGTCCGTCGCCGCGACTTCCTGTTTGTGGCACACGAAGACTTTTTCGTCATTCCGCTGCAACAAGACGCCAATCTCGCTGCCAAACAGGTAACCCGGGCTCCCAAACGGAGTCAGCCGTTCCCCCGCCGGTTCCAGCAGCGAAACAAAGCCGTCCCTTTCCACTCCCACAAAACGCGGATATTTTTCAAAAGTCACAAACTGAAAGCCAGCCGCCAGCAGCCTTTCGAGGGTCTTGATCTGCGCGGGAGTGAAGTCCAAACTCAACCTCCCATCGCCAGCCCAGCGGCATAGTCGCCGCCCGGTATCCTTTTCATTGATTGTCCGGTCCGATTCAGCCAGTAAATCCAGGCCTCAACTGCCGTCGCATCTTGCAGGGCCACGCGCACGCGGGCGCGCACGAACTCGCTGGCTTGCGGCTGCGACTCGCGATAGCCCTCATACCGGTCAATTGCCGCCAACGACGCCGGTGCATTCGGCACGGCGTAAACCTCCCCCGCGATCAAACCACATCCTTCAGCGGGCCTTGCGCCCGGGTAAGTTCCCAGGTCGTAGAGTATGCCTGGCACGGCTCCGTTGCCCTTCAGGCGCGCTCCCAGCCTGCGCAGCAAGGCGTGGGCAGCAAAGCCGCGGCGCAGCGTGCCGTAAACAAACAGCAGCTCGTGTCCGCTCCGTTCCATCGCTCAATCGGCGCCTTCACGGTCTTCTTCCAGCGACTTCAATATCCGCCGCAAGGCCTCAATGATCTCGCTGCGGTCGATACGCCGTTTACGGAACTGGAGGGTTAATTTGAACTCTTTTTCCGGTGAAACATAGCGAAACGCCGCGGGTGGCCTTCTTTCAGGATTTCGCTCCTCCCGCGCCTGTTCCCGGTTCACCATGCCCTGCGCAAAGCGGTGGGCCAGCGCGCGCATGCGTTGTTCATCGGCCTGGCGGGCCACCTGCAACAATTGTGATTTGGAGAGCACGCCCTTCTCAATGCAGAGCGCCTTCACCGCATCCGGAATGGCGCGCAGGCTCAAGGCCTCTGTAATGGAGGAACGCCCTTTGCCAACGCGCCGGGCTATCTCCTCATGGGTCAAGGCAAAGCGCGACGCCAGGGCGTGCAGCCCGTCGGCTTCTTCAAACGGCGTCAGGTCCTTGCGCTGCACGTTTTCAATGATCGCCAGCTCCATGGTCTCCGCGTCGTTCACGTTCTTTTCAATGCACGGCAGTTCGCGCAGGCCGGCGGCGCGCGCGGCGTGGTAGCGCCGCTCGCCGGAGATGATCTGAAAGCGGCCCGATTCCCCCAGCGGCCGCACCAGCAGCGGTTCCAGCACGCCTTTGGAGCGGACGGACTCGGTAAGTCCGCCCAGGTCGCCAATATCCTTCCGCGGCTGGCCCTCGTTGGTTTCAATTTCCTCAATGGGGATCATGCGCCCGATCGATGCGCCCGTACGGGCGATAATCTCTTCCACGTAATGGGAATCGTGGCGCATCCGCACCGTCACCGGCAGTCCCGCACGCCTATTGGACACGCTGCAACACCTCCTTGGCCAGGCGTTCGTAATCCTGCGCGCCGGAGGAGCCGGGCGCGAAGGTAAAGATGGTCTCCTTGTAGGCCGGGCTTTCTTCCAGGCGCACATTCTTGCCTACAACGGTTTTGAAAACCTTCTCGCCAAAAACTGAGCAGACCTGGGTACGAATGTCGCGCGCCAGGTTGGTGCGCTTGTCAAACAGGGTGATCACCACGCCCAGCAATTGCAGCTCCGGGTTGGGCCTGGCCCGCACGCGCTCCAGCGTGTCCATCAGGTCGTCAGCGCCTTCCAGCGCATAGTAGGCGGCCTGGATGGGAACCAGCAGATGGGTTGAGGCCACCAGGGCGTTCACCGTGATCAGCCCCAGCGCCGGCGGCGTATCAATTACAACAATCTCGTAATCATCGCGCACGGTGGCCAGCGCGTCTTTCAAACGGAAGGCGGCGTCAAACTGGCCCACCAAAGCGGGCTCGAGCTTGGCCAGTGATATCTTTGAAGGCGCGACAGACAAATTCTCAAGCTCCGTGGCCCTGATCACGCTGGAAAGCGGAGCGCGCTCATCTGAAAGCACGTTGTAAAGCGACTGCGAAACCTCATCCAGAGGCAGGAATGAAAGAGTTGTATTTGCTTGCGGGTCCAGGTCCATCAGGAGGGTCTTGCGCTTTTTCAAGGCAAAGGCGGCGGCCAGATTGATGGCTGTGGTGGTTTTGCCTACCCCGCCTTTCTGGTTGGCAATCGCTATGACTTTGGGCACCGGCGGCTCCGTGAAGGCGTTTCACTTGGGCTGGCAGCGGATTCCGTACTCGCCGGTCGGGGGGAAACCGGCGCCGCTGGGCGCGGGCTTACATTTTGTAACGCCCGGTCTCGTCATCATTCAGATTTTCAAGCCAGCGCCTTAGCTCCTCATTGTTCACTTTTTCAGAAGCCGCGCTGGCCACCTTGGAATTCTTCAAAACCTCGTCTTCGACAAAAATGGGGCAATCCACACGCAATGCCAGGGCCAGCGCGTCACTGGGGCGCGAATCAATAGAGATGATCTGGCCTTCCTTCTCAATCCAGATGAGCGCGTAAAAAGTATCGTCCTTCAGGTCGTTCACCACCACTTTGTGAACTCGCGTTTCGAGGCCCAGCAGCAGATTCCGGATCAAATCGTGAGTCATCGGGCGCGGCGTGGTTACCTTTTCGATTTCCAGCGCGATCGCGTTCGCTTCGTAAATCCCCACCCAGATGGGCAGCACCGATGAACCGTCGGAATCCTTAAGAATCACGATAGGCATGTTGGTTACAGGGTCCATCATTAAGCCGCGGATCTTCATTTCAACTTCCATGGCAATCCTCCCCCGGCGCATTGCTGGCCGGCTCGAGAGGCTGGAAGTTCCCGTCCTCCCGTTCACCCACCAGGCTGTTGGGACCCGCGGCGGTCACCCGAACCTTGAGATAGCTTCCGGTCCATTCCGGACGGCCTGCAAAATTGATGGTGCGATTACAGGTGGTGCGGCCGGCGGATTGACCGAGCTTGGGATGGAAAGCTTCAACCAGCACCTCAAATTCCCTGCCGATTAAATCTTGATGCGCAGCCAGTTGAATCTGCCGCTGCCGCTCCTGCAGCAGGGTGAGACGGCGGCTCTTCTCTTCCTCGGGAACCGAATCCACCCAGCCGCCCGCCGCCGTTTTGGGCCGTACGGAGTACTTGAACGAAAACATCTGGCTGTAGCCCACCCGTTCAATCAGGTCCAGGGTTTGCGCAAAGTCCTCTTCGGTTTCGCCGCAGAAGCCGACAATGATGTCTGTCGACACACTGATATTACGCTTTGAGCTTCGGATGCAATCAATCTTCTCCAGATATTCTTCGCGGGTATAAGTGCGGCGCATGGCGGCCAGAATGCGGTTGGAGCCGCATTGCACGGGAAGATGAATCTGATTGCAAATGGCGGGGTGGCTCTCAATCGCCTGCACAATTTCCGGGCCAAAGTCGAGGGGATGCGAGGTTGTAAAGCGAACGCGGCGCACGCCCCGGGTTTCCGCCACGCGCACCAAAAGCTCCGCAAAGCTGAGGCGGGCCGGGGAAGGGTCGCGGTAGGAGTTCACGGTCTGTCCCAGCAATTGAATCTCACTGTAGCCTTCGCCGGCCAGGCGCTTTACCTCCTCCAGCACTCTACCGCTGGGCCGGCTGCGTTCGGGGCCGCGCGTCATGGGTACAACACAATAACTGCACTCTTTGTCGCAGCCCTCAATAATAGTAAGGTAGGCGCGGAAAGGATTGTCGCGGCGGGTGAGTTCGGTTTCAAAGCAGTCCTCGGTTTCAAGTTCCAGTCCGGTCACGCGCCGCTGGCCTTGCTCGAGTTTGTCGATCAATTCCGCAATGCGCGGATAACTGGCGGAGCCGCAAACTAATCCCACCTGCGGCGCCCGCTCAAAAATTTCCTCACCCTCCTGCTGTGCTACGCAGCCCAGAACGCCAACAATTTTCGAGCTGCCGCGGTAACCCTTGCGCAAAGCCCCCAGACGCGAAAATACCTTTTGGGCCGCTTTTTCGCGAATGCTGCACGTATTGTAAAGAACCAGCTCCGCCTCTTCGTGGCTCTCCACCGGCCGATAGCCCCGGGTCAAAAGAACGCCTGCCACCTTTTCGGAATCGTGCACGTTCATCTGGCAGCCGAATGTCTCAATGTAAAACGTCTTGCCGGTTCCCGGCGCAAGCCCCGGCGGCAGGCTTGCCTCCTGGCTGGCGGCAACGTCGTCCATGCTGGATGGACGCAACGTTTTGAGCGGCAAAATTTGTATTAGCTGATCGCCCATGAGGTTATTCTTTACTGTCCCGCGGCCGCGTCTTTCTGCTGTCCATTAAAAAAGCGCCCTGCGGCCATCCACTCGTCCCACCGTAAACCTGCTCAGCAACCGGGTCTATGCGTTCTCAATGTAGTCACTCCGTCATCTTGTTTCATTTTAGCAGTTCAACGGAGATTACGGAAAAAATCAGCCGAACCCGGTCACAGCTCTGTTCGCCGGGCTAAAGTTTGGCCGAAAGCAAGACGTGAACAAAAATGCGTTCTCTTCTGCCATCGGGGCATGATTCCGTCCGCGCCGCCAATCTGCCACACGAATCGCACACACCTCAACCCGGTCAATCCCTGGCGCGCTTCAGCATGGCAGCGGCGTGCTCCAGCACCGCACTGGTGATATGGCTGCCGGAAAGCATGCGCGCCAGCTCCGCGGTGCGTTCTCCGGAGTCCTCCAATCGTTTAATGGAGGTCAGTGTGCGTCCGGCGCGAGTGGTTTTTTCGACGTAAAAATGATGATCGGCAAAGCAGGCAATTTGTGGCAGGTGCGTGACGCACAAGACCTGTGCTCCCTGCGCCAGCCGCTTCAACCGCTGCCCCACGCACTCCGCCACGCGCCCGCCAATGCCGGCGTCCACTTCATCAAACACCAGAGTGCGGTTGCCCATTTTGCCGTTGCGGCGTTCATTGCCGCGCATCCCGGCCACAACGGTTTTCAGCGCCAGCATCAGGCGCGAGAGTTCGCCCCCGGAGGCTACCTTTTCCAGCGCGTGCAGAGGCTCGCCAGGGTTCGGGGCAATGCGCATTTCAATCTCGTCAACGCCGCCCGGGCCGCCCTCCGCCCGGGTTGGTTCAAAGTGGACCGCAAACAGTGTCTTTTCCATTCCCAACTGCGCCAACTCTTCGCGCACGCGTTTTTCAAGCGCTTTTGCCGTCTCCCGCCGCTTTTTGGAAAGCTCTTCAGCAGCCCGCTGGTACTCGGCTTTCGCCGCCTCCAGCTCGGGCTCCAGGGCTGCTCTGCGCTCACCGGAATGCTCCAGTTTGCTCAGTTGTTCGCGCGTGCGAGCAGCGTACTCCAGAATTTCTTCCGTCGTTTTGCCATACTTGCGCTTCATGCGGTCAATCAGCGCCAGCCGCGATTCAATCTCTTCAAGCCTCGCCGGGTCAGCTTCAAGCTTATTCAAATAGGAACGCAGAAAAAGCGCCGCATCTTCCATAGCGGCCCTCGCCGAGGCTAAAGGCTCCTGATAGGCCGCGGCCTCGGGTGCAAAACGTGCAAGTTCCTCCCAATACCGTTCCGCGCTACCCAGCCTGCTGCTGGCAGACTCCTCATCCTCATACAAAGCGGCGAAGGCGGCGGAAGCTGCGGCTCGCACTTTTTCTACGTTCATCAGCACACGGCGCTCGTCCTCAAGCCGCAGGTCCTCTCCTGGCTTTAATGCCGCGCGCTCTAATTCCTCCACCTGGTAGCGCAGCAGGTCGATGGCGCGCAGCCGCTCCTGGTCATCGCGGCTTAGTGATTCGATTTCCTGCTCCAGGGCGCGACGCCGTTCATAGCAGGCTGCGACACGGGCCAGCAGCTCGCCGTCTCCCGCCGCTTCGTCAAGCAGATTGCGTTGCGCCACGCTGGCCAGCAGCGCCACGTGCTCGTTTTGCCCGTGGACGTCAACCAATAGCCGAGCCAGCGGCTTGGCTGCATTTAAGGTCACTGGCTGATCGTTCACCAGCAGGCGGCTGCGGCCACCGCTCTGGATCTCACGGCGCAAAATCAGTTCGCCATCGGCTTCGCCGGCAATGCCCATCTCCTCCTGCCAGGCCAGCCAGGGCGGCTGCCCGGCGCTGCGGAACACCGCCGTCACGGTGGCGCGGTCGCTGCCGGTGCGGACTTGTTCGCCCAGCGCCCGGCCGCCCAGCGCCAGTCCCAGGGCGTCAATCAGAATCGACTTTCCGGACCCGGTTTCGCCGGAAAGCAAATTCAAGCCTAGATAAAACTGCAGCCGCAGACTATCGATCAAGGCAAAGTTTTGAACGTGCAGTTCGTGCAGCATGGCTTGAAACCGTGCACTGCTTCTGGCTGATCGCCTAAACCGCCGCCGCCCTGGGGACGTTAAGCCAGCCCGTCCTCCGCTATTGCCGCACCGCCCAGGCAAGGCCGTCGGGCTGAGCGCCGGCATGGATTTGTCCGGTGACGTCCAGCGTCTTCAAGTCGATCACCACAACGTAATCATCCGGACTGCAGGAAACGTAGGCGCGGGCGCCGTCCGGCTGCATCAGAATTCCGGCCGCGCCGCGGCCAACTTTGATTCGCTTCACCACCTGGCGCGTGCCGGCGTCATACACCAGAACATCGGCATTCCCCAGGGAAGAGACGAAGACCCGTTTGCCGTCAGGTGTGAACTTCAGGCGGTTGGCGCCTCTGAAGTTGGCATCTATCGTCTGAACCACTCTTTTTGCCGCCACGTCGATGACGGATATTGTGCCGTCCTGTGCGTTGCCCACCCAAATCTCTTTGCCGTCCGGCGAAACGTCAAAACCTTCCGAGCCCCGGCCTACGGGAACCACCGTTTCGTTCCAGTCAGCGGCTTGCGGGCGTGGCGGGCGGCCACGGCTGCGCAGCCTGCCTGGCGGAGGTC
>VFSW01000343.1_pt1 | contig 66599 bp, 92 predicted proteins | sample 5358111 | NCBI WGS metagenome assembly VFSW01 (sample SAMN11554181, study PRJNA540505) | mine drainage metagenome | isolation source: sediment from site ElyBrook_90M | place: USA: Ely Copper Mine, Vershire, VT | collected 2017
CTGTCCCGGCAGACGACGTACCGATTGATGCGCTGATCTTGTACGTAAGGACAATCAAATGGCAGTCTCAACCACCCAATCCATCTGGCGCTCCGGCGGCGGTGACCAAACTCGCACCGCTTATTGCGGCAACGGCAACATGATTGCGCAGTTCTACATTGCCAACGTCGCCGCTGCAAACGCCAACGTCCAGTGCTCTGCCACTGTGACAGCCCCCGTGATCTTGCCCGCAAACGCAATCATCACAGCCATCGCCATCACAGCCACAACTTCGACTGGCGGCACAAGCCCAACCATCGACGTGGGTTTCACGACCTACACTGCTGGCACTGCTAACCCCCAAGCCTTGGCCAACGAGCTGCCTTCTGATGCACGTTCTTCCACCAACGTCGGCTCTGCTGTTGCAGGCACTTCGCTGGGTCTGGTGATGTCGGCTACCGACTTCGTGTACCTGACATCCCGCGCTGGCGCTTCGGCAGCTTCGAGCGGCACGATCACTGGGTACATTACCTACTTCGTGGTTGATCCGTACCAAGGCCAGCAGAACGTCTGATAGGGGCTTGCCATGATGCAAACCGATGTAAAAGCCGCGCACCTGAACCAATCAGGTCTTGCGGTTTCCGGCCGCACCCGGCTGAAACAGATCACACTTGCCGGTAATGCCAGCCAGAGCGGCAAGATTGTGTTCTTTGACTGCCTGTCAGCCCCGGTGACATCGGGGAACTACGGCCGTTCAGGAACCACCGTGACGGTCAGTTCGACCGCGCACGGCCTGAACACTGGCGACTGGGTCGGCATCTCATACAACTCCTCCTCGGGGGTGTCTGCGACGGACGGCAACTACCAAGTCACCCGCGTGGACGCAAACACGTTCACCATCACTGACCCCAACTCGGGGACCGTGACCAACGCGGGTACTGGCTGCCAGTACGTTACAGGCAACAACCGTTGGATTTCCACGTACGAGACCTTGACTGGGGCCACTGCTACGCAGCAAGTTTGGATTCCCGGCGAAGGTCTTTTGTGCCCGCAAGGCATCTACGCGTACATGGCCAACATGGGTTTCATGACCCTGCACTATGGTTGAGGACACTGTGGCTGACATTGAGACCGCACGCGAATTGGCCACCCATGCTGCCGACATTGACCATCTCCAGAAGGACATGGACAAGTTGGTGGAGAGCGTAGCCGCGATGCAAAAGACACTGGCCGACATCGAGAAGACATTGTCTGAAGCCAAAGGCGGCTGGAGAGTGTTGATGATGATCGGCGGCGCAAGCGGGCTTATCGGGTCCGTGCTGACGCAGATCATCCACTCGCTTCCTTCATGGGGCAAATGATGCCGAGCACCAGCAAGAAACAGCACAACTTCATGGAAGCCGTGGCTCACAGCCCGGCTTTTGCGAAGAAGGCTGGCATTCCTCAATCGGTTGGCCGCGATTTTGCGGCTGCCGACAAGGGTAAGAAGTTTGGGGCTGGGGGCGCACTTCGTGCTGACCTCCAGAAAATCAACCGGCCAAAAACCGATCACGGAAAAATGGCCTTGTTCAAAGAAGGCGGACATATCATGGCTAAAGAGCAAAACATCACCAAAGCAAAAATGGGCACAGTCAAGACTGCAGCCCCCAGCCGCGACGGCGTGGCTACCAAGGGTAAAACCAAGGGCACAATGATCGCCATGAAGGGCGGCAAGCCGCTGGGCATGTGCGGTGGCGGCATGGCCAAGAAGAAGTAATCATGATGGCCAGTCGTGGCATGGGGGATATTGCACCCTCCAAGATGCCCAAGGGCGTGAAGAAAGCCCGACGCGATGACACAGACTTCACCCAGTACGCCGACGGCGGAAAGGTGGGGTTGTATGCCAACATCAACGCCAAACGTGCGCGGGGGGCCAAGATGCGCAAACCCGGTGCTAAAGGCGCCCCGACAGACCAAGCGTTTATCGACTCCGCAAAGACCGCGAGGAAATAATGGCTACCAAAAATTGGATCAAAGACGCCATCAAAAAGCCCGGGGCATTGCGCTCCGAGCTTGGCGCCAAGAAGGGGCAGCCTATTCCAGCCAAGAAGCTGGCAGCGGCAGCCAAAAAACCCGGTGTTGAAGGCAAACGTGCGCGTCTGGCCGAAACCCTCAAAGGCTTGAAGAAATAATCATGGCCAAAACAGCTGCATGGCAACGCAAAGAAGGCAAGAACCCCAATGGCGGCTTGAACGCCAAAGGCCGTGCCTCTGCCAAAAAACAGGGCATGAACCTGAAGGCTCCGCAGCCCGAGGGCGGCAAACGCCGCGACTCTTTTTGCGCCCGGATGGAAGGCATGAAGAAAAAGCTGACCAGCGAGAAGACGGCAAAAGACCCGGATTCCCGCATCAACAAATCGTTGAGGGCGTGGAAGTGCTGAGCGCCAAACGCACTTGGGGTCGGCACCCAAAATCGGCGGATGAGCACGGTAGATACCGGTGCAGCAAATGCCGTGAGTGGAAACTGCCGGAAATGTTCAATAAGAACAAGAACCAAGTGTCGGGTTTGAATTATGCTTGCAAAACCTGCACAAAAACCCAAACGCAGAAGTACAATCTCCCTGCAAAATACGGCATTTCAGCGGCGCAGTTCGCCGAGAAACTGCTTGCACAAGGCGGGAAGTGTGCTTGTTGTGGAACGCCGTTTGAGTTTGAGGGAGTGCGCAACACGCGCCCCTGCGTCGATCACAACCACACGACCAACGAAGTGCGGGATTTGTTGTGCGGTAAGTGTAATCTAGCTGCGGGAAATGTCGGGGATAGTTCCACTAAAGCCGAACAGCTCGCGGCGTACTTGAAAAAATGGAAGTGCTAAATGGCAGTCTCCGGCGTTGCAGCATTCAACCTTGACCTCTCCGAGATTGTCGAAGAGGCGTTCGAGCGTTGCGGCTCGGAGATGCGCACGGGCTACGATCTGAGGACAGCCCGTCGCTCCATGAACTTGATGTTTGCGGACTGGGCCAATCGGGGCATCAACATGTGGACGTTCGAGCAAGGCTCGATTTCCCTCATCCCCGGCCAAGCCACGTACGATCTTCCGGTCGACACGGTTGATTTGATGGAGCATGTTATCCGCACAGGCGCTGGTTCGGCGTCGACACAAGCGGACTTGACCATCACGCGTATCAGTGTTTCTACGTACGCCACCATCCCCAATAAGCTGCAGCAAGCCCGACCCATCCAAATCTGGATTGAGCGCCTTGAAACGCCCCGGGTAACAGTGTGGCCTGTGCCCGACAATTCGCAGCCCTACACGTTGGTGTACTGGCGCTTGCGCCGCATCGACGATGCTGGTAACGGCGTCAACACCATGGACGTTCCGTTTCGGTTTTTGAACGCACTGGTGGCGGGCTTGGCCTACTACCTGTCGGTGAAAATTCCCGGCGCGGCCGATCGCGTGGGTTTGCTCAAGCAACAGTACGACGAGGCTTGGCTGTTGGCGTCTGAGGAAGACCGCGAAAAAGCTGCCGTGCGCTTTGTGCCTCGTCAGATGTTCATTGGAAGTGGTACGTAAATGGGCAACCGGTTTGCGTCCGGCAAAAATTCGATTGCCATTTGCGATCGGTGCGGGTTTCAGTTCAAGCTGACCGCGCTGCGCAAAGAGGTTCTCAAGACCAAGATTTACAATCTGCTGGTCTGCGATTCTTGCTGGGACCCAGATCAGCCGCAGTTGCAGTTGGGCATGTACCCTGTGGATGACCCGCAGGCCGTGCGCAACCCCCGTCGAGACACCACGTACGTGACGGCCGGGCCCAACGCGGCCGGGAACCTCACGGGCGGCTCTCGGGACATTCAGTGGGGCTGGAACCCGGTAGGCGGGGCCCAGCTTTTTGATAGCGCGTTGACGCCAAACTACTTGGTGTTGCGCGTAGAAGTTGGTACAGTAACGGTTGCAACGACGTAAGGAGTCGAACATGGCTAAAAGCGACATGAAAGAAGACATGAAGGCAGACAAAAAACAAGATGTCTCCCTCATCAAAAAGGCGTTCAAACAGCACGATGCTCAAGAACACAAAGGCGGCAAGGGCACAAAGCTCAAGCTGGCCAAAGGCGGCGTGACGGGCAAAACCATGATGGCCGTCGGTCGTAACATGGCCCGTGCCATGAACCAACGCGGAGGCTGATATGGCAACTCGCAAAATCAACAACCTGCCTGCAGAAGCGTATGCCAAGCCGCACACCATGAGCGGCAAACCCGTCACCATCTCGGACAATCCCGGTGGTGTGTCTGCCAAGCAGTACATGAAAGACACGGCCGTGTCTGTCGGCAGCACGCGCAGCCAAGACTATCCCGGCACCAAAACTTCGGGCATCAAAATCCGTGGCACTGGCGCGGCGACCAAGGGCTTGATGGCCCGGGGCCCAATGGCTTGAGAACTGCATGAACTACACTGAACTCAGCGCTGCAATCAGCGCCTACACGGAGAACACGGAACAGGATTTCTTGAATGAAATCCCCGTGTTTGTGAAGCAGGCTGAGCAGCGTATTTACAACACAGTCCAGTTTCCGTCACTGCGTAAAAACGTGACGGGTGTGGTGGTTTCTGGCAACAAGTACCTCAGTGCACCTTCAGACTTTTTGGCGGTGTATTCACTGGCTGTCATCACGGATTACGGCACGGCCAATGAGGCGTATGAGTTCTTGTTGAACAAAGACGTGAACTTCATTCGACAGGCGTACCCGACTCCGGCCAGCACAGGCGTCCCCAAGTATTACGCACTGTTCGGCCCCACTGTCAGCGGCAGCACCATCACCAACGAGCTGAGCTTGATTATGGGCCCCACTCCTGATGCGGGTTACCATGTTGAGCTGCACTATTACTACTACCCTGAGTCGATTGTCACAGCAAACACTTCGTGGCTTGGTGACAACTTTGATTCTGTGCTCCTATACGGCAGTCTGGTCGAGGCTTACACCTACATGAAGGGTGAGCAAGACATGATGACTACGTACAACCAGAAGTACATGGAAGCACTCGGCTTGGCCAAGCGTCTGGGCGATGGCATGGAGCGTCAGGACGCCTACCGCTCGGGCCAGTTCCGCCAAAAGGTGACTTGATATGGCGCTTGTTCAAACAGCCACCACCAGCTTCAAAGTGCAGCTCCCGCAAGGCGTGCACAACTTCGGCCCCACGAGCGCTGACACGTTCAAGATTGCGTTGTACACTGCAGCGGCCAACATCAACGCCGACACTGCAACATACACGACCACAGGTGAGGTTGCCAACGGCAACGGATACACAACCGGTGGCCAAGCGCTGACCATCTCAGTATCGCCAACGTCCAACGGGACTGTGGCCTACCTGTCGTTTTCCAACGTGACGTGGACGGGAGCCACGTTTACGGCTCGCGGAGCTTTGATCTACAACGCCACGAAAGGCAACAAGTCTGTTGCGGTGTTGGATTTTGGCTCTGACAAAACCGGGTCCGGCACATTCGTTGTGCAGTTCCCAACCGCTGACTCCAGCAGCGCGATCATAAGGATTTCTTGACATGGCACTGATCACAACCACCAAAGGCGACATGGACGATTCTCTGCTTGAAAAGCGAGAAGGTTCCGTCGATAATGAGAACGAACTCACAACGTGGGTCGAGTATTGGCTGGAAGGTGAACTTGTTCACCGATCGGTGCACGTCCAGTTGAAGAAAAATGTTTTGGCAGACGGCATCGCCGCCATGCTCGGTTAACACGGAGGCTTAAATGGCTAACACTCAAGCAATGACCACCTCGTTCAAGAACGAGATTTTGCAGGCTTACCACAACTTTGGCACCACAGCTACACGCGCTGGTACTGGCGCTGACACGTTCAAGGCGGCACTGTATTTCACTACCGCCACGATCAACGCAGCCACAACTGCGTACACATCAACTGGTGAAGTGACTGGCACGAACTACACCGCAGGCGGTGTGACTGTGACCAACGCAACGGCCCCCACCACGAGCGGCACTACAGCGTACTGGACACCTTCGGCCAGTTTGGTGTACACCACGGTGACCATCACCACAGCGTTTGATACCGTGTTGATTTACAACAGCACACAGGGCAACCGCGCTGTGAGCGTGCACACCTTTGGTTCGCAGACTGTGACCGCTGGTACGTTCACTTTGACGATGCCAACCAACGCTGCTGGCACTGCCCTGCTGAACATCGCGTAAGGTGCCGACATGGCGGCGCTGACACTTGCTGATCGCGTCAGAGAGACGACCACGACCACGGGTACAGGCGCTGTCACGTTAGCAGGCGCAGTAACGGGATACCAGTCTTTCGCCGCAATTGGCAACGGTAATGTAACGCCTTACGTCATTGTGGGGCAAAACACGTCCGAGTGGGAAGTTGGTGCAGGGACCTACACCGCAGCGGGCACAACACTGTCGCGTGATACCGTCATTTCATCAAGCAATGCAGGAAGTTTGGTAAATTTTTCCGCAGGCACCAAAGACGTTTTTGTTTCCCCAAATCAAGAACGCAGCATTTATTTAGATTCCACTGGAAACGCTGCGCAATCGTTGCTGCTATTAAGTGGTACGTTTTATGGCCGCCCGCCTATTCAACAGTATTATGGGCTAACGTCCGACCTTGCAGGCACAAATGCGGCAGGAACATATAACACTTTTGGGGTTGGTGTGGTTTTGACAGACTCCACTATCTACCAGTTTGAAGCCAGCATTGCTTTGTCTAAAACTGCAGGAACGACTTCTCACACAATAAGTATAAATTTCGGCGGAACTTTTGGCCTTAACAATATCGGGTATTCTGTATTTTGCCGCACTTTGTCAAGCGGGTATAACAACCGCGCAAACGTCAATCAAGCAGCATCTTATGTAACTACGGTCAATACGTTTACGGCTACTGCGTCCATGGCAGGGGCAACACAGATTGTTTACTTGCTGCTAAAAGGGCAGGTGTCGATCAGTACCGGCGGTACGTTTATCCCGCAGTACACACTGAATGCAGCTCCCGGCGGGGCATATGCCACTGCAGCAGGTAGCTATTTCAAAATTTCAGCGTTGGCCCCTGCGGGTGCCAACGTAAACATTGGGGGTTGGTTTTAATATGGCACTCATACTGGCGGATCGCGTCAAAGAAACCACCACCTCTACCGGAACAGGCCCCGTAACATTGCTTGGGGCAGTTACAGGTTTTCAGTCTTTTTCCGTCATTGGTGATACCAATACAACGTATTACACCATTGTTGGACGAACAACCTCGGAGTGGGAAGTAGGGATTGGGACTTACGCAGCAACAGGCACAACATTAGCGCGTACGCAGGTGCTGTCTTCAAGTAACTCAAACGCGGCTGTGAGTTTTTCCGCTGGCACCAAAGATGTGTTTGTTACCTACCCCGCATCACGGTCAATCAACTTGGATTCGACCGGAACTTTGGCGCAAGCGGTGACAACGGGTCTTGGTACAGGGCGATTGCCCGTTGAGCAGTATTATGGCCTCAACACTGCGTATGCCGGGACCAACGCGACCGGAGCGCAAAGCATATTGGGGTTTGGAGTCGCAGTTCCTAATACGGCCTTGGTCTACCAATTTGAAGGCAATTTTTGTTTTCTTAAAACTGCGGGGACCACAGCGCATACAATGTCAATCGGTTTTGGCGGCACCGCTTCGGTTGGCAACATTGGTTACTCCTTTGTTGAAGAAGACATTTCTGGCACAGTCAACGCACGTTTTGCTTCGGGGCTTGGTTGTGGTTTTGTAAACACAGTAACCCCGGTTGTGGTTACCGCTTCAATGAGTAGCGCAACGGAATTTGTATCCGTTTTGGTTCGGGGACAAATGTCCGTTTCAGTTTCGGGTTCGTTTATCCCGCAGTACACACTGTCTGCAGCCCCGGGCGGTGCCTACACGACGCAAATTGGCAGCTACTTTAAATTGTCGCCTTTGGCCGCTTCCGGTTCTAACGTCAATATTGGAACGTGGGTATAAGCCATGTTCGGCATAGCAGCATTTGCTGAAGCCCCTTTTTCCAGTCTGCCGAGTGCGGCGGGGCCGGTAACTGTAGCGTTGACGGGTGTCACTGGCACTGGGTCGGTTCGTACTGTCACGGTTGCCAAATCATCAATTCTTGCAGGTGTGTCATCAGGCAGCCCGTGGGGTAGCGGTGCTTGGGGCAGCAGTGTTTGGGGCGGGACACTTGACCCTGTAGGAACTGTTTCTCCGGGCGTCACGATTGCTTTGTCTGGCGTCACGGGCACAGGCTCGGTTGGCATTGTTATGCCGCCTTTGAACGCTGTCGTGGCCACCGGCTCCGTTGGTTCGGTAACGTATGGCGGCGTGGTTGTTGCCTTGTCTGGCGTCACAGGCACCGGCTCTGTCGGTACGGTCTCTGTCACAGGCGCGGATGCTGGCGCAGGTGTCACAGCCACGGGCTCAGTGGGCACAGTTTCTTCCACCCTCACGGTTGCTTTGTCTGGTGTTACGGGCACAGGCTCCGCAGGTAATGTCAGCGGCAGCGCAGTTCCCGACACCTTGTCGGGCGTGGAAGGTCCGGGCTCGGTTGGTACACCAACAGCAAATACAACAACAGCGATTTCCGGTGTAATTGGAACCGGTTCTGTTGGCAGCACAACTGCCAGTGTGGTTATAGCCCTGTCCGGCGTAACCGGAACCGGCTCGGTTGGTTCGGTGTCTGTTCCAGCCGGGGGTGCCATAAATGGCGTAACTGCCACAGGCTCCGTTGGCTCTGTTGGCGGCAACACCACTGTGGCCCTGTCCGGTGTCACGGGTACAGGCTCGGTAGGATCGGTCACAGTCAGCAACGATGTTTTTGTGGAAATAAGTGGCGTCACTGCAACCGGTGCAGTGGGCAGTATGTCGATTGGTGCGCGATTGGTTGCCATCACCGGATGCCAAGCCATGGGAACCGTCGGGGCCGTAAACGCTGTCTACTGGAGCTTGATTGATGACAGCGAGAGCGCAAACTGGCAAAATATCAGTAATAGCCAAAATCCAACATGGACGGCGGCAGACACGACACAAATCCCTGCATGGGCGGAAATCGTGACCTCACCATAAGGAACGGAAATGACAACGGCGTACACATCACTTTTGGGCTTGGCCCTCCCTGTTCAGGGCGAACTGTCTGGGACATGGGGCGACATGGTGGACAACGGCATTACCGCGTATGTGGACACGTCCGTTGCCGGAACGCAGTCAATCACAGGCGACACCAACGTCACGTTGACGCTTACCAACGGTAACTCCAGCGCAACCAACTTGGCGCAAGTCGGCTCCGGCACAACCGGCTCGGCACAGTACGCCATCCTCAACTGCACAGGTGCACGCACTGCGGCGCGAACCATCACGGTCCCCGCATCCAGCCGCAACTATACCGTCATCAACGCGACGACTGGCGGCTTCGCAATCAACGTGGTCGGTGCTGGCCCGACCACAGGTATCTCGGTGGCCAACGGCGAGAAGTGCGTCATCACATGGAACGGTTCGGATTACGTCAAGACCGCATCGAGCGTAACCTCCAGCTTCTCCGGCGTGCTTCCTGTGGCCAACGGCGGTACAGGCTTGAGCACTGTGACTGCCAGCTACGTGCCTTACGGCAACGGCACAAGCGCGTTATCTCTCAGCGCCAACTTCCAGTTTGATGGTACGGTGCAGCGCGTCGGCTCCAACGCTTTGCTGGGCGGTACGACCAACCCGGTGGCGGGCTTTACCGGCGGCACGAACAACTACATCCAGACGTACATTTACAACGCGACAAACGGTGCCAGCTCTTCGGCTGACTTTGTGGCGTACGCCAACAACTCCACGGATGCCCACGGCTGGGCTGACATGGGCTTTACCAGCGCAGCGTATGCCGATGCAACCTACACTGTCACCGGCCCCAACGAAGCGTACCTGTTCGGCTCCGGATTGAACAGCAGCTACACCGGCAACTTGGTCTACGCCACGGACAGCACCGGCTCAGCCAACGCACACCAGTGGTATGTGGGCGGCTTCACGCAGGCCAAGAGCGCATGGAAAATGCAGCTCACTTCGACCCAGTTGCAGCTTGCAGCTACGCTGGCTCCGCTGGGCTCGACCAGCACGTTTGCTGCCACACTGCTGGACGCCAACGAAACGGTGAACGTGGTGGCTGCGGCTCCTTCGGCCACGACCAACTACTACGTGCAGTCTGGCTCGGTGCAGTATTACACCAGCAACGCTGCAAACAACTGGACGCTGAACATTGCGTTCAGCTCGGGCACAAGCATGAACACGGCATTGGCTACAGGCCAGTCTGTGACGTTCACGCTGATCACCACCCAAGGCTCTACGGCTTACTACAACAGCGCGGTGACCATCGACGGCTCCGCTGTGACGCCCAAGTGGATTGGTGGCGCTCCAACTGCGGGTAACGCATCCGGTCTGGATGTGTACCGATTTGCCGTGGTGAAGACCGCATCTGCGACTTACACCGTTCTCGCAAGCCTGACACAGTACAAGTAATATGCCACTGCAACAAACCTCTGGGAATCTGACCACCGATGCATTTGGTGGCGGTGCTGCGTCTGTTCCCAACTACATCGAGGATGTGTTTAGCACTTGGCTTTACACAGGTAACACCTCAACGCAAGCAATTTCAAACGGGATTAACTTGGCTGGAAAAGGCGGTCTTGTCTGGATTAAAGACCGTACTTCGGCATACAACAACGTGCTGGTTGATAGTGCGCGAGGCAAAACATCGACGTACTACGACATTTTGTTTAGCAACTTGACAAACGCATCGAATACTGCGCCGAGCTATGGTGTTTCGTCTTTTGATGCCAGCGGCTTTACGTTAAGCGGCCCAATCCAAACGCTCACCAATGCGTCACCGGACAACTACGCCTCATGGACATTCCGCAAGCAGCCAAAGTTCTTTGATATTGTGACATATACGGGGGATGGGAATTCAAGCCAAGCAATCAGCCACAATCTTGGTTCTGTTCCCGGTTGCATTATTTCAAAATGCACATCTGATGTTGCTAACTGGCGTGTTTATCACGTTTCAACAGGCGCAACTAACGTGCAGTTTTTGAATACAACCGCAGCTACTGCCGCAGATGTAAATGCTTGGAATAACACAGCGCCTACTTCTACTCAATTTACAGTTGGTGCTGACAGTAATGGCTCTGGTCGCACCTACGTAGCCTACCTATTTGCCCACAACGCTGGTGGCTTTGGCCTGACGGGTACGGACAATGTGATTTCTTGTGGGTCTTATACCGTTGGTGCAACCCCGCCTGCAACAATTACTCTTGGATATGAGCCACAATTTGTAATGGTCAAGGCCGTGTCAGGCTCATTCCCCACTGGCCCGTGGTACATGGTTGATTCCATGCGAGGTTTTGTAAACAATGACGGGACGCAAAATTCGACCTTATTGCAAGCAAATAGTTCTGCGGTGGAGAGCGCAAATGCACTTGGTGTATGGCCTACGGCAACAGGATTTCAAGCATCTATTGCCCCATCAACCACATTCATCTACATCGCCATACGCCGTGGCCCGATGAAAGTGCCTACGGATGCGACTACTATTTTTAGTCCGAATGCAACGGCCAGTCAGCCAGTGACAATTGCAACGCCTACAGCGCCAGACATGGCGCTCACAAGAATATTAGGAAGCGCAAACTCAAACTGGAACTCTGCTGTTGCCTCAAGATTGACTGGCGATGGTTATAACTTGATTACGTCCTCAACAGGGGCTGAAATAACCAACAATCAAGGCTCGTTTTATTTCACTTCTGGGCAATCTTTTATTGGAAACATCTCTGCCGCATCAATGGCGTACTATGTTTTCAAACGCGCCCCCGGTTTCTTTGATGAGGTTTGCTATACGGGTACGGGCGCAGCCACAACTGTGACTCACAATTTGGCAGCAGTGCCTGAATTGATGATTGTCAAGAGCCGCAGTAATGGTACTGCGGGCTATGAATGGGCAGTTTATTCCTCGGGCTTAACATCTGCGGCTTACTATCTTTTGCTGAATACAACCGCAGCGCAAAACAGCGGAACTGCACAATGGAATAGTACTGTGCCAACTTCTTCCGTTTTTTCTGTGGGCACAAGCTCTCGCACAAACGGTTCGGGTATAACTTATGTTGCTTATCTTTTTGCATCTTGCCCCGGTGTCTCCAAAGTGGGAACATACACAGGCAACGGTACAACGCAAACCATCAATTGCGGCTTTGCTGGTGGCGCTCGGTTTGTGCTTATCAAACGCACCGACAGCACTGGTGATTGGTACGTCTACGACACCGCCCGTGGCATGACTACATTGACAGACCCGTATTTGCTGCTAAACACCACAGCGGCTGAATCAGCTACGCTTGGCTCTGTGACCACAGTGACCACAGGCTTTGCAGTCAACGCTTCAATCTTGGCGGCAATCAACACCAACGGGGCATCGTACATTTATCTTTCCATAGCGTAATATGGTATACTTGGCGATAACTTAAAAAGGAGTTGCCATGTATTCCAACGCTGAATCAACCAAGTTTTTAAAAGTGTACAAAGCTCAAAAATCAAATGCTAAAACAAGAAAGATTCCTTTCTTGTTGACGTTTGAGCAATGGATGGAAATTTGGATGGCTTCAGGAAAAATAGAACAACGAGGGCGCGGCGCAAACAAATTTTGCATGTGCAGAAACGGCGATGTTGGGCCATATGAAGTTGGCAATGTGTTTATTGGTACTGGTCGTGAAAACGTCAGAGCCGGAAATCTTGGCAAACTTGATAGCGATGAAACGCGACAAAAGAAGTCTGCATCTATGCGGGGCGTCCCGCATCCTTGGTGTTTGGGAAAAAATAACCCCATGCACAGGCCAGAAGTCAAAGCTAAAATTAGCGCAGCAATTGGTGGCGCAAAACATTACAAAGCAATGGGCGTTACAACCCCACAAGGATTTTTCCCAACAGCAAAAGCTGCCGCTGAAGCTACAGGGATAAAAAAACCAACAATTGAATGGCGTGCGCGTCATCAAAAGTTTGGTTTCAGTTACGGTAATAACCTCGCAATTGCATAAGGACACATCATGGAAATCAGAATCCGCGCCACAGGCCAAGTCATGTACGAAAGCGAACTGCGCTCGTACCTGCAAGCAAACGATGGCCCATCCTACGACCAACTGACGCCTGAAGTCATGGAAGCCATTGGTGTTGATCCAGTGCTGGAAGGCCCACAAGCCACTGGCGGCGACCACTACCAGTTTAGCCAACGTGACGGTGTTGAACAGATTGACGGTCAGTGGTACACCAAGTACGTCCTCGGCCCCATCTTTCAAGACACAACCTCCCCAGAAGGGCTTGTGACCACCGCTGCCGAATGGATGGATGCTTACAAGGCTGCCAAAGACGCAGAGCAAGCCAAATCTGTCCGCACCCAACGTGACACAAAGTTGGCTGAATGCGACTGGCGTGTCATCAAAGCGCTGGAAAGCAACATCCCCCAAGACTTTGCATGGGCCACGTATCGCCAAGCCCTGCGCGATGTCACACAACAGTCAGGCTTCCCTTGGACAATTGACTGGCCCGTCCAGCCTTGAGGTAAATCGTGGAGCCGATCAGCACCGCCCTTGCAGCATTTGCTGCAGTTCAAAAAGCAGTCTCGCTCATCAAGCAGGCATCCAAAACTGCCAATGATGTTGCGAGTCTTGGGCCGCTGATCGGCAACTACTTTGACGCCAAGCACCAAGCGGTCAAAGCGGTCAAGGAAACCAAAAAAGCTGGCGGCTCCAATCTCGGCAAAGCGATTGAGATCGAGCTGGCCCTGAAAGCGCAGGCAGACTTTGAGGCTCAACTCAAGGATTTGTTTTTCCCGCACAACATGGACATCTGGGAATCCATTCAGCAGCGCGTGGCTGCAATGGACCAAGAAGACAAGCATGCCGTGCAGGCCGAGCGCGATCGTGCCAAGCGGGCCAAACGGGAAAAGGACGAGATGATCGAGATCATGGCCGTGGTCATGGCTGTGGTGATTTGTTTCAGCATGCTGGGCTTTGGCGTGTACATGATCTACGATTACCGTTCAACACCTAAATGGAGTGCCAAACGATGAGGTGGATTGTGTTGGCCATTGCACTAATTGTTACGGCGCTTTTGCTGGACGGCTGCAAGGATCATTACCGCTATCCTTGCCAAGACCCTGACAACTTCTACGCCAAGGAGTGCCAAAAGCCCAAGTGCCTGTTTACCCAGCAGTGCCCTGAGTACCTTGTCGCCCCCATTTTGGAGAAAGCAGCCAATGTCCAACCCGCAGCATCCGAAGCATCGTCTAACCGCTGAAGAGGTCGAAGTCCGCATTTGGGGCTTCGTCGTGATTGCGGTAACCATGATCCTGTGTTTCATCGTCGTCGCCTTGCTGTACTCGGTGACGTTTGTGACGCAGCCCATCAAGTCCATGGCCCCGATTGATCAGGCCTACACCAAGATGCTCAACGACATCGTCTTGCTGGTGGTGGGCGGCATCGGTGGCGTCATGAGTCGCAAGGGCGTGGGCGCACTGGCCGAAGCCATGGCCGGGCCAACACCACAGCCCCCCGTTGCGCCGAGCCCACCTGTAACTTATCCAGCGGCAACTGCAAACGCATCCATGCCCAATTTCAACTGGATGGGCTACACGAACCCCACGCTGGACGAGACATGGACGCCGGGCCCACCGCCAACAACGCCGCCTGACCACCAAGAGCCCGACGAAGAGCGTGCAATTATTGCCGCTGCCCGGCTGGAGTCCGCGTGATGTTTGGCATCCCACTACCCTATGCGGCCGCTGGCATACTGCTGGCGGCCGTCTGCAGCTACTTTACCGGCCACCACTACGGCTGGGCCGAGCGCGATGCTGAGATGCAAATCGAGATCGCCAAGAAAGAAGCCGAGGCCCGGGAGATCGAGCATGTGATGACCGGGAAAATCAACGAACATGACGCCAAACTGACGGAGGCCAACAATGCCCTTGAACAAACATCTTCTGACCTTCAGCGTGCTATCCGTGCTGGCCGGGTGCGCCTCCCCGCCGCCAGTTGTGTACAAGCCAGCCCAAGTGCCACCCCTTCCGGCCCAAATCCAGAAGCGGGAAGCGAATCTGACCGAGCGACTCTCGAAGCTATTGCAGCCATCGTCGCAGACGGCGACCGGGCCATCAACCAGCTCAACGCCTGCATCGACAGCTACAACACAGTCCGGGAGCAAATGAATGGTCAACGCTGAACAACTGGCCAAGCTGGGTATCGGCGCTCAGTGGGTCGGCCCTTTGAACGAAACCTTTGCTCGGTTCGACATCTTGACGCCCCAGCGCCAAGCCTGCTTCATTGGCCAGTGCAGCCACGAGTGCGCCAATTTCCGCATCCTCGAAGAGAACCTCAACTACAACGCCGCCACCTTGATGCGCCTGTGGTCAAAGCGGTTCCCGACGCTGGAGATCGCCAACCAGTACGCCAAGAACCCAAAGAAGATCGCCAACATGGTCTACGCCAATCGTATGGGCAACCGAGACGAGGCGTCGGGGGATGGTTACCGGTTCCGTGGGCGCGGCTGTATTCAGACTACCGGCTCGGCCAACTACTACCACGCCGGTAAAGCGCTGGGTGAGGATTTCATCATGGAGCCTGAGCTGGTGGCCACACCCCGGTACGCCGCGTTGACCGCCGGATTCTTCTGGAGCACTCAAAAACTGAACCAGTACGCGGACACCAACAACTACACCGGGATGACAAAGCGCATCAACGGTGGGACAATTGGCCTCGACGACCGCATCAAACACATTCAGCACGCACTCTCGGTCTTGTCCGCGTGAGGTGAGACATGCCACTTCAAAAAATACTGTTCAAGCCCGGCATCAACCGGGAAAACACGCGATACACCACTGAGGGTGGCTGGTACGAGTGCGACAAAATTCGGTTCCGTCAAGGCAACCCGGAGGTTATTGGCGGCTGGCAGCCGGTTACTACCAACACGTTTCTGGGAATCTGCCGCTCACTTTGGAACTGGGTGACGCTGGGTTTTTTGAATTTGATCGGGGTGGGCACCAACCTCAAGTTTTACATTGAGAAGGGCGGCGTGTACAACGACATCACGCCGATCCGAACCACCGTAACGCTGGGCACAAACCCTTTCACGGCCAACGGCACAACCACGGTAACGGTAACAGCAACCGCGCATGGCGGCGTCACGGGGGATTTCGTCACGTTCAGCGGTGCCACGGGCACTTACGCTACGACTTTGAACGCTGAGTTTCAAATTGTTGTTGTTGATGTCAACACGTACCGTATCACAACAAATTTGGCGTTGGGGGCAGGAACTTATGGGGGCTCGGCCGTAGTGGCCGCCTATCAACTCAACGTGGGCCCAGAATACGCCGTACCGCAAGTCGGGTGGGGGGCAGGTACTTGGGGTTCAGGTGCATGGGGTGTCGGCGGTATATCGTTGTCCCCACTGCGCCTTTGGAACCAAATGAACTACGGGCAAGACCTGCTGTTCGGCCCGGCCGGAGGCGGTTTGTATTACTGGAGCGCGACCAGCGGCGTCACATCTCGCGGCGTGGCTTTATCCAGTCTTGGCGGCACAGCTTCGTTCACGGACAGTACCAGCACCAGTTTGCCCACGGTCGTCACTTCGACTGTTTTGTACACCGAAGGCGCTGCGCTGCAGTTTAATGCGTCCGGGTCCATGCCGGGCGGCGTTGTCGCGGGCACCACCTATTATGTCTACAAAGTATCCGGGCTGACATTCAATTTGGTCGACTCGGCGGGCGCTCAGATCAGCACCACGTCTACCGGTTCAGGTGTGTATGTCTCCAACATTGTGGACGTGCCGCTGTTTCAGAACGTGTTGACCGTGTCCGACACTTCGCGCTTTGCAATCGTGTTTGGCACCAATGACTACGGCAGCGCCACGATTGACCCCATGTTGATCCGCTGGTCAAACCAAGAAGACCTGTACAACTGGACGCCCAACATCACCAACCAAGCGGGCAGCATCCGGCTGTCGCACGGCTCCAAGATCGTCGCCGCTGTGCAAACGCGCCAAGAAATTGTGGTGATCACCGACGCATCCGTGTACTCGCTGCAATACCTTGGCCCACCATACGTGTGGGGTTCGCAGTTGCTCGGAGACAACATCTCAATTGCCAGCACCAACGCAGCGGTCGTCGCCTCCGGCATCATCTACTGGATGGGCGTCGACAAGTTCTACGCCTACGACGGCCGCGTGCAAACGCTGAATTGCGACTTGAGAAAGTACGTCTTCTCAAACATCAACCTCAGTCAGTCGGATCAGTTTTTTTGCAGCACCAATGAAGGCTTCAACGAAGTCTGGTGGTTCTATTGCTCGGCCGACTCCACTGTGATCGACTCGTACGTGGTGTACAACTACCTCGAAAAAGTTTGGTACTACGGCTCCATGTCGCGCACGGCGTGGATGGACTCGGGCTTGCGGGATTTCCCGATTGCCGCCACGTATTCAAAGACATTGGTCAACCATGAAAGCGGCATCAACGCCAACGAAACTGGCACCGCCTCGGCCATCAACGCCTTCATCTCGTCATCGGAGTTCGACATTGGGGATGGCCACAACTTTGGTTTTGTGTGGCGGATTCTGCCGGACTTGACGTTCGATAACTCGGCAAACTCCCCTACAGGCGATGCGCCAAAAGTGCAGATGGAGTTGTATGGCCTGACCAACTCGGGCTCCGGTGTGACCAGCGATGCCAGCCAACCTGTTCGCAAGAGCAGCACCTACAGCATCACGGAGGAGTTCACTGGACAGATTTACACGCGGTTCCGTGGGCGCCAGATGATCTTCAAGATCAGTTCCAACCAGCTCAACACAACGTGGCAGCTTGGCGCTCCTCGTATCGACATCCGACCTGACGGCCGCCGCTAACCTATGTCCAACCTGAACGCAACCCCGCCCAGTCTGCCGTTGGCTCCGAGTGAGTACGATCGCCGGTATCAGGACCAATTGAACAACGTGCTGCGGTTGTTCTTCAGCCAGCTCTCGAACCCGGGCAATCTGGGCGGGGCCACACTGAACCTCGACCTCAAAACGCTACCGACCGACCTCGATATTGCAAAACTGCGCGTGGGTGACGTTTTCCGAGACACCACGACCGGGGCCACCGCCACGAGCCAAGCCCTTCGCATAAAGACAGCCTCGTGATACCATCAACCAACTCCCCATTTAAGAGGCAAAAATGAGCCTTCATGCCCTTGCAAATCACATGGCCGCTCAAGGCCGAGGACCAGACCAAGTGCTGGTTCACATGTCCCCCCGCGAACTTCAAGGTTTGCAGTCCTTGGCTGTTGCGCACGGCGGCACGCTGACAACCAACCCCCATACGGGTTTGCCCGAGGCAGGCTTTCTGGACAGTGTTCTGCCAATTGCAGCTGGCTTTTTGCTTGGCCCTGCAGGCTTCGGTATTGCCGAAACTGCGCTTGGTGCGGCAGGTATTGTGGGCGGCATTACAGGTTTGGCCACCGGCAGTTTGTCCAAAGGTCTCATGGCCGGTTTGGGTGCGTATGGCGGGTCCAGCTTGGGCACCAGTTTGATGGGCGCTGGAACAACCGAGATTGCACGTCAGGCAATGACGCCTGAGTTGATGTCTCAAGCTGCGGACGCAGGCGCGAACTACGACCAAGTTTTGGCCAGTGAGACTGCCGCCAAGCAGGCTGCAGCGACGCCTTATGAAACGCTCTCCGCAGGCGCCAAAGCTGTTGGTTCTGACCCAATGAGTTTTGCAAAAAGCAATTGGCAAGGTTTGGCCGCAGCAGCGTCCCCAATGTTGGCAAGTTCGATGGTGCCCACAGCAACCAAGATGCCGACGTTCAATCCCGGCTACATTCGTCCATACGATTACAACCCCCAGACCATGGGGTTCACACGCATGGAGCCCATCAAGGCGGACTTCAGCGAGCTTCCAAAAAAGAACACACCGGCCACCACCGGTTTGAACGCTTTGCAGTCTGCAGGTACGGCGGCCGATTCAGGCTACGCCACAGGTGGCATCATTGCACTGGCGGACGGAGGCGATCCCTATGCACAGTTCAATAAACTGTCTGGCCAATCTAAAGCGGCCTACGACTACTTGATGGGTAATTCGACAGCGTCGGGCCCAACAGTAACTCCCGGGACAACGGTTGTTCCACCCGTTGTAGTTCCCAAAGACCCCGATAACAAACCAGTTGTCACCCCACGGCCCCCACGTACTGTGGACCCTGACGGGCCCGTAACCCCACCACCTCCGGTTGTCACCCCTGATCCCGGGCACGTTGTCGAACCTCCGAGCAACGACCACACAACTCCTGATGACACAGACGTGGTGGTTACACCCGTGCCTGACTCGCCAAACAACTCCGTGATCACGGACGCCAACAACACGACCACGCACGTTACCTCGGGTGATGGAAATGGCTCAACCGGCTCAAGCACAGGCGGCACAGGCACTACGGGTACAACTGGCGGCGCTGGCGGTGACACAACTGGCGGTGCGGGCGGCACTGGCGGTACAGGTGGCGAAACGGGTACAACCGGCTCAGGCGCTAAAGGCGGCTCGGGTAGCGGCCCAGCGGGCGGCACATCCGGCGGTATCACAGACCTGACTGCGGGCAACAATGGCTCGGCCGACACCAGCGGCGGCATTTCTGATTTGACACGCACATTAGAGACCGGTACAAATCAAGGCGGTCTGGGTACCGGTGACAGCGCAGGCGTCGGGCCCGGCACAGGTGCTGGCGGTCTGCCCGCAGGCGCTGTGGACAACGGCGACGGCACGTACTCAGTAGACCATCCTGATGGCACAACCGGTTTGTACGCCGGTGACGGCACATATTTGGGTGCAACCGGTGAAGTCCCCGCAGACTTCCAATCCTCTGCGACTGGGCGCGGGCCCGGCGGCGACGGTACGCAAGGCCCAGCTGTCCCTAATGTGACGCTTACTTCCAACACTGCGGGCGTCAATCCCGGCGTGGACGATGCGCGGTCGATCACGTACGACTATCCCGAGCTGCTGTCTCCGGCAGATCGCGCAATTTACGACGCTGCGCAAAACGCCAAAACAGAAGGCAATACCGCACCCGACACCACGACAACCCCCACGCCTGCGCCTACAACCCCGGATTCCGGCAGCGATGCAACTACGCGAGCCAGCGGCTGGTGGGATGACCCGCTGGGTATTGGCGGTGGCAGCGGCAGCGACCGTTACGCCTTGAGCGGCTTTGACGGCGGTGGTGGCGGTGGTGGCGGTGGCGGCTGCCCCGCGCCTTGGATCAACATCTTGCTGGCTGACGGCGGCACCGTTCAGGCAGGCAACATGAAGCCCGGCATGCAGGTGTTCACGCGCCATGAGAAGACCGACGAGTGGGGTGTATACCCAGTCACGGCCGTGTCCTTTGGTGAAGACGAGCGTTGGGAAGTGGTGTTGGAAGACGGCCGCGTATTCTTGGGCACGTTCAACCACCGCGTCTGCGCCGTTGACAAAGACTGGATCGAGATTCGCGATTTGCAGCCCGGCGACAAACTGGTGCAGCAAGAAGGTTTTGGCGTGGTCAAGTCGTCCACCAAGAAAGACCACGGCACGATCGTCAAGATCACCGTGGACGGTGCACACACGTATATCTCCGAAGGCTTCCTGTCGCATAACATGAAGTACGAAGGCGGGTGGGGCGGTTTTATGGAGATGGCCAACGGTGGTATGACTCCCGGCTACGCGCTTGGTGGTCTGGGTTCGCTCGGCGGCTTCTCCGATGGTGGCCAACTGCTCAGGGGTCCCGGTGACGGTGTGTCCGACAGCATCCCAGCGTCGATCGGTAATCGCCAACCCGCCCGCCTTGCCGATGGTGAGTTTGTGGTTCCGGCCCGCATCGTGTCCGAGTTGGGCAACGGCTCGACAGAAGCAGGCGCACGCCAGCTATACGCCATGATGGACCGCATTCAGAAGAACCGCAAGAAGTCGATCGGCAAAGGCAATGTGGCTGTGAACAGCCATGCCAACAAACATCTTCCCGCATAAGGAGCCGTCATGGCAGACACAACCGTTCCAACACAAGTCGTACAAAACCAAGTAGGTTTTGCCCCCGAGCTGGCTCCCTACGGCCAGAACCTTCTTGGCACCGCCGCAAGTACGGTTTACCAGTACCAAAAGGATGACAAAGGTCAGAACGTGCTCGACGAAAAGGGCATGCCGATCATCTCGGGATTTCAGCCCTATCAAGCCTATACCGGCGAGCGCACAGCGCAGTTCACGCCGCTGCAACTGCAATCCTTCCAAGGTGCTCAGGGCATGCAGCCGTCCGCACTTATGGGTAGCGCCGCCAATTTGGCTTCGCAAGCTGGATTGGGGGCATTGAACACGCAGTACGACACATCGAACTACCAGAACCAGAGCTTTACGCAGCCCGGCGCTGCGCAGAACTACATGAACCCCTACCAGCAAGGGGTTGTGGACATTCAAAAGCGGGAGGCGCAACGACAGGCGGACATTGCAGGCACAAAGAGCGGTGCTCAAGCCGCTGCGGCCGGAGCCTTTGGCGGTTCGCGTCAAGCCATTCAGAACGCCGAGGCGCAGCGCAACCTGAACACGCAGATGGGTGACATCCAAGCGGCAGGCTCGAACGCCGCGTACACGCAGGCCATGAACCAGTTCAACACCGAGCAGCAGGCACGTCAGCAAGCCGCGCAGCTCAACGAGCAATCAAGCCAATTCGGTGCAGGTCTGGGACTTCAAGGTCTGCAGACTGCTTTGACCAGCGCCAACACACAAGGCACGCTGGGGCAGAACCAGTTCCAACAAGGGATGGATGTCAACAAGTTGCAAAACCAATACGGCACGCAACAGCAGAACCAAATGAACACGATCTTGGGCAACCAGTACCAGTCGTATTTGGACAAACTCAACTACCCCTACAAACAGCTGGGCTTCATGTCCGACATTCTGCGCGGGGCACCCATGTCGCAGACAGGCAGCAACGTGTTCAACCAGCCGCCATCGACAACATCTCAGCTGGCAGGTCTGGCTACGGCCGGTGCTGGTGCATACAAATTGGCCACCGGCAAAACGGGCGGTTCAACAAAAGACATCCAACGTCGTGGCGCAGGTCTGGCCGATCTGGCTATCGCCCGCATGGCATAAGGAATCAGCATGCTGAACGTCAATCAGATTACCTCCACTCTGTCTCGCCTGTCCGATCAGGGCCTGCAGCAGTACGCTGCCATGCACAAGGATGACCCCTATACGGTGTCGCTGGCTGTGGCCGAATCCAACCGCCGCAAGCAGATGCGCTCGGAGCAGCAAGGCATGATGGCCGGGCAACCGCAACCCAAAGTTGTGGATCAAGACATCGCCCAGATGGCTCCCCCACCTGCCCAAATGGCTCCGCCCATGCAACAGGCGTTGCCCGAGCAGCAAGGTATTGGCGCTCTTCCCGCGCCGAACATGCAGCACATGGCGGACGGCGGCATTGCCGGGTATGACGACGGCGGTATGGCCGAGGGTGGCGGCCCCGCCAGCGAGCTGGAATACAACAACGAGCCCGTCATGCGCATGGCTGATGGCGGTGTGGCGCGGTATAGCGGCGATGCGGAGAGTTTCGTGCGCACAACTTCGGGCGGGAAAGATTGGTTTCTGGACCCTCCAGACACCGTGCGCGACCCCAATGTGGACTGGTACCGCGAGGTACCAAACCCAGTGTATGACGCCACAAAAGGCAAAAAATACGCGACGCGTGACGAAGCAGTCGCCGCCTACAACCGCGCCAATGCAGTACCGTTGCGTCCACACACGCCAGCTTCCCAGATGGGGTACGATGTTCCAGCCCCTGCCACACCGGCTACAACGGGCAGAACTACCGCCAACACCACGGCCGGTCGTACGGGTGCAAATCCCAGCGTTCGAGCTTCTTCTGGCGCAGCACCCGCCGCAGGCGCGGATGATGTCGGTATTGCAAACCTGATGAAGCAGCTCACACCCATGTCGTTGGAAGAACGTGCTGCGTCCGCCAAGAAACTGGCTGCCGAAGCAAACGCTGACAGCGATGCCGCATACAAGAAGTACGCTGATCAGTTCCAAGCCGAGCGCGAAGAGTTGGCTGGGCGCAAAAACCAGAACATCGGGCGTGCAATGATGGAAGCAGGTTTTGGCATGATGGAGTCAGACTCGCCTTACGCTGCAGTAGGAATTGGTCGCGGTGCTCGGAAAGGGATGGCCGCTTTGAATGAAGCTGAAAAATCTGACGACGCGGCCAAACGTGCCTTGATGCAGTCCGAGATGACGTTGATGCAGGCCCAGCGGGCCGAGCGTTCGGGCAACCACCGCGATGCTGTGGCTCTTATGAACCAGCACCGCCAAGAACAGCAGGCGGCTGTGCAGCTTGGCCTCCAAGCCCAGCAGATCAAGCAGACCGGCGCGTACCAGATGGGCAGCCTGCAAGTTCAGCGCGAGCACAACCAGATGATGAAAGAGCATTACGCCAATCTGGGCGGGAAGAACACTTCCCTGCCTGTGCTCAAAGCGCAGATGCAAACCATTGATCAGGAGCTGAAAGCCAACCCCGCGCTGCAGTACACCGACAAGACACGTTACGACGAGCTGACTCAACAACGTGACGCTATTAGAGCAACCCTTGCAAGTCTGCCCGGCGCAGCTACAATGGGGGCTTCAGGTGCCCCAACTGGGACCGGCGCTAATGGCGCATCGGGCGGCTTTGGGGAGATGACCATCAAGTGATCGAAAAACATCATGCCCATCTACAGCATTCCGGCCCCCAATGGATTAACTTACGAGATTGAGGGGCCTGAAGGGGCAACTCGTGAACAGGTTATTGCAGAAATTCTGCGACGTAACCCGGAAGCGCTTAAATCACCAGAGTCTGGCCCCGGCGCAGCCTTCCGCGCTGGCTACGAGCGGCTCAAAGGAAACATCGGTGCTCTCGGCGCGGGGTTCGGTGTTGAGGGCGGAGAAGAATACGCCAAGCAGCAAGAGGCCAAAGCACGCGGCATCTTCAAGCCGTCTGAATTCAAAGAAAACCCGTTCCGTTACGTTGGCGAATTGGCTGCGGGCTCCGCCCCTTACATGGCTGCGCCAATCATTGCCGGTGGTGCCGCAACATTAGGCGGTGCGCCTGCCTTGGCAGCAACAGGTTTGGCAGGGCTGGCTTCGGCTGCACAGTTCACCGGCTCCAACATCCAGCGCCAAATTGAAGAAGGCAAATCTGGCAAAGACATCGAGACAGGCAAAGCCTTTGCGGCTTCTATTCCACAAGCCGCGCTGGACATGGTTGGCTTCAAGATGCTCCCCGGCGTGCGCCAGATTCTGGGCATGGCAGGCAAGGAAGTCAGCGAAGCTACGGCTCAAGCGATCGCCAAACAAGGCACGCTCAACATGCTGAAGGACTACGGCGTCACCGCCGCCAAGACCGCCGGAGCCGAAGGTTTGACCGAAGCCGGGCAGCAATTTCTTGAACGTCTGCAAGCGGGCTTGAGTTTGACAGATGAAAAAGCCCGGGACGAATACTGGGACAACTTGGTGGGCGGTGCATTGCTGGGCGGTATTGCTTCGCCCGCTGGCCGCTACATCGAGCGCGGAAAAGAGCAAGACAAGGCAGCAGCGGAGCAGGCCAAGCGCTTGCGCGAACAACGCGTGGAGAAAGAGCGCGTGCAGCAAGAAGCTGCGGCCGCAGAAGAAGCCCGCAAACAGACGCCAGAGTACGCGCTCGACATCGAGAAACAGTATCTGGCCATGGAGCAGCAGAAGAAAGACCTGCAGGCGCAAGTCAAAAAGATCGACAAAGCGTCACCCACGGTTGAGGCTGACAAGGCCGCCAACCAAGAAATCCACGCGCAACTGAAAGAACTTCAGCCCCAGCTCAAAGAACTCGGCGGTGAATACCACCGCACTGCAGGCGCTCGCGCAACGGCCCAAGAACAGCAACGTGTGGCCAAGCTGTCGCCAGAAGAGTTCATGTTGGAGCAGACCATGCGCGGCGAAGGCGTGCAGGCTGCAGGCCGAGCCAAAGGCGAGCGCGGCGCACTGTTCGGCAAAGAGGAAGCCGCAGCACCTGTTGCTCCTGTGGACACTACGCTGCAGGATTACGCCAGCGGTCAGATCGAAGCTGCCCGTAACTCCGGTGCGCTGGGCATGGACAACATCGTCGGCTACCTGATGCAGAACCCGCAGATGGCCGACCAACTGGTCAAGACCCGCACCAAGATGCCGGGCCTGTCACGCCAAGAGAACGACCTTGCGCTGAACTCCCTCAAGCTGCAGCTCAAAGAGGCGACGGCCAAGCAAGCTGCGGCCGACAAAGAAAAGGCTGCCCGAGCCGAGCGCTTGCAAGGCGCCATGGCTGGCCAAGCCCCGGGTTCCGAATTGATGGGTGCCATGCGCCAGATGCCCGGCGTGCAAGCCGCGCAGCAAGAACGTGTTGCAGAAGAACAACGCTTGGCCAAAGTCACGCCTGAGATGGAGGCGCTCCAGCGCATTGGCCAGCGCCCTGCTGGCGGCATGGATCAGTTCAATTTGTCCGGGATTGCCCCCACGGATGTGGGTGTTCAGCCTCCCGCAATGCCCATCACGAAGTCTGCGCCGACCGTCAAACGCACGGTGGACGAACTGTATGCGGCCCGGGACAAAGCCCGTCAAGACGAGACAACCGCCCGCGCTGCCGGTGAGACCGCTGCGGCCCGTGCTGCTGCCGCCCGTGCAGAAGAAGCCCAGCAGACCCTGAGCCGCATCACCAGCTCCGACGAAGATTTTGCCCCGTACGCTCAAGCGCACGTTGGCCTGCGCAACAAGCAAGAGCAGCACTTTTTTGAGTTGACTGACGTGCTCGACAAGCTGCGCCGTGGCGTTGTACTGGGCGGCCCGGCTTCGGAAGAAGCCACCACAACCCGCGCCCACCTGCAGAAACAAGCAGAAGCTCAACGCGCTGATCTTATTCGCAGCGTGCTCGAAGAGGCCGCGCTGCACCGCCGGGCCCAAGGGCTTCCGGCCATCACCACTGACGAGGCGGTCAAAGCGGCTGACCAGATCAACACGGTGCTGGAAGAGGCCATCACACGCATGCAGTCCACGCCTCAGAAAGAGGAAGTGGTCACCTCCCCGGCCCAGATGCGCGGCACCAAGCTCATCAAAGGCGCTGAGACCGAGATGCGCGATACCCGGGAACTGGCTGAGCGCCCACTGCGTTCGCCTCAAGCCGCGTTTGGCGTGTTCCAAGAGCAGATCAACAATGTCCGCGATGGGTTGATCAACGCCAAGACCGAGCCCACCGCCGTGCGCCCACTGCTGCGCACCCAGTCGGCCGAGCGCGAAGCCCAGAAAACCACTGAGGCCCGTGGTGAAAACGCAACAACTCTTGGTGGTGAGCTTCGCCGCCGTACGGAGTATGTGCGCAACAAAATGTCCCAGATGAAGGACGTGCCTGCTCCGGCGCGTGGCGTGCTCAACGCAGCCGCTGACCTCATGGACGCTGGCCGGGCCAGCCGTGATTTGCTGAACGCCGTGGAGTCCGTGGTCGACTCGATCAACTCCAACCGCCAGATCACGCAGACTGACCTGCGCACGGTCAAGGACGCCACCACCGCCGTGGAGCAACAAGCCCAGCAAGGCGAGAACGTCAACAAGGTTGAGGGCCAGAAAGAACTGTTCACCAGCTCCAGCGATCGTGCGCTGCAGGACAAGACACTGGGCGTTGTGCGCGGCACACCCGAGGCATTTGCCAACTCCCCTGCCATGAAGAAGGTTCAGAAAGCGCTGGAGCAAGCCAAGGAAGCCATGGCTGCCATCAAAGCCGCGCAGGAAGCCGCTGGCCGTGTTGAAGCTGCGAAGCAAGAAAAGCTCGAAGAGCGGGTAACCGCCAAGGCAGGCAGCGTTGAGGCGCAGCGCCGCGATTTGCAACAAGCAATCTACGACGCCATGAGCGAGCGCCGCGCAGCGTACCAAGCCGCCGCCAAAGCACAAGCCCCGCAGGTCATGGCCGCTCAGAAAGCACTGGACACCGCCGAGGCCGACTTGTCCAAGCTCGAAGAGCTGGTTGCCGCCATCCCCAACTCGGGCACCACACGCAGCATGTCCGGCAAGATTCGCGCTCAGAAAGACGCGATCGACGCCGCACGCACCAACCTCGACAAAGCCATGGCTGAGGCCAGCGCAGAGTACGACGGCCGGGATTTGGTTGTGGAAGCGCACCAAGACTCGCTGGTGCAGTTTGAGCGCAAGGCGCTCGACAAGATGCAGAAGGAGCTGGACAAGCTGGTGGCCAGCGCTGCTACGCCCCGATCGGAAGTGGCCGCTGCACAGAACGCCGTGCAGGAACAGCGTACCAACACGGCCAAAGCTGAGAACGATGCCCGCGTGGCCAAAGAGACAGCTGACCGCGAGCGCCGCCAGTTGGAGCAGCGCCGCTTGAACGGTTTGGGTCTGGTCGGTATCAAGCGCGTGGCCGGAGAGATTGCGGTCATCAAGGACGAGAAGTCGGCCGCCGTTGCGGCAGAGCAGAAGAAAGCCCGCGCCAATCTGGAGCAGGCCCAAGACGCGCTGGCAGGTCGTCCAGAGACCAAACAAGTTGCCCGCGCCACAGGCCCCGTCACTCGCACCGCCAAACCAGAGCCGTCGCAGCTGCGCACAGGCACCGAAGAAAGCAAGGCCGGTGAGACTCGCGTGCCCGGTGAGATGGGTTTGTCTGAGTCCCGCACACCTGCGCCCAGCAAGCGCTCGATCACCACCGAAGAGATGAAGGTGGCCAATAACGAGGCCGCACGCATCAAGGAAGAAGCCCGCGCTGCCAACGAAGAAGCCGAGCGCCTTAAAGGCATGACGCCCGCTCAGAAGCGCAAGGCCGAGAAAGAAGCCAAGGCGGTGGAGAAAGAACTGGCCAAGTCCCGCGCTGTGTACCGCACGGCCGAGGGCGGCAAAGGCGTCAACATTGACGGCCTCAAGCGCTTGGTGGCACGCATCACCCAAGACTGGAAGAACGTGCCCGGCATCGTGTCGGTGCAGACTTACGACGACCTGCCTGACCACATCAAGGCAGAAGCCAAGAAAGACGGCGTCGAGGGGCGCATCCCGGGCGTGTACGACACCCAAGAAAAGGTGGTGTACCTTGTTGCTGACACGTTACACAGCGCTGAGGATGTGGTTGCCACGATTGCCCACGAAGTTGCTGGACACTTCGGTCTGCGTGAGATGCTAGGCAACCAGTACACCAAGACCATGAACGACCTGTACAACGGCAACCGTGCCGTGCGGGAGCAGGCTGACGCAAAGCTGGAGGCCATGCCTTCACTGGAGCGCGAAGTTGCTGTGGAAGAAGTGCTTGCCGAGATGGCCGAGGCTCCGCCCACCGCCGACAGCCGCAGCGCCTTGCGCAAAATCTATGACACGATCAAGGAATGGGTCAAGAAGGTCACGGGTTTTGAGAAGCTGTCCGACAAGGCTGTGCAGCAGATCGTGGCCAACGCCCGCAAGTACGTGATCGAGGGCACCGAGAAAGCCGCAGGCGAAGCCCCGCAGAACACGGCGCTGTACCGCACCAAAGCGCCCAAGTACGCCAACGACTCGATGGCCAGTGTGGGCGAAGTCGCTGACAAACTCATTGCCAAACAGCGCAGTTTTACCGACGACATCAAGCAAGAAGGCATGGGCTTGGGTCTGGCCACGCGCTTGATCGACCGCTTTGCTCCGCTGGAAGCCGCGTCGAAGCTTATGGATTCCCTCAAGGGCATCCAGATGATGTATTACGCCCGCATGTACGACCAGAAGATGAACTTCTTGGCCCAAGCTGTGGGCAACGGTGCGCTGGCCCTGAACCAGAAGACACGCCCAGACGGCCGCACAGAATGGGTGGTCGAGAGCGAAGAAGGCGCCAGCCTCAAGTCCGTGGTGAACATCCTGAAAGAAGCTGGGCCCATCGTTGGCAGCCCGGAAGCGGCCAGCCGCCTGTTCTCTTTGTACACCGTGGCCAAGCGTGCCGAGCGCGTGGGCTTGAACAAGCTGAACTTTGGCGGTGCTGTGACGCAGGCTGAGTTGAATGAAGCCATGACGGCCATCAAAAACGAGCCCGGCCTTGTTGACATTTTTGAGGAAGCCCGCAAGGAGTACAACGCCTACAACAAGGGCATGGTGAACTTTGCCGTGCAGACCGGCGCTCTGTCCAAAGACGTTGCCGCCAAGATGCTCAAGAGCGAGGACTACGTCCCGTACTACCGCACGGCCAAGGACGGCAGCGTGCAGATGTGGCTCGGTAACGAGAACATCGCACAGATTGGCAACTTGAAGAACCAGCCGTACCTGCAAGAACTTGTTGGCGGCGACGAACAGATTCTGGACTTCATGACCAGCGCTGTGCAGAACTCCAACATGCTGGTCGATATGGCGCTGCGCAACTTGGCCACCAAGAGTGCGGCCTACGAACTGCGTGACATCGGTCTGGCTGAAACTGGCCCGGGCACCGCCGTCTCAGGCCCCAACGTGGTTCACTTCAAAGTGGACGGTAAAGACCACTACGCCCGGATCGACACGTCCGAAGCCGGGTTCCCCGGCGAGCTGCTGGTCAAAGGACTCGAAGGTATCCCATACCAGACAACGTGGCTGACCAAGGCCATGGGGGCTCCGGCCCGCGTGCTGCGGAAGGCCGTTGTGCTTAGCCCTGTCTACGCTGCCAAGCAGCTGTTCCGCGACTCGCTGGCTGCACCGCTGCTGTCCGGCGCCAACTTCACCCCAGTGATGGGCGCCTTGAAGCAGCTCAACGGTACAGCGGGCAAGACGCTGGAGCAGCGCGGTATTGTGGGCGGCAAAGTGTTTACCGGAACACAGGAAGACCTGACCGATCTGTTGCGCAAGATGAACAAAGGCGAGGCAGGCTGGGTCAAGGGTTTGGCCAAGCTCGAAGCTATCTCGATGGAGGCCGACGCGCTTACACGCCGAGCCCAGTACAACAGCTACATCGAGCAAGGCTTGTCCGAGATGGAGGCCACCTACATGGCGCTGGAGTCCATGAACTTCAGCAAGCGCGGCGCATCGCCCGCCATGCACTTCCTGTCCACGGTGATCCCGTTCTTCAACTCGCAGGTTCAGTCCTTGAACGTGATGTACAAGGCGTTGACGGGCAACATGCCGTTCAACGAGAAGCTGAAAATCCGCGAGAAGATGATCAAGCGCGGGTTGGTGTTGGCCGGAACCACGATGGTCTATGCCGCACTGATGCAAGATGATGAGACCTACAAGAACGCCACGCCCGAACAGAAGTACGGCAACTGGTTTGTGCATGTACCCGGCGTTGACGAGGCCGTGCGCGTACCGATCCCATTTGAAGTCGGCTACATCTTCAAGGCGCTGCCCGAGGCCGTTATCAACATTGCTGCCAATGAACACGGCGGTGAAGAAGCGGTCAAGGCGTTCAAGGACATCTTGCTGAAGCTGATCCCCGGCGGTTCGTCATACGGCATCCCGCAAATCATGAAACCGCTGGTTGAAGTGAGTCTGGGTAAATCGTTCTACACAGGCCGCGATCTGGAATCCGCACACGAGCAGATGCTGGTGGCAGGCAAGCGCAGCCGTGACAACACGACCGAGTTTGCCAAGACCGTGGGCGAGATGTTCAACGTCTCCCCGATCAAGATCGACACGCTGATTCAGGGTTACCTGAGCGGCACAGGTCTGGCATTGGTGGACGCGCTGAGCTTCGCCATCCCAACACCGAAGAACCCAGAACGCGCTGCTTTGCGTGCCTCAGAGTACCGAATCGTTGGCGGGCTGTTCCAGCCCAAAGACGCTGGCGGCATCATCAACGCCACATACGAACGCATGCAAGGCGCTGAGCAGGTCAAGAACACGTTTGACGATCTGAACAAGAAGGGTCGCACCAAAGAAGCCGAGCAGTTCCTGAAAGACAATCTGGAAGAGTTTGCTGAGGCTTCGCTGGCTACGAACTTTAAACAGACCATGTCCAAGCTGACGCAGGCCGAAGGTGCTATCCGCGCCTCCAACATGAGCGCCGACGAACAGCGCAGAGAACTTGACCTGATTCGTCAGGCCAAGATCAAGATTGCGACGGCGTTCCGCGAGGGGGCAGATAAAACCAGACGCCAAGTCGACCGTCCTTGATGACAGGGGTGGCTTTGAGTCGGATGCGCTGCCCAACAGCAGCGCGTAACACCTTCTCTCTGGCCACCCCTACATCAAGCGCCGGGACGAAGAACCCCTCACCCGGCTTCAGCTTCGACCAAGGGTAGAGAATCTGCATCAATTTCGTCCGACAGTCTGCTGATGTGCATCACGTTCACGCGCATGTTTGGGCCGTTCGTCTTGGCCAGCATGTCTTTTTTCACGTAGGCCACCTTCCAGCCCTTCTTCACTTCCAACTGCTTCTTGAAGTCGGCGTAGCCAAAGCTCATTGAAACGCAGTGCTGCTTGAGCAGTTGCTCCTCGATGAAGTACTCCACGTAGCCGTTGGCCAGCGTCTCGTGCTCGATGCGCCCCAGCACCTTGCTGCGGGTTGTCGATTTCTCCACCGTGTCACCGCTGCCCCACGCTGTCAGGATGCGCTTGTCCTCGGTCTTGCGCAGCACGATGAAGCTGCCGTAGTTGTCCCGGGTGTAGGTGTTGAGCACGTCTTCGGCTGATCGCACGTTGCGCTTGAGCACGCCGCGAGCTTTCTCCACCAACTCCTTGAGAGCTGCCTGCACGCCCAGCACTGGCACGTCCAAAATGTTGGCGTACTTGGAGCCCAGCAAGATCGCAGCCGTCACCGTTCCAGTGCAACCGGCATGCCAGTAACGCTCGTCGTCGGAGAAGCCAAACACTTCCTTGAGTCGCAGGTGCACACGCTTGAACATCTCAGCGCACACATCTTGGTGTCGCGCCATCCAGCGAACCCACGCCTCTCCGGCCACGCCGAAGTTGTTCTTGATCGACTTCAAAATCTGACGCTCGTCCTCATTGAACTGCAGCGCTTGGTTTGGTGTCCACTCCAGCATACGCAGCAACTCACCGTTGGAGCTGTGCGAACGTGCGCCGGACATGTAGTCAGTCAAGTGGGTGTTGGATGTCATCGTGCAGGTCAGCGCCCACATGGTGTTGTTGATGCGCTCTTTGTTGGCTCCAGCCTCCATACGCTCTTTGCCCTTGCCCTCAGCCACGTCGAAGATGAAGCCCGGTGCCCACTCCAGATCGGCGCGTTGTTTGCTGGTGATCTCGTCGATCAGCAGCGGCATGCTGTTGAGCAAGCCAGCGCGTTGTTGCAGCGCCACAGGTGACGTACCCTTGCTGGTGCGGTAGTGGATGGGGTGACCCCAGACACCAGCCTTGGCGCTCAATGTGAGTGACTTACCCGTGCCTGACTCTGTCGAGCCAATGTGCCACACGAAGCCTTCGTACTCTGAGAAGCGCATGAGCGGGCAGCCGAAGCTGTCGAGACACATGGCCAGCATGGTGTGCATCTTGCGCCGCGACATCAAGTCCCAGAACGGACGCCAACCCTCAAGCGTTCCTTTACTGTTGGTGCTGCTGTTGATGTTCTCCAGCCCGGGCATGGGCACGGTGATCTCGCGGCCGTCCTTGGTGAACACCCGGTAGTTGTAGACGAACGAGCCGTCCTTCTGCCAGCCAGCTTGCTGGGGAATCTCCACCGCACGCTTGGTCAGCGACGCTTCCTCCACACAGGCGCGGACGAAGTCGAACAGGTTGGCGTCGTTGCCTTTGCCGTAGCTGGCGATGATGTTCTGGCTGGCCAGAAACTTCACGGTCTCTTCCTTGGACACCACGCACTTGCTGGGCATCGTGACGTTTTTCACGCCATCGGGACGCAGCGCGACGAGGTGCACCATGTAGTCGGATTCCTGCTTGAGCATGTCAACGGCAAACAAGTCGTACGGAAGAACCTGCACTTGCTTGGTGATGGTCTTGCCCTGCGCATCCTTGTCGGTCTTGTCCATGTAGACGCCGCCAGTTGAGCCGTAGGAAAAACCCCGGGGAGGTTTGGGCCGCGTGAGCTTCTGATGGGGGGCCGCGCCCTCGATGACTTCGCCCTCTGGCTCCTCTTGGAAACCGAACAGCTCGTCTTCTTCCGAGGGCAGCAAAGGCGCTGGGGTCAGGTCGATGACCTTCTCTTCGTTGTCCGTCTTGATCTCGCGCCCGAGCACCAGCGGGTTGGTGATCTTGCCAAAGTGTGGGCAGTTGGCGCACAGGCCGGGGTTCTCGCTGTCCATCTTCGTGCAGGGGTATGGCCCCTTGATGGCTGCCAGCTTCTCCCGCATGCGCGTCTCTGGATAGGGGTGCAGATCGCTCAGCCATTTGCCCCAGTCTTCGCCATCTTCGCAGACCTTCGTCCACGAGAGCAACCCACGCCAGATTGGTTCGAGGCCGTCTTCCTTGGGGTTGGCGATGTAGTTGGCCAACTGAGCGCAGCCCGTACCATTTTCGGTACGCTCGTGGATGTTCTCGAACAGCGTGACGCTGTTTTGCAACAGCTTGATTTGCGTAGCGTTGGGATCACGTTTCAGACGCTGGCCGGGGATGGCTTCAAATTTTGGCGCTACGTTTTCGGGCGCCAACAAAGAGTTGATGACTGTTCCCACCTTCTCCAAAGAAAAGATGTCGCCCGTGCTCAGCAGCTTGACTGGGCGTGGGGTCTCGTACTTGGCTTTGAAGTTGGTTGTGCCCGGTATGCGCAGCACCCGCGCTGAGTCGGCCGTCACCGTCATGTCGATGGCCAAGCCTTCCTGTTTGCACAGGCGCTTGAAGTTCTCAGCAACAGGTTTCCAAGAGACAATGTCCGACTCTTTGTCCAGCGGCCAGTAGCAGTGCAGCCCACCGCCCGAGCCAACGATCCACGGCGTGCCCAGCACGTCCAGACCTGTCTTTTCCAGAAACGCGTTCAGCGCCAGTGCGGCGGCTTTCTTGGACTCGTACCCGTCCATGTCGATGAACAACGCCTTGATGAACTGCGCGTTGTCGGCTGTGCGCTTGCCTGCCTCAGCGAACGTGGACAGGGCAAAGTAAACGTCCCGGCTGGCGCCGTGCCACTTGGTTATGAGGGGTTCAAGTTCCTCGATGGTTTGTGCATAGGTGTGCTCCTTCTTTTTTGTGCTCAATTCTGCCGCGCAATAGAACCCGTTTCCCGGGGACGGCAAAACAGCCGCTAAGAACTCCAGCGGTGTCATAGGTATCCTTGGGTTGGGGTGTTACTTGCCGTCGTCTTCGGAGTCGTCGCGGCCTTGGGCATAACCTTCTTCATACCCTTTGTTGTACCCGCGATCGTAGTTCTCGTCGTCGTATTCAGCTGAGCGCTCGTCGCCGCTGACCCACGCTTCAAGTCTTTTCGCCAGCTCAACCACGCACTCTTCGGACAGCTTGCCGTAACCTGTCATGTACGCGTGGTTGAGAAGTTCCCGGTCTGTCAGGTTCTGTGGTCGAATGCCTTGCATGCTTTGCTCCAAGCCTCGTCAGCGTTGCCTGACGATTGCAAAATTTTGAGAAGATTGGTGACCGCTGGGCGGTACGCCACGAAGACCTCGCCGCCTGCAAACCAGTTGTAGACAGACTGCCGGGACGCCCCGGTCAGCTCAGCAATCTTGGTCACAGGAAAGTCGAGGTGCACAGCCCAGCGCCCGAGTTGGTTGCCCAACGTCTTCGGCGCTTTCTTGACCGTGTCGATGATTTGAGGTGAATAAGCCATGTGTAGAAGGGGGCCAAAGCCCCCTGTTCAATCAGTCTTCGTCATCCCATGCGTCGATCGACGCTGCGAGGCTGGCCTTGGCGGCTGGCACTGCGCTGGGCTTCTTCTCTTCCTTGCGCACGACAGGCTCCTCGGCTTCTTCCGCAGCAGCCTCAACGGGCGCGGCCTTGGCCTTGGCTTTTGCCTTGGGTGCTGGAGGTGGGGCTTCTTCCTCGTTCTCGTCAGCAGGCGCGGCCTTGGCGGCTTTGCTTGCGGCTGGGCGCTCACCACCAATGCTGGGGTCAACAGGCTTGGAGACCACGCCGTCAACTTTTGCCACGCTCATGGTGATCGCTTTGATGGCGTCATCCGAAGCGCCTTGCTCCTTGATGGTGGGGTACTCGTCGTCGGTCAACCAGCGCATGGCTTTGAAGAACAGCTTGGGCGATTCGGACTTGGTGTCGAAGCGCATGCGGGTCACGACCTCGGATGGGTCGATGTTCTGTGCAGCCAACCAACGGGCGTACGCTTGCAGTGGGCGGTTGTCGCCGTCTTCTTTGCCGAAGATTGACGTGGCAGGCAGCGCCAGTTGCAGCACATCACCTTCCATGTCGTTGGCCAAGACCAGAGCAACACGTTGTTGGTAGCGGCAAGCGCGGCTGCTGCCTTGGCCAGAACCTGCGATGTTCTGTGGGCACTCCGAGCACTTGCTGGCTTGCTTGGCTTCACTGTCTGCGCTTGGCACTTCACCGTCAGCAGACCAGCAATCAGGTGCAGCAGGGGTCTCGCCGTCGTACTTCTTCGCATAGAACACGCGGGACACTTTGGGCGCAGCGTTGACGATCACAACGTCCAGATAGCGCTCGTCGATGGCAGCGATCTCTTTGCCGCCAGAAATCAGACGGAACACACCGCCCTTGATGGACACGCGCTTGCCTGAACCGGCACCACCCGCGAGGGCTTTGGCCATTGCAGACAACTCGCCACGGGCTTTGGCGAAGGCAGGGACAGCGCCCGGATTGAAAATAGCTACGTTACTCACTTGGTTTCTCCTTGAAGGAAGGTTGAAAAGATACGGGCATGGTCAACGAGTTGCGGAGGGGTCAGCATACCGCCGTTGTTTTTGTGAAAGTCGAGCGCAAAACGCAGCGCTGCTTCGCGCTGCCAATACGACTTCAGTTCAAGAGAGTCGCCGGGCTCTGTGTCGATTTGCGCCAGCACGTCGGTGACGGCTGCAGGTGCGTCTGGGGTTTTTGCTTTTGTCATTTGGTTGGTTTCCGTACGGAGATGGTGTACTCGGTCATCGAGTTCAGGCCAGCAGGCACAACGCCGGGGTTGTCTTCAAGGAAGGTCTTCATGTTGGTCTGCGCGATACGCTTTTCCAACAGGTCGATGGCGTCATGCTCTTTGATGAACTCTTTGAACGAGTCCCAGTCTTGGGTGTTGTAGCGGGTCTTGGTGGACAGCGTCACTGTGCCACTGTCAGTACGCACAGAACTGACGCCCATCACGAGCATCTGATCCTTGAGCGCGTTCTTGACCTGCTCTTGTTGGCGCTTGATGTCCTCGATCTCAGAGTCGTACTGGGTTGTTAACTCTTGGATGCGAGCTTGCATCTTGCGGTAGACCTTGGCCAGCTTATCCATAGGGATGGCGGCCAATTCGTTTGCAGTTTCTTCGGGTGACTGCTGCACTTCGTCGTCATAGTCTGACATTGCTACTCCTGTTTTTGTTTGTCGAAGGTTTGACACTTTACATGGGTTTTTGGCTTTTGCAACACCTCCTTCAAGAATTTTTTATTTCACTGTCGAAAAGACCAACCAACAACGCGTTGTCAGAAACTTTGCCATTCATTGCCCTGAACAGCTTCTTCTCGATGGGGCTGGATTCGATGTGAACCACAGTAACTTTGTCGGAGTCTTGACCTTTACGGTCGGCTCGTGCTATGCACTGGATGTACTGCTCGACGCTCATGAGCGGGCCATAGAACACCACCGTGTCAGCTGCCGTTAAGGTAATACCGTGCGCTGTTGCTGCTGGCTGCATGACCAGTGCGCGGATGTTGTCGGTTGTCTGGAAGTCGTTGATGATGCGCCCGCGCTTTGAAGCGTTTACGTCACCATGAATCTGATCAACGGCGTAGCCCTTCTTCGTGAGATGTGTCACGATGGTGTCAATGCTGGAGCGGAACAGCGCGAAGATGATGACCTTGCGCGATGTCTCTTCCAAGATTTCCTCCAACACGTTGAGACGTGGCGCTGAATCGAACTCCACAACTTCTTTGTCGTCAGTGTAGGCCGCACCGCAGGAGATTTGCAGCAGCTTGTTCACCGCCACACCTGCGTTCACTGCGCTGATTGTCTCGCCCGCCGCACGCACCAAGAGCTGTTCCTTGAGCATCTTGTAGTACTTGTTCTGCTGGGGCGTCATGTCCACCAAGCGTGTCACCGTGACGACAGGGGGCAGGTCAAGACACTGCGCCTTCGTGAACCGGATAGCTGGCTGCAACGCGTTGTAGACAGTCGCGGTTGCCTCGGCCTTGGGTGCCCACTTGAACATGGTGATCTTGTTCATGACCTTGTCGCGCCACGCCGTGAAGAACTTGGGCACACCGCCGGGGTTCACCAGCTTGGCCAAGCCGTAGGCGTCAACAGGCGACTGCGAAGCAGGCGTGCCCGTCATCATCCACAGGTAGGTCTCGGGCTTGATGATCGAGGCCAGCGCCTTCCAGCGCCGTGTGCTCGGGTTCTTGTACGCGTTGGCTTCGTCCACGATCACCAGATCAAAGCGGCCGTCGTTGTTGATCTCGTTGGCAATCAGGTTCAGGCCGTCGTAGTTGGCGATGACGATCTCGTAGTCCTGCTGAATCATCTCGATGCGCCGCGCTGCCTGCGCATGGTGGGCCACCACAGCGGAGCGGTGGATCACGCTGGAGTTGATGTCGCCCATCCACGCGCTGTGCATGATCGACAGGGGGCACAGGATCAGCACACGCCGCACGTCACCGCGCTTCATGAGGTAGTCTGCAGCCCACAGTGCGCTCAGCGTCTTGCCTGTGCCGGGGTCGTTGAAACAGAACGCTCTGCGGTTGAGCGTCAGGAAGCCAGCGGTCTCCACTTGGTGGGCCATCGGCTTGTATCGCCCGGGCCAGTCATAGCGCCGCACGATGGGGGAGGGTGCGTTTTTCACGCCGAGGTTGCGCAGCACACGGACTTCGTCGAGCCCCCAGTACACGGCCACCTCATACCCACCATCGCCTGAGTCCACGACCTTGTGCTTGGGGATGACTTGGTACTTGCCGGGGTTGCGTGTTCGCAACACCAGCGCTTTGTTGTCGATGATCTGCATTACGCTTCTTCTTTCAAACGGAACCAGCCGTCATAACCTTCCATCTTCTCAGCACGGCGCAGACGGTCGAACGCGTGATCCCAAAAGTCTTCCTGACGTAGACCCTGCGCATCGAACCACTTGTCTCCAAACTTCGCTTGCCACAGTGTCACGAGCTGCGACATAGAAACCTGAAACGCTTCGTGCTCGTTGGGATCAAAGCGCTTCTTTGGCGTTGGTGCTTGTGCTGCTTGGTTTTGAGCCCAAGGCGGGCTCTGCTGCGCCCCTAAGCCTCCTAACGCGCCCTGCTGCAATCCGCGCTGCTGTGCCGCTTGCTGCGCTGCATAGGCAAACTTCGTGCGGTCTATCTGTAGAGCGTGCTCGTATTTTTTCTGCTCTGCGATGTGCTGCGCTATCTGCTCTCTCTCAAGGTCTAGATACTCTTGCGGTGAGACTTCTTTACTGCCCCACATGTGTTTGAACATACTCATTGCTGCTCCTGTTTTTCATTCTGGTTTCCTGCACACGAACCGCGCTCGGTCGGTGAGGTAGTGCGTTTCCAACTGGCCCAGAGATTTGAGTCTCTTGTAGGCCAGCGCAAAGAACTCGTCGTTCTCAATAGTCTCCAGCTCAACCCATTCGTTTCCGTAACGTGTTACCCAGAGATTGATCAAGCGCTCGACCGGGGCACTGAACGCTTCGCTTTCGAGTTGCTTCATGGTGACCTTGTCTGTGTTGGTGATCACGCCGCCCGGCGCTGTAACAGTTCCGGTGGTGTTACCGAACGGGCCACCAGAGCCGTTCGATGTGTAGGTGTACTGCGGGGCACTGCCGGGCGGCGGAATAATCGCGCTGACAATCGTGTTGCTCATTTGATCGAGTGGTCGCTCTTGCGAGCGTACGACCTGTTGGCGCTGGCCGACTTCACCGTGAGGTTGCTGCGCGTCGTCGTGCCGCCCTTAGACAGCGGCCTCTTGTGGTCAACGTCTTTGCCGTCACCTTTGTGCACAACACCTTCGGCTTCCAACATGCGCCGCGCTTTGTTGCGTGCTGCACGCTTTTTCTTGGTGGACTCTTTGCTGTCGTATGCTGGGTACGCTTCGCGGTCAGCGGGGTTCTTGTAGGGCATGTCGATTCCTTTCAATGCTTGGGGTTGAACTCGCAGCCAGTGCACTGGCACCAGCCACACAGTGGGGTTTGATTGGGGTTCCACACATCGTTCGCAAAGCTGGCTTCAAGCCGCGCTGTACGTTCACGGTAGCGCCACCATGCAGCGTCTTTCTGCTCACGCGTCATCTGCATCTTGACCATACTGTTTTTCACAATGAAGAGCAAGGACGAGTTGACTTTGCGGATGTGGGGAAAGTGCTCGAACACCATGCAGGACATGAGCACCAACTGATCCCGGTCAGGGTACTTGTTGTTGCCCGTCTTGTAGTCGCCCACCCACGCCGTGAGGTTCTCGTCGTCAACGATCAAGATGTCGGCAATGCCGCGCACCCACACGTCCTTGGACTTCCAGTCGCAGGGCTTCAAGTCAGCGGTCAGCGCCATCTCGTACTCAGCCAGCTTGCGGCCGGGCTTTCGGATCAGAGCGTCCGCAATGTCTTTGAACTGCGCATGCTCCGGTGGAATAGGCTTGCCGTCACGAACGTACAGTTCGAGCGACTCGTGCACTTGGTTGCCGTAACGTGTGGCCTCAGTCTCTTGGAAGGGGTACTTCTTCAAGACCTTGACCTCGTGGTAGCGCCGAGCGCAGCCCTCATAGTCTTTGAGGGAGGAGTGTGACCATGCTGGTTTTTTCATGTCGGTGATTTGCGGTTGCTGTAGTAAATGTAGATGTCGAAAGCGGTGTCGATCTTTTCTTCAGGGGTTGCGCCGATCATGGCCAACGGTTGGTTTGGTTGGTCGGGCAAGTACATCACCTCCATGTGGTCAGGAGGCCGCACAACAAACCGTACACCCGCCATATCCATCAACATGCGCTTGGTCTCGGTGTCCAGTTCGTCAGAACTTGGCTGATCGGATGGCATCGTTGAGCCTCGCAGCAAACGCGGTGACAAACTTCTCGTCGCCCTCCAGTGGGTTGTCCATGTCGTACAGGATGGCATGCGTCAACTCGTGCCAGAAAGTCTCCGAGCGCTGAGCGTCAGTACGCTTCTTACCTGACACGGCACCGTGCGTGGCGATGATCATGGTCTGTGCGTGGTAGTGTGTGCGGCCCACCGTGGTCGGGGAGCCTGTGTATGTTGGCTGCAGTATGTCGTAGGTGCGCGGCCCCACCTTGATGGTTGTTGGAATCTTCATGTGCTTCTCCTCAGTTCTTGGCTAAGCCATATCTACGGTGAGCGCCACCGTCAGCGTCGAGCGGAATGCCCGGCAAATACTTCGGCTCCATAGTCATCTGCGCCAAGACCCAAGTCTTAGCGTCAGCCACTTCTGCATCTGGCACGACTGCAATCAGTTCGTCGTGCACCGTACCCTTCACAGGATACCGTTTGTCCACCCTGAGCATACCATCCGTCATCACGATACGCGCTGTGCCCTGCACTACGTTGTTCGTGATCTTGCCGGGGTACAGCTTGGTTGCATCCTTGCCGTACACCCACTGGAGGTCGCCGTCTTTCTCCTGCCCATCCGGGCCCACCACCTTCTCACGCACACGGCGCAGGTCAGGATAGAGAAGGCTCATGCCGTTGGGCAACACGATCTCCTCCTTTTTGAAGGTGAGACATTTATACACCACCTCTTCGCCGCCGTAAAGAGACTTCTCCAAAAGATGTCCACACATCTCCCAGAACGCAACAACGGGCCACGCTGTGCTGCGGTACTTGTCGATGATGGCCTTGGCTGCCACGCAGTGGATCAGCAGTTCATCGTCCGTGCAGGTGTGCGGAATCTCCAAGAGCTTCTTGACGTTGTCGTCCCAGCTGAGGAACTTCTCAATGTACGACGCGGTAACGCCGAGCTTTTTTGCGAACGCTTTGTCGTAACGGACAGGCGGCGCACCGAGGAAACCCACGAGTAGCTGGGCGGCGAATGAAGCCCAGCCCAGTCCGTAACCACAGCCCAGAAGCGCGGACTTGGCCGACTGTCGGAGATCAGGGTGTGACTCTTTTGTAAGGCCCGGTATGTTGAACATCTGAGCGCCGAACGCTGCGTAAGGATCACCGCCTTGCCGGAAGATGAGTAGCATGTCCTCGTAATCAGCCAGCCATGCGAGCACTCGCGGCTCAATCTGTGAGAGATCGCCGACGACCAGTTGGTGCCCCTCGGGAGCCATAATAGCTTTACGGAGGAACGACCCACGCTTGAGGTTCTGCATGTTGATGGCGCTGCCTTTGGCTGCAGTCCACCGACCCGACAACGCGCCGTAGTAAGACAGCGGGACAGGTAACGCGCCCCGGCGGCTGATGTCGAGGAATCGCTGCGCCCGAGTGCGCTCAGTTGTTGACTTAACTTTAAGGCGTGCCTCACATAGAGCGGCAATGTCTTCGTTGTCGCCGTTGAGCATCGCTTGAAAAAGAGCGTCATTTTTCGCAAGCGCAAGCGTCTGTTTGCCAGTCGTTTTGCTTTTCTTGTAGGGGACGATCGCGCCCATACTGCGGAGAACCTCCGCAAACTGTTTGTTCGACGCAAGTGAAGCCTCATCCACGCCGATCTTCTTGAGTAACCCTTCACGCTTTTCTCCTTCTTCTGTCAACGCGTTGATGAGCATGGACTGATCGAGCTGCAACACCGGGCGGGTGTACATCTTGAGCGTCATGTCGATCAGGCGCAGTTCCTTGGTGGGGTATGGGCCTTTGGTGGTGCCCGTTACTGGGTCGAGGCGCATCCACAGCTTGCTGAAAATCTGTTCGCACAGGTACACGTCATGCTTGCAGTAGTCGGCCAGCTCCTTCTCGATCTGCGGCGTCAGGAATTCGAGGCCATCGGTACTGTGCACGGCGCGGCCCTTCTCAGGAAGCCCGAAGTCTGCGGCCAGCTTTGCCAAGCTATTGCCCACCTCCACACCGCGCAGCGCACGGGCCATAGACAGCGAGTCGAAGATGAAGCACGGGTGCGCGTTGTACTTCCACTCCATGATCGACACGTCGAACTGGGCGTTGTGCGCCAACGCAGCGGTGGTGCTCCAGTCCACGCTGCGGAAATACTCGCGCAGGTCTTCGCCGCTGATCCAGACAATAGTGTCATCACTGCCAAAAACATGCACACAAGCGCCAAACGCTTTGAACCGGGGGTCGCGTATGTACTCCTCGGTGGTCATCTTCGACAGGGTGTAGTCGGTCTTGTCCCAGCGCGTTTCAAAGTCGATCGAGATGATCTGGTCGTATGGCTTGCTCAATTCATCATCCCCTGTGCTGGTGCGTCATGCTGGAGCATGTCGTGCACACTCTCTCGTACGGACTCAATCAGTCCGTTGATCTCAAACTCGTCGGCGTTGATGCCGAACGTGTTCACTGTGTCTGCGTTGGCCAAGATCAACACGCCTCGGGCAATGGGGTGCTTGCCGTAGCAAGACAGCAGCATGGTGACAAGCGCTGCGAAGTGGTTCTTCTGCTCCTCTGTCATGTCGCTGGCGCGTTTCTCAATGGCGGCAAGCGCCGTGTCTGCAAGTTCTTTGTTCATTTTGTTGTCCGTGTAGTTGTGTGTGGTTGCTCGCCCATACCGCGCAGGTCGTTGATGGCGTTGATGGTGGTTTGTACAAACGACAGGTTGTCTTCGCGGATCACCAGCGTGATGCCGCTGGCGTTCCTGATCTTCTCCAAGTTGGCTTCTTGCAGGGCGGTGGTCTTGCCCTTGCCTGCCTTGGCCTCGATGCCTACGAACCAGCCGTGTATGCAGCACAGGAAGTCAGGCACACCGGAGTTGCCGTAGCCTGTGCCCATAGGCATGGCGTAGTAGACGCCGTTGTCGTCAAGGATTTTGCGTATGGCCTTCTTGACTTTTGCTTCGGGTGTCATTGCCATGTGTTCACCATTTTGTAATTCCTGTTCCGGTAAGCATCGCTTGGTTGATGTGCGTGGAGTAGGCTTCGTTGAACGCGTTGTTGAGCCCATCTACTAACGCGCCCGTCGCGGTTGTTCCCCGCAGCGGGTTTGGTTTTGGCGGCTGTTTCTCGAAGCCAAAGAACTCGTCCATGTCTGCACCCTTGAGGTGCTTGAACTCGCCTTCGTGCTCCAGCACAACGCCCACCACGCGCAGGTACTTGTAGGCTGTGTGGTATCTGTGCAGCATATTGATCTTGTCGTTGCGGTTCTGCAGCTCGGCTTTGTAGTAATTGTTTTTTGCTCTCAACATTTCGATGGACTCTTTCGACCAGTGCTGCTCAGCTTCGAGTTCTTTGACGCGCAACTCTCTGGGGTCTACGCCGTACGTGCGCTCGCGTGGGTCTTGTTTCCATTGGGCTTTCTTCATGGTGATTCTCCGGTTGGTTAAGGGTAGGGGGTGACGTAGATTCAGCGCCCTCTGTCGCTGTGTGGAGGGCTTTGGCGTTTTCCAATCAGGACTGAGGCACCAAAGCCAACAGCACGGAGTCACATCTACGAGGCTCGTCCGCACTGTTCACCTTACCCTCAGCTCACTTGGTTCTTTTCAAGCTCCTTTTAAATCTCGCTGTGTGCTTCTTTGTCAGGCGCAGCACACCTGCATGGACTTTGCGGTGGCAGTTTGAGCACAGCAGCACGCACTTGTCTGCTTCTTTGAGAAATGTTTTAAGCGTGGCGCTCTGCGCGGGGTGGCTTTCTTTCTCGGACGGATCAAGGTGGTGCATGTCAAGCACCCAAGGCTCGGTCTCTCCGCATACACTACACCCACGCTCGCGTTTCCATTCCGCGATCTCTTGCTTCTTGGCAGCCATACGCGCTTTCATCGCGCCGTAGTTGGCTTTGATGTACTCACGCATGTACTGCGTTGCGTAGCCCGGATGCTCCAGCCGCCACTGCCTACTCTTTTCAGCAACACAGGCTTTGCATTGGCTACGCAACACACCCCCGTTGAACGGGAAGTCCGACTCAAGTTTTGTCTGGTGACACTTTGTGCATGGTTTTAACTTCTTGGAGTTTGAGGGCGTAATGTCTGGCTTTGTTCGCATCGTCGCTATCCTTTTTTCCTTGGCGCATAGCGTACTTTATCACGTTGCCGCGTAAGAATCCAATAAATTCTTGAGGCGTAAGCACCGCCTCCATCACGTCCCATGGCTGGATGCCCATCTCTTTGTAGTGCTGGCCGCCAATCTGCAAGTCGTTGGCGCTGGTTCCGTTCAGGTTTTTGTTGAGGTCAGTCATTGGTCTCTTTCAGTTTGCGTTTGGATGGTGCGTCTTCTTCGTGCTTGTTTGGCTTGCGCACAGATGGCACAGCCTTCGAGTAGACACCGAATTGTTTGTACGCAAGTATGGCGTCTTCGTTCTTCTTTGACAAGCCTGAAATCTTACCAACGGCCTGTCCTTCTTCACGAAGTTTGTCCAAACGTGTTGTCACAATTTGTCCAATACTTTGGCCCTCTTTATTCTTTGCGGTGAACGTGTTGTCACGAGCGAAGATGCTGAGCTGTTGTTTTTCTGCCCAGTGAAAGGGCGACTCGGGGTGGCAGTTGCACATGGTTATTTTCCTCGGGTTATTGCTGCAAGTTTTTGGTAACGCGTTGCATGCTCGCGCCATGTCTTTGCTCGGGCCTTCGCGTCATCACGCTCGGCTTGTACCTTGCGGATGAAACTTTGCAGGGCGCGGCGCTGCGCGGCCATTGCTTTGGCGTGCGTTTTCTCCTGCGCTCGCACCAGTTTGCGTAGCTCCATGATCTCGGCCTTCATTGCAGATTGGATCATGGCGTTGGTTGTGCCCTTGCTGTGATCCATAAGCATCAAGCGGGCGTTGTAGGTCAGGGCCATTTCATTGAGTTCCATTTGCTCTTGGGCTCGTTGGCCCGTGACACATAGAAGTGAATCAGGAAGTTGAAGACTTGTGAGTATGTCATCTCAATCCCTGTGTCCCCCTTCAATCGGTCGCGGATCAGGTCGATGTCGTGGCTCACCGGGATGGTGATGCGCTTGGTCTTGGCGTCGATCATAGGCCCACCTGTTTGAGCGCTGCCCGCAACCCGGCCAAACCACCGACACGCTGGTTGTCGATGAATATCTGGGGCATCTGGCGAGCTTCGGGGTACGCGGAAGTAAACGCCATCATGTGTTGCGGCGTCATTTTTTCCACCTCAATCTCTGTGTACTCCAGCCCCTTGGACTTGAGCAGTTGCTTGGCTGTCACACAGTTGGGGCAGTTGGCTTTGGTGTAGATGGTGATGTTCACAGCTTATGTCTCCTCACTTCACGGCACTTGGCCTTCATGTCAGGCGTGTAGTCCGGGTGGAACTCGGCCACGCTGCAGTCAATGCGCTTCTCCGGTGTTGCCAGTTGAAAACTAAGCCAGATCAACCCTGACCAAAAGATGATCAGGAACACAGCCAGTAGGCGGTAAGTTGTTTTGTTGTTCATCTCAGTTACCTCCAAAGATTTTGCGGAGTTCATCATACAAGGCACGCGCCTGCACGATGCTCAGGTTGTTGAGAAAGTCCTTGGCGTCCCATGCAGCGTTGATCTGCGCCACCACAGGGGCGGGCACGAGCGATGTGATGCCCTGCGCCGGTTGCTTTTTCTCCACCATGCGTTTGGTGTGCGGCGTGATGGCTTTCGGCAGCGGCTTGTATGCCTTGAGCGGGGTGTACGCTTCCTGACAGACGAACAGACCCTCGCCGACACGGCGCACCATTTGCTGACGCGTCATCTGACTTATCAGCGAACTCACGGACTTGCGCGGTATACCTTTGGGCTCCAGCATGTCTGCAATCCGCGCAGTGGTTAAGCCGGGGTTGTTCTTAATGGCGTCGAACGTGAGGCGCGAGCCGTTGTTGGTGGGTTTGAAAAGCTGCTTAGTCATAGGTGGTTTCTCCGTTGGTTGTGGTGCAGGTTGTGTCTTAACTTCGACAATGGTCTTGGCGTCTGGGCCTTCGTCATCCCACGCAGGCGGGATGTTCATGTGCGCTTGGGTTTTTGCCAACGCGTTCTCAAGTGCGGTGCGGATGTCAGGCATCGTGTTCTCCTCGTTAGATTGTGAATTTGGGCCAGCCGAGTTTGCTCAGGTCAGCCACTACGTTGGCGAGTGCTGGCAGGTTCTTGGACAGTGGTGCTGCTGCGGTTGGGAAATACTTCTTGAACTCGGGCAAGCGATCGTTGAGTTGTTTGAGTGTGTTGCAACTGGCGATGGCCCCTTTCAGCGCGTACTCTGCATCGCGGCGTGCACTGTCTTCGTTCTCGTAAGGCTTCGCCAGCGCTTTCAAAGTCTCCTTGTCTACGTCCCCCACAATAAGGTCGCGGGGGCCATTCCATCCTCCGTAGATCAGGTCTCCAAAATAATGCATCCGAAGAGCGCCGGGCTTGGTCTTGTAAATCTTACGCACCTCGGGGCTCATGGCTTTGACGATGGCCGCTTGCAGATCAGCACAGCGCTTTTCTTTGTCAACGGGCGGCACGTCCGCCATGATCTCTTTGACGATGGCTTGCTTGGTGTATTTGTCGATCTTCATGGTGTTCTCCTTAGAGTGGTTTGTTGAATTGAACGGTCTGAGCATAGAGCCAGCGGTCGCCAAGCTGGCGCACTGAGTGCACCCACTTGAGTTGGTTGGCCCGGTTAACGTGCGCTGGCACGAATGGGGAGTTGTAGAGTTCGCGCACACGGCGCAGGATTTTGGTGTTCATAGGTTGTACCTACCTTTCGTGTTGAATTTCAATGTCTTTGGTGGAGGTGCTGTCAGGTTGCGTAACAGCGCTTGCGTGGGCCGAAGCCCGTGCTCGACTTGGATGTCGATGTCGTGCTTGATGCCAAGCAATGTGGTCGCGCTCTCCAGCATCGGGTTGAGTTCACGGCAAGCAAACCACAGCGCATCCTCGTATGTCGGGACGCGTTCATAGTCTATGTTGTCGTCGAACTCCACACCGTCAACGGCTGCGGCAATATGGAGAACACGCATCGTGCTGCCAACACGATCGGCATTGATCCACGGCGAGGAAGAAAGCTCCACCGTACCCACGACGCCGATCAGATCGGACAGCATGTCAAGCCGCCGCTGTTTATCCACTTGGAGGAACATGAACCGCGCATACCACTGCGATCCAGCGCCGAAGGGCAAGTTAGTGATCTCACTCACCTTCACATGCGTCAGCTTAAAAGGAGAACTTGCTGAGGAGTTCATCGACGGCTTTCTTTGTGCCTTGGCGCACGGCTTCGTTCTTGCGGAGTTCTTGTGGAGAGACGCCACACAACAGTTGCTCCAGTTCCTTGCGTGCGGCTTCGAGCGTGAGATCATTCACCACATTGAGGTTCTTCGTCAAGTCGCATAGCTCCAGCGCACCATCGACAAGCGAGTCGTGGAAGCGGCGCTGCTTGGCCTCGCCCCCTACGTAGTCCGTGGTCAGTCGGTCGGACATGCGCTTGAGGTGGGTGCCAAGGCGCTCACGGATGTCAGCCATCGCTGCCTCTACTCGTTCGTCAGCCAAGCGGTTGAGCTTGTCCTTGAGTTCCTGTGCAGCAGCGTTGCCCACATCGACACGGAAGTCGCCCGCCGTAGGCACGGGCATGTAGTTCACACGGAAGGCGAACTTGGTCATGATCTCGTTCTGCGTGGGGTAGTCGTTGCGCTGGAACATATCGCCCAGCGCCATAGCCTGCGCTGTAATGAGCGTGGGGTAGATGTCAACGAACGCTTGCACCATCGACTCGAACTCCTCCTCGAAGGCGTTCATTTTGGCGGCGAACTTCTCGAAGTTGAGCGTGGGCAGCAGGCGCAGACCTGAGTCAGACCACGGCAACGTGTTGTCGTAAACGTAGGCACGAGCACGGCCGACCATCTGCTGGATCACATCCAGTTCGGTGCGACCTGCGAGCAGGTGCTTGTTCACACGGGCGGCGTCTTTGGCCGCTGCGTTCTTGGCGGTGACGATCTCGTCAGTCGCGCCCTTGTCCAGCTTGCGTGCAGTCCACACAGATGCGTTGAACTCCGTGAGCATGGAGCAGGTGTCGAGGTTGTAACGTGGTGTCATGGTGATTCTCCTTACTGGTTGATGGATTCTGTTTGCCGCGCAAGGCGCAGCGTGTTCAACGTGATGGTGGTTGGGCGTTTCTTGTTCTCCTCCCGCAGTTCTTTGCTGGCATCCCAGAGCACGCGCCTGTCGTGATAGTTGAGTGCGTCTGTTAGATACTTGTCCGGGATCATCTTGTGTTGTTCAAACGGCACTTCGTGCAAGCGGAAGTACCTGAACCCGTTGCTTACCCACAGGACGATGTTTGACTTCTTGTGCTTGAGCGTGTGCTCTGATACCTGCCAGTCATCGTTCTCTACCGCTTCGAGCAGCTCCTTGCCAAGCTCCGACATGCGGGGCTTGTGGTACTTCTCATTGATCCATTTCATTTTTGATCTCCTGTTCTGCGTATTTCATTTCACACAAGGCGATGGTGTTGAGAGCCATCTGGCGCTGTTGCTCCGCGCTTACCGAGTAGTAGTCGTGCATGACTGCGGCGATAGCGCCATCAAAACCCGACGGTTTAAGGCGACCAAGAACAAGCGTCCCCGAGTAGTTGAACGGCGGGCACACGCGTTCGCCGTCCCCGCGTTCGTTGAAAAAGAACTCAACACCTTTGCTCATAGTGAAAACCTCGCAAGGTTGATGCACCGATCTCGCAACTCGTTGTTGAGTGGGGTAGTTGTTGCGAAGTCTGCGATGGTGTAGGTTGACAATCCGATCCGATCCCGCGATTTCGCCTCTATGCGGTAGTGGTACGGCAGAGAACCCCAATGACTTCTGCGGTGCACGCGGAAGTCAAAAAGGTCTTTGGGGATGAAGGTGTTGATCGCCAACTCCCACTGCACAATCTCTGGCGCGGGCTTCATGGGTGAATCCTCAGCACCTTGCCCGTGTGCGGTGTGTAGTCGTCGTTGTCCACCAAGCCCCACAGCAGCGGCAACTGAGGCACGCGATAGTCGGACTCGATGTAGCCGTCTGTCAGGTAGATCACCGCCTTGGGCTTGTATTCCTTGTCGGCAATGTAGTCAGCAACACACGACACAACAGTGCCGCCACCGCCCTTGGGGGCCATCGCCTGCGCGATGTTCTCGTAGTCCTTGGGCTCGAACACTTGCTCACCGCACACGCTGGTGTCCCACCACAGCACACGCACCGCATCGGGCTTGGTGTGCTGACAGATACGGGCGATCTCGCCGAACACGATGGGGTAGCACCAGTGCATTGAACCCGAGGTGTCGCAAGCAATGATGATCTCGCCAATGTTCTCGTCGAAGTGGGACGGCATGATGAAGCCTGACGCCAGCAGGCGCTTGTTTGGCGGGCAGAAGCGCGAGTTCTCGTCGCCTACGCACACTGAGTTGATGAAGTCTTGCAGCGCGTCCTTCCAGTTGGTCGTGCGCTCGGCAGCAGTACCGAAGATGTCACGCCCACCCGCTTCATCGCCACGCATCTTACGCACGAGCAGCTCACCCTGACGGTTGGCATCGTCGATCATTTTGCCCAGCTTCTCGCGCTCCTCGGGAGAAAGATGACCGTTCCCTTCTCCATCCCCCTCTTCCTGCATCTCATGCGCGTCCATTGACTGGGGCATCTCCTCCGCATCCTTGAGCAAGTCTTGCAACACTTGCGGGTACGACATGCCCTTGTACTTGGGGTCGAAGCAGATGCTGATTTTGCTGGGGAAGTCCATGAACTTGCGCTCAGGGTCAAGCTCGTCGATCAGTCCGTTGACCACGAAGTCCATCGCCACGTTGTTGATCTGCGGGCCGAACTTCTTGTTGTATGCAATGTACGAGGGTAGCACGCAGTGCTTGAGCGCCACATGGAAGTTCTCGTGCAGCGCAACGAAGCGCAGCTCTTTGCGTGTCAGGTCACTGATGAACTCGGTGCCGTACCACTTGTCCTTGCCGTTGGTGCCAGCGGTAGGTATACCGTCCTTGACCTCGGACTTGCCCATGCAGATGATGCCGGACAGCAGCGCGAACTTGGGGTGACGCATGCAGTCGATGTTGACCGCTTGTACTTTTTGGTTGGGTGTAAGTTTGTCAAACGACATTGTGATTCTCCTGTTGGTTAAGTTCAGATGGGTGGTACAGCGTGGAAATTTTCGGTTCCTTGTGCAGTACCACGTAGTCAGACACGCCGTGTCTCAGCGCCCACAAGTGGGCCACTGTGTCGCGCATATCGTCGAGCATCGCAGGTGGGTGCGTGGCCTTGGGGTAGACGTTGCGCGTCACCAAGCGAAGGGTTTTATCCGCGATGCCGCGCCCCGCGTAGAGGGATACAGCAGCGTGCGTTTTGCTGAATGCCCACCACACCTTCGACACGATCACGATCTCCCCGTCTGCATTGCAGCAGAACAGGTCGATGCGTGGTACTTTCCTCTTGTCGGTCATGTCAAAACCTCCGCACCGTAGCGCACCTCGACGAGCGCCAACAAGTTCTGTGCAAACTCGTCAGTCAAATCTTCGAGGTCACCACGGGCACGCACAACGATCCACTGGATTTGTGGGTGCTTGGCGTACACGGTAATATCCGGGCGCTCGCTGTCACGGTTAAGCTCCACGGTGAAAGGCGGCCCGAACACGGCGGGCTGCCAATCCCACGATATATGTGGCGTGCCCATGACTTACTTCGTGCTGAAGAAAATCTTGTGGGCAGCCAGCATCTTGCCGAAGTTGGCCAACGTCACATAGATCGACACACGCTGCGACTGTGCCACGCTGTTGCAGAAGATAGACTGCATCTCTGCACGCATGCGCCACACGTACTGCACGATCTTCTCTGCATCCTCGCGGTTGTCAACACGAGAGACGAATTGAAAGACCTGCACAAGTTGTGCGGTGGGGTTGTCGCTCAGCGGTGCAGTCTCAGGGTCTTGCAACACGCGATCAAGCGAACAGATGTCACGACCGAAGCGCACGAACGAAGACAGCGCCTCGGCAGTTGTCGCGCCCACAGTACCGATCAACGCAGCCTCAAGGGTATCGTCGTCGAGCACCCCGTCCCCGCTATCGAGTACGTCAGCGGCAGCGACCAAGCTACGAGGCGTGGCATACGCAAGCGCCATGCTGCGAGGGTTAAAGATGTAGCCGTTGTCCTTGGCTTGATCCTTGCCCTCATGCTTGCCGCCCTTCTCGTAGTCGAGGAACGAGTCCATGACCTGAGCGTAGTTGTTGACGAACGCGATCACCGAAGCATTGACGCCCTTGTCGATGGCCCAGTTGACCCACTCGCCAGCGGTAGGCTTGCGCATCTTGACGAACACGAGACGGTTACGCAGGTGCGCTTGAATCGAATCGCCCAGACCCTCGACTGCAAGGTTGGTAGCGCAGAACACAACGCTGCCCTCGGGCATGTGGTAGTTGCCAACACGGCGCTCGTAGATGATCGGAGCCAGCACGTTCTTGATGAACTGCGGAGCCTTGGCGATCTCGTCGAGGAATACCATGATTGGCTTGGCCCCATTGACGCCCATCTGATTGGTCTTGGACACACCGAAGCGCTCATTGGGCAGCTCACGAGAGATACCGTTCTCACGATCGAGGTCGGGCATCCACACCGAACCATCGCTCAACTGTGTGCAGTCAACGGGATCGACAGCGATGTGGTTAGCGAACTTGGGGTGCTTCTTGAGCGCATGGAACAGCGCGGTCTTACCGATACCGTTCTCGCCCTCGACGATGACGGTGCGCTTGTCGCCAACGGCGGCGATCAGGTTGAGGACTTGAGTGAAAGAAAGGAACTTGTTCATGTGAAACTCCAATAAAAAGTTGGTTTGGTTTGTTGCTTGCGGACACCTTGTCCGCAAGTCTTTGGGTTAAGGAAGGGGTATCTTATATCATTTGTCCAGTGTTTGACAACTCCTTTGTGTAAATTATTCGACGGGTTTTTGGAACAGGGCAATCGTGCCCTTGTGCTTGATCTCCTGCATACCCTCGGTGGTCAGCCAAGTGATGGCGTCTCTGTTGTATGTGGGCAACGCTTGGCTTTGGTGACGTGTTGTGGAGCGCGAGTACTTGTCTTTGTTGCCGAACCATGTATTGGTGAAGGGGTCGAAGATGTACATGGGGAAGTGTGCGGCGTAGCTGTGCACAACGAAACGCTTGGCCCCACCAAGATGGTCTGTGTGCCAGTCGCCGAACATATTGCTGCCTTGGAATGGGATGCACTTCTGCACGAACTCGCGTGCTCGGTTGTTTGGTGTGCGGATTGGTTTGGTCATGATGATTCTCCTTGGTTGGTGGTTGGTTAAAAATTTACGCGGATGCTTGTCACGGGGTCAACGTACTCCCACAGCTCATGCTCGTGGCCGCAGTCCTGTACGTCAATGTCATTGGCGTCTTCCCCTATGCGAACGAAGCGCCACTCTGCACCGAACAGCTCGGCGGCGGCCTCCATAAGTTTGTGGTGTATCTGCACATCGGGGTAAGAGTCGTACCATTTCCACCCTTCATGATAGAAGGTGATGATTGGGTCTGATGCGTTGTCGTAGTTTGTCAGCTCAAGCGCCTCGTTGTGAAGGGGGTTGTTCCTTGCGAGCATGAGCGTGACGAAGTTGTCGCGGTGCTCTATGCTGTCGAACTTGATGACGTATGCAACGTCTGATCTGTATCCCATTGCTTTCTCCTTGGTTGGTTAAATGAGTTTGCCGTTCTCGTCGAAGCGCCAGTCGTTGGCCTCGCACGCCTCGGTGATGCTGTCGTCACTGTTCAGGTCGTCATACGTTTGCTCCAGTTGTTCGTAGATTTCGTCTGCGTAGTCCTTGGCCTCGGCCACCATGATTTCGTGCAGCTCGTTGAACAGTACGTCAGCGTCGATGCCCGAGGCCAAGTCCTTGATGCTGGCACCCTTGAGTACCCCGGCGGGGATGGTCTCGTCCTCCCGCATGGTCTCCATGATGTCGTACAGGCCGTCGTGTCTGACCTCCTCTACCTGCATCGTGTTGCTGTGTACGTAGTGATACCCGCGTCTGCTCACATCACAGACTCGCTCAAACAATTCAGGCATGTCCGAGCCGCAGTCCGCCTCGATGATCTCTTGCAACACGGTGTAGCGGTGGCGTGCACCCTCCATGCGTCTGTACTGCGGCGAGTTTTCGGGCTGCGCCAGCATCCAGTTAAGGAAGTCACGCACGATGATGTGCCCTGTCCACGATGCGCCGTCCCCTTGTGACCAGAAGCCAGAGAAGCGGATGTCGTCGATGTCAAAGCCTCGCGCTTTGCCTTGTTCCTTGGCGTCTTCGTAGTCGCCGTCCCACCATTCGTAGTCCATGCCGTGCTCGGCGTACCACTGGCGGACTTTGTCTTGTGCTTGGTTGTCCAGTTCCTCGAACTTGAACACGGTGATCTCTCTTGTTTCAGGCATTGTCATTCTCCTTTGCTTGTTTGCGGTACTCGATCAGCGTCTCCCACTTGTTCATGCTGTGTGTGGAGATGATGCCAACGTCGAGGCGCTTGACGTCGAACATAGGGAACTCCAGCTCGTAGTTGTTCTCGTGGCCGATGTAACCTTTGTTTGTGCCAACGTATCGCTCGTCCCACACCTGCACCTGTTCTGCGATGGCAATCATCGCGTCCAGTTGCTCAGCGGTCAGCAGCAAGTCAGCGCTGCCAAATCGTATTTTGAATCTCATGTCATGGTCTCCATATAAAAAGGTCAAGGGCTACAACAATCAGCCCTACAAGGAACAACACTCTCTCGATCACCCACATTCTTGCGGACAAATTGTCCGCCGGTAGACGCAGCGGTATGGGTTTCGCTGGCCCCCGGTATGAAAGAGAAGATGACCGTTCCCTTCTCTGTTTGCGCCTAAGTTTGCTCATGGCTTCTCCTCTCGTGGTTGTTTGCTGATGATAGATGCTCGCTTGATGATGGCGATGGCGTAGATGGTTATCACCTCAGCGAGTGCGAAGCTGGGAATATTCCCGCTATGCAGTAGGCGCTCGGCGTCGGCGATTGCTTTGTTCAGGGTGTCGAGGTTCATTGCAGCTCCTCGGGTATCTCCACCTCGTCACCCAGCTTGGATGCAACATAGCAGCGCATAGCTGCGATCAGGGGTGTTGGGCCAAAGGCGATCCAGTCGCCGTCATAGTTGTGAATTTCAGCTTGGCACTGACCCTCACGATTGGATTCCAACCAGTGCTTGAATTGAAAGCCTTTGATGCGCTCAATGATCGGCCCGCCTTGTGCCCAGTTGGTTGATGGTTGCCAAACCATATACGGGTAGCCCTCTACCAGAAGTTGTTCATGTGCAGCACTCCACCGCACACTAACCCCCTCACACTTCGCCACCGCCCAATCAAGTGCGGCTCCTGTCAGTTCAGATGTTTTCATGTTGCTCTCCTTACAGGCTGATGGAAATGGTGGCGCTCTCTAGCTTGTCGTTGAGGATGGCCTCGATCTTGTCGTCGATCACGTTGTCCACGGCAGTATCAACAAGCCCATCGAGTTCTTCATTGAGGTAGTCGTTCATGTATACCTGCATGTTCCGCTTGGTCATCACGTCTTGCGTGTTGATCTGATCACGCACCTCGTCTGCAGCCATCGTGATGATGTCTTCTTCGTTGTAGTGGTCTTTCTCCATCTCATGCTCCCCGATGCGGTCGTCGATCATCTCTGTGATGCACACACGCAAGCCCTCGTCCATGAGGGACAGCGCCTTGGTGTTCTGCAACAGCTCGTTGAACTTGGTCTCCACAATGCGGTGAAGGTACTTGCGGATGGTATCGTCCGGTGTCTGCAGCAGGTCATGGATCGCGTCTGCATCGCTTGCCTCCATCGTGATGTGCAGCGGCGTGTCGTGTGTCTGTGTGTCGTTCATGGTGATTCTCCTGTTGATGTGCCCGGTGACCGACCGGGCGGCGGGTTGCGGACAAGTTGTCCGCAAGTTCTTTACATATCTTCCCAAGGAATCTGGCTCCAGTCTTCCTTGGCCTCGGGCGGGACGCTGATCGTGATGTTCTCGGGGTTAGGGTCTGGCCGCCCGGTCAGGTCTGACCAGTCCACCTTCACCTCGGGTTTGTCGGGGTCTCGCGCCTTGGGGTAATACTGCGGCGCACGTTGCGATGACACGCCTACCTCTCGGTCAAACAAACCGGGCGGCCGGATGCCGCCAGTGCGGCGAACGCTGCTCACGTCATGCCACGCTGCCCGCACAATGTTGACTTCATAGTCATTCAAATAGAGTTGCCAGTGTTTGTGCTCAGGATCACGCACACCTCGGCGTTTGGCCAGCTTGAGGTCTGACCTCACCCGCTTGAGTATGTCGAGGTAGTCCGTGCAATACCCGGCCACAGCGGCGTGCTTGTTTGCTCGGGCATAGCTGCGCTGCATCTGCACATCTTGTATCTCGGCGCTGAGTTGCTCGATGATCGGCTCCCACAACTTGGCCCGTGCGTTGGCCCAGCGTTTCTTCCCGCCCGCTGATACCTCCCGTGCGTATGCTGCGCGGCGTTGCTCTTGCGTGATGCGTGCAGTCAGCGCATGAATCTCCCCCAGCTCTACCTTGGCGTTGATCTCGGGCATGGTCATCTTGTCGATGGACTTGGTGCGCTTGGGGGTGCAGGACTTACACGAAGCGGTCTCAATCTCCACCTTGTGCCGCCCAGCGTAGCCGTGGGACTTGGCCTCAGCCGCTGTGAGGTAGCGTTTGAACAGGGATAAAGGCTTTACGGTGCGACACTTGGCGCACCATTTCCCCGGCACCAGCGGCTTGCCGTTGTACTCGGTGGCCTCACCGATGGCGTAATCGTCTGAGTTTTCCATGTGAATCTCCTTTAAAAGACTTTGAATATACGCGAAGATTTAGTGTTTGTCCAGACGCCAAAGCCGATGTGCAAGGGCAGTGGGCCAGTTGCAAACCCAATGAATATGCGGGTCTTGCCGGTTCGCACCCAGAAGACCTATCTCTGGAGAACAAAACCAAAGAAGCCAAAGGACGGACAGAAAGAAAGTTGTCCACTTGCACACGCATATATATAAATATAGAGAAAAAGATATTTATATATGTAGGTAATGTGGGTGCGGACAGGACGGCGCTAGTATCCATGCGGGTTAGAGGCTGTCCGTTGCGCTTGCATTTCGGCTTTGAGCGGTGGGTTGTGGTGGGTATGCCTTTTTTGCATAGTTTCTCCACAACACGTTACCAAATACTTGCGGACATGGTGTCCGCAAGTTGGTTCAGAAGAGCCTCCGTTGTTTGACCGGGCGTGTGCTGGCCTTGATGGTGTCCCATTCAGCGTCACGGGCGCGAGCCTCGGCAATGACGGCCTTCTTGTATGCGGCATCACTGGCAAGGCGCACGAAGTCGTCACGCAGGGCGCGGAGCTTGGCGCGTTCGGTTTCGCGGATGTGGATTGAGTAGCGGTTGTGCTTCATGGTGGGTTCCTTGATTGAGAAAACCTATGGCTTGGCCAAGGTTGATAGTTTGAGTTGACATGGATTGGAATAGCGGAGAAGCCAAGCTCCCCCGCCTCTTTGAAAAAACCTATCGGCTTCGCTGACTCGATAGGTAAAACTCGCGGACAAGTTGTCCGCATCACAGTTTGGCCAGTGCTGCCTTGAATGAACGCTTCTGTGCAGGTGTCATCGCGGCGTAAGCCTTGAGCGCCTTCTCAACTGGGTCGGTCTGATTGCGTGCCGCTGCCTTGGTCGGTGCGTCAGCCGCAGGGAAGCACAGTTGCAGCACACGGTTCATGGCCTTCTCTGCTGCACTGTCTCGTGGCAACTTGTCACCGCGTTGGCCCTGCTCGATGGTGACGCCGTGCTTCTTCGCTGCCCATGCCATCGCCAACGGCTTGGCCGTTGCACGATCGCCTACACCGAGAGCCATGAGTCGTTCAGCGAAACTTGCGGACGACTTGTCCGCCTCGTTGAACACGGCATAGATTGCGTTGGTGTTGATTGCTTTAGTCATAGTGAAACTCCATAGGTTGTTACTGTCGTTAGCCAACACGGCCTTCGATCCAGTGCCTCTATTTTACCATGACGTGTTTCTGAATCCCCTTGACAGCACTGTTTGGCGTCCGGCGAACCCCACCGGGGGGCCACCCCCCAAATTCAGCAAGGCCGGGCCACTCGGACATGAACACTGTTCCACATCGACACCACAAACTTTGAGAATACCTAAGTATAAAAATCACACCCCACCCCCAAAATTTTGTAAAAAATCCAAGGAACCTCTGTCAAACTTTGGACATGCCATGCGAAAAAAAGGCCCGCCGGGAGGGCGGGCCAAATTCCAACTTTAAAGGAGAGCAATGACAACTGCTTGCGCAGCCATCGGGATTCAGTGTACATTACGCCCATCGAGGACACAACCCCTTTCGGGTCCTACGCAAAATATGCTTGAACACTTGGTGCAATTCGAGCCGGAAGTTTCACCACCCGGCGCCATGACGAGGCTCGACGACGCGAGCCCGGAGCAGACGCTTGCCGCTCAAGTGGCCACGGCTGACTGGTTGGAAGAGTTGGGCGTGAAGTCCGACGACCAAGTGATTGCAGAGCTGGAGCAGGCCGACGCCAGAAAAGCGTTCAGCGCCCTGACCACCAACACCGACACGGCCGAGCAAAAGGCCGCGCTCATCCAACTCAAGACCCCCGAAGCTGTACGCCACATCACGGGCATGCTCACCGCCTATGACTGGGAATTTATACAGCAGGCCAAGGAGTTGCGCGGATACACGGTGGCCAAGCTGGTGGAGGAGACACAGAACTCGAACGCCAACATCCGCTTGAAGGCGCTGGGCTTGCTGGGCAAGGTCACAGAGGTGGGGCTGTTCACCGACAAGATCGAGATCAAGAAGGAAGAGCTGTCCGATTCTGAGATCGACCAGCGCATCAAGGACAAGTTGGCCAAGTTCATGGGGGTGGTCGACGTGATTGACGTGGCCACCAAGCCGGACGACCTGACGCTGGACGCGGAGGGTGAAGGCCAATGAGCTACATGGGCAACTTGACGCAAGGTTTGGTGGACGAGCTTTTGGCCGTTGTGCACAAATATGACGAGACCATGGTGCTGCCCACCGCGCTTGGGTGCCTTGACTTGGTCAAGATGCAGCTGATTCAGGAGCATATGGAAGAGGGCGATGAGTCTTGAAAACCTCACCTCCCTGACCCGTCTGGAGCTTGAAGCCATCCAGAAGGCGCTGCCGCACATGTCGGTCGCGGAGAAAATGGAGTTGATGGAGGATTTGGAGCTGCGCGAGCGCCGCACACGGCTGGCCGCCGCCCAAGACAACATGCTGGGGTTCGCTTCCTCGGTCTACCCGGGCTTCAAGATCGGGCCCCACCACCGCAAGCTGGCCAAAATCTTCACGGACGTGATCGAGGGCAAGAAAAAGCGCGTGATCATCAACATCGCGCCGCGTATGGGCAAGTCGGAGTTCAGCTCCTACCTGTTCCCAGCGTACTTTTTGGGCAAGTACCCGAACAAGAAGATCATCATGGGCACGCACACAGCGGGCCTGTCCGAAGACTTCGGACGACGCATCCGAAACTTGCTGGATACGGAGGAGTACCGTGAGATTTTTCCCGACACGGTGGTGGCCGACGACCAGAAGGCGGCTGGTAAATGGTCTACAGGCGCTGGCGGTCAGTACTATGCTGCTGGTGTTGGCGGCGCTCTTGCTGGTCGTGGTGCTGATCTGTTCGTTATTGATGATCCTCACTCCGAGCAGGACGTTAAGACCAACTCGCGGCTGGCTTTTGACACGGCGTGGTCGTGGTTCCAGACGGGCCCGCTGCAGCGCTTGATGCCGGGCGGTGCGATCATCATCATCATGACACGCTGGTCACTGCTGGACCTGACAGGTAAGCTGATCGACTACCAAGCCAAGAATCCCGACGCCATACCGTGGGAAGTGGTCGAGCTGCCAGCCATCCTGAACGAAGACACCGAGCGCGAGAAGTCGCTGTGGCCGGAGCAGTGGCCGCTGGAGTCACTCAAGTCCACCAAGGCCAGCTTGGACCCCCGGTATTGGAACGCGCAGTACATGCAGCAGCCCACGGCCGAGACCAGCGCGATCGTCTCGCGCAAGCACTGGAGAATCTGGGAGCGCGACGAGCCCCCGGCGTGCGACTATGTCATCCAGAGCTGGGACACGGCCTTTGAGACCAAGAACACCTCCGACTACAGCGCCTGCACAACGTGGGGCGTGTTCTACAACGAGGAAGAGAACGACTCGCCGCAGCTCATACTGCTCGACGCGTTCAAGGACCGCATGGCCTTCCCGGAGTTGAAGCAGATTGCGCTCAAGCATTGGAAAGAATGGGAGCCCGACGCGTTCATCGTGGAGAAGAAGGCGGCCGGAGCGCCGCTGATCCAAGAGCTGCGCAGCATGGGCATCCCCGTGCAGGAATTTACACCGAGCCGGGGAAATGACAAAATGGTGCGCCTGAACGCCGTGGCTGACTTGTTCACCTCGGGTAAAGTCTGGGCACCGGACACGCGCTGGGCGCGTGAAGTGATTGAAGAAATGGCGGCTTTCCCAGTGGGAGAGCATGACGACTTTGTGGACACGACGACTCAAGCCCTGCTGCGCTACCGCCAAGGTGGATTCATTGCGCTGGACTCGGATGAGAAAGACGATCGCCTGTTTCAGAGCCGCCGCGCCGCGTACTACTAAGGACACCCATGGCCACGAACATCGACAAAAGCATCTACGCCGCACCCACGGGCCTCGCGGCCGCAGCTGAACAAGAGGACCCGATCGAGATTGAGATCGTTGATCCTGAAGAGGTGACCATCCACGCTGGGCCCCTTGAGATTACGCTGGGGAAGGATGAGGAAGGCGAGGACAGCATCGACGCGTTCAACGCCAACTTGGCCGACTTCCTTGACGACGGCGTGATTTCTACGCTGGCCACTGACTTGGCGGCGGACATCGACCAAGACAAGAACTCCCGCAAGGACTGGGAGAAAGCCTACACCGAGGGCCTGAAGCTGTTGGGCCTGAACATGGAGGAGCGCACTGAGCCGTGGAACGGCGCGTCGGGCGTGTTCCACCCGATGATCACCGAGGCTGTGGTCAGGTTCCAGTCAGAAACCATCACCGAGACGTTCCCTGCACAGGGTCCGGTGCGCACCAAGATCATTGGCAAAGAGACCCCGGAGAAGCAAGAAGCGTCCGTGCGGGTTGAGGCCGACATGAACTACCAGCTGACCGAGGTCATGCACGAGTTCCGGCCCGAGCATGAGCGCATGCTGTGGTCGCTGCCCGCCACGGGCTCCGCGTTCAAGAAGGTCTACTACGACCCGAGCTTGGCCCGCCAAGTGTCGGTGTTCATCCCGGCCGAGGACATCATCCTGCCGTACGGCACCACGGACATCCAGTCTTGCTACCGCCTGACGCACGTCATGCGTAAAACCAAGAATGAGATTCTGAAGCTGCAGGAAGCTGGGTTCTACCGCGAGGTGGACATTGGTGACCCCGACAAAGCGATCAGCGAGATCAACAAGGCCAAGGACAAAGAGACCGGGTTCAGTGACCTGAACGACGACCGGTTCACCCTGTTCGAGTGCCACGTCGACTTGGCCATCAAGGACGACCCCCACGGTGAGAAAGACGAGGACGGCGAGCCTTCCGAGATCGCACTGCCGTACGTGGTCACCATGGTGCGCGGTACGAACACGGTGCTGGCCATCCGCCGCAACTGGGAAGAGGACGACGAGCTGAAGCTCAAGCGCCAGCACTTCGTGCACTACCAGTACATCCCCGGCTTCGGCGCCTACGGCTTCGGTCTGTTCCACCTGATCGGCGGCTTTGCCAAATCGGCCACCAGCCTGATGCGTCAGTTGATCGACGCCGGTACGCTGTCCAACCTGCCCGGTGGCCTGAAGTCACGCGGTCTGCGGATCAAGGGCGACGACACGCCGATCGCTCCGGGCGAGTTCCGCGACGTGGATGTGGGCTCGGGCACCATCCGCGACAACATCCTGCCGCTGCCGTACAAAGAGCCGAGCGCCACGCTGTATCAGTTGCTGAACACGGTGGTCGAGGAAGGCCGTCGGTTTGCCGCAACAGCTGACATGCAGGTGTCGGACATGTCCGCCCAAGCCCCGGTGGGCACAACGCTTGCGTTGCTTGAGCGCCAGCTCAAGGTGATGACGGCCGTGCAGGCCCGGGTGCACTACGCCCTCAAGCAAGAACTGCAGCTGCTGGCCGCGATCATCCGCGACTACACGCCAGAGGACTACGCGTACGAGCCTGACGGTGAGCAGGGCGCGTCGGCCAAGGCCGGTGACTACCACCACGTCGACATCATTCCGGTGTCCGACCCCAATGCGGCCACCCTGTCCCAGCGCGTGGTGCAGTACCAAGCCGTGATCCAGCTGGCTCAGTCAGCGCCTCAAATCTATGACCTGCCCAAGCTGCATCGCGGCATGTTGGAGGTTTTGGGCGTCAAGAACGCAGACAAGCTGGTGCCGTTGGAAGATGACCTGAAGCCCACCGACCCTGTGGCCGAGAACCAAGCGTTGCTGACAGGCAAGCCCACAAAGGCGTTCTTCCACCAAGATCATGACTCCCACATCATGGTGCACAACATGCTGATGCAAGACCCCGTCATGGCGGCGCAGTTGGGTCAGAACCCGCAGGCGCAGGCCATCATGGCCGCGCAGCAAGCGCATATTGCCGAGCATTTGGGATTCAAAATGCGTCAGCAGATCGAGGCGCAGCTGGGCATGCCATTGCCACCGCAAGACGAGAAGCTGCCACCGCAGGTCGAGCTGGCCTTGTCCAGCATGATGGCGCAGGCCGCTCAGCAGGTCGTGCAACAGAACCAAGCCATGCAGGCACAGCAGCAAGCTGCCCAGCAAGCGCAGGACCCCGTCATCCAGATGCAGCAACAAGAGCTGCAGATCAAGGCGCAGGAAGTTCAGCTCAAGGCACAGGACTTGGAGTTGAAAAAGCAAAAGGTCGCCATCGACGCCGCAGCTGCGGCCGACCGCTTGCAACTCGACAAAGAGAAGGTCAGCGGCGAGCTGCAGCTGGAGTCCCTGCGTGTGGGCGCCCAGATCAAAGAGTCGCAGACCAAGATGGTCGCGGATCAAGAACGTGCCGGTATCCAGATGGGTATTGACATCGCCAAGAGCAAAGCCCAGACGGGCCTGCAAGCCCGCACGACTGCCCTGCAGCATGCGGAACGAACTCAACCACAGGAGCCTGAGCCACAATGATCCAAGACTTCGCACGCGTATTGCGCGAACAAATACGCACCGACATGAACAACTACGCAGACGACTGCGCTGGGGGTTCGTGCCGCACTTTTGACGAGTACCAAAAACTTTGCGGTGTTATTCAGGGTCTAGCCATCGCAGAGCGTTACATCATCGACCTTGCAGAGAAAGTTGAGAAAGCCAATGAGTGAGTTGATTCTCCCCCCGGGCATCGTTTTGCCCAACAACATCCAGCCGATGGACGCCCCTGAAGCGGATGCCGACAACGACTCCAAAGCAAGCGCCCTGCCCACTCCAACGGGTTGGAAGCTGCTGTGTGTCGTCCCAGAGGTCGATGAAAAGATTGCGGGAACAACCCTCGATCTGGTCAGAGACGCTGCAACCCTTCGCCAAGAAGAGCATGCCACCACGGTGCTGTTCGTCCTGCGCGTCGGCCCAGACGCCTACAAAGACAGTGCCAAGTTCCCATCCGGGGCATGGTGCAAGGAAGGCGATTTTGTCTTGGTCCGTACCTATTCAGGCACGCGGTTCAAGATTTTCAACAAGGAATTCCGCATGATCAACGACGATCAGGTGGAGTGTGTTGTGCAAGACCCTCGCGGAATCACCCGCGCATAAGGAGTAAAGATGGAAGACAACTTCGAGTTTCCCGACGAGATCGAGGAAAAGAAGAAGGCGGCGGCCACCCCCGCTGAAACAGAGATCGAGATTGAGATCGTTGACGACACCCCCGAGCGCGACCGTGGTCGCAAGCCGCTCGACAAAGAGGTGGCCGATCCGACCGATGACGAGATCGAGAACTACTCCGAGGGCGTGAAAAAGCGCATCAAGGAACTGACCCATGCCCGTCACGACGAGCGCCGGGCCAAAGAAACTTTGATGCGTGAGAAGCAAGAGCTTGAGCGTCTCGCACAGCAGATGCACGCGGAGAACAACCGACTGAAGCAGCACGTCAACGCGGGCTCCAAACAGTACGTTGAATCCGTCAAACAGCTGGCCGACTCCGATGTCGAAAAAGCCAAGAAAGCCTTGAAAGAGGCCAACGAGTCTTTCGACACCGAGGCAATCATCGCCGCTCAAGAAGCGCTGATGGATGCCAAGATGCGGGCACAGGCTGCAAAAAATTTCCGGCCAACCTCTTTACAGGTTGATGAAACTCCGGTACAAACGCAACAACACCAAGAAACTCGACCAACCGTCGACGAAAAGACTCTGCGCTGGCAAGCAAAAAACCAGTGGTTTGGGCAATCGGGTTTCGAGGAACTCACCAGCTTTGCACTAGGGCTGCACCAAAAGCTAGTCAACTCGGGCATTGACGCCCGCTCTGATGAATATTACGAGCGCATTGACGCCCGCATGAAGTCGACGTTCCCCGAAGTTTTCGGTGGCGAAGACAAGCCGAAGTCCGGCGATAGCTCCAGAAAACCAAGCACTGTTGTTGCGCCAGCGACCCGATCGTCTGGAGCACGCAAGGTTCAGCTTACAACTACGCAAGTTGCGTTGGCGAAGAAGTTTGGACTTACCCCGCAGCAATACGCTGCTGAATTGGCAAAAATGGAGAAATCGAATGGCTGAAAACCGTACACCCCGTGACGTGCAATCACGCGAAAAAACTGCTCGTGCTGTATACGTACCGCCGAGTGCGCTGCCTGACCCAACCCCCGAGCCCGGGTATGTTTACCGCTGGATTGCTACGCACATCCTCGGTCAAGCTGATCCGACAAACGTGTCCAAAAAGATGCGTGAAGGCTGGGAGCCAGTGAAGGCGGCCGACCATCCAGAGTTGATGCTGTTGGGCAGTGCCAACACAGGTAACGTCGAGATCGGCGGACTCATGCTTTGCAAGATGTCCAAAGAGATGGCCGAAGCCCGTGATGAGTATTACGCCAAACAAGCACAGACTCAGATGGAATCAGTGGACAACCACTTCATGCGAAACAACGACCCGCGCATGCCGCTGTTTGCCGACCGCAAGTCGACAGTCAGCCGTGGCGGATTTGGTTCAGGTTCTAAGTAACAAGGAGTCCTTAAATGGCATCGACAGCTTCTCCCTACGGCTTCAAAGCCGTGAATGAGCTGGGTGGCCTTCCCTACGCAGGGAGCACCCGCTCATTCGCAATCGACCCCGCCGGTTATGGCACCAACATCTTCAATGGCAGCATTGTTTATGTGGCAGCTACCGGCTATCTGCAGTTGGCCACCGCTACTGGTTCCGACGGCACCACCAACGCATTCCCTGCTGGCACCACATTGACTGGCGCCGTGGGTGTGTTTGTTGGCTGCTCGTACACCAACAGCCAAGGTCAAACGATCTTCTCGCAGTACTACCCTGCCAACGCCCTGAACGCTGTGGCCTTCGTCATTGACGACGACCGCGCTGTGTTCCAAGTGCAAGCCAACGGCGCTGTTGCACAGGCCAAACTGGGCGAAAACGTGTTCTTGGCTAACGCCCAGTCCACAAGCACCGGCTCGACCACCACTGGCAACAGCAACATCGCTGTGTCTGCTACTTCGCAAACCACCACTGCGGCTTTCCGCATCGTTGGCTTCGTGAACATGCAAGGTTTCTCGACCGTGGGCGACGCCTACACTGACATTCTGGTGAAGTTCAACCCCGGATACCATTCGTACAGCAACGCTGTCGGCCTGTAAGGAGTAATCTGACATGGCAATCTCACGCGCACAACTCTTGAAAGAACTGCTCCCCGGCCTGAACGCTTTGTTCGGCATGGAGTACGCACGTTACGGCGAAGAGCACAAAGAACTCTACGAAACAGAGAAATCTGAGCGTAGCTTTGAAGAAGAAACCAAGCTGGCCGGTTTTGGCGCTGCTCCTGTCAAGAACGAAGGCTCTGCCATCGCTTACGACAACGCGCAGGAAGCATTCACTGCTCGCTACAACCACGAAACCATCGCCTTGGGCTTCTCGATCACCGAAGAAGCTGTGGAAGACAACCTGTACGACAGTCTGTCTGCCCGCTACACCAAGTCTTTGGCTCGCGCCATGTCCTACACCAAGCAGGTGAAGGCCGCCTCCGTTGTCAACAACGGCTTCAGCGGTTCGTACCTCGGCGGTGACGGCGTGTCGCTGTTCGGCGTCAGCTCCGGCGGCAGCCGTGTGGGTCACCCTCTGGTCAACGGCGCTGTGAACTACAACAGCCCCACAACCGGTGTGGACCTGAACGAAACTTCGTTGGAAAACGCTGTGATTCAGATCGCAGCTTGGACCGATGAACGCGGCCTGCTGATCGCTGCCAAGCCTCAGAAGCTGGTGATCCCACCTGCACTGATGTTCGTTGCAAAGCGTCTGTTGGATACCGAACTGCGCGTCGGCACCAATGACAACGATGTCAACGCCATCAAACAGATGGGCGCCATCCCCGGTGGCTACACTGTCAACCACTTCTTGACAGACAGCAACGGCTGGTACCTGTTGACTGACGTGCCCAACGGTCTGAAGCACTTCGAGCGTACTGCTCTGTCCACCTCAATGGATGGAGACTTCGACACCGGCAACGTCCGCTACAAGGCTCGCGAGCGTTACAGCTTTGGTTGGTCTGATCCCCTCGGTATCTGGGGTTCGGCTGGCTCGAACTGATAATTGGGTCGAAAGACTTAATTTTAGAGGCCCTTCGGGGCCTCTTTTTATTTCTGGCATTTTCGTGTATATTACCTGTTACTAAGTCACAGGAGCTTACATGGACACTGCCAATCTTCCCAAAACCCGCGCTGAAGCCAAAGCCCTTGGAGCCGCGCACTACTTTACAGGCGAGCCGTGCAAACACGGGCACATCGCCCCACGCAAAACCAAAGGTGCTTGCATCGAGTGCCTACAGGTTGAATGGAGACAAGCTGCAGACACACGCGCTACCTATTTTCGGGAGTACAACAAGCGCGAAGACGTGAAAGACAAAAAGCACGCGTGGTATCAGGAGAATCGCGAACAGGTCATACAAGCTGCTGCTACACGTCCGCAGCACGTCAAACGCGAATATCAAGCCGCGTGGAAACAACGAAACCCGTTGTGGACGCGGGCAGACACAAAAGCTCGACGCCGTAAGCACCGTGATGCTACGCCAGCATGGTTGACCCGCAAGCAGAAATCCGAGATTCGGCAGCTGTACCAGATTGCAATCACTATGACTCAGACTACGGGAGAACAGTACGTGGTCGACCATATCGTGCCGTTGCGTGGCGAGTCCGTCTGCGGTCTACATGTGCCATGGAACCTGCGCGTGATTACCCAAGAAGAAAACTTGAAAAAATCCAACAAGCACGTTGACCTCACGTAGACGGGGTGATATATTGCACACAGCCCGGGAATCCCGGCGCATCAAACTGTCCCGGCAGACGACGTACCGATTGATGCGCTGATCTTG